>Ga0208716_1000142_pt1 | contig 28408 bp, 23 predicted proteins | sample NGESurdeep092012_8_FD_184482 | JGI IMG/M metagenome (GOLD analysis project Ga0208716, IMG submission 184482) | Arctic peat soil microbial communities from Barrow, Alaska - NGEE Surface sample 415-3 deep-092012 (SPAdes) | ecosystem: Environmental > Terrestrial > Soil > Wetlands > Peat ...
GGACGCCCGACGCCTTCGAGGCCGTTCAGTTGGGAGCGGCTCTTTTTCTTTTCGTCTTTGCGGTCTCGCGGCTCACTCCATTGGCGGGCCTTCCGCCCTCACTCGTCTGGGGCCTTGCCGGATTCGCGGCGGCCGTCGCGCCGGCCCGCGCCGTCGGCTCGGCGGCTCCGGCGTATGGCGCGGTCCTGCTCGTGGCGGCGGCGTTCGTCTCGGGGCTCGTCGCGTTCGCCGGACACGCCTTCCTGGGTTCACCGGTCGCCGGCAGGCCGTCCCCGGACTCCGTTCTCGTTCTGTCGGTCTCGGCCGTGGCGACGGCGCTCCTCGCGAACCGTGTGCGTCTGGGCGCATGCGGGCTCGCCACGCGCGGGGCGATGTTCGCGCTGGCGTGTATTTCGATCGTGGGGGCCGGCGCGCTCGCCGAGTGGGGATTGGCGCTCCTCGTCGCTCCCGACGGAGACCCGGGCCGCACGGCCTCCGTGCGCAGCGCCGTCCTCGCCGCGGCCTCGGTGCTGCTCGCATTGTGCCGGCGACTCCCGAGGCTCTCCCCCCTCGCGTGGCTCACCACTCCGGTGCTGGCGTTCTCCGCGCTAAAGTTGCTGTTCGAAGACCTCCCGCACGGGCGACCGAGCACGCTCGTCGCGACGTTCGTCCTCTACGGCGCCGCCCTGATGATCGTCCCCCGGATTCTGCGGTCCCCGCGGGCCTGAGAGGCACCCCGGCCGCCCTCCCCTGGGCCGGGAGGGCCTGATCGGTTTGCACCATAGCCTGCGGACCCGCAGATACGGAGAATCCGTCTCCATGTATCAGATCGTCCGCCGCCACCAGTTTTCGGATTCGACTTTCCTGTGGGACGTGTACGCGCCCGACGTGGCCCGTGCCGCCCAGCCGGGGCACTTCGTCATGCTGCGCCTCCGCGAAGGGGGCGAGCGGATTCCCCTGACGGTGGCCGACTACGACCGCGACTGGGGCACCGTGACGATCGTCATTCAGGCGATCGGCAAGACGACGCGCGAGATGATGGCCGCCTATCAGGAAGGCGACACGTTCCTCGATTTCGTGGGGCCGCTCGGCATGCCCAGCCACGTGAAGAACGTCGGCCACGTCGTCCTCGTGGGGGGCGGCCTCGGTGTCGCTCCCGTGTTCCCCCAACTCCGGGCCTTCAAGGAGGCCGGCAACCGCGTCACGGGAATCATCGGCTTCCGCACGAAGGAGCTCGTCTTCTGGGAGGACCGGTTCAAGAAATACTGCGACGAACTGATCGTCTGTACCGACGACGGCACGTACGGCCGGCCGGGATTCGTCACGGCCGCGCTCGAGGACGTCCTCTCGCGCGAGAAGGTCGACGAAGTCGTGGCGATCGGCCCGCTCCCGATGATGCGCGCCTGTGCCGAGGTCACGCGCCCGCGCGGCGTGCCGACGGCCGTGAGCCTGAACGCGATCATGGTGGACGGCACCGGAATGTGCGGTTCCTGCCGCGTCAGCGTCGGCGGCGAGATCAAGTTCGCGTGCGTCGAGGGCCCCGACTTCGACGCGCACAAGATCGACTTCGGCGAGCTCATGCTGCGGCAGCAGCGCTTCAAGTCGCAGGAGACGCGCGCGAACGAGGACTTCGCGCACACCTGCAACGTGGAGAAGCAGCTCTTCGACGAAGAGAAGCGCAACTACAAGAAGCTGAAGGACGTGGCGCCGCATGCCACGAAGATGGCCGAGCGGAACGCCGAAGAGCGCGCGCACAACTTCCTCGAGGTGAACCTCGGCTACACGATCGCAGATGCGCTCACGGAAGCCGAGCGCTGCATCCAGTGTCTCCGGCCCTCCTGCATCCAGGGCTGCCCGGTCGCCATCGACATCCCGCGCTTCATCCGGCACCTTCTCGTGCGCGACATCGCGGGCGCCGCGGCCGTGATCCGCGAGACGAACCATTTCCCGTCCGTGTGCGGCCGCGTCTGCCCGCAGGAAAGCCAGTGCGAGGTGCAGTGCATCCTCATCAAGAAGATGGAGCCGGTCGCCATCGGCCGGCTCGAGCGCTTCGTGGGCGACCACGCGCCCGTCACCGCCCCGCCGGTGCGCCCGGCGGCGCCGATCGGCAAGGTCGCGGTCGTGGGTTCCGGCCCGGCCGGCCTCGCGTGCGCGGGCGACCTGGCGCGAGACGGCGCGGAAGTCACGGTCTTCGAGGCGCTGCACGTCATCGGCGGCGTCCTCCGTTACGGGATCCCGTCCTTCCGGCTTCCGCGGAACATCATCGACCGCGAAGTGAAGCAGCTCGAGGACATGGGCGTCCGCTTCGAGACGAACAAGGTCGTCGGCAAGACGTTCACGATCCCGCAGCTCCTCGGCGAGCGCGGCTTCGACGCCGTCTTCGTGGGAACGGGGGCGGGCGCTCCAGCCTTTCTCGGCATCCCGGGCGAGTTCGCCGGGCAGGTCTACAGCGCGAACGAGTTCCTCACCCGCGTGAACCTCATGGGAGGCGACAACTTCCCCTACGAGGACACGCCCGTCACGCTCGGCCGCAGCATCGTCGTCATCGGCGCGGGCAACACGGCGATGGACTGCCTGCGTGTGTCCAAGCGCCTCGGCGCCGAGCTGGTCCGCTGCGTCTACCGCCGCACGAAGGCGGAGGCTCCCGCCCGCGTCGAAGAGCTTCGCCACGCGGAGGAAGAGGGCATCACGTTCCACTGGCTGCGGGGCCCGACCGAGATCGTCACGGACGACAAGGGCGGCGTGAAGGCCCTCGTCTGCCAGAAGATGGAGCTGGGTCCACCGGACGCCTCCGGCCGCCGGCGCCCCGTCCCCATCCCCGGCGAGATGGAGACGTTCGAGTGCGACACCGTCATCTACGCGCTCGGCACGCGCGCGAACCCCATCATCGCGCGGTCGACTCCGGGCCTCGATATACGCGGTGAGGGGTACATCAACGTCGACGAGACCACGCAGGCCGCGAACCTGCCGGGCGTCTTCGCGGGCGGCGACATCGTCACCGGTGCCGCCACCGTGATCCTCGCGCTCGGTGCCGGCCGAAGAGCGGCCCGCTCGATCACGTCGTACCTGAAGAACCGCGTCTGGCCTCCCGAGGTGCGCGCGGAATCGATGATCCCGGCCGTGGCCGCGCCCGCCGAGTCCGTGTGCAAGAAGTGCCGGCGCCCGATCGAGGAGGGCGAGGACTACGTCTGCTGCGCGGGTGAGCGGCTTTCCTTCCTGTGCACGTCCTGCCAGAAGGTCTCCGAGGGCTTCGCCTTCCCCTACGGCCTGTGCCCGATCTGCGGCGGCGCGTTCGCGCCCCGCGAGGAGCTCGCGACCCCGGAAGGCGCGCTCGCCGAGGCCGTGCGGCGCGCGTACGAGATCGAGATCGGCGGTGTCCTCTTCTACGCGAACGGGGCGAGGGCGATGGAAAAAGCCGGCGCCGACCCGGAAGTCATCGCGCTCTTCAGCCGGCTCTCGGCGATGGAGCGCGAACACATGGAATTGCTCGCGCGCCGTTACCATCTCGAAGCGCCGGATCTCACCGGGCAGGGGCCGTCCCCGGTGCAGCTCGCCGTCTTCTCGGGCGTCGAGACCTCGAAGGACGCGGATGGCGTCGAGCTGCTGCGCCTTGCCGTCCACCTCGAGAAGCGCGCCGGCCGCTTCTTTCTGGAGACCGGTCGCAAGTTCTCCGAGGCCTCGCCCGAGTGGCGCCTCTACCGGGAGCTCGAGGCGGAGGAGCGCGAGCACGCCGAGCTCCTCGAGAGCGCCGCGACGCGGCTTATGGCGGGGCGCCCGCTCGTGATCTGAGCGCGGCAAAAGCCGCCCGTCAGTACGCGTTCTTGTGGGTGAAGCCCCACTTGACCGTGAGCCACAGGATCTTCACGTCGAGGCCGACCGTCCAGTTCTCGATGTAGTAGAGGTCGTACTCGATGCGCTTGGAGAGGCTCGTGTTGCCGCGCCAGCCGTGGACCTGCGCCCAGCCCGTGATGCCCGCGCGCACGCGGTGGCGCAGCATGTACTGCGGGAACTTCTCCTTGAACGTGCTCACGAACTCCGGGCGCTCCGGACGGGGCCCCACGAGGGACATCTCGCCGGTGAAGACGTTGACGAGCTGCGGCAGTTCGTCGAGCGAGGTCTTGCGCAGGAACGCGCCCACCCGCGTGCGGCGCGGGTCGTTCTCCTCGGTCCAGCGCGCGCCGTCGTCCTCGGCGTCAACGCGCATCGAGCGAAACTTCAACATCCGGAAGAGCCGCCCGTCGAGACCCATGCGCTCCTGCGCGTAAAAGATCGGGCCGCGGTCTTCGAGCCAGATCGCGAGCGCGAGGATGGGGAAGAGAACGGCGAGCGCGACGAGGCCGAGAGCCGAGAGCGCGACGTCCATCGTGCGCTTCACGAGGGAATTCCAGCCCTCGAGCGGCATCTGCGTCAGGTTGATGACGGGCAGCCCGTCGAAGTCTTCGACGCCGGCCTTGAACGTGACGTACTGGAAGAGGTCCGGCACGACCTTCAGGTCGACCATTTCGTTGCCGACCTCCTTGAGGATCGTGAGCATCGTGCGGTGGGCCTCGACGGGCAGCGCAAGGAAGACGGTGTCGACTTCGTGCGCGCGGATGAGCGTCGTGACTTCCGATGTCGCGCCCAGGACGGTGAGACCGCGGTAGCCCTCGGTGCGCTTGGCGGGGTCATCGTCCGCGAAGCCCACGGGTTTCAAGCCCGTCGCGGGGTGGTCGAGCAGCTTGTCGGCCAGGGCACGCCCCGTGTGCCCCGCGCCCACGATGAGGGTCCGGCGCACGCCGGTGCCCGTCGACCACATGGTCTCGAGGTACTTGCGGATCCCGAAGCGCACGAGCGACACGAAGAGGACGTCCAGGAAGAGGAAGAGGACGAGCATCTGCCGGCTCGTGTAGGTGAAGCCTCGCCAGAAGGAAAGGAGGCCGACGAGCAGGATCGTCCCGAGAGACGCCGCGACGATGACGGCGAGCACTTCGTCGATCGTCGAGCGGTCGCGCCGGATCTGATACAGCCGGTGGAAGTAGAAGACGACGGGCCAGATCGCGATCAGGATCGGGATGAACGCGACGTAGTTCTCGAAAGGCTGCGCGCCCTTCGGCGTGGGCCACATCGACTCGAAGCGGATGAGCCACGCCGCGCCCAGCGCGAGCACGGTCGCGAGGACGTCGGCGGCCACGAACAGGGCCTGGAGGCGGCGGGTCTGGCGGCGGATCACACGGACTCCGGACCGCCGATTCTAGCGTCCTCGGGCCCCTTTTCGGGGCGGCTTCGCGCCGCCCTGAGGGCGGCGAGGAAGCGGCCCTGGAAGACGTCCGGCGAGAAGCGGGCGGCGTTGCGGGCCAGGGCGGCGGGGTTGAGCGTGAGGCCGCGCAGGCGGTCGAGAGCCGTCAGGAGGCCCGCCGCGCCGGGCGCGTCGTATAGGACGCCCGTTTCTCCGTCCCGGACCGTTTCGATTGCCCCGCCGCGGCCCAGCGCCACGACCGGTGCGCCGCACGCCTGCGCCTCGAGCGGCACGATGCCGAAATCTTCCTCTCCGGGCATCAGGACGGCCTCGGCGGTCCGGTAGCACTCGCGCAGCATGTCGTCCTTGGGAGTGTCGAGGAAGCTGACCGTCTCACGGGCCCGGGCGGTGAGGCGCGCGCGCTCCGGCCCAAACCCCGCGATCGTGAGGGGCAGCTGGCGAGCGTTCGCGGCGTCGATGGCGTCCTCGAGGCGCTTATACGGCGCGAGGGCCGACACGATGAGGAGACCGTTCCGGGGCGTCCCGGGCGGCGGCGGCGTGTAGAAACCGGTGTCAACGGGCGGGAAGACCACGTCCGCCTCGCGTCCCCAGAGGCGGGCGATTCGTGCCCTCACGTTCTCCGAGTTTGCGAGAAAGGCGTCGACGCGGGGCACGGCCGCGCGATCCCACGCGCGGAGGGGGCCGCGCGCGAGGCGTGCCGCCGCGGTCACGAAGGCCGGCCGGCCGCGGAAGTAGTCGTCGAACTGGTCGTTGAGGTACCGCACGGGCGTGTGGCAGTAGCAGAGATGGAACGCGCCCGGAGCCTTCTTCGCGTTCTTGGCGACGCAGTGGGAGGTCGAGATCACGAGGTCGAATCCCGACAGGTCCCACGTTTCGGCGGCGACGAAGAAGAGGGGGAGCAGTTTGCGATAGTCGGCGCGCGGCGAGACGAGCTTCTGGAGGAACGTCGTCCGGATGTCGGCGGCCTCGATCTCGGGGGGCTGCGAGCCCGCGAAGTGAAAGAGCGTGAAGATCGGCGCCCCGGGGAACATGCGCACGAGCTCGAGCAGCACCTTTTCGCCGCCGCGGGTGCCCGTCAGCCAGTCGTGGACGAGGGCGGTTCTCACGAAAGAACGCTCTCGTAGATTCCCGCGGTTCGTTCCGCGACGCGGGACCACGTGAATTGCGCCGCACGCTCCCGTCCCCTTTTTCTAAGAAAATTCCTCTTCTCTTCATCTCCGAGCAATGCGCCCAGAGCCTCTGCGATCGACGAGATGTCGTGCGGGTCGAAGAAGACCGCCGCGTCGCCCGCCGTCTCGCGGAGCGCGGGAATGTCCGAGCACGCGACGGGCGTGCCCGCCGCCTGCGCCTCGAGGACGGGCAGGCCGAAGCCCTCGGCGAAAGAGGGGAGGACGAGAGCGCGGGCGCACGCGACGAGGCCGGGCACGTCCTCGTCGGGCACGAAGCCGAGAGCCTGTACGCCAAGAGCCTGCACGCGGCCCGGCGCCACGCCCGCGAGGACGAGCGACAGCCCGGGATGCGCCGCGTGCACGCGCGGCCACGCGCGCAGCAGCCCGTCGAGGTTCTTGTGCGGCTTGTCGTTCCCGAGAAAAAGGAGATAGGGGGCGGTATTCTTTTCTTCACTTTCAAAGAATTCTTCTCTGACTCCGTTCGGGATTACCTCGACCTTTCCGATCAGCTCGGGTCCGAAAGCAAGAATTTCCTTCTTCGTGGCTTCCGATACCGCGATGACGCGCGCGGAAAGCCGCAGCGCCCGCCCGATCATCCACCGCGCATACGCCCGCTTTGCGGCTGCCGCGTGCTCGGGCCTTGTGAGGTGCATGAGGTCGTGGATCGTGACGACGGTCGCGCGCGGCGGAAAGAACGGGACGACGTAGTGCGGGGCGTGGAAGACATCGGGTTTGAGCGCCGAGATCGACCGCCGGACGGCGACGAGCTCCTCGAAGGAGTAATGAGGCGCCGCGCAGGCCCTGGTGGACACGCCCGGCGGAAGGAGAGCCTCCTGGCCGGGGAGGACGAGCGCATGGACCTCGTAGCGGTCGAGCCCCGCCAGGCCGCCGAGGAGGCCGCGGACGTACGTCCCGATCCCGAAGTCGTGCGCCTTGCGGGCGTCGACGAGGACCCGTTTCCTTCGTCCGGTCAATCGAGCGCCTCCTCGAAGAGGATCCGCATCTTCGCGGCGGCCGCCGCCCACGTGAAGCTCGCGGCGCGCCGCGGGCCCTCGACGGCCGCGCGCCGCCGAAACCCGGTGTCGTCGTGCGCGCGCTCGAGGGCTTGGGCGATGTCCGGAACGCTCGTGGGGTCGGGCAGAAGGCCGGCGTCGCCCATGATCTCCGGCAGCGACGACATCGACGAGCCCACGACGGGTGTGCCCTGCGCCATGGCCTCGAGGGGCGGGAGGCCGAAGCCCTCGTACAGGCTCGGGTACGCGAAGACCCGCGCATCCCTCAGCCAGCGTGCCCTCTCGCCCGCGCCGAGATAGCCCGCGAGCGTGATGCGATTCGCGTGCCTCGAACGCGCGACGTCCTCCGCGAAGCCTCCCATTCCCCAGCCGTCCCCGCCCGCGAGGACGAGGTCGGGGAATTCCGGGCGGCGGTCCCAGATCGTCTCCATCGCCGCGACCAGCCGGACGACGTTCTTGCGCGGCTCGAGCGTCCCCACGTAAAGGACATAGGGGCGCCCCTCGTGCGGCGCCTCGCCGCCCGCGCCAGGCGCCTCGGGCTCGATGCCGTTGTGTACGACGCGCGTCTTGCCGGCCGCGTCCGGGAACGCGGCGACGAGGTCTCGCCGCGTGGCCTCCGACACGGCCGCGATCCGCCGCGCGCGGCGGACGGTCGCGCCGATGAACGGCGTGAAGCCGAGACGGTTCTTCCGCGAGTGCCATTCGGGGAAGAGGATCGGCGTGAGGTCGTGCACCGTTGCGACGCCGGGGAGCCCGCATGCGAGGGGCAGGATGGCGAGGCTCCCGAGGAACGCGTCGGCCCCGGCGCGGCGCGCCGCCGGGCCGGCGGCGGTCTGCAGCCAGATCGTGCCGAAAAGCGCGGGTGTGGGGGGCACGGCCACTCGCCCCTCCAGGCGGGGGGGCACGTGGACAGGGCGCGGCGACAGGAGAACAAAGCTGTCCTCGGGCCGGGCACGAAGCCAGGCGGAGAGCAGCCCGTCGAGATAGCGGCCAACGCCAGTCGGACACTCCTCGAACGGGCGCGCGTCGACGGCGATGCGCATACTTCCATGTTATATTCTGCGGCTCCTCTTCGTGGAGGAGGGGCCTTTTCCCATGGATCTGAACCTCGAAGCGGCTTTTGACGAGCCGATTGATCTTTCTCATCAGTTCGACTTTCCGGCCGCCGGTCTCGCGCGTCCCGAGCTCGTGTCGCTCTCTTACGTGTCCTTCACCGGCCGTCTTGAGCGCCAGGAGCCCGGCTTCGTCCTGAATGGTCGCGTCGTTTTCGACGGCGTCACGGCGTGCGCGCGCTGCCTCGCCCCCGTCCCTTTCCACCGCTCGAGCGAGGCTTACTGGCTCTTCGCTCCCGCGCACGCGAAGCCGCGGGAAGAAAAGGCCAAGGGCGACCCTGAGGACGGCCTCGAGCTCTCCCCGAAGGACCTCGACGTCCTGTACTACGATGACCTCGTCGTCGCCTTCGACCCTCTCGTCGAGGAGCAGGTGCAGCTCGAGCTTCCGCTCAAGGCCCTCTGCCGCGACGATTGCCGCGGGCTCTGCCCGACGTGCGGCGCCGACCGGAACCTCGCCCTGTGCGCCTGCAGGCCTCCGGCGGACGAGCGCTGGAAAACGCTCCGAACTCTTCTCGACCTCGGGAACTGACACTACGACCTTTCTCGTCCTCGCCTTCGCAGCGTGTGACCGTCACAGGAGATCGCCATGCCGAATCCAAAACATCGCCACAGCAAGACGCGTCGCGATTTGCGCCGCGCCCACGACTTCCTGAAGCCCAAGCAGACCTCGAAGTGCACGAACTGCGGCACGGAGAAGCTTCCGCACCGGGTGTGTCCGTCCTGCGGGCACTACAAGGGCCGCGAAGTCATGAGCGGAGCCGAGAAGGCCTGACTTGACGATCGCCGTCGACGCCATGGGGGGCGACCACGCCCCCCGCGTCAACGTGGAAGGCGCGGTCGCGGCGGCGGTCGATTTCGGCCTCGACACGCTGCTCGTCGGCAAGCGGCGCGAGATCGAATCCGAGCTCCACAAGACCGCTTACAGCGGGAGCCGCGTCGGCGTCGTCGAGGCGGACGAAGTCGTCCTGTTCGACGAGCCCGCCATCACCCCGATCCGCAAGAAGCGGCGCGCGTCCATCCGGATTGCCGCCGAATGCGTTCGCGACGGCCGCGCGAAGGGGATGTTCACGGCGGGGCACACGGGCGCCGCGATGGTCGTCGCGAAGATGATCATGGGCGTCGTCGAGGGGATCGACCGGCCGGCCCTCGCCGCCGTGCTGCCGGGCCTCGACCGCAAACGGGTTCTCCTCGACGTCGGGGCGAACGTGAATTGCCGCCCCGAGCACTACCGCGAGTTCGCCCTCATGGGGCACTTCTTCGCGCAGGAAGTCCTCGGCATCGAGAAGCCGAAGATCGGCCTCATGTCGGTGGGCGAGGAGGAGGGCAAGGGCACGGACGTCGTGAAGGAGTCGTTTCGCCTCCTGAAGGAGTCCGGCCTCCGTTTCGTCGGGAACGTCGAGGGCCGCGACGTCTACGGGGGCGACGTCGACGTCATCGTCACGGACGGCTTCACGGGAAACGTCATCCTCAAGGTCTCCGAGAGCCTCGCGCACCTCGTGGAGGAGGCGCTCAAACAGGAGATCACCCGCAGCCTTCAGGCGTCGATGGGCTTTTTGCTTTCGAAGGACGCTTTCCGTTCCTTCAAGAAACGCCTCGACTACAGCGAGTACGGCGGCGCGCCGCTCCTCGGCGTGAACGGGGCCTGTTTCATCGGGCACGGGCGCTCGAACGCGAAGGCCGTGCGCAACGCCATTCGCGCCGCCGACGACTTCGTCCGGCGCGGAATTTCCGAGAAAATCCGCGAGCGCGCGCTCACGTTCGCGCCGCCGCCGCTCTCCCGGTAACATTCCGGCTCCACGCATTCACGGAGGGATGATGTTTCACGCCACGATCGCCGGCACCGGCCGGGCCGTTCCCGAGAGGGTCCTGACGAACGCCGACCTGACGAAGATGGTCGAGACGTCGGACGAGTGGATCACGTCGAGGACGGGCATCCGCGAGCGGCGCGTCGTCAAGGAAGGCGACATCCTCTCGGACTTCTGCGTGCGGGCGGCGGGCCCGGCGATGGAGGCCGCGGGCGTGGGCCCGATGGACCTCGACACGATCATCCTCGCGACCTGCACGCCCGACCACCTGATTCCGGGCGCGGCCCCGGTCGTCCAGCACAAGCTCGGTGCGAAGAAGGCCGCCGCCTTCGACCTGAACGCCGCCTGCTCGGGCTGGCTCTACGGACTTCACGTGGCGGACGGGCTCATCCAGTCGGGCAAGGCGAAGAACATTCTCCTCGTGGGCGCCGAGTTCCTGACGCGCTTCGTGGACTACACCGACCGCTCGACGTGCATCCTCTTCGGAGACGGCGCGGGAGCCACCGTTCTCAAGGCCACGAAGGCCGACCACGGCGTCCTCTCCACCTCGATCCACTCGGACGGAGAGGGAGCGCCGTTCATCTCGATGCCCGGCGGCGGCTCCACCTTCCCGCCGAACCGTCCCGAGACGTTCGACAAAGGACTCATGTACATCCAGATGAAGGGCGGCGAGATGTTCAAGATCGCGATCCGCTCGATGGTCGAGGTCTGCAAGGAAGTCCTCGCGGAGAGCGGCTTCACCACCCAGGACGTGAGCTGGCTCCTCCCGCACCAGGCGAACGAGCGGATTCTCACCGCGACGGCCGAGCGGCTGCAGATTCCTCCCGAACGCTGCATGAACAACATCGGGCGTTATGGCAACACGAGCTCGGCCTCGATTCCGATCGCACTCGACGAATACGCACGCGATGGCCGCCTGAAGCGCGGCGACCTCATCCTCATCACGGCCTTCGGCGGAGGCCTCACCTGGGGTGCCGCGCTCGTCCGATGGTGAACGCCGTGAGCCTCGCTTTTCTTTTCCCCGGGCAGGGCTCGCAGTTTGCGGGCATGGGAAAAGACCTCGCCGACGCTTTCCCCGAGGCGAAGCGCGTATACGAGCGCGCGGACGCCGCGCTCGCGCCTCTCGGCCTGTCGATCTCGAAGACCTCCTTCGAGGGCAGCGACGAGGACCTCAGACAGACGGCCGTGACGCAGCCGGCCATCCTCACGCACGCCGTCGCCGTCTTCGAGGTCCTGAAGGCCAGGGGCGTCGCGCCCTCGGTCGCGGCCGGCCACTCGCTCGGCGAGTATGCCGCCCTCGTCGCCGCGGGCGCGCTCACGCTCGAGGACGCCGTCGTGCTCGTGAGGCGCCGGGGCCTCTTCATGCAGGAGGCCGTGCCCGCGGGGCAGGGCGCGATGGCGGCCGTCATCGGACTCGCGCCGGAGGCGGTCGCCGCGGCCTGCACGGAAGCAGCCGCCACGACCGGCGAAGTCTGCGCGGCCGCGAACTTCAACTCGCCGGAGCAGACCGTCATCGTGGGGAGCGCCGCGGGCGTTGCGAAGGCCGGGGAGATCCTGAAGGCGAGGGGCGCGAAGCGCGTTCTCCCGCTCCCGGTGTCGGCTCCGTTCCATTGCGCGCTCATGAAGCCGGCCGAGGAGAAACTCGCTCCTTTCCTCGCCGCGGCGTCCTTCCGGCCGCTCGCGATCCCGGTCGTCACGAACGTGGATGCCCTCGAGACGACCGACCCCGAGGTCGCGCGCGAATCCCTCCGGCGGCAGATCTGCTCCCCCGTGCGCTGGGTCGAGTCCGTGCAGCGTCTCGCCGCGCTCGCGCCGTCCGCCGTCGAGTCCGGGCCCGGCACGGTGCTCGCGGGGCTCGCGAGACGCATCGCGAAGGACTGGCCCGTGAAGACCACGTCCACGGCCGCGGCTCTCGCGGCGTTCGCCTGACGGAGAAAGGAAGCTCAGATGGCTCTTTCGTTCTCGCTCGAGGGAAAAGTCGCGCTCGTCACGGGCGGTTCGCAGGGCATCGGGGAGTCGATCGCGAAGGCGCTCGGCGCGGCCGGCGCCCACGTCGTCGTCGCCGCCCGCGGCGAAGAGAAGGCCGCCACCGTCGCCGAGGCCATCGCGGCCGCGGGCGGGAAGGCCGAGGCCCTGCGCCTCGACGTCGGCGATCCCGCTTCCGTCTCGGCGGCCTTCAAGGCACTCGTCCTGAAGCACGGGAAGCTCGACGTTCTCGTGAACAACGCCGGAATCACGGACGACGGCCTCATCCTGCGCATGTCGAAGGAGTCCTGGGACAGGGTCATCGCGACGGACCTCACCGGGGTCTTTCTGTGCGCCCAGGAAGCCGCGAAGGTCATGCTCAAGAAACGGGTTCCCGGCCGCATCGTGAACATCACGTCCGTCGTGGGGCTCATGGGGAACGCTGGGCAAACGAATTACGCCGCAGCGAAGGCCGGGGTCGTGGGGTTCACGAAGGCCCTCGCACGCGAGATTGGTTCGAGGGGAATCACGGTGAACGCCGTCGCGCCGGGCTACATCGAGACGTCCATGACGGACGTCCTGAACGAAGACCAGAAGAAGGCCCTTGTGGGCCAGATCGTGCTCGGACGGCTGGGAACCGCGAACGACGTCGCGGGGGCGGTGGTCTATCTGGCGTCCGACGCGGCCGCCTACGTGACGGGCACCTGTCTCAACGTGAGTGGCGGGCTCTACATCGGATAGACTCCGCACGCTTGAATTCGAGTCCCGGCAGCCCTCAGAATGCCGGTCTTTAAGACGACAAAAATTTTCGGAGGATCGCAGATGGCGAATTCGGTGGAAGAAAAGGTCAAGGGCATCATCGTGGAGCAGCTCGGCGTCCAGGCGGACGAGGTGAAGCCCGAGGCCTCTTTCGTGGACGACCTCGGCGCAGATTCTCTCGACACGGTCGAGCTCGTCATGGCCTTCGAGGAGGCGTTCGGCATCGAGATCCCGGACGAGGACGCCGAGAAGATCCAGAAGGTCAAGGACGCGGTTTCCTACATCGAATCGCACGCCAAGCCCGCCTGACCCGGGCTTTCTCGAACGCGTGTCCGCGAATCCCGCATCCCTGCTCGACGGCCGCGGCCGGCGCCGCGTCGCCGTGACGGGCGTCGGCCTCGTTTCTCCCGTGGGTCTGACGGCGAAGGAGAACTGGGCCAACCTGACGGCCGGCGTGTCCGGCATCGGGATGATCACGCGCTTCGACGCCTCGGATTACGCCTGCCGCATCGCCGGGGAGGTGAAGGGTTTCGACTCGGGCGCGTTCCTCGCGAAGAAGGAAATCAAGAAGTTCGACACGTTCATTCATTACGCCGTGGCGGCGGCGAAGGAGGCCATGACCGATTCGGGCCTCGCCGTCACGCCGGAGAACGCCGAGCGCGTGGGCGTGTGCATCGGATCCGGGATCGGCGGGCTGCCTCTCATCGAGGAGACGTATCGGACCGTGCTCGAGAAGGGACCTCGCCGTATCAGCCCGTTCTTCATCCCGGGTCTCATCGTCAACATGTGCTCTGGGCTCGTCTCGATTCAGACCGGCGCGAAGGGCCCGAATTCGGCCACGGCCACGGCCTGTGCGACCTCGGCGCACGCCATCGGGGACGCGGCGAACGTCATTCGCCGCGGGGACGCCGACGCGATGATCGCGGGCGGCTCGGAAGCGGTCATCACCTGTCTCGCCGTCGGGGGCTTTTCGGCGATGCGCGCCCTCTCGACGCGCAACGACGATCCGAAGGCGGCATCGCGGCCCTGGGACAAGGACCGTGACGGTTTCGTCCTTGGCGAGGGCGCGGGGATCCTCGTGCTCGAGGACATGGGCTTTGCGAAGGCACGTGGCGCGGCGATCTACGCCGAGCTCGCGGGCTACGGCATGTCGGGCGACGCGTATCACATCTCGGCGCCGTCGGAGGACGGAGACGGTCCGTTCCGCGTCATGCGCAACGCGCTTCTCGACGCGGGCGTGAACCCGGAAGACGTCGCCTACGTTAACGCGCATGGCACGTCCACGCCGCACGGGGACCGCATCGAGACGATTGCCATCAAGCGGGTGTTCGGCGACCATGCCCGGACGCTCTCCGTCTCCTCGACGAAATCGATGACCGGGCACCTCCTCGGCGCCGCGGGCGGCTTCGAGGCCGGCGTCCTCGCGCTCGCGATGCGCCACGGCGTGATCCCGCCCACGATCAACTACGCGACGCCGGACCCCGAGTGCGATCTCGATTACACGCCGAACACGGCGCGCGAGAAGAAGCTCCCGATCGCCCTTTCGAACTCCTTCGGGTTCGGCGGGACGAACGCCAGCCTCCTCATGCGCCTCGTCTAGGCGGAATTCCGGACGAAGGCGTCGGTCACTTTCCGCAGCTTTCCGGGCCGGAATCCCAGCTCACGGCGGGTGAGCGTAGCAGGGCCCCTGCTAACATGAGAACGCCAACGGAGGACATCGAGATTCGACGCGTCTTCGTGGTCGCGGCCACCGTCGCGACGCTCGCGATTCTCGTGGCGGGATTCTTCATCCTCCGCGGGAGGCGGCCCTTCGTCCGCAGGTTCGGAGCCGACGTCCAGCGTCTCGTGTCGCCGGGACGGATCGGCGAAACTCTGGAAGTTCTCGCGAAGAGCTCGCATCGCGCGGGCACACCGGCGAATGCGGCGGCCGCGGACGAGATCGCGCGGCGCCTGACGGCGGCCGGGCTCAAGCCCTGGAGCGACGTCCACGAGGTCGAGCTCTGGGAGCCCGTGGCGCTCTCGCTCGCGCTCACGAAGCCGGTGGCGAAGAACTTCGATCTTCACGAGCGGGCGCTCGCCGAGGACCCGGCGACGGCGGTGGCGAAGGAGGAATTGCCCTTTCTCGCGTACGCGCCGGATGCCGACGTCGAGGCGCCGGTCGTCTACGCGGGCTTCGGCGCCCCCGCGGATTTCGCCGCGCTCAGGAAGGCGGGCGTCGACGTGCGCGGCAAGATCGCGCTCGTCAAGGTACAGGGTGTCTGCCTCGGAATGAAGACGCTGGCGGCCGAGCGCGCGGGCGCCGTCGGCCTTTTGATCTACATCGAGCCGCGGGACGAGGGCATCGTGAAACCTCCCTATCCGCTGGGGCCGTCGATGAACCGCTGGGCCGCCTCCCGCGGGACGCTCCTCAAGTACTTCCTTCGTCCGGGCGACCCGAGTCGCGCGAAGGCCGCGGGGGTCGACACCCGGCCGAAGATCCCGGCGCTCGCGATCTCGCAGGATGTCGCCGAGGCGCTCCTCAAGGAGATCGGCGGCCCCCTGCCTCCGGCCGACTGGAAGGGCCTCCTCGACGCGCCGTATACGCTCGGTCCGGGGCCCGCGCGCGCGCGGATGACCGTGCGCGGGAAGACGGTGCGCGCGTCGCTGCGCAACGTCCTAGCGATGATTCCGGGAGGCGATCCGAAGGCCGCGCCGGTCGTCCTCGGCAGTCACATCGACGCCTGGGTGTACGGAGCGGTCGATCCGTCTTCCGGTACGGCGGCCGTACTCGAGGTCGCGACCGTTCTCGCGGCTCTCGCGGACCGCGGCTGGGCGCCCTCGCGGCCGGTCGTGTTCGCGTTCTTCGACGGTGAAGAGTTCGGCATGCTCGGCTCGACGCGCTTTCTCGAGACGCGCCTGACGGGCGCCGACCTTCCCGCCCTCGCGTTCCTCGACGTGGACTCGGCGGTCCGGGCGAACGACCTCTATGCGTCGACGACGCCGGGGCTTCGCGGTCCGCTCGCCGAAGTGCTCGCGCTCGTCAACGACCCCGATTCGGGAAAGTCGCTTCGCGAGAGCTCGGGCGAGCCGGCCCTCCCCGGATTTTCGAGTGACGCCGCGCCCTTCCTCGGTTTCAGCGCGACGCCCGTCGCGGAGCTGGGTTTCGGCCGCTGGTACGGCAGCACCCACACGCTCTACGACACGGCGACGTGGCTGAAGCGCTTCGGCGACCCCGGCTTCCTTCGCACGGCGACCCTCGCGCGCGTCGTTGCTCTCTACGTGGGTGTGCTCGCGACCCCGCGATTTTTTCCCCTGCGCTTCGCGGAGCTTTCCGACTTTACGAACCGAGAGATCCGCGAGATCCAGGGACGACATCCCGCGTCGATTAGCTGGGTGCCCCAGGCGGCCCGGTCGCTCACGAGCCAGATCGAGGGCTTCGAGGCGGGGGCGCGCGCGTGGGACGGCCGCACGCGCGCGTCGCGAGGCCCGGGAAAGGACGCAGGGCGATTCGACCGCAACGTCTCGCTCGCGCTCGGTGCGTTCGGCGCACCTGGAGAGTCGTTCGGCCGGGGATGCCGGCTCTGGGGACCGTCGCCCGAAACGGGTTGCGGGGCGGTGGGCCTTCCCGCACTGGAGGAGGCCGTGAGCCGAAGCGACCGCGCCGCCGCAGCGCGAGAAATCGATCACCTCGCCGCCGCGTTCTCGCGGGCGCGCGAGCAGCTCGTAATCGCGAACCTCCTCGCCGACGGAGGCCGGCCCACCCGGCGGGTCTCCGCGGGCGCGCGCAGGCCGTGACGCGCCGGCGGGGCGCCGCGGCCGTTCTCGCTTTCGGCACTCTCGCGGCCTGCGGGCGTCCTGATCCGCTCGCGCGGCGCGCCGCGCGCCTCGAGTCCCTCGTGGACGCCCGCCGGATCGAAAGGACCGTCGGGACGCTCGCCCGCGTTCCGCATCGGGCCGGGACTCCCGCGCAGCGCGCCGCGGTTGCCGCCGTCGCGGAAGCCCTCCGCGCGAACGGCCTCGAGACCGTGGTCGCCGAGCAGACGGTGAATCTGCCGGAGCCCGTCGAGGCCTCCCTGGTCGTCGAAGGGCCGGCCGGGCACACCTTCGACCTCACCGAGCACGCGCTCGCGGGCGACCCCTACTCCGAGGCGGCTCCTCTCGAGGTCCCTTTCTTCGCCTGGGCTCCCGACGGCGACGTGTCCGCGCGCGTCGTCTACGCGAATCACGGGGCGCGCGAGGACTACGACGTCCTGCGCCGGGCCGGCGTCTCCGTGAAAGGGGCGATCGTCCTCGCGCGGTCGCAGGGAGTCTGCCGGTCCATGAAGTCCCTTCTCGCCGAGGACGAGGGGGCCAGGGCGCTGCTCCTCTACCCAGAGCGGCGCGATCTCGGGATTGTGAAGCCGGATTTTCCTGCGGGTCCTTACCTCAACCCATGGACCGTGCAGCGCGGCTCGATGCTGCGGTACTTCCTGCGCCCCGGCGATCCGGACTGTGCGGCGGGCCGCGGAATTCCGCGTCTCCGTCCCGAGCTGCCCGCGCTGCCGGTCTCGGAGACCGTCGCGGCGGATCTGCTCGGCCGCCTCGAGGGGGCGGCCGCGCCCGAGGACTGGACCGGATGGCTCCGGATTCCCTACCGCCTCGGAGCGACGCGCGAGACGGTGCGGCTCCGCACGCGTTCGTGCACCGAGGCGCGCGTGCTCTTCAACGTCACGGCGACTCTCGCGGGACGCCGGCGCGATGCCGCGGTCCTCGTCGTGGGCGGGCACACGGACGCGTGGGTGAACGGAGCCGTAGATCCCGTCTCTGGTGCCGCCGTCGTCCTCGAGACCGCGACCGCGCTCTCGGCTCTCGCGCGCGAGGGCTGGAAGCCGGAACGCGACGTCGTCTTCGTGCTCTTCGACGGCGAGGAATACGGCATGCTCGGCTCGACACGCTGGGTCGAGCAGCGCCTCGCCGCGCGCGCGGCGCCCCTGGGCGCGTTCCTCTACGTGGACTCTTCCGTCCGCGCGCTAGATTTCATGGCCGACGTCTCCCCGGGGCTCGCCGAGTCCCTCGACGAGACCCTGCGGCACGTCGTCGATCCGGTTTCGGGTCACCTCCTTCTGGCGGTGCGCCCCGCCATGCGGCTTCCCGGCTTCAGCGGCGACACCTCCCCCTTCCTCGGTCTCGGCGGCGTGCCGTCCGCGCAACTCGGGTTCGGCCGGCGCACCTACGCGCAATACCACTCCGCGTACGACGACCCTTATCTTCTGGGCCGCATCCTCGACCCCGGCTACGTCATGAGCGCCACGCTCGCGCGCATTCTCACGCTCTGGACGTCGGTGCTCGCCGAGTCGTCCGAGCCGCCGTGGCGGCTCTCCGAGGTCGCGACGTTTCTGACGGACGAATTCTCCGGGTTAGGGAAGGCTTCCGCCGCCCGCCTTTTGCGTCACGGCGAGCTCTTCGCGGCGGTGCTGAGACTGCGCCTCGCGGCGCGCGCGTGGGAGTCGCTCGACGCGGCGCGCCGCCGGGCGAGTGCGGAGACGACGGAGCCTTTGCTTCTCGACGCGATGGGCGCGTTTCACGATGCGGCCCCGGCGGAGTTCGCGCGCCGCAACCTCCTCCTGGGGCCGTCCGCCGAAACCGGCTGCGGAACGGAGACGCTGCCGGGCCTCAAGCGGGCGCTCCGCGGCGACGGCGCGGTGGAAGCCGAGACCTCGCGGCTGCTTCGCGCGCTCGCGACCGCCGAGGCGAAGCTGCGCGAGGCCGCGCGGATCGCCGCGGGGAGCTGACGCGGGCTCACCGGAAATCGTGGCTTGGGAGGTCCGGAAGCGCCGGAAGCGGCCAGAACCGCTCGGCTCTCACGGAGACGTTTCCGCCTTCCTTCTGCAGCTTTCCCTCGACGATGAGGCCTTCCGACCCCACGATGACGGCCCGGTGCTCCTTGAAGAGGTCGGGGCGCACGATGGCCTGCACGATGCCGCTCTCGTCCTCGAGCGACAGGAAGACGAAGCCCTTCGCGGTGCCCGGGCGCTGCCGCACGATGACGGCGCCCGCGGCCTTCACGCGCTCGCCCTCGGGCACGCTCCGGAGCTCCATCGCCGACAGGATCGACCGCGCGGCGAGCGCCGGGCGCAGATGCTCGAGGAGGTGCGGCCCCGCCGTGAGGTCGGTCGCGCGATAGTCGGCGGTCGTCTCTTCGACGGCCGACATTTCGGGGAGAGGAGAATTCCGCGAGGAGAAAGAAAGAGGAAGAGTGTCGTAGAGGGGCCCGAGCGGGCGGGACACTTCCGCCACCTGCCACAGCGCCTCGCGGCGGGAGAGGCCGAGAGACGAAAGTGCGCCGGCGTACGCGAGCAAAGTCATCTCTTCGGGACGCAGCTGGCAGCGGCGCGAGAAGTCCGCCACGTCTTCGAAGAATCTTCCGGCTCTCTCCCTTTCGATGGCTTCTCCAGTCGCCTGCTTCAGCCCCTTGATGAAGCGCATGCCCAGCCGAACCGCGAGAGAAGATTTCTTAGAAGGTAAGAGAGCCAGTGTGCAATCCCATCCCGAATGGTTCACGTCGATCGGCAGCACCGGCGTGCCATGGCGCTGGATGTCCTTCACGATCGTGGCGGGGTGGTAGAAGCCCATCGGCCACGCGTTCAGGAGGCACGCCGTGAACGCCGCCGGGTGATGCGCCTTCAGCCACGCGCTCGCATACGCGATGAGCGCGAAGCTGGCCGCGTGCGACTCCGGAAAACCGTAGAGCGCGAACGACGTGATGGACTTGACGATCTGATCCTGCGCGGGTCCCGTGATTCCGTTTTTCGCCATGCCCGAGCGCAGCCGCTCTTCAATCGCACCCATGCGCTCCTGCGAGCGCTTGAAGCCCATCGCGCGGCGCAGTTCTTCCGCCTCGCCGCCCGTGAAGCCCGCAGCCACCATCGCGATCCTGAGAAGCTGCTCCTGGAAAAGCGGCACGCCGAGCGTGCGCTTGAGGATCGGCTCGAGGCACGGGTGCGGGTACTCGACCGGCGCCTTGCCCTGCCGCCGGTCGAAGAAGGGATGCACCATCCCGCCCACGATCGGCCCCGGCCGGATGATCGCGACCTGCACGACGATGTCGTAGAAGATCTTCGGCGCGTGGCGCGGCAGCGAAGCCATCTGCGCGCGGCTCTCCACCTGGAAGAGGCCGATCGTGTCCGCCGCGTTCAGCATCTCGTACACCTTCGGGTCTCCCGCCGGGAGATGCGCGAGATCCACGTCCACGCCCTCGTGCTTCTTGATCGCGGGCAGCATCTTCTCGATCGCGCCCAGCATTCCGAGGCCGAGGAGGTCCACCTTCACGATGCCGAGGTCCGCGCAGTCGTCCTTGTCCCACTGGATGACGACGCGCCCCTCCATGGCCGCGGGCTCGAGCGGCACGACTTCGGACAACTTTCCCATCGCCACGACCATTCCGCCCGAGTGCTGCCCGAGGTGGCGCGGCAGGTTCTGGACGCGCATGAAGAGCTTCCCGAAGTGGGCGACACGCGGATGCGCGGGGTCGAAGCCCGCGGCGGCCAGCTCGGCCGAGAGGTCGGCCGCGCCGTCGCGGTACTCGCCGAAGCTCCACTTCCCGAGGCGTTTCGCGATCGTGTCCACCTGCTCCGGCGAGAAGCCCAGCGCCTTGGCCATCTCGCGGGACGCCGAGCGGTCGCGATACGTGATGACGTTCGCCGTCATCGCGGCGCCCGCGGGGCCGTACGTCCTGTAGACGTGCTGGATGACCTTCTCGCGCGGATCGCCCGAGGGCAGATCGAGGTCGATGTCGGGCCACTCGCCGCGCTCTTCCGAGAGGAAGCGCTCGAAGAGCAGATCCATCTTCACGGGGTCGACCGCCGTGATCGAGAGCGCGTAGCACACGGCGCTGTTCGCGGCCGAGCCGCGCCCCTGCACGAGGATGTTCTCCCTCTTGCAGAAGTTCACGATGTCCCAGACGATGAGAAAGTAGCCCGCGAGGTCCAGCTTCGCGATGAGGTCAAGCTCGCGCTGGATTTGCGCCTGCGCCTTGCCCGTCAGCGGCCGGAAGCGGCCCCGCGCGCCCTCCCACGCCACGCGCCGAAGAAACGACGATGGCGTCTCGCCTGGCGGCAGCGCGTACGCGGGAAAGCGGTAACCGAGATCCGCGAGCGTGAAGGAGAGGCTCCCCGCGAGCTCGGCGCTGGCTTCGAGGACGCCCGGCAGATCCGCGAAGAGAGCTTCCATGTCGCGCGAGGACTTCAGGTGGCGCTCCCGCCCGGCGTGCAGCTTCATCCCCGCGGCGTCGAGGTGCGTGTGGTGACGGATGCACGTGAGCGCGTCGAACAGGTCCTTGTCTTTCCGCTCCGCGTAGCGCACGCCGTTTGTCGCGAGAGCGGGCAGGCGCGCGGCGCCCGCGAGGCCCTGGAGCGCGCGGTTCACATGCTCCTCCTCGCGCAGAAAATGGCGTTGAAGCTCCACGTGCACGCGCCCCGGAAACAGCGTGGCGAGGCGGTCCAGCTCGCGCGCGGCCCCGTCGAGGCCCGAGGAGGCCAGCGCGCGCGTCACGACGCTCTCCTCGCCGCCCGTCAGCACGTGCAGTCCCTCCGCATGCGCGGCGACTTCTTCCCACGTCGCGGCCGCCTGCCCCTTCGGCTTTCCCGCGGCGGCGGCGGTGAGGAGCAGGCAGAGGTTCTTGTAGCCCCTCTGGTTCTCGACGAGCAGCGTCAGGCGGGGGAAGGGAGTTCCTGCTGGGAGGGGAGGGGGAACGAGCCCTAATGGGCCACGCCGCCCCACGAGAGCCGGATGCATTTGGAGGACCACCTCCGCGCCGACCAGCGCCTTGACGCCCGCCGCCTTCGCCGCCTTCCAGAAGCGCGGGGCGCCGGAGACGCCGTTCGTGTCGATGAGCGCGACGGCGGGGAGATCGAGCGCCGCCGCGCGATCGACGAGGTCTTCCGGCAGCGACGACCCGTTCAGGAACGAGAACGCCGAGGCGACGCGCAGTTCAGCGTAGGCCCTCGCCTTCCGGGCGACGGTGGGCGGCCGCGCGTAGGCGCGCACGCGCGCCTTCTCCTTGCGCGCGCCGGGCCCGTTGGGATGCAGGCCGCACCCGCCGTAAGGACCGATGAAGTCGCGGGTGGGAGGCCCTTCCGCCATGGGGCGGCGAGCCTGATCGCAAGTAAGGCGTAAGTCAAGGAAGGCTATTTCGACCCGGGCGCGCGCTCCAGCGCGGTGATCTGCGGGGCGAGGTCCGGCGCGGCCCAGAAGCCGAGGCCGCACTCCATGAGGCCCGCCCCGCGGAACTTCCGCCGGTACCACGCAGCCCGGCGCATCTTGAAGCCCACCATGTCGCCCTCGATGCCGGTCTCGAGATCGTCGTCGGCCGTCAGGAAGTCGAAGTAGGCGACGCCGCCGATCAGCTCGGGCAAGCATTCGAGTCCGCGCACGACCTCGCGTGTCGGCACGTAGTGGAGCGCGTCCGAGCACACGACGAGGTCGAACGGCTCGTCGAAACGCAGCTCGGCCATCTGGCCCCACGATCCGGGCCGCACGTTGCGCGAGCGGCCGAAGCGCCGGACGGCGTAATCGCTCGTGTCGAGGCCCAGGTAGCGCAGCTTTGGGCGCAGCTCGCGCAGCAGCGGGAACCACGCCCCCTCGCCGCAGCCCACGTCGAGCACGGACGCGAGCGGCCGCCCGAGGAGATGTTCCGCGACCCCGACGGCCATCGCGGCTTTTCGCGCGACGCCCGCGCGGCGCACGATGCGTTTCCTGGGGTCGCGATACCATTTCCGGAAGTAGGCCGCGTCGTACGTCTTCTCCGTCCTCAACTGAACCTCACGCCTTGATCATGACGAGGATCATCTTGAACGGGGTCGTGGCGCGCAGCGCGTGGGGCTCGTTCGCGGGCAGGCGCAGGATCTCTCCCGCCGAAACACGGTGGGGCAAGCCTGCGATCGTCACCTCGGCGGTCCCCTCGACCCCGAGCACGAGCGCGTCGAAGGGGGCGCTGTGCTCGCTGAGAGCTTCGCCCGTGTCGAACGCGAAGGCCGTCACGGTGCCGCCCGCGGCTTTCACGAGCGTGCGGCTCACGACGGCGCCGGGTTGCAGGGCGACGAGCTCTGGCTGGGGAACCGGATTTGGTGGAAGGGGCGGATTGGACATGGACTCTCCTTGCCCGCCGACGATACCGCTCTCTTTGTCTTCTCTCCGATCTAGTCGTAGACGCCGTCGGCGAACCACTCGCCGCCGGGCTCGTCGCGGAAGATGCGATAGAGGCCGCCGCCCGAAAGCTCGACGTCCCAGTACGCGCGGAAGGCGGGCGTCTCCTGCCACCAGCCCTCCTCGAGGCGCCACGGCCCCGAGGCCACGCGCACGGGGCCGGCCACGTCGATTGCCGGCCGCCCGCCACCGTCCGCGGAAGGAGTCGAAGTCAGCGCGCGCAGCGACGCGGGGCGCTCGCCTTTGAGGAGCACCTCGAGGGGCACGGCCGGGCGCAGCACCCGCACCGAGAGCAGTCCGCGCCCCGTTCGCGGAGCCCTGCGGGCCGCGGGGGGAGGCGGCGGCGCGAACGGCACGAGGGCGAAGCGCTCGGGGCGGTGGCCGTCCACCGCCTGCGGCGCGCCGGCGCGCCCCGGCCCCAGCAGCGCGAACAGCTTCGCGAGCGCCGTCGCGAGCCGGTCGGGCGAGATCTCGGCCGGCCCGAACAGCGTGAGCTGGCCCTTCCGCGGCGCGTCGGGATGCGCCGTGAGGGAGAAGCCCGTCACGGCGGCGCCGGGCGGCCGGCCCTCGAGGCCGAGGCGCACGAGGGTGAGCAGCGTCTTCACGTCGCGTGTGGGCGCTGGCAGCTCGATCGTGCGCGTGTCGCAGCCCTCGGGCTCGAGCGTCAGCGACACGTCCAGCCGCGCGCAGCCGACGGCCTCGGCCTCGAGGCGCCGCTCGAGCCGCTCGAGCGCGCCCTCGGCCAGTGCGAGGAATGGCGGGAGCGTGACGAGCGGCCACTCCAGCTCCATGCCCTCCGTGAAGCCCGGCGGCGGCCGGCGCGGCACGAGGGGGCGCGGGTCGCGCCCGCGCGCGATCTCGTGCAGCGCGTGCCCGCGCGCGCCGAGCCGGCTCGCGACGTCGGCTGCGGGCAGCTTCGCGAAGTCGCCCACCGACGCGAGCCCCCAGCGCGCGAGCGTCTCGACGATCTCGGCCTCGGGGTCCAGCTTCACGAGCGGCAGCGGCGCGAGGAACGCGGCCTCGCCGCCGGCGGGCACGACGACGGGGGAGTCCGGCAGCGTCGCGGCCACGCGCGCGGCGAGTTTGCTCGACGCGAGGCCGCAGCGGGCGGGCAGCGACTCCCGCTTCGCGGCGGCGATCAGCGCGCGACCGAGGTAGCGCTCGTCGGGAAAGAGGCGCTCGAGGCCCTCCGCGTCGAGGTACACGACGCCGTCGCCCGCGTCCTCCACGCGCGGCGACACCGTGCCGGCCACGTCGAGCAACGCCTCCTGTGCGGCGCGCTCGCTCTCGGCGTCGCGCGCGCGGGTGAGGAGGTCGGGCAGGAGCGCCCGCGCCTGCGGCAGCGTGAAGCCCGGACGGATGCCGGCCTTGCGCGCCTTGCGCGTGGCCGCCACCACGTGCGCGGCCGTCCCGTTTCCCTCGCACAGCACGACCGCCTCGTCCCGGAGCGCAGGCTCGCTGCGCAGCCGCGCGGCGAGAGGAAACAGCGGCACCACGAGACACGCGAGGCGGGGAGCCACCTCAGCGCCCGAACGCGGACAATGCGCTGCCGGCGCCCTCTCTTTCTTTTTCTTCCTTTTCTAAGCAAATCTTTCTTTCTTCCTTCCCCGCCTGAAGCGCTTCCAGCAGGGAGAGATTCAGCAGGCTTGTTTTCTCTTTCATGTGCATGTCGCGCGTTTTCTCGAGATTTTTCTCCACCACGAGGCGCGCGGACAGGCCGTCGAGGAGCGAGAGGCTTTGCGGCCAGTGGTCCAAGCACGCGCGGTTCCAGCCCGCCCGCGCCGCATCCGCCGCGAGGACGATGCGCGCCGCGACGCCCGTGACGCGGTAGGGCGCGAGCACGAACAGCGCCGCGTCGTGAAAGCGCGCGCGCCGTGCGAGGCGCAGCCACACGGCGTCATCGAAGCGCCGGCGCGAGACGTGCGCGAGCCCGAGGTCGAGGATGACGAGGGCGAAGCCGGTGGCGAGGACGGTCTCGGCCGCGGCGAACGCCATCTTCAACCCGCGCGGGCGCAGCCACAGCACCCGCGAAAGGTCGGCGCCCGCGGCGGCCGCGCCCTGGGGGTCGAAGTGGTCGCCGGGGTCGACGAGAGCGGCGGCCTCGCCCGTCTCTGTCGTGGCCGCGAGTGCGGAGAGCGCGACCGAGAAGCGGCCCGAGGACGCGCGCCCGGACATTTCCACCAGCGCCCCGCGCGGCAGCCCGCCCCCGAGGAGGCGGTCCAGCCCCTCGCACCCTGTCGGCAGATAGGCCGGCGCGAACCGTCCGCGCGAGAGCCCCGCGGCGGTGGTCATCTGCGCGGCGATGTCTCGAGGAAGGGCGGGGAGAGGCAGCGCCGACACGCCGCAAACGTATGTCCGGCTCAGGCGTAAGTCAAGCGTAAGTTTTTCGCCGCTCGGTTATGGCCTCAGTTCGCTCAGGCTCGCGAGGTCGATCACGAAGCGATAGCGAACGTCGCTCCGGAGCATGCGGTCGTAGGCCTCGTTGATCTTTCCGATCGGGATCACCTCGACGTCCGCGGTGATCTTCCTCTCCGCGCAAAAGTCCAGCATCTCCTGGGTCTCGGCGATGCCGCCGATCATCGAGCCGGCCAGCTTCTTGTTCCCGGAAATGACCGACATCGCGGCGAGCGAAGCGGGGGACGGCGGGACGCCCAGGATCACCATCGCGCCTTCCGTCCGGAGCAGGCCGAGGTGCGCGTTGAGATCGTGCGCGACCGAAATCGTGTCGATCAGGAGATCGAACCGTCCCGACAGTTTCTTGAACGCGTCGGGCTCGTTCGTCAACTCGAAGGCATGCGCCCCGAGCCGGCGCGCGTCCGCCTCCTTGGATTTCGACGTGCTGAGCATCGTCACCTCGGCCCCCATCGCGGCCGCCAGCTTCACCGCCATGTGGCCCAGGCCCCCGAGCCCCACGACGCCGACGCGGGTCCCGGGCGCGCACTTCCATTGGCGGAGCGGCGAGTACGTCGTGATTCCGGCGCACAGGAGGGGAGCCGCCGCGGAGAGGTCGAGGCCGGTCGGGACCTTCAGTGTGTACCGCTCCTTCACGACTATCTCGGCCGAGTAGCCGCCGTAGGTCGGCGTCTTACGGTTCATCTCGGTGCCGTTGTAAGTGAAGGCCGTCCCGGCCTGGCAGAACTGCTCGAGGCCGCGCCGGCACGGATCGCACGCGCGGCACGAGTCGACGAAGCACCCGACGCCGGCGAGGTCGCCCGCCTTGAATTTTGTGACGCCGGCGCCAACCTTCGTCACCCGGCCCACGATTTCGTGGCCCGGCACCATCGGGAAAACCGACCCGCCCCATTCGTCGCGGACCTGGTGGATGTCGGAGTGACAGACGCCGCAGAAGAGGATCTCGATCCCCACGTCGTCCGGTCCCGGTTCGCGGCGGGGGATGGAGTGAGGGGCGAGAGGGGCCTTCGCGGCGGGTGCCGCCCAGGCGGCTACGTTGGAAGACATTGGGGATGCTCTCCTTCCCGGTGAAGGGGCGGGGTGCCCTTCCCGCGAAGTCTACGCGGCGAAATGGAAAGCCGCGAGCGCCCTACTTGAACGATTCCGCCGCGACGGGGGACCAGCCGGTCTCGAGCTCCCGGGGCCATGGGCCCTTGAGGTGAGCAGGGGCGTTGCCGGAGCACAAATGCGTGAGACGCTTGCCGCGGACGTTTCGCGTGAAGACGAGATAGACCGAGCCGGGCGCGAAGGAGTAACCGCAGCCTCCCTCAGAGAGCGGCGTGACGACCTGCACCTGGACTGGCACGGACCCCTTGAAGACGCGCTGCACTGTGAACGTGACGATGCGTTTCTCTTTCTCCGGGTCGAGGCCGCTGGAGTTGGCGGTGCCGACGAAAGCCGCTTCCGCCTGAGCGATGGCCTGCGCGATCGGAGGAACGCTGCAGGTGCAGGCACTCGCCTCCGGCGAGCTCGAAACGAGCGCGACGGCGCTCACGAATGTGAAAAGCGAAAAAGCGCGCATTAATGCATGAGCTGCCGGATGGAGCCGCACACGGAAAGCAGTTGTGGCCTCCCCATGCGTCCGATGATGTTGCGGATGACGGACCCCATGACTTGCTGTGCCCCTGCCAAGCCGAGGTTTGCCGACTGCTGCACGATGAAGCCCGCTTTGGCAAGCTTGAGCGGCTTCATGAAGTAGAAGTCCATGCCACTGTTCATCAACTCCACGACGACGTCCGCAAGGGCGTCGCGGTGCGCGGTGGCATCCTGAGCCTGCTCGAGAGTACTGAGTACCGAAAGCGTCTTCTTGCGGAGCGCCTTGGAGTGATAGAAGCGAAGGAATGGATTTGACGACGGCTCAGACGGTTCAGAGGCCAGTCTGGCTGACCGTTTGCCTTGCAAGGGAGATCTGCGTTTCGAGAGTGTAGCCATGCTCGTCATGGTACGCCCTGCTCGCCTTCGTGAAGAGTCCCGAGGGAAGCGATGCGCTGGCCCTGGAGAAGCTGGCGCAGCGCCTGAGTCTGCTCGGGGTTCACGAGCGGAGTATAGCCACGCGGCCCCCCTCCGCTGCAGCTGGCTAGCGGAACGCGAGCCAGAGCGCCGCGTACGAGATGGCCAGGCAGAGCGGGGAAAAGAGCCACGTGTCCCAGCGGTGCTCTGCTCCCAGATTCGGCTAGACACTTTGGGGTCCAGAATCGGACCCAGAAAGGCAGCCGGATATGGCGGAGTTCTCAAGGAAGGCGGATGGCCGCCGGATCTTTACGGTCGACTTCAAGCGCGAGACGGTCGGCCGAATCGTCTCGGGTGAAAAGACCCTCGCCGAGCTTTCTCGTGAGCTCGGGATCTCGCCGAGCATCCTTCGTAACTGGATGAGGCTCGTTGAGCGCGGCGGGACGACCGCCGTGGCGGCTGGTGAGGTCGTGGTGCCGGCCAGCCGGGTCCGCCGAGCTCGAGCAGCAGATCAAGGAGCTGCAGCGCCTCGTCGGCAAGCAGGCCATGACCATCGAAATCCTCGAGGCAGCCCGCGAGGTAGTAAAAAAAGTCCACACTTGTTCAGAGGGTCCGGTCGGTGACGGGCCGCCCCATGGCGGCGGTCTGCCGGGCGCTGCACGTGGCGCGGGCCACGGGGTACCTTCGACTCAGGCCGCGTAAAGGCCGCTTCTATCGGCGTGCCGAGGACACGGAGGTCCTCTACCAGATCCTTGCCGTGACCAAGACGCGAGCCTCCTATGGCTACCGGCGCACGCACCGGCTCGTC
>Ga0208716_1000143_pt1 | contig 28378 bp, 22 predicted proteins | sample NGESurdeep092012_8_FD_184482 | JGI IMG/M metagenome (GOLD analysis project Ga0208716, IMG submission 184482) | Arctic peat soil microbial communities from Barrow, Alaska - NGEE Surface sample 415-3 deep-092012 (SPAdes) | ecosystem: Environmental > Terrestrial > Soil > Wetlands > Peat ...
TCCACCGCTTACTCGCCAAGAGCTAAGAGGTATGGTCCGCTTTGAGAGCATTGATAACACTGCTCAAGGTTTTATTATCCACACCAGTGGGCCGACTGATGCTTCGGTGCGTCGGGTGGATAGTCCAGATCGTTTGATCGTAGACCTCCCTGGAACCATCATCTCCACAGCCACTAAAGAGCGATCTTTTCCGGCTGATCGCCTCGGGGTCAAACAAATTCGTTTTGGACAATTCCAGAATCGCCCCCCGATAACGCGCATCGTCTTGGATATAGACCAAGAGGTGTCTGATTGGGAAACTGCCTATGATCCTGCGGTAAAAGGCGTACGCTTGGTTCCGGCAGGTCAATTAGCCGTAATTCAAAAAAGAGCAGGTAATTTGCTCGCCGTTCGCTTAATCGGCAATCGTTTAATATTTGTTGGCGATGGTCCTTTACAGGCTAAGGCTGAATCCACCGGCAACGACTATAGGGTAACGTTCCCTGGAGTCGCTCTGCCTGCACAGCCCCTCAGCGGCCCTAAATTGACCAATACAGGCCCTTTAGATCGTCTTAGGTTATTACAAGACCCCGGCAGCGAAGTCTCAGCTATTTTGGCTTTAGGGCCGGGCATTCAGGTGATCAAAACTGAATCCAAGAAAAATCAGTTCATCATCCAGTTCAATAAGGGGCAAATTGGTCAGTCCACAGGAGAAGGACCCTTAGTAGTCATTGACCCAGGCCACGGAGGCACGGACCCAGGTGCCATGGCCGGAGGCCGTAATGAAAAGACGCTGAATTTCCAAGTATCCCGATATCTAGGGCAAATTCTGTCCCAAAAAGGATACCGGGTAGTATTTACGCGCGAGGATGATCGATTTATTCCGCTACAGGGCAGAGTAGATATAGCGGAGCAAGTTAACGCCAATATTTTTGTTAGTATTCACCATAATGCTAGTGAGAATACTGCAACCGACGGCCTGCAAACTTACTATATAAGGGAAAATAGCCGTACGTTAGCCAAAATCGTCCACCGTAGCCTGATCAGCAGAGCGGGCCAGCCAGACCGTGGTCTACGGACTGCCCGTTTCTACGTAATCCGCAAAACCACGATGCCTGCTATCCTTGTGGAAATGGGCTACATGACCAACCCGGCCGAACTAGCTCTTGTCTCCCAGGCTCCTCACCAACGTCTCGCTGCAGAATCCATAGCCCGTGCTTTGGATGAATACTTCCGAAAGTAAGAAAGGACTTGAGCCTGTGTCTGAACCTATTGGTATTTTTGATAGTGGTGTTGGGGGTTTAACCTTTTTAAACCAGCTCCAACGGTTGCTCCCCAAAGAGAATAAAACCTACTTTGGCGATACAGCTCGAGTCCCTTACGGGAACCGCTCCTCTGAAGAAATACAACAATTTATGCGGCAGACCATGACCTGGATGGAGCACCAGGAGGTCAAATTGGTAGTTGCTGCCTGTAATACGAGCTGTGCTCTGGCCTTGGAAATAGTGCGCAAGGAATTTCAAACCCCAATTGTGGGATTAATCCTCCCCGGCGCCAAGGCAGCAGTCCAGCGAGGCCGCAGGATTGGGGTAATCGCTACCCAAGCCACCGTGCGCAGCCAAGCTTATACCAGCGCCATGAAAGAATTGGACCCTACCGTAAAAGTTTTCGAAGTAGCCTGTCCAGAATTCGTTCCCCTGGTAGAGTCAGGGCAGGTTAACAGCCATCAAGCGAGAAAAATAGCGATCCACTATCTGCAGCCTCTACTCAACGAAAGAATTGATACCTTGGTCTATGGCTGTACGCATTACCCCCACCTCGAACCCATATTCAAAAGTTTTTTGCCAGACTACATTAGCCTGGTAGATCCTTCCGTGGAAACAGCATTAGCAGTGAATCGGGAACTTCAACTTTTGGGTTTATTAAGTAACAGCATTAAACCAGGAAAAACTAACTTCTATGTGTCTGGCGATCCCGCTTCTTTCTCTCGTTTAGCTAAACGCTGGTCAAGCACTGCTGCTGCCATAGAAACTGTCCAAATCGACCCTCAAGCAGTCCCTTCTCCTTTAGAAGAGTCTTCATCTACTAGCTAAGGCGCGATGTATCGCGCCTGTCCAAGCCCTAGTTCTGCAACTTTTAAAAAACTGGGCGAGGTCAGACTCGAACTGACATGGTATCTCTACCGCCACATTTTGAGTGTGGTGCGTCTACCATTTCGCCACTCGCCCAAGAGCCTAACGATTATACCCTAGGGTTTCCCCCTTCTTGAATAAGCAAACTAGGTAAATCGCTGACCAAGTTGAACAGGATCGCGAACCGTGATCTTTTTCTTGTGGATGGAGATCAGATTTTTCTTCTTCAACTCACCGAGCAAGCGAGTAATCGTGACCCGTGTAGAGCCAATGGCTTCCGCAATCGCTTGGTGAGAAAGCCTGAGGTCAATGGTGATCCCCTCGCGTCCAGGAACCCCAAAATCCCGACAAAGGATCAAGATGAAGCTCTCTAAACGAGAACCCATATCTCGGTGAGCCAAGGTTTCAATCATCATCTCTGTTTGCAGAATACGGGAAGCCAATCCCTTGAGCAGAATGGAAGAAAGCTCTGCATCATTACGAAGCGCTTTCTCCACTTGGTCAATATTGGCAGCCAACAATTCAACCGGAGTAATAGCTACGGCATGGTAAAAACGGTCCGATCGATGCCCTGTAATGATGGAGAGAACCCCAAAGACACTGTTCTCTCTGAGCAAAGAAACCGTAATTTCTTCGCCATTATCAAACACTCTAGAAAGCTTCACCGCTCCCTTGACTAAGAAATAGACCCGCTCTGCAGGATCCCCAGGGAAGAAGATGGTCTTTCCTCGGTCGTAATGTTCCACAACGGGTGGAGCTTGTCCGCTTTCAAGCTTTTGAAATAGGACACCTAATCGATGATCAGTGGTTAGGACCAATAGTTCGCCCCGAACTTTTTAATTTATTAATACGTTCCGTTGGTATTAATTATGTATTTTTTAATACAGAATCACAGAGTTTTTAAAAATAAGGGGCTCGATGCGTTTACTAGGCCAGTCTTCAACCCCATAGGGAATAAGGTTTTGATACCTGAATATTGCTTTTATGGCAATTCCCAGGAGGTTTGGAGGGTTTGGTAGGTCGTTTTCGGAAGTTGGATGAGTAGTGGTTGAGCTTTTGGATCGAGCCACAACAGAACTTTCTCTAAATCTTTCTGAGCCATCGCCGTGCATCCCACGGTGGGACTGGTCTCCCCTCGCCAGACATGCAGAAAAATACAACTGCCTTTTCCTGGAGTTGCTGGCTGCTTGTTGTGCTCTACATCCAACACCCAGGTATAGAGGACATCTGAACGGCGCATGACTTCTGCCGAGTCCCACAGTTTGGGTTTTTCAGGCAAAATCTGGTTGTAGAAACTAGATTTTGGATCATCCACACAGCGTAAGTCTTGGGCGCTAACTTGATAAGGCCATTTCATCCGGGATAAAGGGCTCGCAGCATAACCATAGGCTGACCCTAGTTTGAATATTCCTGCCGGAGATTTGCCATCACCTTCCTGCTTAATCGGCTCTGTGCCCTCAGGAGTGCCTAATGCCTCTAGGGATGCGTTGGGCACTCCTATCCCCCAACCCAGTCCCCCTTTACCCAAGACTACGACTATAGGCCTACCTACAGGCTTCCACAAGCTTTTTCCTTTTGGTCTACCTAGGTCAGCCATCTTGGTATAACGCTGCAAGGTTGCCTGAGTGCTATCCCAAGTTTCGGCCTGAACCACGAGGGCTTGACGGCTTTGGGGCGGAATGGGGGAAGCATGGCCCCCCTCAGGGGTTAGCAAGATAGCCACCGTTCCCACCAGAAGAGTCTTGAGACTCTTCAACACAGAGCCCATTATTTTTGTCATGGTTAGTCGTCGCATGAGGTCGCTCTAGTTTGTAGCATATAGAGAAGAACTTCAAACAGATCAATAATGGCAGATGACAACTCAAGAGCGGGTCTAGGCTATGCTACTCCCGCCATAAAAACCTATCTCGAGGGGCTATTCAGTCCTCATGATTCAGCCTTAGAAGATGCCGTCCATCAGCTCGATGTAATGGGGATGCCGCGCATCCAAATTGCCCCTACAGAAGGAAAAATTTTACAGGTCTTACTGTCCATGATTGGAGCGCAAAAAGTAGTGGAGTTTGGCACGCTCTCTGGTTATTCTGCTCTGTGGATACTTAAGGCTTTGGGTAAAACAGGTCATCTATGGACCTGTGAGTACAGTCCAAAACATGCCAAAGTCGCCCAAGCTGTTTTTGAGCGAGCCGGACTGGATCAACAAGTCACCGTGCTAGAAGGCCCTGCTCTGCGCTCTCTCGAAAAACTGTCGACCGAAGCGCCTTTTGATGCCGTGTTTATTGACGCAGACAAAAAAAACTATATTCACTATGCTCGCTGGGCCTTTGAACATCTGCGCCCAGGCGGTTTAATTATCGGAGACAACACCTATCTATTCGGCTATCTGAAGGGCCGAGCCCCAGACGAAAACTGGGATCAAGAAGCCATAGAAGGGATGACTCAGTTTCATGAATTCCTGGCTGAGCATTGTTTGGCCGTGTGCTTGCCTACTCCTGATGGCCTGAGTGTAGGTATAAAGCCTTAATGCCGAGACCAAAGCATTCCTGCACTCTTTTTTGTGCTTATTTACTAATAATTCGTATGTACAGGCGGGATATCTCGAGCCTCTCATAGAACTGACCAATGCATAAATTGAAATCTATGTAAAGTATTTATTTACAAAAATTTGCAATTCTTTAAAAACTTGTTACATTGTGAGTATCCCTCACTCCTGAGAAGTTCCATGAAAAAGTTTCTAGGCTTGTTTCCCGTACCTCCTGCCTTGCAAGACCAGTCTCATGTTTCTGACCTGAAGGCCCGCTTAGACTGGGGTGAACCTGCGCTGACCATTGTTGACGTTCGCAGTTGGATTGTGTTTGATCAGGGTCGGATTCAGGGTGCCGTTTCTATTCCTGAACCTGGTTTGATAGAGTATGCACTCGCCAACCTTGAGCCTATCCGTGACTTATACATTTATGGTGAGACAGATAAAGAAACCTATGCTGCTGCGGCTAAACTCCGTGCGGCTGGCTTCCAACATGTTTCTGTACTAGAGGGTGGCTTCGAAGCATGGAAAGCCGCTAAATACCCAGTCGAGGCTGTCGCCGCTTAACCTTAACTTATAAACGCAAAAAGGCCCCCGAATTCGGGGGCCTTAATCTAGCTCTTAGCTCATTGCTGAACTGATTTGCTATCCACTGGATAATCCTGCCGTTGAGGCAATGACAAAGGCCGCATAAGTAAGGACATACCCCACTGTGAAGTGAGCTAGACCAATCAAACGACCTTGGACAATGGACATCGCCACAGGCTTATCTTTCCAACGGACCAACTTAGCCAAAGGGGTGCGTTCATGAGCCCATACCAGGGTCTCAATCAGCTCCTGCCAGTAACCACGCCAAGCGATGAGGAACATGAAACCTGTTGCCCACACCAGGTGACCAAACAGGAACATCCAAGACCACACAGACAGGTTATTGGTCCCCGTACCAGGGGTATAGCCATTGATCAGGGTATTTGAGTAGGCCCACAGATAATTGTTAAGCCAACCCATAATCGTCACAGACTTTTCATTGAAGACCGACTCCGTACCTGTCCAGATCGACAGATGCTTCCAATGCCAGTAGAAGGTAACCCAACCAATGGTGTTGAGCATCCAGAACATAGCCAAGTAGAAGCTATCCCAAGCAGAGATGTCGCAAGTACCACCACGGCCAGGACCATCGCAAGGGAAGGCAAAGCCGAAGTCTTTCTTGTCGGGCATCAACTTGGAACCACGAGCATCCAACGCCCCTTTCACGCCAATCAGAACGGTGGTGTGAATCCCTAGGGCAATCGCATGATGGACCAGGAAGTCACCAGGACCGATGTTCAAGAAGGGATTGGCATCCCCTACCGAATTCACCGTCTGAGTCCAACCATTCACAAAGGCACCTGGAGCTGTGGCAGCAAGGCCGCCAAAGATAGCAGGAATACCAGCAATAATCTTCCCGGACTGGGCCTGAACGAACTGTGCGAACACAGGCTCAATCAGGATTTGGTCTTCAGGACGACCGAAGGCTTGCATGACATCGTTGTGTACATACAAACCAAGGGTATGGAACCCAAGGAACAGAGAGACCCAAGACAGGTGAGAGATAATCGCTTCTTTGTGCTCCAAAACCCGAGCCAGAACGTTGTCCTTGTTCGCCTCAGGGTCGTAATCCCGTACGAAGAAGATAGCACCGTGCGCGAAAGCCCCTACCATCAGGAATCCAGCAATGTACTGGTGATGGGTATAGAGCGCTGCCATGGTGGTATGGTCTTCATGCATATAGAAGTACGGCGGGAGCGCATACATCTGCTGTGCTACCAGAGAAGTCACCGTTCCTAAGGACGCCAAGGCCAAACCCAACTGGAAATGCAGTGAGTTGTTCACGGTGTCATAGAGATTGCGGTGGCCTGCGCCCAAGCGACCGCTGGGTGGACTATGGGCATCCAAGATTTCCCGGATGCTGTGTCCAATTCCCCAGTTGGTCTTGTACATATGGCCCGCAATGATGAAAATCACGGCAATGGCCAAATGGTGGTGGGCAATGTCCGATAGCCACAGTGAGTTGGTAGCCGGATTCAATCCCCCGTAAAAGGTCAGAATCGGCCAACCAGTCCCATCAGCAGCAGGTTGCGCATATACCCCCCAGTTCCCTGTAAAGAAGGGTAGAAGCCCTGCTGGGTGGGGAGCAAACCGAGCTTGGGTGAAGTTGGACCAGTTGACGTCCACACCGTTCAAACGGGGGATCGCCACGTGGACCAAGTGTCCTGTCCAAGCCAGGGAAGAAACCCCGAACAGTGCAGACAAGTGATGGTTCAAACGAGATTCAGCGTTCTTGAACCAGGCCAAAGAAGGACGGAAACGAGGTTGTAGGTGCAGCCAGCCTGCCGCGAGGAACAGAGTAGCCAGCACAATCAAGAAAATTGCGCCCTCGAAAAGCTCCGAGTTATAGCGCATACCGATGGTGTACCAGAAGTAATAGAGACCGGAGTACATAAAGTTCACCGGACCGGCTGCTCCTTCTGGGGTGAAAGCTTTCATCGCTCCTGGGCCGAAATGGGGGTCCCAAATCGCGTGAGCAATTGGCTTCACCTTCGTGGGGTCTAAAATCCATTGTTCAAAGTTACCCTGCCAGGCCACATGGAATAGGTTGCCCGAAGCCCAGAGAAAGATGATGGCGATGTGACCGAAGTGAGAAGCGAAGATCTTTTGATACAACACTTCTTCAGTCATGCCATCGTGGCTTTCAAAGTCATGGGCCGTAGCTATCCCATACCAGATCCGACGAGTAGTCGGATCATTGGCGAGATCCTGGCTGAATTTCGGAAAACGAGTTGCCATTGATTGCTATCTCCTTTACTGAATCGCCAGGAAGCGAGCCAAGAAGAACGCCCACGTAGTGACGATTCCTCCAAGCAGGTAGTGGGCAACACCCACTGCACGACCTTGGGTAATGCTCAACGCACGAGGCTGAATAGCAGGAGCAACTCTCAGTTTGCTGTGAGCCCAAACAATGGACTCAATCAGTTCTTGCCAGTAACCACGGCCACTGAACAGGAACATCAAGCTAAACGCCCAGACGAAGTGAGCACCTAAGAATGCCAAACCATAAGCAGAAGCAGAAGTTCCATAAGAGTTAATTACGGGGGCTGCTTGTGCCCACAGGAAATCGCGCAACCAACCATTGATGTCTACAGAGCTAGCTGCAAACTGGTTGAAAGGTGCGGTAGCGCCTGTGATGCTGTTGGTGATGACATTGATTTGGTCAACGATATGCGTGACCTTTCCAGAAGCATCTACTGTGCCGTAGACGTCTGATTGCATCTTCCACGAAAAGTGGAAAATGACGATGGAGATGCAGTTATACATCCAGAACAAGCCTAGGAACACATGGTCCCAAGCAGAAGATTGGCACGTACCACCACGACCAGGACCATCGCAAGGGAATCTGAATCCCAGGTTGGCCTTGTCAGGGATCAAGCGGGAAGAGCGAGCAAAAAGCACACCCTTCAACAAGATCAAGACCGTGACGTGGATAGTAAGTGCATGAATGTGGTGGATCATAAAGTCTGCGGTTCCCAAAGGAATAGCAGACATGGAGACTTTACCGGCCACCGCCAAGGTCTGTCCGCCCCATACAGGAGAGGTCGCACTGCTAAGCCAAGGAGCGGTAGAACCTGCTCCAAAAGCTGCAGCATTAATGGCCTGTACTCCTTGCGCAAAGATAGGCTGCAGGTTGATTGCCCAATCCGCAAACATATCTTGAGGACGGCCCAAAGCTTGCATGGTGTCGTTGTGGACATATAGACCAAAGCTATGGAAGCCAAGGAACAAACATACCCAGTTTAAATGGGAAATAATGGCATCCCGATGCCGAAGCATCCGGTCCAGTAGGTTGTTCTGGTTCATTACAGGGTCGTAGTCCCGCACCATGAAGATAGCGGCATGGGCCCCTGCCCCCACGATCAAAAAGCCACCAATCCACATGTGATGGGTAAACAGGTTGATTTGGGTCAGATAATCAATCCCCATATATGGATAGGGATTCATGGCGTACATATGGTGCGCCACGATGATAGAGAGGGAACCCACCATGGCCAGGTTAATAGCCAGTTGGGCATGCCAGGAATTGGTGAGCACCTCGTAGAGTCCCTTGTGGCCTTCGCCCGTGAGAGGACCCTTGTGGGCTTCCAGCATTTCCTTAATGGAGTGACCAATGCCCCAGTTCGTGCGGTACATATGTCCCGCAATGATGAACAGGGTGGCAATGGCCAAGTGATGATGGGCAATATCCGTCATCCACAGAGAACCTGTTTGAGGGTCTATGCCTCCCTTAAAGGTAAGGAAGTCTTTATAGACGCCCCAGTTCAGCGTGAAGAAAGGAGTAAGTCCCTGCTTGAAGCTCGGGAAGAACTTAGCCATCGCTTCAGTGCTGAAAGCGTACTCATGAGGCAAGGGAATTTCAGAAGGCTTCATGCCACTGTTTAGCATTTGGTTCACAGGCAAAGCCACGTGAATTTGGTGCCCAGCCCAAGAGAGAGAGCCTAAGCCTAAAAGCCCAGCCAAGTGATGGTTGAGCATCGATTCCGCATTTTGGAACCACTCCAGCTTAGGAGCTCGGACGTGGTAATGGAACCAGCCAGCGAACACCATCAAACCAGCCATTGCCAGACCTGCCACGGCAGAAGACATAAGCTGAGCTGAATTGGTATAGCCAGCAGCCCGCCAAACATAGAACAGTCCGGAGGTGATTTGAATCCCTCCTTCAAAGCTTTTTGTGACGGTGCCAGGATCTCTAAGGATCTCCTGACCAAAAATTGGCCAGATAGCGTGAGCGGAAGGTCTCACCTTTGTGGGGTCAGCCAACCAATCAATGTAGTTGGAAAACTGCGCACCATGGAAGAACATCCCACTAGCCCAAACAAAAACAACGGCCAAGTGGCCGAAGTGGGCAGCAAAGATTTTGCGAGCGATGTCTTCCCGGTCGCTGGTATGTGTTTCAAAGTCATGGGCGAGAGCATGAAGGTCCCAAATCCAGGTGGTGGTTTTGGGCCCACGGGCCAAAGAACGCTCAAACCAACCCGGCTTAAACCACTTCTCAGTAGAAGTAGGAACCGGATTGTTATCAGTCGTTACTTTGACCTTATCCTCTCGCTCCTGCGGCGTGATGGTCATAGAGACGATCTCCTCTAGACGTAGACGCACATCTTTCGCAAAATGCACGTAGGCTACATACAACGGAACGAGAACACATCTGAGACGCTACCGCTAAACGAATGATGAAATAATGGCGTAGCTGCATGACTCAGAGTTACGGAGCATTATAGGCCAGAGTTTTAAGTAAATAGAGTACTCTGTAACAGTTATTAAAAATTCGCAAAACAAGCTAGAGGCATGGCGTACAAGAACTCAGAGATTATTCTGAGCTACATAAGTTATGCATTTTCCTGAGAAAACTTAACATATATCAACAATTACGCCCAATGGTTAATCTTTAGCTAGCCCCTAGGGCTAGTCCGGTGACCAGCATGCCGATGACAAGGAAGGGTTGAGAACTAGCTTGGTACTTAACATCATTGGCAATTGGATCTTTCAAAAGCTGCATTTGGAAAAACATCTGCGGCAAAATCAGGCCAGCAAGTATAGCTCCATACCAGTAAAACTTACCTATATAGATAAGGTAAGCAAGGATGCCCAGCTGAAAGAAATCGATCATGAATACGCAAATCCATGCGGCCTTCTGCACACCGAAAACAACGGGTAAAGACTGAAGCCCCAGGGCCCGGTCTCCTTCAATGCTCTTAAAGTCATTGACAATAGCGATTCCCAAACCAGCAAAGCTATAGAACAAGGTCAGAATGACAATCGTGGGATTCAGCGTGCCGAAGAGGGCATGACCACAACACCAAGGCAGCGCAATATAGGAAGCGCCCAGAGCATAGTTTCCCAACCAACCGTTCTGCTTAAGCTTGAGGGGAGGAGCTGAGTAAATATAAGCGAGGAAGCTTCCACCCAAGGCTAGACAGAAAATTATGGGAAAGGTATGGCCAGCCCATCGATCTAGGGTGTAGGAAACAGCTAAACCTAAAAACAAAAGCAGATAGATCTGCTGTTCGACTTGAGGAAGAGAGATGGCCCCTGAAGGAATCGGTCGATAGGGTTCATTGATCGCATCGATATCCCGGTCATAATAATCATTAATAGTCTGTGTAAAGCCTGCTAAGAGCGGCCCAGACATCAGCATCGCCAAAAGCACCATCAATACATTCGACAGCGACCAGGTAAAACCACCAGAAGCAGCTCCACAGATTACGCCCCACATCAGAGGAATCCAGGTCACGGGCTTCATAAGCTGCACCCGAATTTGGAGGAGCGAGCGCTCTTGGACATCGCCTCCCTTCATACCCAAAATTTGGCGTTTACGACGGTTACTCTCTGAAGTTTCGGATGCCATAGCCAGCTCAAATATGAATAGGGGGATGAGACATAGCCGGATTATACGGCTCCAAAGACACGCTCATTTCTAGCAGCTATCTGATGGATAATCAGAAAGAGCCAAACTAGGCAGATCAATTTGGACCTCTCTGAGCGGCTATCTTCGGTCATCACTCAGCTGCAGCAGTATGCTGCCATAGATATACTTCCCTTCTGGCAACAGCAGGTCGGGGACTGTTGGCAGCCGATCCTCCTGAATGAGGGACCTGTTTTTACGTGGGGAAAAGGTGGGGTCACAGTCCATCTTAGGCAGATATGGCAAGTCCCCACCACGCCCATTGAAAGCGCTTCTCTATCACTGGTAGGGAGTACCCAGCGACTACAGCTAACCTGGTGGGCTTCTGCGGCAGAAGTATTTATTGATGGACAAAAGGTCCAAGAGGGGGATTTATTCGACCCGAAGTGCCGTTTGCTGCTGGGGGAAAAGCTCCAACCGGGTAAGACTTTTACACTAGAACTCAAACTCAACAGCCCAAAGCATGATCTTGGAGCGCTACAGACCTCCAGAATATTGATCGAGTATCCTCTAGAGCCCTGTGACCCAGGAAAATTGGCAGATCAGCTAGCGATTATTCATACCTATCTACCGGAGCTTGCTAAAGCAGGATTTAGGCTAGAACCGATTATTGTAAATTTGGAAAAACAATTAGAAGTTCCTATAAGTCAGCAGTCTTTAGGAGCGCTCCGCGAAACCAAAGGCTTACTGCTCCCCCTTAAAGCTTTTTTCAAAGAGCGAACCATCCATATATTAGGCAATGCCCATATCGATATTGCTTGGCTTTGGCCCATTAAGGAAACCAAAGAAGTATTGAAAAGAACTTTTCAATCTGCTTTGAAGCTTCAGAAACACTATCCAAGTTTAATATTTAATCAGAGTAGTGCCCTGACCTATGAATGGATCGAGCAAGAAGAACCAGAGTTATTTTCGAAAATCCAAGATGCCGTCAAACATAATCATTGGGAATTGACCGGGGGAATGTGGATTGAGCCAGACCTGAACCTGCCCAGCGGTGAGTCCCTAATTCGGCAAATCCTCTACGGCAAAAGATATTTTCAAGAAAAATTCAATAAAGATATAGAAATTGCCTGGAATCCAGATAGCTTTGGATTTTCTTGGCAGCTACCCCAAATCCTTACAAAAAGTGGATTTGAGGCATTTATTACCCAGAAATTAGCCTGGAATGACACCAATATATTTCCTTATAAAACCTTCCAATGGCAAGGACTTGATGGCAGTCAAATACTGACCTATTTTTCCAACGAGATCGGTCAAGGTTTTGAAACACTTGCTGTTGCTAAGGATGCGAGGGATCTAGAACAAAAGCATGGATTGAAAAATTCACTCTGGCTCTATGGGGTCGGTGATCACGGAGGAGGGCCTACTGCTGACATGCTTGATCTGATTGAGGAATGGCAACAATCAGATTTATTTTTTCAGGTAGCGCCGCAAACAGCCGAAGGCTTTATTCAAACACTCAAAGAAGAAATTTCCAATCAACCGATCCCGATCTGGAAGGATGAGCTTTATCTTGAATTTCATCGTGGGACTTTCACCAGTAAAGCGGATCAGAAAAGAAGAAATCGAAAAATGGAAGGGCTTATATCGAATACGGAAAAGTTTTGCTCGACGGCAACTCTTAGCCAAAGTGCGAATTACCCGAAGTTCAAATTGGAAGGGGCTTGGAAAAACCTCCTCCTTAATCAGTTCCACGATATTTTCCCGGGTTCCTCTATCCCTGAAGTCTTTGAGGATGCTAATTTAGCTTGGGCCCAAGCAGAGAACTCTTGCCGAGAAATTATCCAAGAAATTGAGGCTCGGGTATCTAATGCTATGGATTTATGGAACTTCCATAGTTTTCCTTATCACGGAATCGTAGAACTTCCAAAGAGTGCCTTAGGAGAAGAAAACGGTCTATGCCTACGAGGTGATACTTCACAGAAAAATATACCGATCCAAAAAACAGATACAGGAATTATTTTCTATACAGATATCGTCCCCAGTTTGGGATATATTCGATACAAACTCATCGATACTCAAGTGCCTCCCGTAGAAGTTCCTTTTTTAGAGGTAGAGATTGATAGATTAGAAAATAAATATCTCAAAGTGATGCTTGATCCAGCAACCGGAGATATTCACCAAATTCTGGATAAACGAACCCATAAAACTCTATTGAATAGCCCTAGTAATCTACAATTTTTTGAAGATGGTGGCCAATATTGGGATGCATGGAATATTGATCCTCAGTATGAACAAAAGCAGTTATCTGGTCTGGCGCTGCAGTCGTGGTCTATTCAAGAACAAGGTCCCTTGCGAGCCTCCCTAAAGAGCATTCGGAGATTTAGGGGCTCAGCCTTTCATCAAGAGATTCTATTAGACGCTTATAGCCCCAATATCACGGTTAAAAACTGGGTAGACTGGCAAGAAGAACATATTTTGCTCAAGGCTTGCTTTCCACTTAGTTTTTCAGCATCTTTTGCTACCTACGAAATTCCGATGGGGGTTATCTGTAGGAGTACGGAAGGTGAGGAAGCAAAAGTAAAATTTGAAGTGCCTGCTCAAACTTGGGCTGATCTGAGTGGAGAAGGGCTCGGACTGAGCATTCTTAATGACTGTAAGTATGGTTATGATGCCAAACCTAGCCAACTTAGACTTACTTTATTACGCAGTCCAACCTGGCCCGCCCCAAATTCAGACCGAGGTTTTCATGAATTCACCTATCAGCTCGTGCCCCATCAGGGAGATTGGAAAGAAGCAGATATTATCCAGCAAGCTCATTTTTTGAATAATCCCGTTCAGGTCTACCCCTCTATCGATGCTGCGGTTAATAGAAGCTTTCTATCCACTGCATCTAAGAAAACTATCCTGACTGCTTTCAAAAAAGCCGAAGATGGGAAAAGCTGGATTATTCGATTGTACGAGTCCCTAGGAAGAGAATTTCAGGAGACTATTTACTTTCCCTTTAGACTCAGCTCAGTCCATGAATGTGATCTCATGGAACATAATTGCCAGTCCCTTTCTCATCATGAAAAACATTTTGCTTGCCACTTCAAACCTTATGAGATCAAAACATTCAGTGTGGTTTTCCAAGCTCGTTAGTTCTGTATTCTTGGGATTAGCCGTTCTTTTACCTTTCCCAGTGCAGGCAGAACCTGTAAGGGAACCATTTTGTCCTATTTCTCAAGAAATAGCTGAGCGTTTGACCACTGTTAGGAACCTAGCCCTGCCTGAGCTAAAAGCCAAGCAACTTCCTTTGTCTAAGTTACCGGAACTAATCAACGAAAATCCTGGAAATATTGCTCAATACCGAGCAGCACTCCAGCAGTCCATAGCATCCGTTAACTTAGCCTGTCAGGGCAATAGCATCCCTAAAGAGCGGGGAATGTGGATCCGAGCCTATCCGAATGACGGTAAAAGCTTTGAGGTCTTGGGTGTTCTTGATCAGATGCTTGTGTCAGGCGTCACTGATATTTATCTTGAAGCATTTTATGAAGGAAAGACCTTTTTCCCGATCGAGCATGCCACTTTTTCGACTTGGCTCAATCCTGATCAGGGAAACCTCCTCAAAATCTATACGGAGCTGGCGCATCAGCGGGGTATGCGGGTACATGCTTGGATTCGAGGGACTGACTTTGGACCAGAATACGCTGTCAGATTTCCTGAAAGGCTTATCCGTAATGCATTTGGGCAAATTTCTAACCTAAAAGTGTCCACTAAAGACACAAAGCCTGACTTCATCCCTACCATAAGTATTCCTGATTTTAAGGTTTCAGAGGCTACTCATTGGTTTGTCGACCCTTCCCATCCCCAAGTTCAGCAAGACCTACAAATCATTGTGAGAGGAGCCCTCGATCAAGGAGTTGATGGAATTGCCTTAGATTACATCCGCTATCCTGTTACCCAATGCACTGAAGAGAAAGGGTGTTTACAAAAGGATCCCCGCTTGCTCTGGCTTTTTGCAGAGGATAAAGGATTTGCTCGATTTCTCTCTTTCGCCCAAAAGCAGGGAATCGAACCCAAAGTGGTAGACCAATGGATCAATAAAAGAAACACCTTGGATCTCCAAACTATAGAAAACCTCTCACGTCTTGCTTATCAATATCTGCGGAGCAATATCTTAAATTTGGTCCAGCAGACGGCCCGGAATATGCCCAACACTAAAGTCCTCACAGCAGCGGTTTGGAGTGAGGGGAATCAAGCAAACGATAGTCGCATGCAGCCCTATGACCAATTTCCTCTTTCTAGAGGTCCCAATTTTATGAACTATAGCTATGATCCCGTGTGTAATCCAGCAACTCCAGAACGAAGCTGTATTACCGGAGAATACGATCGAGCGTTGAGTTTCTTTCCTAATGGAAAATTTTGTACGATCCTGGCTCCCGATCCTCCTTATCGAGTGGGACAACCCGGCGGAGACCATCATCTGGCCTTAAGTGAACAAGTCAAAGCCTTGAAAGAACATTCCCAACAAAAAGCGCAAAAAATTGATTGTTTGAATTATTTTGCTTTTGGTTGGATCTATCCAGAAAATGACCAGCGCCGAAAGGTAGAAAAATAAAAAAAACACCTAATTCGGATTTTTTCCGATTAGGTGCTAGCGCATTAACTTTCTTGGAAAATTTTCTATTAGACCTGGCTAATGGCCTGTGTCTCAGTTTTGCAAATGGTGAACTTAGAATACATATCAGCTAAGGTTAAAGATTTCTCTACTTCAGGGCAAAGACCAAAAAGGGTCAAGATTCTGCCAAAGGAACGACTCATCCGTAATCCAGTATTCAGGATGCTAATTCCATCACTATCGATAGAAGTTACACCCGTGAAGTCAATAATCAGATTTATTTTTTTGCGTGCAATACCGCCTAATATCTTCTCTTCAATAGAGCGTCTACTCTTATGTGTAATCGCGCCCTTTAACCTAATAACATCTCTAGAAGAGCTATAGGTATAATTACCTTTTTTCAAAAAGTTAACTTGTTTGAATTGAAGAACTTCTGACTTAGGTTTTTCAAAGGACACCACCACGGCGTTCCCCCTCGTGTTTGACTTTTAGCTTATAACCTAACTATAAATTTGGATGCAAGATGTTACATCAGTACGTATACGGGAAATAGCTCTTGGTCCCCTCAGTGATTTTCACGGACCAAAGCGTGGTAGATCGGCATTGGTCTTGAGTATCACTGCATGTTAACGTGGATAGGCTGTTTTCCCACCCTGACTTAGGTTCAGCGTTTATCTTATGCTGCGTGCTGGAATCGTCGGTTTACCCAATGTGGGTAAATCCACCCTATTTAATGCCATTGCGGACAATGCGAAAGCCGAGGCGGCTAATTTTCCTTTTTGTACCATTGAACCAAATACGGGCTTGGTATCCGTCCCGGATGAGCGGATGGACAAGCTCCAGAAGATTGTGAATACTAAGGTAGTCATCCCTACCCGCATTGAATTTGTAGATATTGCAGGATTGGTGCGGGGAGCTTCCCAAGGAGAAGGCCTGGGGAATCAATTTCTTTCCCATATTCGGCAAGTGGATGCCATTGTTCATGTGGTGCGCTGCTTTGAAGACCCGAACATTACCCATGTGGAGGGTTCTATTGACCCAGAGCGGGACATTAGCACGATTAATCTGGAACTGGCCCTATCCGACCTTACCCAAATAGAAAAGCGCCAGCAGAAGATTGCGAAGCAAGCCCGGACCGATAAGGCTTATCAAGAGGAGCTGAAAGTCTTAGAACGGCTAACCGAAGCGCTAGACCAAGGTACTCCCGTACGTCTGGTCCCGCTGACGGCAGAAGAGCAAGCCATTCTTGATAATAGCAATCTAGGGCTGCTCACGGGTAAGCCTGTGATTTACGCTACCAATGTCAGTGAGACGGACTTAGCGAAGGGCAATGCTTTTGTGGAGAAAGTGAAGGCCATCGCTCAACAGGAGCATGCAGGGGTGGTTGTGATGTCAGCTCAGGTTGAATCAGAATTGGTTGAACTGCCCCCAGAAGACAGAACAGATTTTCTGGCTTCCCTTGGTGTCCAAGAAGGAGGGCTCCAATCCCTGATCAGAGAAACCTATAGCCTCTTGGAACTGATCACCTACTTCACCGCAGGGGAAAAAGAAGTGCGGGCTTGGACCATTCGCAGAGGTACGCTCGCCCCTCAAGCCGCAGGCGTAATTCACTCAGACTTTGAAAAGGGATTTATTCGCTCTGAAACCATTGCCTATGAGGACTTGGTAGCAGCGGGCTCCTACGCAGCAGCGCGGGAAAAAGGAACCTATCGCTCTGAAGGCAAAGAATACCTCGTGAAAGACGGAGATGTACTGCACTTCCGCTTCAATGTGTGAACTCCTCGACTTTAGATCAGTTTGGTGAGGACTTACTCCATTTTTAAGTCACATATGTTGCAAAAGATTAAGCTATTTGACGGAGCAAGGCGTCGACCTGGTTCACTCGGTATAATTAGGCGTGATTTATATTCCTTAAAGCACGAGGGGCACAATGTTAATAGGTAATCTGCACGTGTTTGTTGCCGCGCTCATTGGCAATTTTGAAGTGGCAGTCGCGTTCGTAGTTGCTTTAATCGCTGGGGTCTTCGCGCTGATGCTAAGTACTACCTTAGCCAAGTAGCTAGGCCAAACCTCGACTCTACGGAGGATCTGAGCGGTGTCGGATGTTTTGCTCTATGTCGATAGTCCCTATTCGGTGCTGAACATTGAGGAATTTTTGGACTGGGTGGAATGTCAAACCCAGGAATCCTTGCGTGCCTTTAATGAGCTTTTACCTTTGGTAGTCCTCCAGCTAGAAATACGCGCTAACTTGCTGCCCAGAGGACTTGGCCGTAGGATGAAACCTATACTTTGTCAACTTAAATCTCTCTGCGAATGAACCGCATTCCTACTACTCCCGCCATCACCAAACCTTTTCAGGTCCTAAGATCTTTCTCTTGGGAAGCCTTGCGGCAGGTCTACCTTCAATTAGGGTTAGTAATGCTGCTTGTAGGATTATGTACCTGGGCGTTTTATAGCCTTTGGCATTTGATCCAACTCAGCAGTCTCCAATCACAGCGTTCACAGGCCCTAACCCAAGAGTTGGTGGTGGCCAAAAGAACCTATGCGAAGGCACGGGAACGCTTTACCTATGCGTTTGACCCCCAACAAATTGAGCCGATGCTCAAGAAATCCTATGGGTGGACGGACCCTGAAGATATCCAGATTCGCTTTGTAGGTTCTGATCAACTAGCAGAAATAGCGCAGCTTAAAAAGCGCACTATTTCTGTTCGTTAAATAAGTCCCCATGATTGCTTTTGTCCAGGGGATGTTGGTCTCAGTTTCCACCCGCGAAAGTCAGCAATGGGTTGTCATCGATGTGCAAGGAATAGGCTATCAAGTCTGGACCCATAGTCGGGCCTTAGCTCAACTTCCTAACCTCGGCAGCCTGCTTAAAATGCATACAGTTCTGGTTCCTCGCGAAGACAGCATGACGCTATATGGTTTTCTGGAAGAGCAGGAACGAGAACTATTCACCTTACTGACCTCCGTCTCAGGGGTAGGTCCCCGGCTAGCCCTCGCGCTCCTAGATACCCTCGGAGCGATAGAATTGGTCCAGGCAGTGATCCGTGAGAATTTTCGAGCCTTAGCCTTGACTCCAGGGGTGGGCAGCAAAACGGCACAGCGGATTACCTTAGAACTGAAGAGCAAAATGGAAAAGTTCCGCCAAGAAGCGGGGCTAGGAGTAGCCTCAGGGGTTTCTGTTCAGCCCCAAATCTATGAGGAGGCCCAAATGGCACTTTTGGCTCTTGGTTTTTCGCCCAAGGAAGTAGCGCAAGCTTTGCAACAGGTCAGTGGTCAAAATCCCGGTTCTGCGGCAGAAGAGTGGATTCGCTCAGCGATTGCCTGGTTGTCCAGTCGGTAGGGTAGGCTTGTTAGGGCCTTCTAGAGAGCATTGTGGGACAAGATAATCGAGGACATTTTCTGACAGAGCAGCGCAATCCTCTGAGTATGGACCTGGACAACCTATCCGCTTTGGAACTGGTCCAGCTCATGAACCAGCAGGATTCAGCAGTGGTGCGAGCGGTCCAAGACGCCCAGGAATCCATTGCCCAAGGCATACTCCTCATCGCGGAAGCGCTTGCTCAAGGAGGACGCCTGTTTTATGTAGGAGCGGGCACCAGTGGTCGCCTGGGGGTCCTTGATGCTTCGGAGTGTCCTCCAACCTTTAGAACAGACCCAACCATGGTGCAGGGATTGATTGCTGGAGGTCCAGAAGCCTTAGTGCGCAGCATAGAAGGAGCAGAAGATAGCCCTAGGGTAGGAGCGGCAGACCTTACAGAACGGGGAATTGGTCCTAGGGATGTGGTGGTCGGCATTGCCGCAGGAGGAACCACGCCCTATATTCATGGAGCTTTGGCTGAAGCCCGCACACAAGGAGCAAAGACTATCTTTTTCTGCTGTGTGTCTAAGGAGCAAGTGCCCGATGATTATGACCTTTCAATCCGAGTCTTGGTTGGGCCTGAGGTTTTAACAGGGTCCACTCGACTGAAAGCAGGCACGGCCACCAAGATGGTACTCAACATGCTTTCCACCGGAGCCATGGTCCGCCTGGGTAAGGTCTATCAAAATCTGATGGTGGATGTATCGGTTACCAACCGTAAACTCGAAGCTCGTGCTTTACGCATTCTCGGTGAATTGGCTAAGGTTTCCCCGGCTGAAGCACAGGACTTACTCAAGAAAGCGGATAACAAAGTAAAACTAGCCCTAGTCATGCACCATAGGCAATTAGATAAAGGACAAGCCGAAGCCATTTTGGAAGAACATCAAGGACATCTCAGCAAAATTTTGCGGTCCTAATATGACAGAAATTTCTCTAGAGCAAAAATGTCGCATCGATCTAAGCCCCCGCCGTCCTGCAAAAATGAGTGATGAACGCTGGTTTGGCGAAGAATTAGATCTGCGAATTTTAAAGTTAGAAGATGAAATAGGACGTTTAAAACAAGACCCTGTAGATTGGGATTTTGATGAACAGAAGAATAGCCTCTTTCGAATCTTGACCAAGGAAGAAGCCCAGCAATTAGCAACAGGGCTAACTAAATTTCCCGTTGATATTAGCATCAAAGAACTAAACCCATCGAGTCTGGATTAACCCACCTGCTTTTACCCAGCAGGTGGTGCCTTTATTTTATTGACATATTCCGAATCAGTACTTTGAACTTTGCTCGTAGGTATTTCCGCCGCTTCGATCCATAGATCAGGCGTTTTTGGAGTCTCCCATTTCTTGCGCCAGGCCATGTAGTACAAAATAGGGACTGCTGATCGAGATAGCAGTAAGGAAGCTACTTCTCCAGCCATCAGTGAAATAGCTAAACCCTGGAAAATGGGGTCTGTCAGAATAATCGCTGAGCCCGCAATCACTGCTGCCGCTGTCAAGAGCATGGGACGGAAGCGAACGGCACCGGCATCAATGACTGCTTCTTTGAGGGGCATTCCTTCTTTCAGGCGCAGCTCAATAAAATCAACCAGAATAATCGAATTGCGGACTACAATTCCTGCTCCCGCGATGAATCCAATCATGGAAGTGGCGGTAAAGAAGGCCCCCAGTAACGCGTGGGCGGGCATAATTCCCACCAAGGAAAAAGGAATAGCGGCCATGATCACGAGGGGTGTGATAAATGATTGGAACCAGCCAACGATAAGGGCGTAGATAAGAACTAGAACCACCGCAAAAGCAATGCCTAAATCTCGGAAGACCTCATAGGTTACCTGCCACTCTCCATCCCATTTGATGGCATAGTTTTCTGTGCTGAGGGGTTGGTCTGTAAAGTACGAAGTGATCGGATAGCCTGTTTTTTTAGAAAGATTGGAAATCTTGGGTCTCAAGTCAAGAATGGAATACAGCGGGCTATCTACTTTCCCGGCAACATCGCCAATAACATAAACCACAGGCTGTAAATTCTTGTGGTAAATACTGTGATCTGCCGTAGTCTTTTCGATGTGCACAAGCGCACTGAGAGGTACTAAATTGCCGTTGCTTCCTGCTAGTTTCAAGGCTTGCAAATCTTCTAAACGGGTCCGATTGGCCTGAGTGAACCGGAGATTCAGAGCTATGTCTTCGCGGGCATTTTCATCATGGAGAAGGCCTGTAGTGCGACCAGAAAGCGCAGCCTGCAAAGCCTCTGATATCTGGGCAGGACTGATGCCATTAAGCATCGCTTTTTGACGGTCAATTACAAAGCGATACTCAGTTTGGGGGTCCTCCATGTACCAGTCCACATCCACAACACCGGGGGATTGGCGATACAACTGGCGGATTTGACGGGCTAAGTCGATTTGTCCTTGATACTCGGGGCCATAGACTTCCGTCACCAGGGTTTGCAGCACAGGGGGGCCGGGAGGAATTTCTGCCACTTGAATCGTGGCTCCATAGCGATCGGCAATTTTCTGAATCTCGGGGCGGATCGCTTTAGCAATGGCGTGGCTTTGACGGTCCCGTTCATCTTTCGGGAGAAAATTTACTTGAATATCGGCTACGTGAGGACCCGACCTCAAGAAGTAATGGCGGACTAGGCCATTGAAGTTGTAGGGAGCGGCGGTACCGATATAGCTCTGGTAATCGGTTACTTCTGGGACGGTGGTTAGATATTGCCCCATCGCTTTTGTCACCCGTGCCGTTTGCTCCAGCGTGGTTCCTTCAGGCATGTCGATCAGTACTTGCAGTTCACTCTTGTTGTCGAAAGGCAACATCTTCAAGGTCACCAGTTTCAAACCAGCGAGACCAACCGCTGCCACGAGTAAGAGCAGGGTTCCCGCTAAGAACAGGTTGCGCCATCGAGCATGTTCGATCAGCGGAGTCATCAACCGACGGTATAGGCGGCTTAGGAAATCCTCTTGGCCATGAGCAGTGCTGTGATCCGCAGAGTTTCCCTTGAGAATGCGAACCGCAGCCCAGGGAACAATCATGAAAGCAACCAAGGCCGAGAAAATCATGGCGGCCGATGCGCCCAGGGGGATCGGACGCATATAAGGTCCCATCAATCCACCTACAAAAGCCATCGGTAGGATGGCGGCGATCACCGCGAGGGTTGCCAGAATCGTGGGGTTTCCAACTTCATCTACTGCTTCCAGCACCACTTGATGCATGGACCGATTTTTGTTCTCTGTCAAGTGCAGATGACGGACTATATTTTCGACCACCACAATCGCGTCATCCACCAAAATCCCAATCGAGAAAATTAGGGCAAAGAACGTTACTCGATTTAAGGTAAATCCATAGAATACAAAACTAGCTAAAGTCAACGACAAGGTCACCGGAATCGCAACCGCCACCACCGCTGATTCTCTTTTACCCAGAGCAAACCACATCAAGGCAGTGACAGAAGCAACGGCAATCAGCATGTGGACTAAGAGTTCGTTAGAACGCTCGGCAGCGGTTTCTCCGTAGTTCCGGGTGACGCTCAGATGTACATCTCTAGGCAGGTAGCGATCCTTGATTTGGTCCATTTTGTCTAGTACTTTATGGGCCACTTCAATCGCATTCGCTCCCTGTCGCTTAGCGATAGCAATGGTGACCGCATCTGTTTCAGCCTTAGCTTGAGCCTTATGCCCAGGAGTTCCACGACCATAGAATACGTAACTAGAAGGCTCTTCAGAACCATCCCGAATGTTGGCAACATCCCCTAGATACACAGGACGATTACGGGAGACAGCAACCACTAAGGTCTTCAAATCTTCAGGAGAACGCAGAAAGCTTTGGGTTCTCACGAGAAAAGATTGATTCTTTTGATTGAAAGAACCACTTTTTAATTCCACATTTTGGCCTTCTATGGTCTGAGCAATCTGGAGGGGAGAAAGCCCAAAAGCATTGAGCCGAATCGGGTCAAGTTCGATTTGGATTTGCCGTTTCTGGCCACCGCTGATTGTGGTTTCAGAAACATCCTTAACTTGTTTAATTTGTTCATCCAGTTGAGCAGCAATCTGGCGCAATTCAGAGCCATTGGCCCGTTCGCTCCAAAGGGTTAGCGCCAGAATAGGCACATCATCCACGGACCGGGATTTAATCAGGGGTTGGGAAGCTCCCGGAGGAATTTTATCGAAGTTAGCGTAGAGCTTGTTATAGAGTCTGACGATGGCATCTTCTGCTTTCTGCCCTACATAAAACCGAACGATCACTAAAGCAGAACCAGGACGAGAGGTTGAGTAAACATATTCAACACCCGGCAGCTCTTTGATCAGTTTTTCCATCGGATACGTCACCCGTTGTTCCACTTCTTTTGCGGAAGCTCCGGGCATATTAACTAAGACATCAGCCATCGGCACGCTGATTTGAGGTTCTTCTTCTCGGGGCAAAATGACCGTTGCTCCTATCCCCAAGAGCAAGGACACCAGAATAAGTAAAGGTGTGAGCTTCGAGTCAATAAAATACTTAGCAATAGTACCTGCTATCCCAAACTTTTTTTCTGGATGAGGATGCATAGATTTAGTCTCTAAAAGTTATAGATTGCCCGTCACTAAGCTGCTGAAGATGACTGGTAATGATGCGATCACCATCCGTCAAACCAGAAGCAATTTCTATCTGGTTGTCTCGGATACTCCCTGTTTTGACCCAACGTAATGCTGCCTGGTTATTGGCATCAACGACATAGACTCCCTCTAGTTGCCCTCGTCTGACCAGGGTATCGGCTGGAATCATGATCACTTCTTGGGTGCCACGGGAAAGTTCTATCCGTCCGAACATCCCAGAAATCAGAGGACCAGAATTTTTAAGCGGGACTTTGACGATAAAACTCCGAGAATTAGGGTCAGCCGTGGGGACAATCTGCTTCACCTTTGCGGTCTGTGTATCTTCTAAAGCATCGATTTTGACGACAACCGCTTGGTCAATGCGGATAAAGCGCAGATCTGCCTCGGGCACAGCAATTTCTAAGCGCAAACGGTCTGTGTTTTCCAGCTTCAGGAGAGGGGAGCCAGGTGTCGTCATTTCTCCCTCGTAGGCTAGTTTCTGAGTGACAACCCCGTCGAAGGGCGCTCGAATGACCCCGTAGCTAATGTTTGCAGAAGCTGCCCCTACCCCTGCTTTTGCCTGAGCAATGGTCGCCTGGGATTGAGTAATCGCGGCTTCCCCTTGGCGGATGGCCGACTCTACTTGGGCTACTTTCGCCTGAGCAACATCCAAAGCCGTGTTCGCTTGGTCTAGTTGCGATTGAGAAATGGCTCCCTCGTTACGTAATTGGGCAGTCCGGGACTGGTTGATTTTGGCCAGATTCAAGGAAGCCCTTGCTTCTACCTGTTGAGACTTTAACTGATTCAAATTAGCTCTTGTTTGAGCAAGCCCCGCCTGGGATTGGCCAACGCCAGCCTGGGCTTGTGCATTTTGGGCAGCTATATCGGCGACATCGATTTGGGCAACGACTTGTCCTTTTTTGACCCGATCCCCTTCTTCTAAAGCCAGGGCTTTGATACGTCCGCTGACGCGGGTGGATAGAACGGCACTGTCAACGGGCTGAATCGTTCCTGATAACTCCAGCCTGTCCGGAACTTTTTTGAGTCGCACCGTCAAAGTATCCACCTTCAAAGGAATAACCGTTGTTTTTAGCGTCGTTTTGTTATCCGTAGGGCTTTGCCTAAAATGTTGTGCCGTCCAGATACCCCCGGCCAATACCAGAGCAATTCCTACCACAGACCACCAAACTTTATGGGGTGGTAAGCGTAACCGAAATCTCTCTCTAGATGGTGATTCTGAAGTTACTTCAGACATAGCGCTCCTCGCTTGGCAATGAAAAGGCTTAGCTTCACGGCTTTACTTCCTGAAGTTCAGTCTTCTCCTCAGGTAATGCTTCTGTCATTTCCATTCCCAGCATTTTCAGGCTGAGTTCTTCATAGAACGGCAAGGCAACTCCTGCCCTCATCTTTTGCAAGAAGTAGTGCTCAAAAGCCATTTTGACCCAATGCACCCAACGACCTTTCGCCGCATAGGATTTATTTCTGGGCGGAATCACAGGGTCTGCCAGAAAAGCAATTCCTTGGTCTCCCATATCCGCGAAGCAAATCGCAGACAACGTCGGCGTCACTTTCTTGCCTTTCAGGACTCCCAAATCCACGGCAATATTGTGGGCAACGGCAAGGGCCATGGATTCATTCATTTGTCCGGTTTTAGGTGTTCCTATGGGAATGGGCGTTTCTTCCACAGGTGCCAAGGCTGTGATCACACCGACAGGGTGAATATTGGGATATTGAGGATGCTGCCAGACTTTGTCTACGGGCACGAAACCTTTGGCATTTCCCATGTCGGGAGAATGGCGAACCACCTCAGGACCAAGAAAGGAAGGCATGACCATCGCGTATTTATAGGGTAGGGTCTGTCCACCGACCATCTTTATTTCTGTGGGCGTGACTTCTTGAATCGCTGCATTGGCCAGCCACTTAATCCCCCGTTCACTGAAGGCATCTTCCATCAGCCTGCGGGAATTGGCCATGCCGCCAATGCCCATATGACCGATGTAGGGCTCTGGAGTGACGAACGTGATATCAACTTTCTTACGGAGTTTCCGCTTCTTAAGTTCATGGTCTACCAAGAAGGCAAATTCATAGGCAGGACCGAAACAACTGGCTCCTGGTGCTGCTCCGACAATGAGAGGGCCGGGATCTTGCAAAAAGGCCTCCCAGGCTTTAGCAGACTCCAGGGCATGGGGACCTGTACAAATGGAATGGGTGTAGCCCTCTTCTGGGCCCAATCCTGGCACCGCTGCAAAATTGAGGGCTGGCCCGGTGGCAATCACTAAGTGGTCATAAGGTAGGACCTGACTATCTTTAGTGACGACTGTTTGGTTCACCGGAGCAATATACGAGGCTGCCTGGGAAATAAAGGTAATCCCCTGTTTCTCCAGCACGGGGGCCAAGTCAAACTGGATTTTATCCAGAAGAGAAAGGCCTAAGGCAACCCAGGGCAACGAAGGGGTGAAGATGAATTTGGGGGCCTTAGAAACTACGGTGATTTTGTGGTCTTTGCCCAGCAGTTTGTGCAATTCATAGGCGGCAGGTAACCCTCCTAACCCGGCACCAATGACAACGATATTGGCCATATTGCATATTCCTAAATAAGGAAAGGGGAAACATAAACACAAATGAACTCACTGACCTGATGCAGTCTCAGGAACTCTTAAAGCTTTGAGCAAAGCCATGAGAGGGCACCAATTCGTAAATGCTGATTGCAGCAAATTCAGCCCGACAAAGGCCGTAAATAAGTACCATCCTGGATGGACCAAGTATCCCAACGTCAGGCTAACCAAAATGAATAAACCGGCAAATAGCCGCACGTAACGATCGATGGTCATTATGGTGAACTCCTTGTGTATTTGATCCCACGCTAATGCTCAATTTTGAAGAACTTGTGAGGGCAGTAGAGGGATGAGCTTCTCCTGCTTTCTATTGAGCTTTCAGCCGAGAGGTTCTGGCTCTCTCTAGTATACAACTATATAGTTATATATAGCTTAATTCTGAATTTGAGCCCATCAATTTCCTTTCCCAGGCTGCCGCTTCCCCTTGGGATAGGTCTCTGAGGATGAAGTATTGGGAAGATGGTGAGACAGTGGAAGGGTGAGGGGATGGATCGCCCCCGTATCCTAGTCACTACTGGAATAACCATGGAACCCATTCGTATCTTTTACTTTTCCGATGTTCTCTGCATTTGGGCTTATATTGCTCAAATCCGTTTGGATGAGTTGAAAACAACCTTTCAAGACAAGATTGTGATCGAGCAGCACTTTGTCCCCGTTTTTGGGAATGCCCGTGAAAAGCTGGAGAATCGATGGCACGATCGCGGTGGCTTAAAAGGATATAGCGACCATGTTCAGGAGGTCGCGAAAAAGTTCAATCACATCACCGTTCATTCTGATATTTGGACTAACGTTACGCCACCCTCATCCACATCCTGTCATTTGTTTCTCCATGCGATTCAACTACTAGAAATGAAGGGCATCGTCCAACCAGCAGAAAAGGTTTTTGCAAAAGCAACCTGGGCATTTCGGGAGGCATTTTTTACCAAACTGGCAAACGTTTCTGACCGCAAGGTGCAATTTGAAATTGCGGAGAAGTTAGGATTCCCGATCGCCGCCATCCAAGATCAGATCGATAGTGGCGAAGCTTATGCACAGCTCTCCAAGGACTTTGAGTTAGTCAAAGAGCATACGGTGTCTGTCAGCCCTACTCTAATTTTTAATGAGGGACGACAACGGCTCAACGGCAACGTAGGGTATCGGGTCATTGAAGCCAATATTCGGGAGCTGCTGCACAATCCTGCCGATGAACAATCTTGGTGCTAAGGAAGTTTGTTTGCGATGCACACAGCACTTGCGAGCGGTAACGTACTTAACTTTTGAGCGGAAAAGATCATGGTAACCTCTCATCAACCCATCTGGGTATTACCCATTGAAGCAGTCTATGAGTCACTAGGCAGCACTACTGATGGCTTATCGGAAGAGGCAGCTAAACAAAGACTTTCACAATTCGGGGCCAACGAATTACCCGAACCCGCACATCGTGCCCTGTGGCTCCGGTTTACCGACCAACTGACCCATTTCATGGCCTTGCTGCTCTGGGTCGCAGGAATTCTAGCATTTATTTCTCGTACCCCCGAACTCGGCTGGGCCATCTGGGCGGTGATCTGGATTAACGCGATCTTTAGCTTTTGGCAAGAGTTTCAAGCGGAGCAGGCGCTAGCCGCATTGCAAAAAGTATTGCCAATGCAGGTGAAAGTGTATCGAGATGGCGAACTCCAGCAGATCCCCGCACGGGAATTGGTTCGGGGCGATGTCATGCAGCTCGAAGAAGGCGATCGCATTTCTGCCGATGCTCGGCTGGTGTCCGCCGAGAATCTCTATCTCGATGTATCGGTGATGACAGGTGAGTCTCTGCCCGTAGCGCGGAGTGCTTACCCGGTGCGTCTGCGTGAGGCCGTGCCGATTCGGGGTGGTAAAACCTTGCTACGACCAGGAGAGCAGCCCTTGCAAGAAGGGGTAAATCCCTCGGAAATAGCCAACCTTGTTTTAGCAGGCTCGACCGTCGCAGCGGGACGCGCCGTGGCCGTGGTCTATGCCACAGGTGCCCAGACCGAGTTTGGACAAGTGGCCCATTTGACGACAGTGGTAAAGCGCGAACCGAGCACGCTAGAAGTCCAGGTTGCCCGCATCGTGCGAATAATCACAGCGATCGCCGTCAGCATGGGAGTGATTGTCTTTTTGTTGGCGTACTTCCTGGTCGGTATAGAGGTAAAAGAGAGCTTCATTTTTGCG
>Ga0208716_1000144_pt1 | contig 28207 bp, 27 predicted proteins | sample NGESurdeep092012_8_FD_184482 | JGI IMG/M metagenome (GOLD analysis project Ga0208716, IMG submission 184482) | Arctic peat soil microbial communities from Barrow, Alaska - NGEE Surface sample 415-3 deep-092012 (SPAdes) | ecosystem: Environmental > Terrestrial > Soil > Wetlands > Peat ...
GATGTCTCCGATTCTTCTCCGCGCGCGATCGTAGCCCGGATGCGACGTCGATACGGTCTCGCGGAACCGGATGACGGGCGGGTGAAAAAACTTCGCACGTCAAGAAAAAAATTCTTGATTCGTGGTCGAAACTCTCTACAATTATCTTCAGCAAGAAAAAAGGACGGCGACGTGATCTCGAGTCACTTCACCGTCCTTACGGAAAACCCCGAGCTCTTTTGAAATCGATCGACAACGAAATTTTCAGGGTTCTTTCGGCAGTCGGCAGATCCAGAAAACGCGAGGCTCCCGTCCTTCGAGGGGCGGCCAACCTAGCACGCGGCTTTCGGGACTGTCAATCAAATCTGCCAAGAGGAGGTGACAGTCCACATGCCAGCGAAGAAGAAGGCCGCCAAGAAGAGCACCAAGAAGGCGAAAAAGGGTAAGAAGTAGGTACCCTCTCGTAACCTGTTCTTATCAAAGTATTTCCGGGATTCGGGGGCTGAACCAGCCCCCTTATTTTTTTGTCCGGACGCGTGGGGAACCCCACCCACCCCGACAGATTTCCACAGCCTCATCCACGTCTTTTCCACGGCAGTATATAAACGTTTATATACTCAGTCGATGTCTCTTTCTCACGTCCTTCTCGGGCTGCTCGCGCGCGGTCCGGCGAGCGGCTGGGACCTCGGGTCTCACCTCTACGAGGATCCCGCCCTCGGATGGAACGCGGAGCTCGCGCAAATCTATCCCGCTCTCCGCCGCCTCCTGCGCGGCGGCTTCGTCGCGCTCCGGCGGCGGCGCTCTTCGAAGGGCCCGCCCAGGCGCGAGTACCGGCTCACCGCTGCGGGGCGCCGTGAATTTCGCGAATGGCTCGCCGAGCCGCTCGAGATCCCGAAGCCGCACGCTGCCGCTCTCGCCCGGCTCGCCTTCCTCGAGAAGCAATCGCCGGAAACCCGGCTCGTGTCGCTGCGGCTCTACCGCACCCTTCTCTCGGACGAGATGACGCGCACATCGCCCGGGACGACGGCCGCGCGGCGGAGACGGCGCATGCTCCTTGAGACTGAGCTGCACTGGGCGGATGCGGAGATCGCGGCGGCGCTCTCAGGGCGTACGCTCTCCCCGGAGGAACGATGAACGCACGAGAAGTGCTCGCGAGGCTCGAGGGCCTCAGAAACACGCGGGGAAAGGATGCGGCCGACGCGAAGAAGGCTTGCCTCGCGATCCTCGCGCGTCGCCCCGCCGGCACGGCCCGCGCGGTGGAACGGCTCCACGAGGCCCTGTGCTTCCTGCGCGCGTATCCCGACGACGCCGAGGTGCTCGCGCGCGTTGCCGCGATGCTCGCGGGATTCGCGCGGAGGCCGGACCTCCGCCGCCATCGCCGCGCGCTCCGGGACACCGGCATCGCGGGCACCGCGATCCGCTTCCCGTTCTTCGCGGGCACCGCGCGCTGGCTCGCCGCGCACTGGGCCGACCGTCTCACCGTGGACTGGAAGACCTTCACGAACCGCGCGGCGCTCGAGCGCGTCCTGCCCCTCGTCTCTCTTCCCGCCGAGGCGCCGGGTCTCGACGAGCTGGACCTCGGCGCGCGCGGCTGGGTGAAGCGGCTCAAGGGTCCCTCCGAGACGGATGCGGCGTTTCTGATCCGCCGGCTCGCGGCGCTGGGGCGCGACCGCTTCGAGCAGGAGTGGGCCTACGAAGGGCTCGAACTGCCCCTCGTCCTCGCGCCGGGTCCGGGCGGGCCGGCACGCACGCACGCCGCGTCTCCGGTTTCCGCGGTCCACTTCCAGACCGCGCCTTTCGCGAGCGGGCGGCCCGACGTCCGGAGCGACGTCGCGCGGCCTCCCAAGAGCGTCGTCGTAGCCTCTCCGGCGGAAGGCCGTAGCCTCCTGGACCTCGCGCGCGAATCGATGGTCACGCGCCAGCGCGATCTCGACGTCTTCCAGTGGGGAGACCCGGACGGCGTCCGCCTCGTGCACTTCGAAGACGGCCTCTCGTTCGTCGTGATCGGCGCGGTGACGGAACGCCGGCTCCTCCTCGAATCCGTCTACGGCTTCCTGACGCTGAAGAACGGCGTGCCGATCAGCTACATCCTCGTGAGCGCGCTCTTCGGCTCCTCGGAGATCGCCTACAACGTGTTCGAGACGTTCCGCGGGGGCGAGTCGGGCCGCATCTACGGAAAGGTCCTCTCCACGGCGCGGCATCTCTTCGGATCGGACGTCTTCACGATCTTCCCGTACCAGCTCGGAGGCTACGGCAACCCCGAGGCGCTCGCATCGGGAGCCTGGTGGTTCTACCAGAAGCTCGGCTTCCGGCCGCGGGCGCCGCGCGTCGTGGCGCTCATGAACGAGGAGCTCGACCGAATGAAAGCGGATCCGGCGCACCGTTCGTCCGTCGCCACGCTGAAGATTCTCGCGTCCGAGAATCTCTACTTCCATCTCGGGAAAGAGCGCGACGACGCGATCGGCGTCCTCGAGCTGCCGAACGTCGGCCTCGCGGTGACCGACATGCTCGCCCGGCGCTTCGGCTCGGACCGCGAGAAGGCCGAGGCCACCCTGACCCTCGAGGCGCGGGACCTCCTCGGCCTCCGCTCGCTCAGCGGCTGGAGCGCGGGAGAGCGCCTCGCGTTCCGCCGATGGGCGCCTCTCGTGGCGATCCTGCCCGAGGTCGCGCGCTGGACAGGGGCCGAGAAGCGCGGTCTCGCCGCGGTCATCCGGGCGAAGGGCGACCGCCACGAATCGGACTTCGTCCGCCTCTTCGACGCGCACCGCCCGCTGCGGCGGGCGATCGCGAGACGAGCGGCGCCCCCGAAGCCCGAATCCGCCTGACGCCCGGACTCCTCAGCCCGGGCTGAGGTTCGCGAAGCGGGCAACAAACTTCTTGCGGCCCGCGTGATCGAAGTAGACGACCACTTTCTCCGCGTCGCCCGAGCCCTCGATCGTGAGGACGACGCCGGTCCCGTACTCCGGGTGGCGCACTTTCGAACCGCGCCGGAAGCCGGAGGCCGTGGGCGGCGGCGGCGTGCGCTTCATGACGGGGCGGACCGGCGTGATCCGCCGCGCGGGGAAATGCCGGGAGGGAGATTTCTGCGAATAGGAAGAGGGGGCGGCCTCCTGGGATTCGTTCTCGTAGTCGGGAAAGAGCGAACCGCCCGACGAGGCGCCTCCGAAACCGCGACCGCTTCCAAAGCCGCGGCCCAAGCCGAAGCCCCGCTCGCGGGCGCCGCCTCTCTCTCCACCTTCTAAGAAATCCCCCGGTCTTCCCCTTCCGAAACCAGAAGTCAGATCTTCTCGAATGAGCACACTTTCCGGAATCGCCTCGAGGAACGGCGACGGCTCGCGGCTCATCCATTCGCCGCGCACCATCCGCCGGAGGACGTACGAGAGCGTCAGGCGCTCTTTCGCGCGGGTCATCCCGACGTACGCGAGGCGGCGCTCCTCCTCGTACTGGTCGTCGTCGTCCTTCGACGACGCGTGGGGAAGCGAGCCGTCCTCGAAGCCCGCGAGGAACACGTCGTCGAACTCGAGGCCCTTGGCCGCGTGGAGCGTGATGAGGAGAATGCCCTTCTTCTCGTCCGCGTCGTCGGCGTCGGCCCGGAGCGTCACGGCGTCGAGGAAGCCCGCGGCGGACGGGTCGTCCCCCTCGCCTCCGAACGAGGCCGCGTGCTCGTGCTCCCGCGCGGCGGCCAGCAGCTCGTCGAGGTTCTCGCGCCGCGCCTCGTCCTGCGGGTCGAGGGAGTTCTCGTAGAGCTTCGCGAGAGCGGTCTCCTCCAGCATGAGCGCCACGGTGGCCCCGGCGCCGGTTCCCTCCACGAGACCGAAGTCGCGCAGCTTCGTGACGAGCCCCCGGAATTCGGTCAGCGCCTTCTTCGCGCGCTCGGTGAGATCCCGGGGCAGGGACTCGAGCGCCGCGAGGAGCGAGGCGCCGCGCTCGGCCGCGGCGGCCTCGACCGCCTCCCTCGTGGCCGCGCCGATGCCCCGCGCCGGCACGTTGACGACCCTTCGGAACGACACGTCGTCGGCCGGGTTCACCGCGAGGCGCAGGTATGCGAGCGCGTCCTTGATCTCGGCGCGCTCGTAGAACTTCGTCCCGCCCACGAGGATGTACGGCATGTTCGAGCGCAGGAGCTCGTCCTCGAAGGCGCGCGACTGCGCGTTCGTCCGGTACAACACCGCCACCTCGGAACCCGGGCGCGCGCGCCGCGCGGCGGCGATCCGGGAGACGATCTCCTTCGCCTCGTCGCGCTCCTCGTCGAAGACGGCGAGGCGCACCTTCTCTCCCCCCGTCTTCGTGGCCTTCAGCGTCTTGCCGAGGCGGCGGCGGTTCTCGGCCACGACCGCGCTCGCGGCCTTCAGGATCGGCGCCGTCGAGCGGTAGTTCCGCTCGAGGCGGACCGTCTTCGCCGTCGGGAAGTCGCGCGTGAACTCCAGGATGTTCGACACGTCCGCACCGCGCCAGCGGTAGATGGACTGGTCCTCGTCGCCGACGACGAAGAGATTTCCGGCCTCCCCCGCGATGAGCCGCACGAGCTTCGCCTGGACGCGGTTCGTGTCCTGATATTCGTCCACGAGGAGATGCCGGATGCTCTTCTGCAGCAACGCGCGCACGTCGTCCCGCGTGGCCACGAGTCGCGTCGACAGGATGAGGAGATCGTCGAAGTCGAGAGCCTTGGAAGCCCGCAGCGCTTTCTCGTACGCGCGGGAAATGTCGGCGAGACGCGATCCCAAAAAGTCGCCGAAACGGAGCGGGAAGTCGTCGGGCTGGATCCCCTCGTTCTTGGCCTGCGAGATCCGCGACTGGATCTGGCGCGGCGTGGCCGACTTCTCGGGCAGGGCGACTTCCTTCATCGCGCGCTTCACGACGGCGAGCTGGTCGTCCGAGTCGAAGACGACGAAGCCCTTCGGCACTGCCGCCTCGTCCGGAAAGCGCCTGAGAAGGCGCACGCCCCACGCGTGAAACGTCCCGACGAACGAGCGCGGCCGCTCCGTGCCGAGGAGCGCGCCGACGCGGTCTTTCATCTCGCCCGCGGCCTTGTTTGTGAAGGTGACCGCGACGACGCCTTCCTGCGGCACGCCATGCGCCACGACCCACGCGAGGCGGCGGGTGAGGACGCGCGTCTTCCCCGAGCCCGCACCCGCGAGGACGAGAAGCGGCCCCTCGCCGTGCGACACGGCGGCGGCCTGTTCGGGGTTGAGGCCTTCGAGAAGATCTTCCGGGCGGGCGACCAAGGGGGGCGATGGTAGCGCAGAGGGCGGGCGGCCCGTGCAGGTTGCTCATGGCGCAAGAGCGATCCGCGGGAGATTCTTCGAAAGGTGGTCCGAGTGAAGGACACTTCCAAATTACCGAGGATGCTCATGCGCCTCCACTGCCGATCCCTTCGTCGGGTCTTCATCTCTCTCATCGCCCTCGTCGCCGGTCCCGCCCTTTCGCAGAATCTCCTCGTGAATCCAGGCTTCGACCGGGACCTCGGAGGCTGGACGGCCGCGACGAGCACGTCGCCGGACCTGGCGCCGCCCGGCTACGTCGAGGCGTCTGTGGGCTGGACCTCGAGCGACGCGAGCACGAGCGCCCTCTCGGGCGGCGCGGCCCTGCACGCGAAGGCGAACACGTTCAGCATCGCGAGCGCTGCCTTGACGCAGTGTGCGCCCGTCTCGGAGGGAATGCTGATCTCCTTCGGAGCGAAGTTCCTGACGTCGCGGCAGTACGCGACCGCGCGGCCCGCTGCCACGGTGACCTTCTTCTCTTCGGCCGACTGCTCCGGCGCGGCCTCGGGCTCCGCGACCGCTTCGCAGCCCTTCGTGATCCCGTACGCGGGGCCGGCGGAGACAAACTCGGGCGGCCTCTGGCTGCCCTTGACGTCCCAGGCCGTCACGTCGGCGGGCGCCCGGTCGGTCCTGTTCCAGGTCGGCGTGAGTGCGACCGGCACCTCGTTCTACGGCCTGTCTTACGTCGATGCCGTCGCCGACGACGCGGTCCTGACGACCGCCATCGCCCCGCTGACGACTGCGCTTCTTCCGTCCGCGGCCTGGGTCCACGGGGCGGGCGGCGCATACTGGAGGACAAAGCTGACGCTTGTCAACCCGGGAACGGCGGACGGAGCCGTGACCCTCAAGTTCCTCCCGCACGACGCCGCCGCTTCCCCTTACGAGTTCACGTACTTCGTCCGTGCCGGCCGGACGCTCACCGACGTCGAGACGAATCTCGAGGCCAATTACGAGGAGAGCTTCGGCGCCATCCTCATGACGTCCTCGTCGCCGTCGGTCTTCCTCCAGAGCGAGACGTCGACGTTTCTCGCCGGCGGCGGCACCGTCGGTCAGGCCCTGCCCGCGCTCGGCCCCGCCGACTTCGCGGGCGCCGCGCCGAAAACGCTCGCGCCGATCCGCGAGAGCGCCGCCTTCCGCACGAACCTCGTTCTCGCGAACGCCACGGAGGCGCCTCTCGTCGCCCACGTCGCGGTGTTCGACGCCGACGGGACCCTGTTCGGCAGCCGGGACGTCGACCTCCCGCCGCTCGGCATGACGCAGATCAACCACGTCGCGGCCGCGCTCGGAGCGGCGACGCTCGACCTCGGCCGCATCTCCATCTCGACGCCGACGCCCGGCGGCCTCGTCGCGGCCTACGCGTCCGTCATCGACAACACGACGAACGACCCGCGGACGATCCTGCCGCGTTGACGCGCCGACCGCGCGGTGCGGCATGATCCTTGGCGCCCATGCCGTTCGTCCTCGCCCTCGACCAGGGCACGACCAGTTCGCGCGCGCTCGTCTTCGACCACGGCGGCGCCGTGCGCGGCATGGCCCAGCAGGAGCTCAGGCAGATCTATCCCGAGCCCGGCTGGGTCGAGCACGATCCGACGGAAATCTGGGCGACGCAGTCGGGCGTGATGCACGAGGCGCTCGCGAAGGCGGGCATCACGGGCCGCGACGTCGCGGCCATCGGCATCACGAACCAGCGCGAGACGACGCTCCTCTGGGAGCGCGCGACGGGGCGTCCGCTCGCGAACGCGATCGTCTGGCAGGACCGAAGAACCGCGCCGATGTGCGACGCGCTCCGCGCGGCCGGCCACGAGGCGGCGCTCGCCGCGAAGACCGGCCTCGTCCTCGACGCCTATTTTTCCGGCACGAAGCTGAAGTGGCTGCTCGACCACTTGCCGGGGGCGCGTGTTCGCGCGGAGAGGGGCGAGCTCGCCTTCGGCACGATCGACACGTGGCTCGTCTGGAAGCTCACGAATGGGGCCGTGCACGTGACCGACGCCTCGAATGCAAGCCGGACGCTGCTTTACGACATCCACACCGGGACATGGGACGACGAGCTCCTCGCGCTCTTCGACGTTCCGAGAGAAGTCCTGCCCCGCGTCGTCTCCTCCTCGGAAGTGATCGCTCTGGCGGCGCTCGGCGGAGCGGCAGGAGCGGAGGCCCCGATCGCGGGCATCGCGGGGGATCAGCAGGCAGCCCTCTTCGGGCAGGCTTGCGACCGGCCCGGCCTCGCGAAGAACACCTACGGCACCGGCTGTTTCCTGCTCCTCAACACCGGGGGGCACGCGGTCCCCTCGAAAAACCGCCTGCTCACGACCGTCGCCTGGGACCTCGGCGGCGCCCTCACCTACGCCCTCGAGGGCAGCGTCTTCGTCGGGGGCGCCGCCGTGCAATGGCTGAGGGACGGGCTGAAACTCATCCGGACGGCCGCGGACGTCGAGGCGCTCGCCGCGAGCGAGACCGACAACGGGGGCGTGTACATGGTGCCGGCCTTCGCGGGGCTCGGCGCGCCGCACTGGGACCCCTACGCGCGGGGCGCCGTCTTTGGGCTCACCCGCGGCTCGACCGGCGGGCATCTCGCGCGCGCGGTCCTCGAGTCGATCGCCTTCCAGAGCGCCGACGTCCTCTACGCCATGGAGAAGGACGCCGGCGTCACGCTGACCGAGCTGCGCGTCGACGGCGGCGCCACCGCGAACGAGCTCCTCATGCAGTTCCAGGCCGATCTCCTCGGCGTGCCCGTCGTCCGGCCCGAGGTCCTCGAGACGACCGCCCTCGGCGCCGCGTATCTCGCCGGCCTCGCCGTCGGCTATTGGAAGGACGCCGAAGAGATACGCGCGAACTGGACGGTCGCCCGCCGCTTCGAGCCTGCGATGTCGCGCGATCGCGCGGCGGCGCTCCGCGCCGCGTGGGAACGGGCCGTCGCCCGCGCGAAGGGCTGGGTGTGAGCTCGGGCGTCAGCCCTTCAGGAACGCCAGCAGATCCGCGTTGATCTGGTCCTTGTGTGTCGAGCACATGCCGTGCGGCAGACCCGGATAGACCTTCAGAGTCGACTTCTTGACGATCTTCGAGGAGATGAGAGCTGAGTCGGCAATCGGCACGATCTGGTCATCGTCGCCGTGGAGAATCAGGGTCGGAACGTCGAACTTCTTGAGATCTTCAGTGAAGTCCGTCTCCGAGAACGCCTTGATGCAAAAGTACGACGCAGGGAAGCCGGCCATCATCCCCTGGAGCCAGAATGACTCGCGCACGCCTTCCGAGACCTTCGCGCCCGGTCGGTTGTAGCCGTAAAACGGCAGGGTGAGATCCTTGAAGAACTGCGAGCGATCGGCGAGGATACCGGCGCGGATCTTTTCGAACGCATCGATCGGCAAGCCACCCGGATTGGCGGTCGTCTTGAGCATCAGCGGTGTGACCGAGCCAATCAGGACGGCCTTGGCCACACGCTTCGTGCCGTGGCGGCCGATGTAGCGGGCGACTTCGCCACCGCCCATTGAGTGGCCGACGTGGATCGCCGTCTTCAGGTCGAGCGCTTCGACGAGCGCCGCCAGATCGTCGGCGTACGTGTCCATGTCGTTGCCCTTCCAGGGCTGACTCGAGCGGCCGTGGCCACGGCGATCGTGGGCGATGCACCGATATCCGCGGGAAGCGAGAAAGAACATCTGGTCTTCAAAGGCATCCGCGGAAAGCGGCCACCCGTGACTGAAAACAACGGGCTGTCCGCTGCCCCAGTCCTTGTAATAGATCTGCGTGCCATCTTTGGTCGTGATCGTGTTCATGGGATGGTCTCCTTATCTTGTTGGTGGCGGCTGGCCCCTCATTCCACCGTAACCGATTTCGCGAGGTTGCGCGGCTGGTCCACGTCGCAGCCGCGGCGCCGCGCGACGTGGTAGGCGAGGAGCTGAAGCGGCACGACCGACACGATCGGCTGGAGCGCCGGATGGATCTTCGGCAGGGTCACGACGGCGTCGGCGAAGGTCGACACGTCCGCGTCTCCCGGGCTCACGAGGGCAATGACAACGGCGTCGCGCGCCTTTGCTTCCCTGAGGTTCGAGGCGATCTTCTCGTAGAGCGCGTCATCGGGCGCGAGGCCGATCACGGGCATCTTGTCGTCGAGGAGAGCGATCGGCCCGTGCTTCATCTCGCCGCCCGGATACCCCTCCGCGTGGAGATAGGAGATCTCCTTGAGCTTGAGCGCGCCCTCGAGGGCGATCGGGTAATGGGCGCCGCGCCCGAGAAAGAGCATGTCCCTCGCGTGCTCGAGGCGGCGGGCGAGCTTCTCGATCTCGGGTTCGAGGGCAAGCGCCTCGCGAAGGGCGGCGGGAAGCCGCGCGAGGCCCGCGAGGAACGCCGCGTCGACGGGCTCTTCCTGCGGGGCGCGCGCGGCCTTGACGTAGTGCGCGAAGAGCGCCAGCGCCACGAGCTGCGTCGTGAAGGCCTTCGTCGAGGCGACGCCGATTTCGGGCCCCGCGTGCGTCGCGATGACGCCGTCCACCATCCGCGCGATCGCCGAGTTCGGCACGTTCACGAGGCCCGTCGTGCGCGCTCCGAGGCGGCGGGCCTCTTTCAGCGCGGCCACGGTGTCGGCCGTCTCGCCGGACTGCGAGATGCCGAGGACGAGCGTCCTCTGGTCCACGAGCGGCGAGCGGTAGCGGAACTCGGAGGCGTAGTCCACGCCCACGCGCACGCGGGCGATGTCCTCGACGAGGAACTTCCCGACGAGGCCCGCGTGCCAGCTCGTGCCGCAGGCTACGATCTGTACGCGGTCGATGCCGCGAAGGAGCCCGCGCGGCACGCCCATCTCCTCCTCGTTGAAGAGTCCCGTCTCGAGGGAGAGCTTGTTGCCGATCGTCTCTATGACGACGGTGGGCTGCTCGGCGATCTCCTTCGCCATGAAGTGCGGGTATCCGCCCTTCTCGGCCGAGACCGCGTCCCACGGCACGCAGCGAAAAGGCCGCTCGCGAGGCATGCCATCGAAGCCCGTCACGGTGACGGCCGACGCCGTCAGGCGCGCCAGGTCGCCGTCCTCGAGGAAAATCAGGTTGCGCGTGTATGCGAGGAGCGCCGTCGCATCCGAGGCGACGAAATTCTCGCCTTCGCCGAGGCCGAGCACGAGGGGCGGACCCCACTTGAGCGCGTACAGGACGCCGGGCTCGTCCGCCGAGAAGAGGACGAGCGCGAACATCCCTTCGAAGGACGAAACGGTCCGGCGCACGATCTCGGCGAAGGGCGTGCCCGGTTCGGCCCTCTGCGCCGCGCCGAGGGCCTGCGCGACGACCTCGGTGTCGGTCTCGGAAAGGAACCGGACTCCCTGCGCCTGGAGTCCTTGCTTCACCGCCAGGAAGTTCTCGATGATGCCGTTGTGGATGACGACGACGCGGCCGGACGCGTCGCGGTGCGGGTGCGCGTTTTCCTCGGAGGGCCGGCCGTGCGTGGCCCAGCGCGTGTGCCCGATGCCGAACCTTCCCTGCGGCGGGTTCTTCGCGATCTTCTCCGTGAGGTTGCCGAGCTTGCCCTCGCTGCGCGCGACGCGCACGACCGCGTCGTCTCCCACGACCGCGATCCCCGCCGAGTCGTAGCCCCGGTACTCGAGGCGCTTCAGCCCGTCGAGAAGGACCGGCGTCGCCTCGCGGGCCCCGACGTACCCGACGATTCCGCACATGTCAGGCCTATTTCTTCTTCCCGGCGGCCTTGCGTTCCCGGTACTTCGCGCCGCCGCCTTGCAGGTTCGTCTGGGGCGCGCGTGCCAGAGCGAGGGCGTTTTCGGGAACGTCCTCGGTCACGGTCGTGCCCGCCGCGATGATGGCGCCATCGCCGATCGTGACCGGGGCGACGAACTGCACGTCCGAGCCGACGAAGACGTCGCGGCCGATTGTCGTCCGGTTTTTCGCGAAGCCGTCGTAGTTGCACGTGATGACGCCCGCGCCCACGTTCGTGCGCTCGCCGATCTCGGTATCGCCGAGGTAGGTGAGGTGATTCGCCTTGACGCCGGTGTGGAGCTTCGCCTTCTTCGTCTCGACGAAATTGCCGACGTGGACCCCTCCCGCGAGATCGGTTCCCTCGCGCAGGCGCGCGAATGGACCCACGACCGCGCCGTCGCCGACGACCGCCGACTCGATCACGCAGTAGGGCCTCACCGTCACGCTCTTCCCGAAGACCGAGTCCCTCACGACCGTCCCCTGCCCGATCCGGCTGCCCGTGCCGACGCGCGTCTTCCCGAGGAGCGTCACGAACGGCTCGACGACCACGTCCGTGCCGAGGGTGACGCCATCGTCGAGCGTGATCGTCTCGGGGCGGAGGAGGGTCGCGCCCGCGGCCATCGCGGCCTCCGCGTTGCGGCCGCGGAGAATCGTGTCCACGCGGGCAAGATCGGCGCGGGAATTCACGCCGAGCGCGGCTGCCGGGTCCCCTTCGACGGTGACGACCTTCCGCTTCGCCTTGGCCGCGAGCGCGAGCACGTCGGTCAGATAGAACTCGTTCTGGGAGTTCTTCGAGGTCAGGAGAGGAAGCGCCTTTTCGAGAAAAGCCCGATCGAACGCATACGTCCCCGTATTGATCTCCACGATCTTCTTCTCGTTGTTCGAAGAATCTTTCTCTTCAACGACTTTCCGGAAGCGCCCGCCGCGATCCCGCACGATGCGACCGTAGCCCGACGGGTTCGTGACGCGCGCCGTCAGGACCGCGGCGGCAACCTTCGGATCCGCCTCGAGGGCGCTGAGGAGGCCAAGGACGGCCCTCGCGTCGAGCAGCGGGACGTCGCCCGACAAGACGACGACGCGCCGCGCCTTCCCGAACTCCGTCGCCGCGGCGCGGACAGCATCACCGGTGCCGCGGGGCGGATCCTGAATGGCCACGCGGACGTCCGGATGGGCCTTCAGGTGCTCACCGATGGCGGCGTTCTCCTTCGAAACGATGACGACGACGTAGCCCGCGTCTCCCGCCACGGCCTTCGCGGTGTCGAGAACCCGGTCGAGAAGCGGGCGGCCCGCGACTTCGTGCAGGACTTTCGGCCGCTCGGACCTCATCCTCACGCCGCGGCCCGCGGCGAGGAGGACGACAACGGTCATGCGCCTCCCGCGACGAGCTCCGTGAAACCCTGCGTTCCCCGGAGGGCGGCGAGGTCGGCTTCGAGTCGGGCCTGAATGCGGTTCTGGTCGTCGGCGGCGATGGCCTTCTTCAGGCTCTGGAGCGCCTGGTCGACGTCCCCCTGAAGCGCGAAGCAGCAGGCCGTGAGGTAGTGCACGCGGCCGTCGCCGTCGCGGCGACCCGCGTTCCTGCGGAGGAGGTCGAGCGCCTTGTCGACATTGCCGCGGTTCTTTTCGAACACGGCGGCGTGGTACAGCTCCTCCGGCTCGGCTGCGGCGGTGCCCTTCGTCTTCTTTCCAGCGCGGCACGCCCCGAGGTACATCCGCGCGCGGTCGAGGTATTCCTTCTCCTCCGGATGCTTCCCGATGAGGTCTTCGAAGCGCCGCGCGGCCTCGTCGAGGTGCCGTTTGTGGAAGAGCTCGATGGCCTTCTCGTATTCCTTGCGCGCCGCCGAGGCTTCGCGCGCCGCCTCCTTCAAGGAAGCGGGGGCCTTGCGCGCCTTGTCGGGCTCGGGCCCTCCGAGCTTCAGCTGTCGGATCTTCTTCTCGAGGTCCTCGAGCGGCAGCCCGAGCTCTTTCGAGAGGGTTTGCATGTCCATCCGGCCGAAGTTTGCCTTCAGCCATTTGGCGTCGTCGTCGGTCCACTTTCGGACAGTCATTGGAGGGGCCTCCCGGTGGGACCCGGGCTCAGGGAGCCCGGACAAGGACGGCGAATTCTCGTCACGCCGCTCCCCCGCGTCAAGGCGCACGAAATCAGGCCTGAATCGTGGCCTTCCGGGCCCCAAAACGGGGCGTTCGGGCGCCAGCGCCGTAGAATCGCGATAGCCTGACGCCGTGTACGAAGCCCCGATTTTCTGCACGCAGTGCGCCGCCCGTCTGGAAGAGCAGGCGATGGGCGTCTCGTCGAAGAAGGTCCCGGTCTGCGTGCGCTGCGGCGCCGTCCACTGGATCGACCCGAAAATCGCCGCGGGCATCCTCATCGTGAAGGGCGACCGCGTCCTCCTCGTGAAGCGCGGCATCGAGCCCGGATACGGCCGCTGGACGTTTCCCGGCGGACACGTGGACCGCGGCGAGACCCTCGAAGAGGCCGCGCTGCGCGAGACTCTCGAGGAGTGCGGCGTCACGGCGGACCTCGGAGATCTCCTCGGTGCCTTCTCCTATCCGGGGAGGCCCGTCGTCATCGTGATCTACCGGGGGTCGCTCGCGGTCGGCAGCCGCGAGCCCCATGCGGGCGACGAGACCCTGGAGGTCGGCTGGTTCACGGCGAACGAGGCCGCGGGGCTCGAGCTCGCCTTCCGCTCGGTGGCCGACGCGCTGAGCCGGCTCTTCGGGCGGACCTATTCGGCATGAGGAACAAGACATGCGCCGCAACATTCGTTTTCTCGTCCCGCTTTTCGCCCTCGTCCTCTTCGCGGCCCTCGCGCGGGCAGACGAAGCGATCGTCGCCACGAAGCCGGCTCCCGCCGGCCTCGAAAAGGCCGCCTTCGCGGGCGGCTGTTTCTGGTGCATGCAGGGGCCGTACGACAACCTGCCGGGCGTCGTCTCGACGACCGTGGGCTACACGGGCGGCGAGAAGCCGAACCCCACGTATCACGAGGTCGGTGCGGGCGGCACCGGGCACATCGAGTCGATCGAGATCGTCTTCGACCCGAAGAAGGTCTCCTACGAGAAGCTCCTCGACATCTTCTGGCACAACGTCGATCCCATGAATCCGTATGGGCAGTTCTGCGACAACGGCTCGCAGTACCGCACCGCGATCTTCTTCGAAAACGACGCGCAGCGGGCGGCGGCGGAGGCCTCGAAGAAGGCGCTCGCGGCGTCGGGAGTCCTGAAGACGCCCATCGCCACGGAGATCGTGAAGGCCGGAACTTTCTGGAAGGCCGAGGAATACCACCAGAGCTATTACAAAAAGAACCCAATCCGCTACAACTTCTACCGGTCGGGCTGCGGGCGCGACGCGCGCCTGAAAGAGATCTGGGGCGCGGCCGCCCCAAGGCACTGAGCCTAAGGCTCCCCGGGCAGCCGCGTGCGCGAGAAGACCGCGGCGCTTAGCTTCACCGGCACAGAGCGCGGCACGAGGCGGCCCGACGCGATCCACGCTCGATCGAGGAAGTGCGTCACGACGTAGGCCTTCCCTTTTTCGAGCGCCTCGAGGCCGATCTTCGCTACGGCTTCGGGCGTCATCTCGGGGAAGGGCGTCGCTTCGGCGCCGCGCATACCCGCGACTGCGTGGAAATTCGTCTTCGTGTAGCCCGGGCAGAGGCACGTCACGGTGACGCCGTCCTTTTTCGCCTCTTCGTGCAGGGCGTGCGAGAACGACAGGACGAATGCCTTGCTGGCCGCGTACGCCGAGAAATAGGGCACGGGCAGGAACGCCGCGGTCGAGGCGACGTTCAGGATGCCGCCCGCGTGCCGCGCGCGCATGGCCACGAGGAAGCGGTGCGTGAGCTCGGCAGTCGCGACCACGTTGAGTTGCAGCATTCCGAGCACGCGCTCGAGAGGCAACTCGGCCTCCGGTCCGTTCAGTCCGAAACCCGCGTTGTTCACGAGGATCGAGACGGCCCTCCCCGAGCCCTCCGTGGAGGCGAACAGGGCCTCGCGTCCCTCCGGCGTCCCGAGATCGGCGGCGAGAAACGACGCGTCGATCCCGTTCGCCTTCGAGAGCTCCTCGGCGAGCCGGGCGAGGGCGTCGCCCCGGCGTGCCACGAGGAAAAGATCGCGGCCCGATTCCGCGAGCAGGCGCGCGAACGAAGCGCCGATACCCGAGGACGCGCCCGTGACGACGGCGAGGCCCCCATCCGTAACGCCTCCGCCCGTCACGACGTGCCTCGCGGCATGCGGATCACTTCCGACACCCGGTAGCCGAGCAGTGTCCGGAGGACGCCCGCGGGCGCGAAGAGATCGAGGCCCAGAGACGGAGCCGGCGACGGCAGGACCGAGAGGACGAGCGGCGGACCGCCCGCCGCAAGGACGGTGTAAACGCCGAACCAGTTGCGCGCGCCGACGGCCTTCACGCGCGCCTCGTCCCCGTCCACGCGCAGCGGAAAGTCGGACTCCGCGTCCCGCGTCCAAAGGTGCGGGGGGCCGGAAGCGGCCTCGCCCGAGAGCTTCAGGGCGCGCTTCAGGAGCGAGGCGGCGGGATCTCGCAGCGCCTTCGAAGAGAGCGAGAACGGCACCGTCGCGTATCCCGCGGCCTTCAGCTCGGCGAACGCATTCGACGAGATCCAAAGGGCCGACGATCCCCCGATCGTCGCGACACCCTCCGGCCAGAGGCCGGGCAGCAGGAACTCGGTGGCTGTCGCGAAGTCCGGGAAAAAGAGCGTGCCGCCCACTTCCTTCGACTCGTACGCGGCGGGCGGAGCGGGAATCGGCGTGGCGCCCCGCGGAGCGTTCGCCTGCACCCGCACCCAGTCCTCGCGCCGCCGCGCGGACTCGCGTTTTTCGATGCGCACGCGCCCCGACCAGCGCAGTCTCAGCCCGGCCTTGCCGAACTCGAGGACCTCGACCTCGCGGCGCGTGGACTCGGGCACGTCTCCGATGTCGACGCCGGGCAAGTTCGGGTCGAGCGCGAGAACGAGGCCGGCCGCGAGCGGCAAATCGCGGAGACGCGCGGGAACGGGAGACGACGCGACGGGCGCCGGTTTCTTCTCGCGCGCCCCGGGCCCGCAGGAGAGCGCGAACGCCGCGACGAGAGCCGGGGCGGCGCGATGCGGTACGCGCATGAGGCTACCGGTTCGCCGCGTCGTTGAGCCGTTCGTCCAGCGGAATCGGATAGACCTCGGTCGCGTTGATCTTCTCCCGCTGGGCGCGGAAGCGGTTCAGCGACGTGACGAGGCGCATGTCCCCCGTCACCGTGGAGGGGACCTCACGCTCGAACTCCGCGCGGAAGTCGAGGAGGATCCGCGAAAGACCCACCTTGAGCGCGGGCGCCTTCCAGTCCACGTTCCGGGGGTCGGCGAGGAAGACGCGGGCGGCCGCCTCGAGGCGCGCGTCGAGATCGGCCGGCTCCCAGGGTTCCTTCTGAAGGGGGGGACCGCCCCGCCGCGCCTTCACGAGCGCGAAATGAACGCGCGCGTCCGTAAACCGCTTGTACGCGATCGAGGTCATGGCGTTCAGCGAAAGGTTCTTTCCCCCCACGACGTACGTGGTTTCCGAGTCGAACCGGTGCGCGATCTCCTTGAAGTTGGCGGGCCGGTTGAATCGCAGGACGCCGCGCAGGGCGCAGGCGTTATGCGCGTTGATCCAGTAGGCGAGCCGGTCCGGTTCGGTCGGGAAGAGGTGTGGATGCGAGTCGGGAGAGACGCGCGCGACCTCCGCGAGGTACTCCTCGAGAAGCGCCTCGTCGACCGAGACCGCCGCGTAGTCCACGAGGCCATCCGTGACCGCTTTGTCGAGAAGACGGCCGAGGAGAGCATGCGGGAACTTTCCGGCCGACGGGACGTCGGTGGCCGCCTTGACCTTCGGCTTCACGACTTCGCACGAAGCCCCCGGAAGGACGACGGCCATCACGGCGAGAAAGACGGTGGCGTGGAGGCGCCCGGATGCGACGTTCGGCTTCATGGCGCGTTCAGCCGATGATGTCTTCGGTCCCGTCGACGCCGAGGACGTTGCCGCTCAGCCAGACGGTGTCGGGCCGCGAAAGCGCAACGATCACCCGCGCGACGTCGTCGGGCGTCGTGAGGCGGCCCGCCGGGTGGATCGCGAGGCAGCGCCCGATCATCGCGGCGTTGTCGGGGATCTTGCGCAGGGCGGGCGTGTCCGTGACACCCGCGCGAATCGCGTTGACGGCGATCTTCCTCGTGACGAGCTCGACGGCGAGCTGCCGGCAGTGACTCTCGAGCGCCGCCTTGGCAGCAGACACCGCGCCGTAAGACTTCCAGATGCGGTGGCCGCCGGCCGACGTCATCGCGAAGACGTGCCCGCCCTCGGCGAGGAGTCCGGCCGCGAGGAGGTCCTGCACCCAGTAAACGAGCGAGTGCGCCATGACGTCGAGGGTCATGTCCATCTGGGCTTTCGAGATCCGGTCGCCGGCCTCGGGAGCCAGGAACGGCTTCAGCGTTCCGAAGGCGAGGGAATGCAGAACCACGTCGATCCCGGCGCGCCGGCCCTCGGCGTCGAGGATCCGCGCCATCTCGGCGAGAGCCTCGACCCGCTTCTCGTCGTCGGCGGCGTTCATGTTGAAGAACACCGGACGGCTGCCCGCCGCCTCGATTTCCTTCGTGATGCGCTCGACGTTGGGCTGGGTCGCCCGGCGATCGAGGTGGACGCCGAACACGTTGCGGCCCGCCCGGGCGAGCGCGAGGGACACGCCCTCGCCGAAGCCAGAGGAGGCGCCGAGAACGAGGGCCCAGTTGCGCGGCGTCGTCATGCGCCGAATCCTAACCTACCGGGGCGTCAGGGAAAGTAACCGCGAATCGTCTTGGCGCGCAGCTTCGGGTTCTTGAGCCTCACCTCGATCGCGCGGAACTGGTTCTCGCCCTTCGAGGAATTCGTGAGGTATCGCAGGAAGTACTGCGAGCGGAGCTCCGTTTCGATCTTCCGGTAGACCTCGGCCAGGGCGGACGCCTTGCCGATGAAGAACGCCTCGGCCCCCGTGTCGGCGGCGAGCTCGGTCATCTTCGATTTGATCCCCATGTCGAGGAACGAGAGGTTCAGACCGATGAAGTAGATCGGCACGCCCGCCGCGCGCGCGTAGCGGCGCAGCGTTTGGTAGTCGGTCCACGAGTGGTTGTCGTCGCCGTCCGTGAGAACCACGATCGCCTTCCGCCCCGGCAGCGCGCGGAATTGATAGAGGGCCATCACGACGGCGTCGTAGAGCGCCGTTTCGCCCGACGCGTGCGTCTCGGCGATCGCGCGCACGAGATCCACGGACTTGTGCGTGAGGGACGCGAGGAGCGTGGGCCGCTCGCGGAACTCGATCACGAAGCCCTGGTCCTTTTCCTTCGAGACGAGCTTCTGCGCGAACTCCGAGGCCGCCTGGTGCACGAGCGGCATCGCTTCCCTCATCGAGCCCGAGCCGTCGATGACGATGCCGAGCGACAGCGGAAGCGATTCGGCGAACTCGAAGCTCGAGAGATCCTGCTTCACGGCATCCTCGGTCACCGTGAAGTCCTCGCGCGTGAGGTCCTTCACGAGGCGCCCGTTGGAGTCGAAGACCGAGACCGGAAGCTCGACGAGGTTCACCTCGACCTTCGACATGAAGCGCGACTCGCCCTTCAGGAGCTTGAGGTCCGTGAACTCCTTTCCTTCCGCGTCCGTCGCCGTCGCCCGCATGAGCGTGGCCTTCTGGATCTTCCCGACGGGCACGGTGACCGTGAACGGCGGCTCGGTCCACTCCTTGAGCATCGTGTCGTCCAGCCAGAGCTGGAGCTTCTTCGCTTCCCCGCCCGCAATGGACTGCAGCGCGACCTTCAGCTCCACCGTGTCGCCGGCGGACTTCTGCTTCGGGAGCTCCAGGATGCGCACGGCGAGGCGGGAATCCTTCTCGTTGATGGCCCACGCGTCGGCGTCCACGAAGTTGCCCTGCACGTCGAAACCGAGGACCTTGAGCGTCTGCTTTTTCGGGACCTTCCCGAGGTCGATCTCGACGGTGTAGGGCGGGCGGTTCTTGACGAGGATCTTCTTTTCCTCGAGGTAGAACTCGACCCGACGGACGGGCTCCTTCACCTCGCACTCGATCCTGAGGAGGCCGACCGGCACTTCCTGGGTCGGCGCGAGGATCTTCACGAAACCGGTGGCGTTCGTAGGGATCACGGGCCGGTTCTCGGCCTCGAGCACCACGGACGCCGCGCTCGGCATTCCCGCGAGATCGCCGCCGGCGTCCTCCGCGCGGAACGTGGACGACATCGCGGGAACCGTGAGCGAGATCGCGCGGGTGCCGAGGACCCGGCCCGCGACGCCCTCCAGCCGGAACTGGAGGTTGAACGTGCCGGGCGGCAAGGCGCGGAGGAACGTGATGGCGACGGGTTTCGAGACGTTCGTCACGTCGGAATTCGACAGGTCGATGTCGACGGGGACGCGGAAGGTCTCGACTGCCTCTCGCTTGTCGTTCGTGACGTCGCACGCGAGGAAGAACGAGTAAACGCGCGGCTGCGCGTTTCCCGCCCCGCGGAGGTCTCCCCGGCTGACCGAAAGCACGAACTTGACCGCGGTCTTCTCACCCGTGCGGCCGAGGTACTGCTCGCGCACGTCGATCGGGATCGAGATCCCCGGCGCGTCGAGTCGCGTCTTTTGGGCACCTCCGGGAGGCGCCGGCTGGCCGAGGGCGGCCCCCGACAGGGCGAGAAGGATCGGGGCTAGGGCGAGACTCTTTCGCATTCCGGCATCGTATGCTGTCTTTCTCAAGCGACACTTCCCCGTTCAGGAGGGCCCGATGCAATTTTCCTTCCGCCGCCCCGTCCGGACGCTTCTGGGCCTCGCCCTTTTCGCGGCCCAGCTCCCCGCGGCGGGCACGCCCCCGCCGGCGCCCGCCGCCTCGGACGCCTGGCTCGACTCCACGTCCGCCCGGTGGGACGAGACGGCCCAGAAGATCTGGGCCTTCTCCGAAACGGCCCTCGAGGAAACGCAGTCGGCCGCTCTCCTCTCGGACCTTCTCGAGAAAGAAGGCTTCACTGTGACCCGCGGCGTCGCGGGGATGCCGACGGCGTTCGTGGCGTCCGCCGGGAGCGGGTCCCCCGTGATCGGGATCCTCGCCGAGTACGACGCTCTTCCCGGCCTTTCGCAGGTGGCGGGCGCCTCGAAAAAGACGCCGCTCGTCGCGGGCGCTCCCGGACACGGATGCGGCCACAATCTCCTCGGCACGGCGGCCGTCGCCGCCGCCGTCGCCGCGAACCACGAGCGCCTCCTCGCGAAGCTGCCGGGCACGATTCGCGTCTTCGGCACACCCGCCGAAGAGCAGCTCCTCGGCAAGCCCTTCATGCTGAGAGACGGCGTTTTCGCGGGTACCGACGCCGTCCTCGCGTGGCATCCCGCGGACGCGACCTACGTGTGCACGAAGCCTTATCTCGCGATCACCGCGATCGACGTGGAATTCTTCGGAAAGGCGGCGCATGCCGCCATGAATCCGTGGCTCGGGCGGAGCGCGCTCGACGCCGTCGAGATCTTCGATCATGCCCTCGCGCTCATGCGCGAGCACGTCCTCCCCACGGCGCGCCTCCATCGCGCGATCAAGAACGGCGGCCTCGCGGCGAACATCATTCCCGACTACGCCCGTGTCCAGTGGTTCGTGAGAGACGAGTCCGGCGTGCGCGTCGACGAGATGCTGTCTCGCATCCGCAAGGCGGCCGAGGGCGCGGGACTCGCGACGGAGACGACCTCGAAGGTAAGCCTTCTCGCCTCGACGCGCGAGCCGCTTTTCAACGATGAGCTCTCGAAGGTCCTTCAGAAGAATCTCGTTCGCATCGGCGCGCCTGCGTGGGACGCCGCCGACCTCGCGCTCGCGCGCAGCATTCAGAAGGAGGTCGGCGTTCCCGAGGCCGGCCTCGCGGACACCGTTCTCCCCTATGCCCCCGGCCACGGGTCCGGGGCCTCGTCCGACGTGGGAGAGACGAGCGGGGCGCTGCCGCTCGCCGAGCTCGCGGTCGCGACGGGCGCCGCCGGCCAGCCGTGGCACCACTGGGCCGTGACGTCCTGCGCGGGGCACGCGCTCGGGCGGAAAGGCATGCTCGTCGCGGCGAAAGTCCTCGCGTCGTCCGTGACCGACCTCCTGAACGATGCCCGGACGGTCGCAGCCGCGAAGGCCGAGTTTCAGAAGTCGACTGCCGGTAAGCCCTACGTCAGCCCGCTCGCGAAAGACGCCGTGCCCAAGGTGTACTGAGGGGCGCTACGCCGCCGCGCGGGCGGTGTGAGCCGCGAAGAACTCCTCGACGGCGTCGAGGAACGCCTGCGGGCTCTCGAGGGACGCGATGCGGCGGCGCAGATCCCCCCCGTTCGGCAGGCCGTGCGTGTACCAGCCCGTGAACGTGCGCAGCTTCGCGATGACGGCCTTCGGCGCGTCCGCGTCGTCACTCTGGATGAGGCGGAAGTGGTCGAGGATGACGTCGCGGCGTTCCGCAAGCGTCGCCTCCCGATAGGGGCGGCCGGCGAGAAGCTCCGACGCCTGCCGGAAGATCCACGGATTCTTCATCGTGGCGCGGCCGCACATCACGGCGTCGCAGCCGGTCTCCCTGAACATCGCGAGAACGTCTTCAGGCGTCGCGACGTCGCCGTTCCCGACGACCGGGATCGTCACGGCTTCCTTGAGGCGCGCGATGCGGCTCCAGTCGGCGCGGCCCGTGTACATCTGCTTCGCCGTCCGCGCGTGCAGCGCGACCGCGGCGGCGCCCTCGCCCGCGCAGATCCGGCCGAGCTCGAGATAGTTCACGGCTTCGTCGGTCACCCCGAGCCGGAATTTCACCGTGAGCGGCGTCGTCTTCAGCGCCTTGCGGCAGGCCGCGATGATTCCCCTGGCCTTGCCCAGATCGCGCATGAGGCCCGCGCCGGCGCAGCCCTTGAGGATCTTGTTCGCGGGGCACCCCATGTTGATGTCGCACACGTCGAGGCCCATCTCCTCGACGCGCTCCGCGGCGATCTCCATGCGCTCTCTGTCCGCACCGTAAATCTGGACCGACAGCGGGCGTTCGGCGGGATCGAAGCGCAGCAGCCGCTCGGTCTTGCGGTTTCCGCGCGTGAGACCCTCGGACGAGATGAACTCCATCGTCACGAGGCCGACGCCGCCGATGCGCCGGAGGAGCAGGCGGTACGTCATGTCGGTGATCCCCGCCATCGGGGCGAGGATCAGCGGGGGGTCGACGGCGCAGGGACGCGTCCCCGCGCCGCCGTAAACGAGGGGCATACCAGGAAGCTTACTGGCCGGTAGCCTTCGCGGGCGGGGCGGAAGCCGGCGCCGCGGGATTCACGAGGCTTTCCACCTCGAAAGACCCCTGATAGAGCGCGAAGGCGCCGGGCGCGACCTTCTGGTCGCGCGTGAGGCCGACGACGTACGCGTGCCGCCCGGGCGTAAGGCCCTCGAGCCAGACGGGCTCGACCTTCGTGAGCGTGACCTCGGGCTGCGTGTCGACCTTGTACCGCAGGCGGCAGGAATCCGCGACGGACTGCTCGGCCACCGGGCATCCCGAGACGAGGACGTCGAGGAGGACCTTGCCGCCGTCGCCCTTCACCTTTCCGCGGGGCGCGACCACCGTGAGCACCGGCGAGCCGGCCTCTACCGTGTTCTTGCCGTCCTTCTCGCCCACGTGGAACGTCACGGACGCGAGCGCGGAAGGCTCCTTGATCGCCTCGCCCCACGGGCGCACCGGGAAGATGCGGACCATGTGCGTGCCCTTCGGCAGGCTCTTGAACGTGTAGGGTTTCGTCGCGTCGCGCCACGGGAACGTCGAGGAGATGTTGTCGACGAGGATCTCCAGTCGCTGCCCCGTCTTCGTCGCGTCGTCCTCGAAGGTCTCGAAGTTCGCGAGCTCCACCTTGAGCGTCACGGGGGCACCCTTGGCGGGCGGCTGCCCCGCCGCAGCCTCCGGAATCGGGATCACCTCATCCCGGGCCGGAGAGACGATTTTGAGCGTCACCGGACCCGTGGGACCGCGCCCGTCGGCGATTCCCGCCACGGGAGACTTCGGATCCTTCGGGGCCGCCGTCTGCGCAAAGGCCGGATGGAGCAGGACGACGGTGAGGCCCGCGACGAAGGTCTTCGACAGATGGCTGGTGGTGAGTTTCACGCGCACTCCTTGAAAAAATGTCCCTGGGGCGCGACGGCGCCGCAGAGCCGCGGAGAATAGCAGCAAGAACGGGGCCTGAAAAAGGGAAAGTTAGGGCCCCGAACGCGCCCACCCTTCGGGCACGGCGAAAAGGCGGGGATCCGCTCCGATATGCACGTTCGTGAGGCTGATGGTCGACTTCTGCTCTTTTCCGTCCGCCCCGGCGATCTCGCGGTCGAAGCGCATGACGAGCCCGTCGAGATCCGCGGCCACCCAGTAGGTCGTCGTCGGCGATCCGGGCACGGCCGGATCGTCGTCGAAGCGCCAGAGGGCGCACGCGTGTCCCGCGAAGACTTCGTCGCCTTCGCGGTGATAAATGCTGAGGTTTCGCCGCGCAGCCTCGACTTTCTCGTCGAATCCCGCGGCGAGCGAAATCCCGCCGGGCAGCTCTCCCACCGCCTCCTGAAACGGAACGTCCCGCACCGCCTTCGCGGCCGGGTCCAGCCGGAAGGCGCGCCGCGCCGCCAGGTCGAGGACGAGGGCCGGGCCGTCCTTCGGCCCCTTGCGGCGCAGGTCGCCGCGCACGGCGATGTCGAACGACGCCTTCGCGACGCCGTCGATCCGGAGCGTCACGCGCGCGCGGTAACCCTGTGTCTTCACGCGCGGAGGCGCGCCGAAAGGATCGGCCGCGCAGCCCGGAAGGAGGAGCATCGTCCCAAGGAAAGTCCCGAAGAAAAGCGGCGGAAGGAAGCGGGCGGTTCGTCTCACGTTCGCCTCCTCGGCGGCGCGACGGGAACTTCGAGCCCGAGGAAGTGCTGGAAGACCGAAAGCGCGCGGAGCGTGACCCAGCGCGACAGCTCGCCCATGCGCTCGAGGGCGACCGGAAGGCGCTCGGGACGGGGTCTTTCCAGCTTCCAGCGCGCGCGATGGTCGGCGCGGGCGGCGAGCCGCGCGAGGGACCGGGCGAGAACCGGCTCGCTCCGGGACTCGGGCGGCAGGACCGACGCGAGCGCGAGCAGCATTTCGGCGAGATCCGTCTCGTCGCCGCACGGGAACCCCGGCATGACGAGCTCTTCGGGCGCCCCGGCGGCGAGCGCGGCGGGCAGCTCGTCATCGAGGAGCCGGGTCGAGAGGAAGGAAATGGCCCTGGTCACACGCTCACTCCGGCCGTCTTCGGGGAGCGACGCGAAGAGCAGGAGGTCCTTCTCTGTGCGGCCGCGCCCCGCGAGCGCGCGCGCCGCGAGGGCGTCGGCGCCCTCGAGGACGCGCGCATCGCGTTCCCATCCGATCCGCGCCAGGACGCGGAGGGCCGCGCGAAACAGCGGAGCGTCGAGGTTCGTCTCCCCGTGCCGGTCGATCGCGACGAGCACTTTCTCCCACCGGGCGAGAAGGACGTCGCCGGCGTGGTGGAGAAGCGGCAGCGCGCCGTCTCCGCCTATCTCCGTGAGGAAAAGCGCGAGCCACGCGCCGCCGTCGTAGCGGCGCTCGAGCCCCGCGACTCCCGCGCCCTCCCCCGGTTCGAGTCGCGCGCGCAGCAGCGCCAGCATGTCGCGCACAAACGGGTCGCGCGAGAACCCCTGCTTCGCCTTCTTGAGGTCCGGGTCTTTCGCGGGCCGCCCGAGCAGGTCGCGAAGGGCCACGAAACGCGCCGCCGGGCTCTCGCGCGAAACGAGCCAGTCGATCGTCGAGAGGGGCACGGGAAACGGCCCGTCGGGCAGGGGTTTGACCGCGCCGCGCGGGCGCAAGACGCTCCCCGGTTTCTCGCGAACGGGTCGTGACATGCGCTGCGAGGATAATCGAAGGCCGCATGAACTTCTTCGCTGCCTCTCCCACGCGCGTCGTCGGGCACCGGGGATCCCCGACGAAGGCGCTCGAAAACACCTTCGAGAGCTTCGACCGCGCCGAGGCCGACGGCGCCGACGCGTTCGAGCTCGACGTCAGGCTCACCCTGGACGGCGAAGCGGTCGTGCACCACGACCCCGACATCGTCCTCGGCTCCCGGCGGGTTCCTCTCGCGACCGTCACCATTCTCGAGCTCAATGAGACCCCGATCGCGCGCGGCGAATTCCACGGATCCGTCCCGACGCTCCGCGACGTGTTTCTAAGGTACGGCCCGGCGGGACGCTACCTCGTCGAGCTGAAGCCGGGCCCCTCCCCGCGGCCCGGCCTTCTCGAGTTCCGCGTCGCCGCCCTCCTCGCCCAGTTCGCGCTCCTCGAAAAGGCTCTCGTCCTCTCGTTCTCGCTCGACCCGCTCCGGCGCATCCGGGAGATCGAGCCGCGCATCCAGACGTGTCTGAACTACGACGGCACGGCCCACCGGCCCGAAGGGCGGCTCTGGCCCGATCTTCCGAAGGGGTGCGCCGCGATCGGCCCGAACATGGCGCTCGTCTCCGACGCGCTCTTCCCGCGCGCGAAGGCCGAGGGCCTCGGCGTCCACGTCTGGACGGTGAACGACGCCGCACTCGCCGCGCACCTCGCGCGTCTGGGCGCCGCGAGCGTCATCTCCGACGACGTCTCCGTCACGGGGCCGGCGATCCGCGAAGTGACCGGGGCGCGTCTGCCCCTGGATCTTCTGGCGGGCCGCGCCTGGACGAACATGGCCGAGGTGAAACCATGACCACAGCTCGCAAATTCCTAATCCTCCTTGCCGGCGCCGCCTTTCTGGGCGGCTGCTCGTCAACCACGTCTCCACTTCCGCTGACCGATACGCCGCCGCCCGCCCCTTCGTCCTCGTCCGTCTTCGCCGGTCACGCCCGCGCGTCCCGATTCGTCCAGGGGGCCTGGGTCGCCGCGCCCGAGTACGACTACGACTTCCTCGTCCTGGAACGGCGTTTCGCCAATCACTGGGAGGCGATCAAAGAGATTCACCGCCGTCACCCGAAATACGACGGCCGCGCCGGCCCCCGCGATCAGACACTGTACTTCCTCGTCCAAATGTCCCCCGCCCCAGACGGGGGCTACGACCTCGTCGTGGAAGGCTCCCTCGGCCGCGGCTCGGGACACGAGAAGGCTGGCGGCGGCGGGCTGGTTCTGGAGCTCGCCTCTGCCCGGAAGGGCTGGTTCATTCCGTTCGACACGATCCGGATCCGTCAGGAACGTCCCGCCGCAGAAGGACGGGTCCAGGAGACCGTCGAGCTGCTGTCGAAGGGGAAGGGCCGTGAGGTCCCGTTCATGAAGATGGAAGAGGAAGGCCTCGTCTATCTGGCCGTCCGTCCATGAGGAGGTCCGACATGCGTACCGGCAATTCCATGAAGGTCTGCTGCGTCGTGCTGCTGGCCCTCGGTCTTTCCTCGCCGGTCGTCTCTGCTGCAGAGCAGGGAAAGGTAACGGGCCAGATGGTCGTCAACGGGAAGACCGTCAAGCTCGCTCACGTCTACGCCTACGCGAGGCCAGGCCAGAGAGACAAGAAGCAAGTCGAGATCCGCGTCATCCTTTCCGACGTGCCGATCAGCGATGAGGACCTCGCCAAAGCAGGCAACCGCGAAGCGCTGGCCGCTGCCGGCAAACTGCATGCGATGGAGCTATTGCTCGGCGAGAATCCGATGGGCGACCCGGGAAAGCGCGCCCTCTCCAACGATATCTACGACGCCGCCTTCAACGGCTCGATTCGGTTGATTGGCTACGACACGTTCGAGATGAAGACGGACGATGGAAAGACCATCGCCGGCCGGCACTCCATGGCATCGCCGCATAAGTTCAGCGACACGGGCAACGGTGTCACCTTCCAGGACGACGTCACCTTCAGTGCGCCGCTCGCGCATTAGCTACCGGAGTGCGTTTCGCGCCAAAGCATGAATGCAAGCGTAGCCGCAGCTACGCAAGCGATGACACTCGCCCAAAACGGAATGATGCTGCCATTCACGATGACTTCCCACCCGAATGCGACGCGCAGCAATTGCAGCAACGCGACAAGCGCGAACACAACGACGGCGACAGTGGTAGCAGGTTTCACGCGTAACCTCCGCTTTTTCGATCAACGCCGGATTTCACATGGCCGAGCGGCTGTCGGGGCCTGACGACATCAAGCTCAGCGGCGAGCGCAGCGAATCCGCTGCAACGAGAGGCAGACGGCCGGTTACGAACCCAACGGCCCACCAAGGACATGTGGGCGCTCACGACGCCGCGGCTCGCCGCAGGCCCCAAAGAACGAGTACAGAACAGCCAATGATCGTGAGTCCAACGGACATGAAGCCGAATGTCACAAAGCTCTCCTGCCAGGGCTGCGCGCTAAAACCGTCCGCCGTAATCGGCGACAGAGCCGCCGTGCCGAAGATCGCCGCCAAGGTGGTCACGAGCCAGTTTCCATAGGTGCCACACAGCGCACACCAGTACGCTGCGACCTTGAGGCGCGGGAACAGTCTCACCTCTGGCCAGACGGCGCCCAAGGCAACCAGGAAAATGCCGTTCATAACGCCCTCCAAATGTGCCGCCAGACCCATACGCTGATTATGGAACTGCGGCTCGATCAAGCCCGTGAGGAGACCGAGCAAGAACAAGAACATCCCATGCCAGAGTAACCGGCGCTTCCTATCTTCCATGGTTGCAGTCTCTCCTTATTGACGATAGGTCATCTCGGCCGTCTGACGATATCAAGATCAGCGGCGAGCGAACCGAGTCCGCTGCAATGAGGGGCTAGGCACCGTCCTGACCGAACGCGACAAACTCGCCCTCGAGACGAGCCACGACTGTGCTGCGGAATTCGAGCACGGATGAGACTGTGATTCTAGCGCGGCCCTTCCGTGCCAGCACGTGCATGAACTGCTGCCATGCGGCCGGCTGCGCGATGAAAGAACGTGCGGTGAATGTGCCTGAAATCGGGAGATCGAAGTTCATGGTGTGGCGCTGAATGACGAGACGGCGGACCACGCCGACGCTCCGGAGGCGTGTGTGAAGCAAGGACCACGCGGCGAGGATTGCCACCGCCGAGGCGCTTCCTCCAAATACGGTTTCTCGGTGATTGATGTTGGGTGCGAGGGGCGCACTCAGGACCACACTTTCTTCCTCTACCAGTATGACGGCGACCTGCATCGCCTTTGACAGCGGAATGTGTTCATGCAGGTATTCCTGAAGCTCGCTGGAGGTCACTGGGATTGCCCTCGGTGCCTAACGATATCGAGTTCAGCGGCGAGAAGGAAGGAGCGCCAGCGACTGACGCCGAGTCCGCTGCAATGAGTTGTTAGATGCCCCCCGTAACTACACTACT
>Ga0208716_1000147_pt1 | contig 28050 bp, 21 predicted proteins | sample NGESurdeep092012_8_FD_184482 | JGI IMG/M metagenome (GOLD analysis project Ga0208716, IMG submission 184482) | Arctic peat soil microbial communities from Barrow, Alaska - NGEE Surface sample 415-3 deep-092012 (SPAdes) | ecosystem: Environmental > Terrestrial > Soil > Wetlands > Peat ...
TTGATCATTTGATGCGGCGAGTCACGAGGATTCAGAAGGAATCTCGGTCAGGCCAGGGCTACCTCAGCCACGAAAACTGCGAAAGTCCACTGCGTAGTAACCCGGGTGATATTCCGGCCAGAGCCTCGGCGAATGCAGAATCTCGGCGTTCGCGTCGAGGGCTGCCGCGGCCACCCTGTCCACCGCCTCCCGGGACGGTGCGGTCAGCGCCAGGTGCACCGGCCTGATGCCGGGATCGACAAGCGGGCCGAACCACAGGTGAGGAAACCCATCAGGCCCCGCCATACCGATGACCAGGCCTTCCGGGCGCTCGATCCGCATGGACTCCTGCACGCCCAGCGCGGCAAAGACCCTCGCGTAGAAGGTGGCGGCAGCCGCCGCGTCGTCGGTCTGCAGGGCGAGATGATCGAGCATCAGCCCACCGTAGCCACAGCTGAGAGCTGACGGCTGACATTTCAGCAGACAGTTCGGAACGCGGTTCGACGACGGCGTCGCCGGCCACCGGCCGCGTTGGTGGCCGATCTCGCGGATCGGGCGTTGTGCGAACTCTATTCTTCAGCCTTCGATCGGCTGACCTTTGATATGGGTCGATGTTCCCATTGCCCTTGGTAAGGATGCTGGCCGAGATCGCGACTTCGCGGGCTCTGCCTCGGCGAATCGGTGTCGACGGTTGTCAAGACTTTCCCGGGCGCGGACAATCCCTGATGGCATCGGAGCGGCAAGCGGGAGGAGTCCGCCATGAACGACGTTCGAGAGCCTTTCGGGATCCAGACCGGGAATTGGCGCAGTGGGCACTTGACAATGGTGTTGATCTGCACCTGAGGGGTCCCTCGTCTTGAGCTCCGAAGATTCAGAGGAACCCGGAGCGGACGCTGCTGATAGCGGCGCCCAGTCCGAGACGGCCGATGCAGCCAGTGTAAGAACATTTGCGCAGTCGGCGGACGCCGCCATAGATCAATTCCGAGCAGTAGCGAAGTGGATGATCTCTGCGTTTTCAGCAGTTATCGCATGATGCTGACCGGCGGTGTCCACAGGTGCTACCGGAGAGAAGTCCGACCCGTCGGCCGCGGTCGCTCCGCGGTGAATGTGCTGTTGAACCCGAATGGACAAATGGAACTCGCGCCACTCCTGGGTTCCGCATGCGCCTCGGCAGCAGCGAACGGTATACCCGCCATCGCCGTCGACGCCGGCGCCGAACAAACAACGGTCATTCTGGTGCCCACTGCGACGTGTCCAGAGCCGGTCAGATTCGTGGTCGCCGTGCATCAAGGCGCAGTAACCCCAGTCGCCTCGGTCGTGCCGGCCGGCAGTGCACTCCCCGATCCACCAGGGACGCCGCCAGGAGCTGCGGCACCATCAACAACGCCGACGGCGCCGACTTGAGCTAGACGGCCCGTCGGTGCGACGCCGACCGTTGAGCGTCGTTGCCGGGACAATCGAACCGCCAGCACACTGATCGCCAATAATCACTGATCGCCAATGATGTGGTGGTACCAGTAGGTCCGCGACAAGGCGAGCGGCGTGGAATGTCCTCAGATCATCAGGGCCGAGCGGAAGGCGATTTCGGCCAGAGCGACATCGACACGACAGCTTCGGGGGTGGCGACCTGATGCGGACGAACTCGCGGGCATTCGAGCAGGCTTGCCGTCGGCTGTGCGGCGCTCGTGCCCTGACGATACGTGCTCACCATGTTGTGGTGACGTCCCGCAGCGCGTCGTATCGCGCTCGTACCGCCGGCGCTGCGGACGCGGTGAACGTCTGCGCCGCCGCCGCGGGCCACTGCGGCGGCTGCTCCGACCCGGCCAGCGCCCAGGCGGCCTGCCGGGCGGCGCCCAACGCGACGTACTCGGCAGCGGCGGGCACCACCACGTCCATTCCGAAGATCGCCGGCGCCAACTGCTGAACGGCGGGATTCCGCGCCGCACCCCCGATCATCAACACTCGCCGCGGCGTCACACCCAGGGCGTCCACCGCATCGGCCAGTGAGCACAGCAGCGCCTCGACGGCGGCCCTGGCCAGATCCGACCTGCTGGTCGTCGAGGTCAACCCGCGGATCACCCCGGTCGCCTGCGGTCGGTTCGGGGTGCGCTCGCCGTCCAGATACGGCAGGAAGGTCACGCCGCCCGCCCCTGCGGTCGACGCAAGGGCGAGCTCGGCGAACTCCTCGTGCCCGACGCCCAGCAAAGCGGCGGTGACGGCCAGCACCTTGGACGCATTGACCGTGCAGACCAGCGGCAGATAGCGGCCGGTGGCATCGGCGAAGCCCGCGATGAAGCCACCGGGATCGGCCGACGGCTGGTCGCTGACGCAGAACACGGTGCCGGACGTCCCGATGGACACCGCTACCTCACCGTCGGCGAGGCTCAAACCCAGTGCGGCGGCCATGTTGTCGCCGGTGCCCGCGGCCAGCAGCGCCCCGGATGCGGTGCGGCCCACCACCTCTCCGGGTTCGGCGATGACTGGCAACGCGGGGCCCGCGCCCGGTTCGCGGCCCAGCGCCCAGGCCGCGACGTCCGGCAACCATTCCCGGAGAGCCGGCGAGTAATAGCCGGTGCCGGAGGCGTCACCGTGATCGGTGGTCAGTCTCGCGCCGGACCCCGGTCCGCCGGCCAGCATCCAGGTCAGCCAGTCGTGCGGCAGTGCCACCGCGGCCGTGGCCTCGGCATTGGCCGGTTCGTTCTCGGCCATCCACCGCAGCTTGGTCACCGTGAAGGACGCGGCGGGCAGTGATCCGATGGTGCTGGCGCAGGCCTGGGGGCCGCCCAGATAATTGACCACCGTCTCGATCTGCGGCGCCGAGCGAAGGTCGTTCCACAACAACGCGGGACGCACCACCGCCCCCGCCGCGTCCAGCGCCACCATGCCGTGCTGCTGGCCACCGACGCCGATCGCCGCGGCGCGCTCGAGCAGCCCGGAACCGGCCTGCTCCAACGCCTTCCACCACAACTGCGGGTCCACCTCGGTGCCGGGCGGGTGCGGCGCGGACGCCTGGTCGACGACGACCCCGTCCGCGGCCCGGACAAGCAGGACCTTGGTCGACTGGGTGGACGAATCGATTCCTGCCACCAGGGGACCGTCGGTCACGGCAAATCCTCGCTCTCTTCAGTGCGCCCGGAACACCTTCAACCTGCCAAGCCACCCTGCCAGTTGCCGGCTCAGCCGGCCACCGCCAGGTGCGCCAGGGTGGGGTCCGCGATGACCTCTTCGATCCCGGCGTGGGCGGCGCCGAGCGAGGCCGCCTCGAAGCCGAGCTGTGAGAACTCCAGCCGGCACACGACATTCGGCCCGGCCAGCGAACCCGCTCGGAGCGCGTCGCGCACCGGTCCCTCGAGGTAGCTGCGGATCACCGGATAATGACCGCCGAGCACGATGGCCTCGGGATTCAGCACGTTGGACAGGATCGACACACCCACCCCCAGCCAATGGCCGTGTTCGGTGAGCGCTGCCGCCACCCGTTCGTCGCCACCCTCGGCGCGTCGCCGGATGCGCTCGAGCCGAGCCCCCAGATCGATGCGTTCGTCGTGCACCGGGTCGTCCGGGTCCGCAACGGCCTGCAACAGGCTGGTCAGCCCGACCACCGTTTCCCAGCAGCCGTGACGTCCGCAGCCACACAACCGGTCCGCCGGCCCGATCGGCATGTGTCCGACCTCGCCGGCGAAACCCGCTGCGCCACGGACGATCCGGCCATCCACGATCATCCCGCCACCGACCCCGACAGCGCCGGCCAGGTACAGCAAATTGGCGGTACCGGCGAGCCTACCGACCGCGTAATGCGCGACCGCACCCATGTTCGCGTCGTTGTCCACCGTCACCCTGGCGTCCGTCCAGCCGAGCCGGCCGCGCAAGGTGTGCACGATGTCAACGTCACGCCAGTGCAGGTTGGGAGCGAACGTGAGCATGCCGGCCTCCTGGTCGATCAGCCCGGGGACCGCGACGTGCAGGCTCTGCACCTGATCGACCCGGGAATCACAGTCGGTGACCAGATCCCGGCAGACCTGCGCCACCACGCCGAGCGCGCGGGCCGGCCCCAACTCGCTCATCGAGCGGCCCAACCGGCGACGCGCGAGCACTCGGCCCGTCAGGTCGAGGACCAGCCCGGCGATGTAGTCCACCTGCAGTTCGACGCCGACGAAGCGCACACCGCCAGGGTGGAGTTCGACCGTCCGGCCCGGCCTGCCGAGTCCCCCGCGATCGATGCTGCCCTCGGTCACCAGACCGCGGTCGATCAGCTCGGCTACCAGACTGGACACGGTCGCCTTGTTCAGCCCGGTGTCCTCGGCCAGCCGGGCTCGCGGTCGGGGACCGCCGTCAGTGAGGCTGCGCATCAACAGAGCGAGGTTCAGCCGCCGAACGGTGGCCTGGTCGGCCGGGCTGGACCCGCCGCTGAGCCGTTCGGCGGTTGGCACCGGTGAACCCTTCGTCGTAGGGGAAGGCACATGCAGTGAAAGGACGCCAAGAGCACGGGACGACCGTGGTCAGTACGCTCGGTCGCGCTGCACCCGGGTGGGCCCGGCAGTCGCGTCGGGTCGATGCCGCACCGGAATGACGGGCAGCGAGTGGAATAGCGCGGGTGATGCGGACGGCGCCGACCCGGCCGTCCCACCCCCGCTGCTGCGGAACATGTGACGGCCGGCTCGCACCGAACTCAGCCCCCGGCGCTCGCGCGCTTGCGGCGGCTGATGGCGTCGACGCTGGCCGCGAGCAGCAGCACCAGACCGGTGACGATGTACTTGATGTACGCCTGCAAGCCGAGCAGACCCAGCCCGTTGTCGATCACCGCGATGACCAGACCACCGATGATGGCGTCACGGGCCTTGCCCTTGCCGCCGAACAGCGAGGTCCCGCCGATCACAGCGGCCGCGACCGCGTACAGCAGGGTGTTGCCCGCGCCGGCGTCAGGGGTGACCGAATTCAGCCGCGACGCGGCGACGATGCCGGAGATCACGGCCATCGCCGAGCTGATCACGAAGCAGGCGATGGTGATGTACCCGACCCGGATCCCGGCCCGGCGGGCGGCCTCGGCGTTGCCGCCGACCGCGTAGACATGCCGGCCGAACGCGGTGCGATTCTGCACGAACGTCCAGATCACCAGCAGCACGCCCACCAGCGGCGCGATCCACGGAATGCCTTCGAGGACGATGTTTCCCTTGGCCCGGTTCTGGCTCAACAGGAAGGTGGCACCGAGCAGCACCACGGCGATGACGACGATCCGCAGCGTGATCACCACCAGGGGCGGAGTGACCAGGTTGTGCGTCCGGCGGCGTTGGTAGACAAGCAGATTGAGTGCCGCGTAGGCCGCGATCGACAAGATGACGACTATCCAGCCGAGGGTGACCGGCATGTTGCCGTTCGACACCGCGAAGATGACATCACTGGTGATCGGCACGGTACCGCCGGTACCGATGATCCACAGCAAGATGCCCTGGTAGGCAAGGAACGCCGCGAGGGTCACCACGAACGAGGGGATCCCGACCGCGGACACCATTACACCGGTGAAAATGCCCATCGCGACGCCGACCAGCAGCGCGATCAGCACCGCCACGTACCATGTCAGCCCCTGCTTCAGCATCAGCTCGGCCATCACCCCCGCGCCGACACCGCCGATCACACCGGCGGACAGGTCGATGTGCCCGAGCAGCAGGACGAACCCGATGCCCATGGCCAGCACGCAAATGGACCCGGCCTGGGTGAGCAGGTTCGCCAGGTTGAACGTGGTGAGGAAGGTGCTCGGGGCGGCGATGGTGAAGACGATGATCAACACCAGCAGACCGAGAAGTGCCGGCAGCGAACCGACGTCGCCGGCCCGCAGCTTGTTCCGGTACTGGTTCCAGTACTGGCCGAGCGACACCGGTCCGGCCGCGTCGCCGGCGAACGCCGCTCGGGCTTCGACGTCGGCGACCGGGGCGATCACACCGCCGTCGACCGCGGCGAGTTCTCGGTCCGCCTCGGCGACCTTCGGGTCGGGGCCGTCCTGTGGGGGGGTCATGCCGACTCCTGCGCAATTGCCGGAGCGAGGCCGTGCTCGCCCGATCGGCCAGAGGTGATCAATTCGACGATCTGGCCGGTGGTCACGTCGGCGGCCGGAATATCGGCTGCCACCCGGCCGAGGTACAGCGCGGTGATCCGGTCGCTGACCTCCTTGACGTCATTCATGTTGTGGCTGATCAACAGCACACCAAGGCCGTTGTCGGCCAGCCGACGAACCAGATCGAGAACCTGCCTGGTCTGGGCGACACCCAGCGCAGCGGTCGGCTCGTCCAGCATCACGACCTTGGAATTCCACAGCACGGACTTGGCGATCGCCACGGTCTGCCGCTGCCCACCGGACAGGCTGGCAACCAGCTGGCGCACCGATGAAACGGTGCGTACGGACAGCGAGGCCAGCGTGTCGCGGGCCTTGATCTCCATCTGGCCCTCGTCCAACACGATGCCCGACTTGGGTTCCCGGCCGAGGAACATGTTCTGCACGATGTCCAGGTTGTCGCAGAGCGCGAGGTCCTGGTAGACGATCTCGATACCAAGGGCGGCCGCGTCGCGCGGATTGCTGACCTGAACGGGCTTTCCCTCGAACAGGTAATCACCTGCGTCGATGCTGTAAATCCCGGCGACACACTTGACCAGGGTTGACTTTCCGGCGCCGTTGTCACCGACGAGCGCGGTGACCTGGCCGGGGTAGATCGACAGATCCACCTCGTGCAGGACCTGGACCGCGCCGAAACTCTTGTCCACCCCCCGCAACTGCAAGATCGGCTCAGTGCTCTGTGTCATCGGCATCTCCTTGGGTCCAGGCAGGAGGGAAAAGTATGAGCGCCCGGCCCGGACGGCGCCACTGCGTCGTCCGGGCCGGGCAACCTTTGATCAGCTGATGCCGGCAGCGGTGCACATCGCGGCATACGCGCCGGTGCACAGTTCCGCTGCGGTGACACCCTTGGCGGTCACAACGTCCTTGACGTTGGTCTTGTCGATGGCCTGCGGGGTCTCCAGGATCGCGGCCACGTCACGGTTACCGGTGGTGTCCTTCACCGTGCCGGTGGTGGTGGGCTTCTCACCGTTGGCCAGCGCGATGGCAACCTCGGCCAGGCCGCCGGCTTCCTTCGTGGTGTCCTTGAAGACCGTCATGCACTGGTCACCGGCGAGGATGTTCTGCAGACCCTGGACGGTGGCGTCCTGTCCGGTCACCGGGATCTGCACGCCGTTCTTCTTGTTGATCGCGATGACCGCGTTGCCGAGGCCGTCATTGGCGGCCAGCACGCCCTGGATGTTGCCGCCCTGGGCGGTGTACATCTGCTCGTAGGTGGTGCCACCGACCTGGTTGTCCCAGTCCGGGATCGGTTGCTCCGCAACAACCTTGTAGTTGGTCATCGGGTCCAGCACGGAGTGCGCACCGGCAGCGAAGAGCGTGGCGTTGGAGTCCGACGGAGAACCGTTGACGTAGACGATGTTCTTGTCGCCGGAGCCGAGACACTTGGCCAGGCCCTGGCCCTGCAGCTCGCCGACCTTGGTGTTGTCGAAGGACACGTAGTAGTCCGCGCCGCCGCCGAGGGTGAGCCGGTCGTAGTCAATGGTCTGGACGCCCTGAGCGGCGGCCTTCTTCTCGATCGCCGCACCGGACTCGTTGTCCAGGTTGACGATCGCCAGCACGGTGACGCCATTGGCGATCATCTGATCGGCGATGGTGGCCATCTGGGCCTTGTCACCGTTGGCGTTCTGGATGTCGAACTCGACGCCGGCCTGCTTGAAAGCGGCTTCCAGGTTGGGGCGGTCCTGGGTCTCCCACCGGGCGGAGGACTTGGTGTCCGGCAGGATGACCCCGATCTTGCCGGTGGTCCCGGCGGCGCCGCTGCCGGCGGCGGAACTGGCCGCGCTGGAGGCTCCTGACGAGGCGGCCGCCGAGGTAGTACTGCTCGCGGTGTCCGACGAGCTGCTGCAGGCGGCTGCCAGCAGCAGCGAGCCGGCGGCCAAGATGCCAACCGCGGCGGTGGTCTTCAAGCGCATGGACGTTCCCTTCTGAAGGACACGGCCGACCAACTGGTCGGCGGTGGTTCGGTGGTGGTGCAGGAGCGCCAGTCGGGCTCCAACGGACCCAAGGACCGGGAGCAGGACCAGCCCGGACGAACGGCCCGGACGCCTTTTCAGTGGCGTGCATCACGCACTAGTACGATGGTCACACAAACTATGCACCGCGACTCGCCGTGTCAATGACCCCATAGGTCACATTTTGGTAAGTGCCTCAACGAAGTTCGGCCCTGACACGGAGTGGTGAACGTCATTCCCGGATGGTTGTCGGGGCGACAACACAGACAGGACATTTCAGGCTTAGATGACCCGCACGTGTCCATCAGATGACGAACGCGATACCGCGCGAAGGCCCGCCAAGCGGTCACAATCAGGTCTCGAAAGGTCTCAATACGAGTAGAGGGACCCGCGCACGGTGCCCGCCCCGGTCACGATGCTCACCCCGGCGGACGTCCCGATGAGGTCGGCGCCGGCGGCCAGCAACGACCTCACCTGCTCCACCGTCTGCACCCCGCCGGAGGCCTTGACGCCGATCGATGCGGGCACCGAAGCACGCAGGAAGGCGATGGTGGCGGGGTCGGCGATGCCGACGGAAGCGCTGGAGGCGATCGAGACGAACGCAGCTCCGGCATCGATTGCGGCCTTGACCGCGTGCTCGCGTTGGCGAGGGTTCAACAGCGGCAATTCCAGCATCAGCTTGACGCCGATCGGGTCGGCGGCCTGGACGATGGCGGCGATGTCGGCGGCGAACTCCTCGATCCGGCCGGACAGCAGGAAGCCGACATTGACCGTGGCGTCGAGCTCGTCGACGCCGGCGTCGACGAGGGCCTTGACCTGGGCCACCCGGCCGGCGGTGGTGCCGGAACCGTACGGGTAGTCGACGATCGACCCGATCCGGGCGACGGTGCCGCGCAACTCGCCCATGGCCGCCCACAACCAGCACGGCGGCACGACGGCGGCATCGAATCCGTACTCCAGGGTTTCCTGAACATGATGGCGCACTTGACGTTCGGTGATCGCCTGGCCGATCAGGGTGTGCTGGATGCGGCCCGCGAGCTGTTCTCGCGGCAGCACAAGGGCGGGGTGCACATCGCCCAACTCCAGATCATCGTCGTCGTGATCGTCACCGCCGAAAGGGTCGCGGTAGGAACCGCGAAAAGGCACCGCTGGAGTGGTCATCTGCACCCTCGGAGACATCCTGGCGAAACCGGTCGGCCCGCACGAGCGGTGCCCAGTGTGCCACGGCACCGGCGCCGGCATCCGTCGGCCGTGAGCCGTCACCCGACGAATTCCCGGCTGGGCTGTGGCTAGGCTGCTGCCCCATGCGAATCCTGTCCATCCAATCGTCGGTGGCCTACGGGTATGTCGGGAACAGCGCCGCGACGTTCCCGTTGCAGCGGCTGGGGCACCAGGTGTGGCCGGTCAACACGGTGCACTTCTCCAACCACACCGGGTACGGCGCCTGGCGCGGCGAGGTGCTCGACCCGGCTGTCGTTGCCGAGCTGATCGAGGGCATCGCCGACCGCGGCGTGCTGGGCACCGCGGACGCCGTGCTCACCGGGTACCAGGGCTCGCCGGGAGTGGCCGAAGTGGTGCTGGCGACCGTCGCTCGGGTCAAGCGGGCAAACCCGTCGGCGGTGTACTGCTGCGATCCGGTGATGGGCGACATCGGCCGCGGAATGTTCGTCCTGCCCGGCATCCCGCAACTGATCCGGGAACGTGTGATCCCGGCGGCAGATGTGGTGACGCCCAACGCTTACGAACTGTCCTACCTGGCCTCCGGGGTGGATCCCTCGGCAGCGGCGACCAGCGCGTTCGACACCGTCGGCCAACTGCTCACCGCTGTGGACCGGGTCCGGGAGATGGGTCCCTCGACGGTGTTGGTGACATCGGTCGCGTACGCCGGCATTCCCGATGACCAGATCGCCATGCTGGCCGTGGATGCGACCGGCGCGTATCTGGTCAGGACTCCACGGCTGCCGCTGTCGGTGAACGGCGCCGGGGACGTGACCGCGGCGCTGTTCCTGGCTCATCTCCCGGCCGGCATCGAGGCGGCGCTGGCCAGCGTGGCGTCGTCGGTGTACGGGATTCTCGCCGCCACGGACGCCGCGGGCAGTCGGGAGATCTGTTTGGTGGAAGCACAATCGGCCATCGCCGAGCCACCCTGCGAATTCGACGTCGAGCGGTTGGCCCGCTGACCGCGTCGCCGGGTTGACCTAAGGCCCGACCCTCGCGGTGGCCGCAGGCAGCACCGAGGTGGTGCTCCACACGGGATCATCGATCTGGGGCTCGATGCGGGGTGGTTGGGCCGTCGGGAGCACCGTTCGAGTCGCCTTGGCCCGGTAGAGTTCCGCGTCCGCACCGGCCAGCAAGGCGCGAGCATCCGGCGCGCCGGTGGTCACCGCGGCCCCCACCGACACACCGATCAGCACCGACCGCTCGCCGATCTGGATGGGTCGGGCCACCGTCTCTCTGATGCGGGCGGAGACTTCCTCGGCCGTCCTGGCCGGGGCGCCATGATCCATCAGGACGGCGAATTCGTCGCCACCGAACCGGGCCACCAGATCACCGGATCGGGTCGCGGCCTCCAGCCGTTGCGCCACTTCCACCAGCACCCGGTCGCCTGCCTGGTGGCCGTACCGGTCGTTGACCAGCTTGAACCCGTCGAGATCGATCAGCAGCAGGGTGACGGTGTCCTTCCCGCCTGCCCGGCCGGTCATCCGGTCGCGCAGCCGGGCCAGCAGGGTGGCGCGGTTGGCGATCGAGGTCAGCGGATCGGTGCCGGCCAGAGTGGTGCGAAAGGACACCGCCCGCAGGCCCGACTGCGCGGCAAGCATGGCCAACGCCAGCAGGGGCAGCAGCCCCGGCGAGTTCCAGGCCAGCACGGCGGCGATCGGCGCAGTGAGCGCGAGGGACCCGACGGCGAGCTGGTTGCGCCAGTCGCCCAGGTGCTCGGCCCAGGTGGTGGCACCCACCAGGGTCAACGAGGCGCCGATCAGCACCAGGTTGAGGGACTCGATCACCACTCCGAGTGCCGCGCTGAGCGGCAACATGGCCCAGACCGGTACGGGCTCCAACCAGTCGTGCGAGCCGGTGAGCATGATCAGCGTTCCCGCGGCGGCAGCGCCCTGCAGGCCCCATATGGCGGTGTTGAGCACCACCCGCCACCACACCATCCGCAGCGCCAGGGTCATCGCAGCGCCGGCAAGGAGGAACACCACCGCGGCGTGCGGGCCGTAGACGAGCATCGCAGCGATCGCCAGCGGGGTGGACAGGATGTAGTCGTCGAGCGGATTGGCCGCCCGCATCCAGGGCATCGTGGGATAGAGATCGGCGAGCAGCATCAACCCGAGCAGGACGAGCATCCCGGGCTGGGTGACGATATACGCCAGGTCCGGCCCGGGAGCCCACAGTGCCACGGCGGCGAGCGCGGCGATCACCGCGGCGACCATGGTCACCCACCAACAGCGGAACCGCACCGGCGTCCGGCGCCATTTTCCGCCCAGCGTGCCGGACTGGACGACGACCGTGGGCGTCTCCGGTTCAGCCGGCATGGTGATCGCCCACCGGCGGCAACGGATCGGCGGCACCGGACCACGGAATCGCCCAGTACGGTGTCGCCGGCCAGCTCGCCACCGATGCGGCCAGCGCGCCCTGCACCGTGTGGCTCCACACCGGAGGGTGAATGACCCGTACGAGCGCCGGGAGAACGTCGCCGTTGTCCGGGTCCGCCAGACGGCCGACCGAACGCGACTTCGCCCGATACATGTCCCGGTCGGCCCGCTCGACCAGACCGAGGACGTCCATCTGTGGGTCTGTCGTCATGGAGATCCCCACCGAGCAGCCGACGGTGAGCACCACGTCTCCGACCTGCATGGGTGCGGCCAGATCGACCCGGATCCGATCGGCGGCCGCGGCAGCTTGCGCGGCGGTGGTCCCCTGGGCGAGTACGACCGCGAACTCGTCACCGCCGTACCTGGCTACCAGGTCAGCCGCCACGGCCGCAGCCTGCAACCGGCGCGCCATGATGACCAGCACTTCGTCGCCCGTCAGGTGACCGTGGGTGTCGTTGACGTCCTTGAATCGGTCGAGATCGATCAGCAAAAGGATCGTCGGCTGATCGGGGTGCGGCCGGGAGAGCCGCGCCGACAGTCGTCTGGTCAGTGTCAACCGATTCGGCAACCCGGTCAGCGGATCGATCCGGGCCGCCGCGGTACTGCGGAACATGGTGCGGCTGAGATGGTTCAGCGAGACGATGATGACCGCCATGGCCGGCAGCGCCCACGGCCCGTCAATGGCAAGGGCGGCCAGCAGCGGGGCGGTGATCAGGCTGACGCCCCAGATCCGGACGGTCTTGCCGAACCGCTCGTTTTGCACATCCCAGGTGGTGACACCGAGTTCGGTCAGGCTCCAGCCGAGGAGCACTCCGGACAGCACCACGACGATGACCGCGAGACCGAACCCCCACAACACCAGCTGCGCCTCGGTCGGCAGAGCCGAAGCGTCTTCGCGCAGATTGATCAGGCCAGCCACGGCCACGCCCACGATGCCGAAGATCACCATGTTGAGCACGCGCCGCCACCAACGCTCTGTCCCCCTGGACAACGCCGTGGTCAGCCCGCTGACCAGGAAGAGCACCGCCGCCGCCGGCCCGTAGACCAGGACCGCGGCCAGCGACAGTGCCGCCGACCAGGCGAACGTGACACTGGCCCGGACATCGCGCATCCACGGCAGCAGCGGGTACAGATCCGCGAGCAGCACCAACCCGGCCAGCATGACGAATCCACCGAGCCCCTGCGACCCGCTGACGTCCAGCAGCGGCGTGGTCCACAGCAGGGCGACATACCCCATCACCACGATCGCAACGCCGGACCAGATCAGCAGCTGGAATCGCCGCGGGGTCGCCCGCAGAGGTCTGGAGAGAACCTCTTTGGTGTACTGCATGCGTCTTCCTGCCCCCTGGGGTTACTGCAAGAAAGGCTACCGGCGGCAGACATACCGGCATCTCGCCCGAAGGAATGATTTCGTGCGCAACAGATAACCCTCCGTGATACCTGCAGGTCCACGGGATCATTCGGCCCCATTGCCGCCCGTGAAAGCTGCCTTTGCCGCGCCTGATGGGCAGCGAGACGGTGGGCCGTTCGGATGACCTGGTCGTCGGCATGTCGGCCGCTGCGCGATGTGACAGGGTCAGCGCATGGCGGAGGCGGACATCATTGTGGTCGGAGCGGGGTTGGCCGGGCTGGTCGCCGCCGCCGAGGCGGCGGACGCCGGGCGGTCGGTGATCGTCGTCGACCAGGAGGGTCCGGCCAGTCTCGGCGGCCAGGCCTGGTGGTCGTTCGGCGGGCTTTTCCTGGTGAACTCGCCGGAGCAACGGCGGCTCGGCATCAAGGACTCGCCGGAACTTGCGGCAGCGGACTGGTTCGGGTCCGCCGGGTTCGACCGGCCCGAAGATCACTGGCCCCGGCTGTGGGCCCAGGCCTACCTGGATTTCGCGGCGGGCGAGAAGCGGGCCTGGCTCCGCCAGGAAGGTGTCGCATTCTTCCCGGTCGTGCAGTGGGCCGAGCGCGGCGGCTACCAGGCAGGCGAGCATGGCAATTCCGTACCGCGGTTCCACCTCACCTGGGGAACCGGGCCAGGGTTGCTGACCCCATTCGTGCGCCGGGTCACCGAACATGTCAGGGCCGGCCGCATACAGCTCAGATTCCGCTACCGCGTGACCGAACTCGTCGGCGACGGCCGGGGCGTCGCCGGAGTGGCCGGCGAGGTGCTGGAACCGACCACCGCCGCCCGCGGGGAGCGCTCGACGCGAAACGTGGTCGACGATTTCGCGATCGGCGCCGGGGCGGTCATCGTCACGTCCGGCGGTATCGGCGCCAATCATGATCTTGTCCGGCAGAACTGGCCGGGTCGGTACGGCCAGCCGCCCGCGGAACTGCTGTCCGGGGTACCCGATTCGACCGACGGGTTGATGCTGGGCGTCACCGAGCGGGCCGGCGGTCGGGTGATCAACCCGGACCGGATGTGGCACTACCCGGAGGGCATCATCAACCACTCCCCGGTCTGGAGCGCCCATGGGATCCGGATCCTGTCCGGGCCGAGCCCGCTGTGGCTCGATGCCTTCGGCCACCGGCTACCCGCGCCGCTGTTTCCCGGTTTCGACTCGCTGGGCGCGGTGCGGCACATCACCGCAAGCGGCCGGTCGCATTCCTGGTTCCTGCTGGACCAGCGCACCATCGGGCCGGAGTTCGGGCTGTCCGGGTCGGAGCAGAACCCCGACCTGACCGGGCGTTCGGTCAAGCTGCTGCTGACCACCAGGGCCGGCGGCAAGATCACCCCCGCACTCCAGGCGTTCCTCGATCACGGGGTCGACTTCCTCACCGCTCCGACGTTGCCCGAGCTGGCCCAGAAGATGAACGAACTCGTGGGCGAGCCTCTGGTCGATGCCGAGGATCTGGCCCATACGGTGGAGCTGCGGGACGGCCAGGTACGCGCGGAGCTCGGCAAGGACCCGCAGATCGTCGCCACCGCCGGCGCTCGCCGGTACTTCGGTGACCGCAAGATGCGGACCGTCGAGCCGCACGAAATGCTCGATCCCGCAGCGGGTCCGCTGATCGCTGTGCGGCTGCACATCCTGACTCGCAAGACCCTGGGTGGACTCGAGACCGATCTGTCGGCCAGGGTGCTGCGACCCAGCGGTTCGGCCGTCGACGGGCTGTTCGCCGCGGGCGAGGTGGCCGGATTCGGTGGTGGCGGCATGCACGGCCATCGGTCCCTGGAGGGCACGTTCCTGGGCGGGTGCCTGTTCTCCGGACGCATTGCGGGTCGGGCAGCGGCGGCAGCGGTGTAGTTCTGGCCGCGGACAATGGCGGCGCTACGCCCCGGTCGCGGAGCGCAGTTCAGACCAGCATCAGATCAGCAGCTGATGCGCGGCCAGCTCGCGGTACAGCGGGCTCGAGTCGACCAGCTCGAGGTGCGTCCCGACGGCCTGCACCTCACCGTGTTCCAGCACCAGGATCTGGTCGGCGTCGACCACCGTGGCCAGCCGGTGCGCCACCACGATCAGCGTCCGGTCCTGCGCGACTGCGTCGATGGCCTCCCGCAGCGCCCGCTCGTTGCGCCCGTCGAGGCTGGCCGTCGGCTCGTCCAGCAGCAGCAGCTGCGGCGAGGAGAGCAGTGCTCGGGCGATGGCCAACCGCTGCCGTTCACCGCCGGACAGCAGGATGCCGTCCTCGCCGACCTGCGCGTCCAGCCCGGCCGGGTCGCGGCGAAGGATCGGTGTCAGGTTCACCGAGGCCAGCACCGCCTCGCACGCGGCGTCGTCGGCGTCCGGCGCGCCGAGCAACAGGTTCTCCCGAATCGTTCCGGCCAGCACCGGCGAATCCTGCTCGACGTAGCCGATGTTGGAGCGGGTCTGCGCCCGGGTCATCGCGGCGACGTCGACCCCCGCGAGCCGAATGGTGCCGGAGTCCGGCTCGTAGAAGCGCTCGATCAACGAGAGCAACGTCGACTTGCCCGCGCCGGATGGACCGACGATGGCCGTCTTGCTGCCGCGGGGCACGGTGAAGCTGACCTCGCGCAACACCGGGACGTCGCTGTAGCCATAACTGACCCCGTGGAAGCTCAACGCAGCTGGCATGGAGCCGGGACCGGGCAGCGCGCCGACACCGTTGACCGCGCTGGAACCGTTGACCGCACGTACGACCGCCAGCCCGGCGGGAGCGATCTCTTCCTCGGGCAGCGAGGTGATCTCCTCGATCCGGATCACCGCACCGAGTGCGTTCTGGGTGGCGGTGTACGCGTTGAACACCTGCCCAAGCGGCATGATCATCATGAACAGATAGAGGATGAACGACACCAGCCCGGCCACCTGCATGGTGCCGGCGGCGACCAGGTAGCCGCCGACGCCCAGCACCACGATGAACGCGCCCTGTAAAGCGATTCCGATGACGGGTTCGATCAGCGCCATCACCTTCGCCAACCGCACACCGGTGGAAAAGGCGTTGCCCGCCAACCCATCCAGCACGACGGTCTCGCGCTGGGTCGCACCTGCCGCGCGAATGGTGCGGATCCCCGGTATCGCCCTGGCGACGCCCGCGGCCAGCGCGCCGACCTGGGTCTGCGACGTCAGGGTGAGCCTTTGGATTCGACCGCCGAGCACCACCACAACAGTGACCGCGACCGCGACCACCAGCAGTGTCAGCCCCAGCAGCATCGGGCTGATCAACGCCATCGCGACGACCGAGCCGACGAAGATGAGCGACCCGGAGACCGCATCCACCAGGCCGGAGGTGACCACAGAGCGCAGCAGTGTGGTGTCGGATCCCACCCGCGACACCAGGTCACCGGTACGGCGGGTGTCGTACTCGCGAATGGGCAATCGCAGCAACCGGGCCACCAGCAACCGGCGGGTGTCCAGCACCACGGCCTCGGCCGTCCGCTGCAACAGGTACTGCTGCAACCCGCGGATCGCCGCTCCCAGCAAGATCAGCACCACCAGCAGTGCGACGATTCCGCCCAGCGGTTCGGATTTGCCGACGTCCGCGATGACGATCCCCACCATGGCGGGTTGCGCGATGGCCACCACGGCACCCAGCAGTGAGACGGCGACGACAAGCGAGAGCACCCGACGGTGCGGGCGGAGGTAGGGCCAGAGTTGCCGGAGTCCGGCCCGGCCTGCTGCGGTGGCTTCGGTCGCAGCGTCAGCCGCCGTGCTCCCGGAGGCGGTGGGGCTCTCCCCGTCGACTGCCACGACCAGGTCGGCGCGCACGGCCGGCACCGAGTCGGGCAAGCTCGCGTACGCGGTGGCACTGCGCTCACCGGCGGTACGATCATCGGCGGTGCGATCGCGCGCGGTCAGGTCGGTCACCCTCGCCACGGTAACCAGCAGGCCCGACACCGACCGGGGTTCGGGCCGGACGTTCGCGGCGAGCAGAACAACTCCGCGGAACGCTGCGGCTCAGCCGGCCCGCCCGACGCCGTCGCTGCGCCACCCGGCACGATGTACGAATGACCTCTCCCGACAGGCCGATCCGCATCGGCGTGCAGTTGCAACCCCAACACGCGGACTATGGGCAGATCCGCGACGCGGTCCTGCGGGCCGAGGACGCGGGCGTCGATATCGTCTTCAACTGGGACCACTTCTATCCGCTGTCCGGCGATTCGGACGGCAAGCACCTGGAGTGCTGGACCATGTTGGGCGCTTGGGCCGAGCAGACCGAGCGGGTGGAGATCGGCGCGCTGGTCACCGGCGGCGGCTACCGGAACCCGGACCTGTTGGCCGATATGGCACGCACCGTCGACAACATCTCCGGCGGCCGGTTGATCCTGGGCATCGGGGGCGGCTGGTTCGAGAAGGACTACCACGAGTACGGCTACGAGTTCGGCACGGCGGGGAGTCGACTGAACCTGCTCGGCCAGTACCTGCCGCGGATTGCCCGGCGCCTCGAGCGCCTCAATCCCCCGCCGACCAGGCCTATCCCGGTGCTGATCGGCGGCGGTGGAGAGCGCAAGACACTGCGATACGTCGCCCGTCACGCCTCGATCTGGCATGTGTTCGGCAGCATCGACGCGCTCCGCCGCAAGACCTCGGTGCTCGCCGAGCACTGCGCGGCGATCGGGCGTGATCCGGCGGAGATCGAGCACTCCACCGCCGCGCATCGGGACGGCCCGTCGGCGGCCGACCCGATTGTCGCGGCCGGATTCACCCAATTCACCATCGGTGTGTCAGGACCTGATTACGATCTGTCAGCACTTCCCGCCTGGATTCGCTGGCGCGACGAGCAGAACGGCCGCGCCGGCTGACACACCGGAATGTCGACAATTCTTCACCGGATGAGCACTCGTTAGCCATCGCCCGGCCACCTTGGGACGCCGTCGCTTGCGAATTCTGGCCGTCACCGAATCGTCACATCACAGATCGGTATCAATCGGGGTGCATGGTGTCTCAACTGCGCTTATAACAGTAGGAGAGCCGTGCGTTTCGTGTTGCGCCGTCCCTGGGGGTTCTGCGTGCGATGAGCACTTTGTCGTCTTTCGGCTCTTCGCACCGCCCCGGCGGTGCGCGATCGGGCCGACCAGAGGGAAACTGATGACCGTCGTACGTGAAAGCCGCGCCATGTCGTACTTCTTCGACGACGAGGACATCCTGCTCCCGCTCGACGAGCACGCACCTCACGGAGCGTTACGCCTTCCCGATGGACGCGCCATGGCCTGGGCCGAATACGGAAGCGCCCGAGGGCTGCCCTGCATCCTCATCCCGGACACCGGGATGTCGCGCCTGGCGCCCGGCTGGCTGCTGCATGACACCGCGCTTCCCGTACACATCCGGCTGCTCGCGATGGACCGGCCCGGCATCGGAGCCTCCGACCCCATCGGCTTCGGCGGGACCGAGCAGCCCGCGGAAGACCTCCGACGGATGGTGGAAACCCTGGCAGTGGGCCGCGTGGCGGTGATCGGGATCGGCCGGGGCACCGACGACGCATTCGCGTTCGCCGCTCGTTACCCGTCGCTGGTCACGTCGGTCACCGGAGTCTCGGTCCGGCTGCCGGGCCACAACGACTCGCGCCGGGGGTTACGGAACGCCTTCGGACGCCGGCACGAGAAGGGCTGGAGCGGACCGCTCTCGGCATGGATCTCCTCCGCCGGCAAGGACGCCGACCTCACCACAGAGGCGACCTGGGCGCGCATGCTCGAGCGGCTCGACGCCGTCCCCGCTCAGGTGCTGGCGGACCGGTGGCGCGAATCGGACTTCCGCGAGGCGGTGGCGGCCGACGTCACGCAGATCAACCCTGCCTGGACGGCCCCTGCCCGGCCCGCCGGTCCGCCGCAGTGGGTCAGCGATCCCCGCTCCGTCCGGGTGCCTGTCCGGTTATGGCACGGCAAGCACGAGACCTCCCCCACCCTTGCCCAGGTTCAGGACTTCGCGCAGGACCAGCCGTCCTGGACGGTCACCACCGTCGGTGGCAGCTCGGCGGTACTGGGCGCCTGGTCGGCGATCCTGACGGCGGCCGCGGAGTCGTTTCACGGCGCGGCCGCCGCCTGAAGCGGATCTGTCCCAACCGGTTCAGCCGGCGTTCAACCCGATCGATGGGGCCGGGATCCGGTCCACCGGCGGCAACGAGTTGGTGCGGATCAGCTCGGCGTACCAGTATGCGGAGTCCTTGAGCGTCCGCTCGAGGGTGTCGAAGTCCACCCGGATGATGCCGAACCGGCGGTCGTAACCCCACGACCATTCGAAGTTGTCCAGCAGCGACCACAGGAAGTACCCGCGGACATCGACCCCTGCGTCGATGGCCTTGCCCACGGCGTCGATGTGCCCGTGCAGGTACGACACCCGATTCTCGTCATGGATTCGACCGTCCGCGGACACCTCGTCGTAGAACGCCGCACCGTTCTCCGTGACCATCAACGGCAGGTCCGGGTACCGGGTGCCGATGTCCGTCAGCAGCTCCGTCATGCCCGACGGGTCGATGTTCCAGCCCATCGAGGTGTACGGGCCGGGCTGGGCGAGGAAGTCGACGGCGGCGGCGGCGACCCACGGGCTGACGTCGGATGCCTGGTGCCCGTCGGCGTTCTCCCGCGGCCCGTCACCGAGATGCCGGCGAGCACGCGAGGTCGAGTAGTAATTGATCCCCAGCACGCTCAGCGGTACCGCGATGGTCACCTCGTCGCCGTCCTTGACGAACGACCAGTCGGTCACGGACGCGGTGTCCTCCAGCAGGTCCTTCGGGTAGGCGCCGTCCAGCATCGGACCGAGGAAAACCCGGTTCCCGACCGCGTCGAGCTGACGGATCGCGTCCCGATCGGCCGCGGAATCCGGGTTGTCGGGTCGGGTCACGTGCAGGTTCAACGTCACCGACACCTGGGACTGCTCACCCAGCACGGACCGGACGGCGCGTCCCGCAAGGCCGTGGCCCAGGTTGAGGTGGTGCGCCGCGGCCAGCGCGCCCGCGGGTTCGGTGCGACCGGGGGCGTGCACGCCGGAGGCGTATCCGAGGAACGCCGAGCACCACGGCTCGTTCAGCGTCGTCCAGACCGAGATCCGGTCACCGAGCTTGGCGGCGACATGCGCGGCGTAGTCAGCGAAACGCAGTGCGGTGTCCCGATTCACCCAGCCGCCGCCGTCCTCGAGCTCCTGCGGGAGGTCCCAGTGGTACAGCGTGGCGACCGGCTGCACGCCCGATTCCAGCAAGCCGTCGACCAGCCGCGAGTAGAACTCGATGCCCTTCGGGTTGAACGCCCCCGACCCACCCGGCTGGATGCGGGGCCAGGCCAGGGAGAACCGGTAGGCCTGCAGGCCGAGGTCCTTGATCAGTCCGACGTCCTGCGACCATCGGTGATAGTGGTCGTCCGCGACGTCACCGGTGTCCCCGTTCAGCACCCGGCCCGGCGTGCGGGAGTAGGTGTCCCAGATGGAGAACGTCCGTCCGTCCTCGTCGTAGGCGCCCTCGATCTGGTACGAGGCGGTTGCCGAGCCCCAGAGGAATCCGTCCGGAAACGTTCGTGTCGGGCTGGTCATGGATGCGAATCCTCCTGGGACGGGGACGGAAGGACAGACGGGAAGGACAGACGGGAAGGACAGACGGGAAGGCAGGACGGGAAGGCAAGGGTAATCGTGACGGTCTCCGCCTCGGCGCGCAGCCTGGAACCGGTTCCGGCGGGCTCGTCGACCAGTTCCACGCCACTGGCCGCTCCCGCCCGCACCACGGGCGCCACCACCGCTGGCGGGCGCATCCTGGCGACCTGGCCATCACCATTCACAGCCTTGCCACCCAACCCGGCCTGCGATGACCACTCGGCGCCGATTTTCCATTCCGGGCGCCAACATATTCTGGAGCCGACACCCGAAAACTGGACCCAAGAGCAGCGGCGCGCGCATATTCCTGGCCTTGGTGTTGCCCATCAGCGGGGCGGCATCTCGCCGCCGCGTGGACGCCGACTACGTCGAGTTCACCTGGGATGCAGCCGTTGTCAACCAGCGACGGGAGATCGTCGCCAGCCAGGGATTATGACAGACATCATCGATGGCCGGCTCACCGCCGTCCACGGTCGCCAAGACTTGGCCGGCCCGAACCGACCAGCGTCTCAGCACACCCTGCCGCTCAGCGGCCGCCGAGCGCATGCTCCAGCGCCAGCTGGTTCAGGTGCACGAAGCCGTACGAACGCTCGCCGACCTTGTCGGCGTCGAACTCCTCGAACGCGCTACGGTCGGCCAGCAGATCGGCCACCGTCTCCCCGGCGGCCAGCGTCGGCTCGGCCAGCTCGGTGATGCCGGACGCCGCCATGGCCTGCTGCACCTCCGGATCGGCGCGGAACGCCACCGCCCGTTCCTTGAGCAGCAGATAGGTCGACATGTTGGCTCGCGCCGACGCCCAGACGCCATCGAAACCCTCGGTCCGCGACGGCTTGTAGTCGAAGTGACGGGGGCCGGTGTACCGCGGACCGCCGTTCGGGAAACCGTTCTCGAGCAGATCGACGGTGAAGAAGGCCGAGAGCAGATCTCCGTGACCGAACACCAGGTCCTGGTCGTACTTGATGGACCGCTGGCCATTGAGGTCGATGTGGAACAGCTTTCCGGACCACAACGCCTGGGCGATGCCGTGCGTGTAGTTGAGCCCGGCCATCTGCTCGTGGCCGACCTCAGGGTTCAGCCCGACGATGTCGCCGTGCTCGAGCTGCGCGATGAACCCGAGGCCGTGCCCGACCGTGGGCAGCAGGATGTCGCCGCGCGGCTCGTTCGGCTTGGGCTCCAGCGCGATCTTGATGTCGTAGCCCTTGTCCTTGATGTAGCCGGCGATGGTGTCGACACCCTCGCGGTACCGGTCCAGCGCGGCGGCGATGTCCTTCGACCCGTCGTACTCGCTGCCCTCCCGACCGCCCCACATCACGAACGTCTGCGCGCCGAGCTCCGCGGTCAGCTCGACGTTGCGCAGCACCTTGCGGAGCGCGAAGCGTCGCACCGACCGGTCGTTGGATGTCAACCCACCGTCCTTGAACACCGGGTGGGTGAACAGGTTCGTGGTGACCATTTCGATGGTGATGTTGTTGCGTGCGCAGGCGTCCTTGAAGCCGGCGATCAGCTTGTCCCGGGTGGCCGCGTCCGAGCCGAACGGGATCAGGTCGTCGTCGTGGAACGTGACGCCCCAGGCGCCCGCGGCGGCCAGCTGGTCGATCGCCTCGATCGGGTCCAGCGGCGCGCGGGTGGCATCACCGAACGGATCGCGCGCCTGCCACGAAACGGTCCACAGGCCGAATGAGAACCGGTCGTCGGGTGTGGGTGCGGCAACCATGGGGAGGACTCCTTCGTCCGGAGCTAATTTGTTGGTTCGTTGAACTTATACGGTTGGCGGGCTAGGGTCAAGCGGTGGCCAGCAGGGATCCCGATGACGTCACGGCGCCGCCCGCCCTCGCCCTGGCGGCGGGCTGGGCGCCGGGCGCGACCCGGGTCCGCCCCGTCGTCGGCGGCGCTACGGCGGTCCGGCAGGCCAACGTCCGCGAGCACAATCTGGGCCTCGTTCTCGGGCTGATTGTCAACGCGGCGAACCCGCCCTCCCGCGCGGACATTGCCGCCGCGACGGGCCTTACCCGCGCGACCGTCTCGGCACTGACCGACAGGCTGATCGTCGGCGGCCTGGTCGACGAACTACCACCGGTGATGTCCCAGCGGGCGGGACGGCCCGCGGTTCCGTTGGTTCCGGCGCAGCGGACGATCGCCTCCGTCGGCATGGAGGTCAACGTCGACTATCTGGGCATTCGCGTGATGGACCTTGCGGGCACCATGCTGGCGGAGCGGGTCGAGGAAGGGGATTTCCGGGCGAGCGACCCGACCGCCGTGCTGGCTCGGCTGGCCGGGATGTACACCGAGGTCGTCGGCCCGGTCGCGGACGAGGTGCCTTCGGTCGGAGTGTGTCTGGCCGTGCCAGGGCTGGTGGATCGGATCACCGGGCCCCTGCGCTTTGCACCGAACCTGCGCTGGCGGAACGTCGATGTCGCGGGCCTGTTCACCTCCGCAGCCGGCATGTCCGAGGTCGAACTACTGCTGGGCAACGAGGCGACGCTGGCCGCCCGCGCCGAGGCGGCGGCCTTGCGGCACACCGAGATCCGGATGTTCCTGTACCTGTCGGGCGAGGTCGGGATCGGCGGCGCCCTGGTCGTCGACGGCGCGGTGTTCGCCGGACGGCACGGCTGGAGTGGGGAGATCGGGCATACCGTGGTCGACCCGGCCGGCCCACGATGTGTCTGTGGTTCCACCGGGTGCCTGGAGCAGTACGCCGGCAAGGACGCGCTGATGCGCGGCGCTGCAATGGATCTCGCGCTGCCGGTTTCCGCGCTGATCAGCGCGGCCGAACTCGGGGAAGCCGGCGCGCTGCGGTCGCTGGCCGACGGCGCGGCGGCCCTGGGCACTGCGTTGGCCAATGCCGTCAACCTGGTGGACGTCGGCACCGTGGTGCTCGGCGGCATCTATGCTCCGCTGGCGCCGTACCTACTGCCGGGAATCACCGCGCAGTTGCAGGACCGGGTGCTGTCCGCCCCGTGGTCCCCTCCGCAGGTGCTCGCGGCGCAGGCCAGGGACTACGCGGCGCTGTCCGGGGCTGCGTCGGTCGGGCTCGCGCAGGTCACCGCCGATCCCAGCGCGTGGCTGGAGCGCTGAACCACTGACGTCGGCGGGCCGCCGGAGCGACAGTCCGTATCCTGCAGGTGCTTCCGAGATTCTTGCCCTCAGGACTGGCACTCGTGGCTGCAGAGTGCTAATACTGGAGATGCACAGCGCATCGGCCCCCGTCAGGGTGGCGGGAGCCCGTGAGATGGCACAGGAGGTGGTTGCTGTGCTGGGGTTCGATCCGTTCCGGGATATCGATCGACTGGCGTCACGGCTCGCGAGCACGCCGGTCTCCGGTGGCCGGACACCGCAATTCATGCCCATGGACCTCTATCGCGCCGGCGATCACTACCAGCTGCACGCCGACCTGCCCGGCGTGGATCCCGGCTCTGTCGACATCGGGGTGGACAACAACACCCTGACGATCAAGGCCGAAAGAACCGGCCGGTCGGAGGACAACGTGCAGTGGATCGCCAGCGAGCGGTTCACCGGCACCTACCTACGCCAGCTCTCGCTCGGCGAGGGTGTGGACACCGAGAACATCTCGGCCAGCTACGAGAACGGCGTCCTCACCGTGACGATCCCGGTGGCCGATCGGGCGAAGCCGCGCCGCGTCCCGATCGAAACCCGCGGTGAGCGCCAGGTTGTCGAGCAGGCAGCCACCTCGAGCGGCCCTGCCGCTGCGGTGACCTCGACAAGCTGAGCCCCACATCTGAGCGCGAGATGGACCGTCGCCGGGCGTGGCAGCAATGCCTCGCCCGGCGCGAGTTCACCCGACCGAGATCGGCAGCACCAGCCGCCCGCCCCGCCGGCCCGCCTCCCGGCGCTCGTCGGACACCTCGCCGTACAGCGTCGTGCGCTGCCGCGCCGGACGACCCGCGGCGGCGGCCATGGACTCCAGATCGGCCACCGATTTGGCCGAGCCGTGCTGGGAGCCTGCCATCCGCGAGATCGTTTCCTCCATCAGGGTTCCGCCGAGATCATTGACCCCGCCCTGCAGCACGGCCACGCAGCCGCTGACGCCCAGCTTCACCCATGACGTCTGGATGTTGTCGACCCGGCCGTGCAGCAACAGCCGGGCCATCGCGTGCACGGCGCGGTTGTCGCGCAGCGACGGGCCGGCGGACGCCACCCCGGCCAGGTAGATCGGCGAGTTCTGGTGGACGAACGGCAGCGCCACGAACTCGGTGAAACCGCCGGTCTCGGCTTGGATCCGGGCCAGCAGCCGCAGGTGCGCGACCCAGTGGGCCGGGGTGTCGACGTGCCCGTACATCATCGTCGAGCTGGACCTCAGGCCCACCTCGTGGGCCGTGCGAACCACGTCCACCCACGTGGAGGCGGGCAGCTTGCCCTTGGTCAGGATCCACCGGACGTCGTCGTCCAGGATTTCCGCGGCCGTCCCCGGGATCGAATTCAGCCCGGCTTCCTTGGCCTTGATGAGCCAGTCCCGCACCGACAATCCCGTCCGGGACGCGCCGTTCACGATTTCCATCGGTGAGAACGCGTGAATGTGCAGATCCGGCTGCCGGCGGCGGATCCCGGCCGCGATGTCGAAATAGGCCGTGCCCGGCAGGTCGGGGTCGATGCCGCCCTGCAGGCACACCTCGGTGGCGCCCGCGGCCCAGGCCTCGTCCGCGCGCCTGCCAATCTCGTCCAACGACAGGGTGAACGCGTCGGAGTCGTTGCGGCGCTGCGCGAACGCGCAGAAACGGCACCCGGTGTAACAGACGTTGGTGAAGTTGATGTTCCGGTTGACCACGAAGGTCACTTCGTCGCCCACCACGTCCCGCCGGACGTCGTCGGCCAGCCGGCAGAGCGCATCCAACGCCGCGCCATCGGCCCGCATCAGGGCAAGCGCCTCGGAGTCGGACAAACCCGCAGGGTCCCGCTCGGCCGACCGCAGCGCCGCTGCCACCTCGCTGTCCAGCACCGGCAACGACCGAACCGGCCGCGCCCGCACCTGTTCCCGCAGCACGTCCCAGTCGCCGTAGGCGTCGTCGATGTCGCTGCGGGTCTCGGTGAAGCGCCCGTCAACGTCGATCGCGGTGTGCAGGTCCACCCGACCGACGGACCCCCAGTCCGGATCCGGCTCCTGCCACGGTCTGCCGCGCGGGACGGCGCCTTCGATGGCGAGCCCGGTGGAGGGGTCGGCCAGTGCCCGCACATGCGGCAGCACCCGCGGGTCGATCCACGGCTCACCCGCCAGCACATACGACGGGTGCGCCGTGAGCCGTTCTTTGAGCTCGAAACCGGCAGCACTTGTCAAGTCCGCCAACGCATTCACCTCCGGCCAGGGCCGCTCCGGGTTGACGTGGTCGGGCGTCAGCGGGGAGACCCCGCCCCAGTCGTCAACCCCCGCCGCCAGCAGGCCGGCCAATTCCTCCGGCGCGGACAGGTTGGGCGGAGCCTGGATCCGCATGGCCGGGCCGAGCACGATCCGGGCGACCGCGACCGTGGCCAGGTATTCCTCGCGCCCGGCATCGGGAGCCGAGCGCATGGCGGTGTCCGGCTTGGACAGGAAATTCTGCACGATGACTTCCTGGATGGCGCCGAACTGCCTCGCCGTCCGCCGGATGGCGAACAGCGACTCCGCGCGATCCTCGACGCTCTCCCCGATGCCGACGAGAATGCCGGTGGTGAAAGGGATCGTGCTGCGTCCGGCGTCCTCGAGCACCCGCAGCCGGACGGCCGGGTCCTTGTCCGGTGAGCCGAAATGCGCTCCGCCCGGTTCGGTGAAGATCGCCGTCGAGGTGGTCTCGAGCATCATGCCCATGGACGGTGCGACGGGCTTGAGTCGCTGCAGTTCCTCCCAGCTCATCACCCCGGGGTTCAGGTGCGGCAGCAGTCCGGTCTCCTCGAGCACCCGGATCGCCATGGCCCGGACGTAGGCGAGAGTGCTGTCGTAGCCGTGCGCATCGAGCCATTCCCTCGCCTGCGGCCACCGGTCCTCCGGTCGGTCGCCCAGTGTGAACAGGGCCTCCTTGCAGCCGAGTGCAGCGCCCTTCCGGGCGATGTCCAGCACCTCGTCGGGCGCGAGGTAGGCGGCCGGCAGTCGGCCGGGCACGGTGACGAACGTGCAGTAGTGGCACCGATCGCGGCACAGCCGGGTCAGCGGGATGAAGACCTTGCGGGAGTAGGTGACGACACCGGGGCGGCCGGCCGTGGCCAATCCGGCGTCGCGGACCCGGGCGGCGCTGGCACAGAGATCGACGAGATCCTCCCCGGTTGCCTGCAGCAGCACACCGGCCTCGGTGACGTCCAGGGCGGCCCCGTCCCGGGCTCGACGCAGCGCCCGGCGCATCGACGCGGAGGTGGGCCGGTCAATTGACCTGTCGGACATGTGGCTCCCGGATGAATGGAGGCGGTGTCTGGAGTTCGAGCCTGACGCGCGGGCCGCGTCGGCCCCAGCGCGGTGCACATCGGCCACTGCGGTGTGGCCGTCCGCATCAGGGTAGGCGTTGATCACCCGGGCACCGACAGCGGTCAGCGGAGCAGGTTGGCGGCAGCACGACTCGGCGACCAGGGCTGGAGTCAGGGTTGGTGATCGGGCGTCACAGGTCCGGAATCGGCGCCCGGCTACCCGCGGCCGGGTGCCCGAGACCGGTCGCAGGGCTCGGTGCCGGAAGCCCGGTCAGTGGAACTGGGGAATGATCAGGTACAGGCCGTAAACGGCGATCAGCCCCGCCGCCGAGATGCAGGCGTAGCCGGCGACGAGCGTCTTTGAGGAGGCCTCCGCGCCCCCACGGGAGCGCCGATGTGTCGTCACCGCGGCCACTCCCAGCGAGAACAGCCCGACGATCGAGACGGCGGCGACCACCGTGGCCACCGCCACCAGCGCGAGCGCGCCCCAGTTGATCGTCATTACAGTCCTCCCGAGGATGCCGGGCCGGGGATCGTGTCGTCCGCCGGCTTGCGGGCATTGGCCTGGCGGGCACTGGGGCCGATGACCAGCGGCGTGACGACGGTCGGCGTCGCCGCGCTGGCGGAGGGTCCGGTCGAGGTGATGACCGCCGGTGCGCCGGTGGTCGGCCGAGTGGCGGTTTCGACGGGGGTGGTGGCGGCCGCCGTGCCACTGAGCGTGATGGTCTGCTGGGTCGAGGCTCCGGCCGCCGCGGGGGATTCCTGCATCGACGAGGTCGAGGTGCGACCGAAACTCACGGTCACGTCGGGCGAGTCGTTGACGTTCACGTGGGTGACCGGCGTGCGCCGGGAGATCGCGTAGATCGCACCGGCCCCGGCCAGCAAAGCGACCATGACGATCAGGATGCCAACCGGGCCGGTCAGTGCGACGGCCGCGGCGATCGCCCCGAACAGGGCGGCCGCCGGGAGCGTCAGGAGCCAGCCGTAGACCATCCGGCGGGCCTTGCCCCAGCGCACGGTGGCGAGTTTGCGGCCGGCGCCGACTCCGATGACCGAACCGGAGCACACCTGGG
>Ga0208716_1000149_pt1 | contig 28005 bp, 26 predicted proteins | sample NGESurdeep092012_8_FD_184482 | JGI IMG/M metagenome (GOLD analysis project Ga0208716, IMG submission 184482) | Arctic peat soil microbial communities from Barrow, Alaska - NGEE Surface sample 415-3 deep-092012 (SPAdes) | ecosystem: Environmental > Terrestrial > Soil > Wetlands > Peat ...
GAGCCGCGGCGCGAGCTTCTTCAGCGCAGCGAGTCCCGCCGCTCCCGCTCCCTCGGCGATGTTGTGAGTGAAGCGGATGAGGTCACGAATTCCCTGGTACATCTCGTCCTCGCTCACCAGCACGAACTCGGACAGCCCGGTCTTGAGGGTGTCGAACGTCATCGCATACGCGGAGCCGGTGGCGACGCCCTCCGCCATGGTCTTCACCGGCAGGCCGCTCAGCACCCTTCCCGCCTTCCACGATTCGTATTGCGCGGGCGCGCCCGCCGCCCCCACCGCGCAGACCGCCAACGACGGCTTCTTCGCCGCCGCCACCGTGAGCGCCCCCACCGCCTGCGAACCGCCGCCCGTCGCAATCACGAGCGAATCGAGGCCGGGGCGCTGCTCGAGAATCTCGATCGTCATCGTCCCCGCGCCCGCGATCACGTCCTTGTTGTTGGTGGAGTGCACGAGCGTCATTCCGCGCTCCTCGCAGATGCGCGCGCACGCCGCGGCGCTCTCGTCGTAGTTCGATCCCGATTCGACGAGCTCCGCGCCGAGCGCGCGGATCGCCGCGTTCTTGTCGGGATTGTTGTTCATCGGCACGCAAACGACTGCGTGGACGCGAAGCAGCCGGCCGGCGTACGCGAGCCCGAGCCCGTGGTTACCGGTGCTCGCGCCGATCACGCCCCTCGCCCGAGCTTCCGCGGAGAGCGCGGTGATCGCGGATAGGCCGTTGCGGATCTTGAAGCTCTGCGTGGGCTGGTGGTTCTCGTGCTTGACCCACACCTGAATCCCGTGGCCCACGAGTTCATCCAGCTCCGGATAGTTGCGGAGCGGTGTGGGAACGAGATACGGCTTGATTCGTTCGTGCGCGGCGAGGACGTCGGAAAATGTAATGGTCATTGTATCGAGCAACGTGTGTGGCCGGTATGCGTTCAGTAAGACTCACAGGGTCGGGGACGCGTGAGCGTTCGTCGCCGCTCAGCGCATCCGATCGGCCCCCTTGAAGTACGTCTTCGCGTATGCCGCGAGTTGTGCGTCGCTGGGATGATCCACGGTCTCGATCCCGACCACCTTCGCCTCGAGCGGCGCGTCGTGCGTGTGCAGGTATCTGGAAAACTCGAGCTTCGCCGCACCCGGCCCAACGATGAGGAGTTCCTCGGTTCCCTGAAGGGCGCCTACCAGGTCATGGTAGAACCGCTTGGCATCCTCCGGGTGTTCCTTGAGGCCTTCCTGGCCTCTCGTATGCTTGTGATGGTCGTTGTGTGGCGGCGCGGAGACCGTGGCTTCATCGGCACTGTCGGGATGGAACTCGATGACGCGCGCTTCCTTGTGATCGAGCCAGACGGCGACGTGCTTGCTCATGACCGCGGCATGCGTCGCGTCATCGGTCTTTTTTTCGGTCTTCATGGTGTACTCCTGTTAGGGGCACATTACGCCACGCCCCGGGGCATTGCTATCGCTCAAGGGGGGGACGCTCAGGCTAGTTCGCCGGGGCTACTCCCTGACTTGGGGCCGGGGTTCGGCAGTGGCGCCCGTAACCACACGCGTGCAACCGCAACCTGAATCGCCACGGCCGCGAGTCCGTTGAGCAGGAGCGCGTGCCGCACGCCGAGAAGGGTGACCGCGCCGCCGGTGAGCAACGCGCCGATTGAGATCCCTCCTCGCATCGCGAGCATATACAGACTGACCGTCTGGCCGAGCAGGCGAGGACCCGACGTGATCTGCAGAATCGAATTCGCCGCGGTATTGCTCACGGTCATCGACGCGCCGGCGAGCGCGAGCAGTGCAAGCAATCCCCAGAACCATGGGTTGAGCGCCGTGAGCACGAGTACCGCACCCAGCGCGATGGCGAATCCCGAGCTCAAACGTCGACGATCGACGCTCGACGCGACGCTGAGCAGACCCGCGGCGCCAAGCAGGCCTCCCGCACCGAACGATACGACCGCCGCGGAGAAATGACCGGCGCTTCCGTGGAACGCTGCCTTCACCAGCACGGGCGTGAACGTAATGAGGGGCCCGCAAAGAACGCCGGTGGCGAGAACGCTGAGCAGCGCTCCGCGGAGGTGCGGCTGCCGGAGAATGTTGCCTATGCCGGCAAACAGATGACGCCGTGGCGGCGCATCCGCGCGCGGCGGCGGAGGAGTCCAGCGTGGGAGGATCCACAGGGCCACGCCGATGAAAGGCACGTACGACACCGCGCTGACCACGAAGCATGCCATCGCGCCGACGCTGGACATCAGGACGCCGGCAATCGACGGACCGAGAATGCGCGAGAGATTGAACTGGGTGGAGTTGAGCGCAAGGCCGGCGCCGATCTGGTCGCGCCTGACGATCGACGGCACGATCGACTGGAACGACGGCATCGAGAGCGCGTCCGTGACGCCGACCACGATCGACAGGACGATGATCATCCACGGCTTGACCGTGCCGGTGATGAGCAGCACGACGATGGCGGCCGGGCAGAGCATCTGGATCGACTGGAACAGCGCGATCACGCGCCGGCGATCGGAGCGATCGGCGAGCGCGCCGCCGGCCAGCGTGAGCAGCCACACCGGCGCGTTCATCGCGAACGAGTCGAGGCCGATCAGGAACGAAGACGCTCCCAGCGTCAGCAGCAGCCACGGCTCCGCGACCTGCTGGGCCCAGGTGCCGATGCTGGAAAGCAGGCTGGCGAACCAGAAGGTCCCGAATCGCCGCGTCGCGAGGAGGCTGAGCGATTCGCGAAAAGTCTTGATCATGCGCCGCGAAAGCTACGCCACGGCGGCGGGTACGCGCCATTTGATGATCACGACCTTGATGGCGTCGTTCACGATCAGGCACGAGACCGCGGCATACGCAAGAATCGCGAGTGTCTGCGACCAGGGCAGGGGCATGAGTCCCGGAACACCCACGCGTGTGAGGATCGTCCCCACGAGCACATCGGCCGCGAGCGCGACGATGAGGGCTTTGCCCGGCATCGTCGACCAGAACGCCCGGCGCTCGCGAGCCGACACCACGGAGAACACGGCAAAGTAGAGCAGCAGCAGAAAGCTGAAAGTGTAGAGCGCACTGTCGCTCGTCGTCAAACCGAAACGCGACCAGCAGATCCACAGGAACGCCAGAGCCTCCGCCACCATCGCGATTCCCAGGACCACGGACACCGTGACGAAGCCGCCGATCTGCCACGTCTCCGGCCGCTTCGACCACCGCACGTGATCGGTGGACAGGGAAATCTTGGCGAAGTCCGTCATGAATGTCAGCAGCAGCATCGCGAACACGGAGACGACGAATTTTCCCGTCAGCACGAAAGCGATCGACACGAAGGACGCCTTCAGGATCGTCCGGCTGATCTTGTTGACGATCCAGGTCAGGATGCGCTGATAGATCGTCCGGCCCTGCTCCACGAGCGCAACGATGTTCGTCAAGCCCGGCGCGGTCAGCACGACGCTCGCGGCACCCTTCGCCACGTCGGTCGCCGTGCTCACCGCGATGCCGACTTCGGCCTGACGGAGCGCGGGCGCGTCGTTGACGCCGTCGCCTGTCATGCCCGTCACGTGCCCGGAAGCTTGCAGGTGCTGCACTACGATGTACTTGTCCTCCGGAAACACTTCGGCGTAGCCATCGACGCCGGCGAGAAGGTCGACCGACGTACTGCCAGGAGCCGCAATCGCGGCCTTCAGCTCCGCCATGGGTCTGATGTTCGGCAGGCCCACACCGCGCGCGAGTTCCGTCGCGACCGGCAATGCGTCGCCGGTGAGCATCTTCACCGAAACGCCGAGGCCGCGAAGGGCGGCGATCAACTGCATGGCGTCGGGTCGAGGCGGATCGAACAGCGACACCAATCCGATCAGCGACGGCGTGCCCGTCTCGGGGCCCCGTGCCACCGCCAGGGTGCGATAGCCCTTCGCGGCGGATGCGTTCACGCGAACCTCCAGCGCCTCGATGGCCGGCGCCTGGAGGCCGCACGTCTCGGCAATCGTGCGCACGGCGCCTTTCATTACGCGCATCTTCGTGCCGTTCTGCTCGACGACCGCTTCCGTCCGCCGGTTCTTCGCGTCGAATGGCGCGAAGGAAACGGGCGCGAACATCGGCGCGTTGTCGAAGATCTTCCGCTCCCTTGCCGCGGCGAGGAATGCGAGGTCGATGGGGTCCTGATTGGCTTCCTGCGACGCCAGGGCGCCGGCAATGAGTACGTCCGTCTCCGTCGAGTGCTCCTGCGGAATCACTTCCGTGACCGCCAGCTGATTCATCGTGATCGTGCCGGTCTTGTCCACGCAGAGCACGTCCATCGTCGCGGCGTCTTCCGCCGCGCTGAGACGCGTGACCAGCACACCGCGCTTGGCAAGCTCCTTCGACCCGACCGCCATGCTGATCGTGAACATCACCGGCAGGGCGACCGGCACGGCGCTCATCAGCAACACCAGCACCAGGGGAACCATCTCCGCGAGCGGCACGCTGCGGATCAGCGACAGGACGACCACCACGGCGAGGAGCGCGCCGACGATGACGAAGAGCCAGCGGACGACCTTGGTCACGACCGCTTCGATGTGCAGCTTGGGTCTCGCCTGCTGCACCAGTTCGGTGGTGCGCCCAAAGGAAGTCTTCGCCCCCGTCAGCACGACCACGCCGTTCCCTTCGCCGCGGCGGACGACGGATCCCGATGAGAGCACGGAGGCGGGGGGCTTGTCCACGTCCTTCGACTCGCCGGTGAGCGCCGACTGGTCCACGCTCAGCGTTCCCGTTAGCAGCTTTACGTCCGCCGGGACGATGTCACCGGGCCGCACGCGGACGACGTCTCCGGGGACGAGCTCGCGGGCCGGAATCACCTGCCAGGTCGAGTCGCGGCGGACGCGGGCACCGACCTGCAGTCGTTTCCGCAGCGCCTCGACAACGCCGGCGGCGCGGCGCTCCTGCAGGAAACTCAGGACGGCGTTGATGACGAGCAGCGCGCCCACGAGGATCACGTCCGAATACTTTCCGAGCACTGCGGAAAGCATCATGATCAGCTCGAGCATCCACGCCGAGAGTCCCCAGAATTTGCGAAGGAAGCCGAGGAGCGGGTGCTCCTTCTTCTCCGCCACTTCGTTGTAGCCACTCTCCGCGCGGCGGCTCTCCACCTCGGCGCGCGTGAGCCCCGTGTCGGGATTCACGTTCACCGTCACGGGCGTGTCTCACCCCATGTCCAGTTCCGAATTTCCGGCATGTCCTCGCCGTGCTCGTCGATGTATCGCTTGTGCTCGACCAACTTTTCTTTGAGCCGCTGCTTCAGCGTGATTCCCGCTTCGCCCGTTTGCGGCAGGCGATAGATCGTGTCCATCACGAGGTGGAACCGGTCCAGGTCGTTCAGCACCGTCATGTCGAACGGCGTGGTGATGGTACCCTCTTCCTTGTAGCCGCGGACGTGGAAGTTGCCGTGATTGGTGCGGCGGTAGGTCAGCCGGTGAATCAACGACGGATAGCCATGGAAGGCGAAGATGACCGGCTTGTCCCTCGTGAAGAGCGCGTCGAACCCCGCGTCGCTCAACCCGTGCGGGTGTTCGGATTGCGGCTGCAGCTTCATGAGGTCCACGACGTTGACCACGCGAATCTTCAGGCCGGGCAGCTTTTCCCTCATGATGGAGACGGCGGCGAGGGTTTCCAGCGTCGGCACGTCGCCACAGCACGCCATGACTACGTCGGGCTCGTCTCCCTGGTCGTTGCTCGCCCATTGCCAGATGCCGGCGCCTTCGAGGCAGTGCTGCACCGCGGCGTCCATCGCGAGCCACTGCGGCGCCGGATGCTTGCCGGCGATGACGACGTTCACGTAGTGGCGGCTGCGCAGGCAGTGGTCCATCACGGACAACAGGCAGTTGGCATCCGGCGGCAGGTATACGCGCACCACTTCCGCCTTCTTGTTCACCACGTGGTCGATGAATCCCGGATCCTGATGCGTGAAGCCGTTGTGATCCTGGCGCCACACGTGCGAGGCCAGCAGGTAGTTCAGCGACGCGATCTTCCGCCGCCACGGCAGCTGCGACGAAACCTTCAACCATTTGGCGTGCTGGTTGAACATCGAGTCCACGATGTGGATGAACGCCTCGTAGCAGTTGAACAGTCCGTGCCGTCCCGTGAGCAGATATCCTTCGAGCCATCCTTCGCACTGGTGCTCGCTGAGCATTTCCATCACGCGGCCGCTGCGCGCGAGGAACTCGTCGTTCGGCGCCGTCGCGGCATCCCACTGGCGCTCCGTCGTCTCGAAGAGGGCCTCCAGCCCGTTGGACAGCGTTTCGTCGGGGCCGAAGACGCGGAAGTTCCGTTGATCCTCGTTCAGCTTCGTCACGTCGCGCAGAAAACGTCCGAGCACGTGCGTGTCTCCCACGCCGTGCACTCCCGGCGACGGCACGTCGACGGCGTACTCGCGGTAATCCGGCATCCGCAGGTCGCGGAGCAGGACTCCTCCGTTGGCGTGCGGGTTCGCGCCCATGCGCCGGTTGCCCGCAGGCGCGAGCTCGGCCAGCTCCTCTTTCAGCCGGCCATTCGCATCGAACAGTTCCTCCGGCCGGTAGCTCTTCATCCACGCTTCGAGCTCATGCAGATGCTCGGGATGCGCGGCATTCACGGAAAGCGGCACTTGATGCGACCGGAACGTGCCCTCCACCTGCAAGCCATCGACGGCCTTCGGTCCGGTCCACCCCTTCGGCGAGTTGAGAACGATCATCGGCCAGCGCGGACGCTCCAGGCTGCCATGCTCGCGAGCGTCCCGCTGGATTCGTGCTATTTGCTCCAGCGCCGAGTCGAGCGCCGTTGCCATCGCTTCGTGCATGAGCGCCGGCTCGTGTCCATCGACGAAGCAGGGCGACCAGCCGCATCCGCGCAGGAACTGTTCCAGTTCCTCGCGTGTGATGCGCGCGAGGATCGTTGGATTGGCAATCTTGTAGCCATTGAGATGCAGGATCGGCAGCACCGCACCGTCGGTGACCGGATCGAGGAACTTGTTGGAGTGCCACGCCGTGGCGAGCGGACCGGTTTCCGCCTCGCCGTCGCCGACCACGCACGCGACGACGAGGCCGGGATTGTCGAACGCCGCCCCAAACGAGTGGCTCAGCGAATAGCCCAGCTCGCCGCCCTCGTGAATCGAACCGGGGCACTCCGGCGATGCGTGACTGGGAATCCCGCCGGGAAACGAGAACTGGCGAAAGAGCTTCGCCAGTCCAGCCTCATCGCGGCTGATGTCGGGATAGATCTCGCTGTACGTGCCCTCGAGGTACGTGTTGCCGACGACGGCCGGACCGCCGTGCCCGGGGCCGGAGACGTAGATCATGTCCAGGTCGTACTTCTTGATCACCCGGTTCAGGTGCACGTAGATGAAGTTCTGCCCGGGCGTCGTCCCCCAGTGTCCGAGCAGCATGTGCTTCACGTCCGCGAGCGCCAGCGATCGCTTCAGCAGCGGATTGTCGTACAGATAGATCTGGCCGACCGAGAGATAATTAGCGGCTCGCCAATAGGCGTCCATCCGCCGCGACAGTTCAGGCGTGAGTGTGCTGGGGCTCATGATCGGCGCTCGTCTCGTTTTGTGGAGTGTAGCCACCGATCGAGATTCCTGCGCCGCACGAAGGGACTACGCCGATCGGGCAATGGTGGGTGGCGCGCGGCGGTCACATTCACAACGGCGGGTAGTCGGTCGTTGGTCATTGGTCGTTAGTTCTTGGCCGAGTACCAATGACCAATGACCAAGTACCGATTACTCGCCGTTGAGGAGCTATACTATATAGATATGCCACTTCCTCAGATCCACGCCACCACCATCCTCGCCGTGCGCAAGGACGGCCGCGTTGCCATCGGCGGCGACGGCCAGGTGACCGTCGGCGATACCGTGATGAAGGCGAATGCCGTGAAGGTTCGCACGTTGAAGGGCGGCAAAGTCCTCGCCGGTTTCGCGGGCACCGCCGCGGACGCGTTCACGCTCTTCGAGAAGTTCGAGGAGAAGCTCGAGCGCCACCCCGAGAACCTTCAGCGCGCCGCCGTCGAGCTCGCGAAGGACTGGCGTTCGGATCGCGTGCTTCGGCGCCTCGAGGCGCTGCTGGTCGTGGTCGACCACCACAGCGGTTTCATCCTCTCCGGTACCGGCGAAATCATCGAGCCGGATGACGGCCTCCTCGCGATCGGTTCCGGCGGCCCTTACGCGCTGGCCGCGGCGCGCGCGCTCTTGAAGGAGACCAAGCTCACCGCGCCGGAAATCGTTCGCAAAGGGCTCGAGATCGCCGGCGAGATCTGCATCTACACCAATGCGAACATCACGGTGATCGAGCCGGCGAACTAGAGTTTCACCTTGAACCGCCCCAGATCCCCGTCCTTCCGCGTGTAGCCGGCGGGCACCTTCAGCTCCGCCTCCTCCACCCGCTGCGTCCCGATCTTCGTCACCTCGAGCACCGTCCTCGACTCGCGCCCGTTATCCTCGCGCTCAGTGATGATCGTCCGCAACGGCGTCCCGCGAACGAGCGAATGCCGCACACTGTCCGAGCGCGCCGCGAAATCCGGATCCGTCGACGGCAACACCGTCATGGCCGACGCGACGATCTCCATCAGCGGATTCCGCGCGAGCTTCAACGTCGGATCGAAGAAATACTCCATCTCCACGGTCTGACGCACCGGTGTCGTGAAGCCCATCGCTCCGACGTCCATCGTCCAGTGCTCTGTCACCCGAACGTGCTGGGTGGCGCGCCCCGCGATCTTCTCGCCGGCGCCGAGCCGTTCGGTCTCGAAATTCGAATCGCGCAGCTTCATCGTGACCGCTTTCCCGGCCGCGCGAATGCCGAGCGACGCGATATGCGCGAAATCATCGGAGTTGAACGTGGTGTACGTCCGCGCGCGCGGCTTCACCACCGTCACCACCTGACCGTCGCCCGACACGAGCAGATACTGCCCGTCGCCGTTGTGATCCTCCACATCGATGCGCGCGCGCCCTCCGCTCACTCGCACCGTGCCCGTGATCCCATCCATATCGTGATCGCCCCGGGCCCGGAAATCGTAGCTATACGCAGACGGCGTCTGCGCGCCGAGCACGGCGGCGGCACACACGAGCATGGAGAGCGGCAAGATCGAGCGTCGCATGGCACTGCCCCTGTGGAGGTGAGGCCGGACCCTCGTTAGTACGGTCTCCGGCCCTCAAGGGTTTCAGGGGGGGCAGATCGGAGAGTGAGTATAAGTCGGAGGGATGAGCGTGCGTGGGAGTAGTGGGAGTCAGAGTGGGCGTAGTGGGAGTGGGCGTCTCCCACTCCCACTACGCCCACTCACGCTCATCACTCCGATTTATACTCACTCTCCGATCTACTCGCTCTCAAACTGCTCACCTCTCCCACTCCCACTTATCCCCGATCCGCCCCCGAAGCAATACCTTTCTTCATGCCGTCCAACCGCACCGAACAGGCGCTCGCCCGCCTTGCCGATCTCACCCCGCGCAAGATCGTCGCCGAGCTCGACCGTTACATCGTGGGCCAGGACGAGGCCAAGAAGGCCATCGCCATCGCCCTGCGCAATCGCTGGCGCCGCCAGCGCACGCCCGAAGCCATCCGCGAAGAGATCGCGCCCAACAACATCATCCTCATCGGCCCCACCGGCGTCGGCAAGACCGAGATCGCCCGCCGCCTCGCGAAACTCGCGGGCGCGCCGTTCATCAAGGTCGAGGCGTCGAAGTTCACCGAGGTCGGCTACGTCGGCCGCGACGTCGAGTCGATGGTGCGCGACCTGGTCGAGAGCGCCATCGATATGGTTCGGCATGAGCGTGAAACCGAAGTTGACGATCTCGCGAACGATCGCGTCGACGAGCGCATCCTCGATCTCCTCCTGCCGCCGCCCACCGAGGCGCAGGCCGCACAGGTCGGCGACGCCGAGCGCGTCTTCGTCGCGTCGAGCCAGGGAGGGGTCACGCAGGAAGCCGACGCCGCGCGCGACCGCCACAAGCGCACGCGCGAGAAACTCAAGCAGTTGATGGTCGACGGCCAGCTCGAGCAGCGCGAGGTCGAGATCGAAGTCACGCAGCAGTCGCCGCAGGTCCTGGACCTCATGAGCCAGCAGGGCGCCGGCGAGGGCATGGGCAACCTCGGCGAGATGCTCTCCGAACTCATGCCCAAGAAGAAGAAGAAGCGCACCCTCACCGTCGCCGACGCGCGCCGCATCCTTCTCGACGAAGAGTTCGAGAAGCTGATCAACTTCGACGACGTCGTGACCGACGCGCTCGAGCGCGTCGAAAAACTCGGTATCATCTTTCTCGACGAGATCGACAAGATCGCCGGCGCCCGCGGCGAGATCGGCGGCCCCGACGTCTCGCGCGAAGGCGTCCAGCGCGATCTCCTCCCGATCGTCGAAGGGAGCAACGTGCAGACGAAGTACGGCATGGTGAAGACCGATCACGTCCTGTTCGTCGCCGCCGGCGCGTTCCACGTGAGCAAGCCGAGCGACCTGATCCCCGAGTTGCAGGGACGCTTCCCGATCCGGGTGGAACTCAAGCCGCTGACCGAAGCCGATTTCGTGCGGATCATGACCGAGCCGGAGAACGCGCTCACCAAGCAGTATGCCGCCCTGATCGCGGCCGAGGGCGTCGAACTGCACATGACCGCCGACGCGATCGCCGAAGTCGCGCGCACCGCCGCGCAGGTGAACTCGCGAATGGAGAACATCGGCGCCCGCCGCCTTCACACGGTGATGACCACCCTGCTCGAAGACGTGATGTACGAACTCCCCGACCGCGGCACCGCCCCCGTCCACATCGACGCCAAAGTGGTACGAGATCGCCTCAAAGCGATCGCCGAGGACGAGGACCTGAGGAAGTACATTTTGTAGATAGAATTTCCCCAATCCGGCATTCCTCTTCTGCATCCTGCATTGACTCGAAAATCCCGCATCCCGCATCGACCTGACTAGATTTCGATAATGAGCCCATCGCACCCCCACCGCGATTTCCTGACCATCCCCGATTTCACCAAGGATGAGCTGATCGGCCTCTTCGCCCTCACCGACCGCATGAAACGCGGCGTGCACGTGCGCAGACCGCTGGTGGGAAAGATCCTCGCCATGATCTTCCTCAAGTCGAGCACCAGAACGCGCGTCGCGTTCGAAGTCGGCACCAACCAGCTCGGCGGCCACGCGATCTTCCTCAGCGATCGCGACATCCAGATCGGCCGCGGCGAGCCCATCGCCGACACCGCGCGCGTCCTCTCGCGCATGGTCGACGGCATCATGATCCGCACGTACACCCACAGCGACGTCGACGAACTCGCGCTCCACGCCGACGTCCCGGTGATCAACGGCCTCACCGATCTTCAGCATCCGTGCCAGGTCCTCGCCGATATTGTCACGGTGCGGCAGCACCTCGGCACCCACGAGGGCAAGAAGATCGCGTGGATCGGCGACGGCAACAACATGGCGAACTCCTGGCTCGACGCCGCGTACCGGCTCGGCTTCGATCTCGCCCTCGCGTGTCCCGAAGGCTACGATCCCGATGCCGCGCTGCTCGCGCGCGCACAGAAGCACGCGAACGTCACGCTGCACCGCGACCCGCGCGAAGCCATCGCCGGCGCGCACGTCGTGAACACCGACGTCTGGGCCTCGATGGGACAGGAGGAGGAGCAGGCGGCCCGCGCGAAGGCTTTCGCCGGCTTCACGGTCGATGCGAAGCTGATGAGCGGTGCTTCACCGGACGCGATCTTCCTGCACTGCCTCCCCGCGCACCGCGGCGAGGAAGTCTCCGCCGACGTGATCGACGGCCGCCAGAGCGTCGTATGGGACGAAGCCGAGAACCGCCTGCACATCCAGAAGGCGATTCTCGCGGTGGTGATGGGCGGAGAGCGTCTCGGCTGACGCCGCAACAGCCTTCGAGGATGCGTATGACGGATCCTTGTCCACAGTGCGGCGCACAGTTCGCCGACGCCACAGCCAGCTGCGAGGAGCAGTTCGATAAGCTGCTCGCGCTCGATCACTCGCGCGAAGCTCGCCGCCTCGATGCGCTCACGTCAGGACCTGCCGCCCTCGGAGTGGGGCGTCCCGCCGCTCCCGGCGGTGCCGGCCGCGCCGTAAAGCAAAGTAAAACGCCCTCGCGCGCGGACTACGCCGACTTCAGCGCCGCCTTTCGCGCCGCCGTCTCTTTTTCCAGCCGTCCGCACATCAGCTCGCAGAGCCTGAGCACCTCGCGGTCCGCCAGCCGGTAGTACGCGAACAGCCCCCGCTTGCGCCGCGTGACGAACCCCAGCGCGAGCAGCTGCTGCAGGTGCCTCGAGAGGTTCGCCTGCGCGATCGCCGTCGAGCCCACGAGCTCGCTCACCGTGTGTTCGCCGTCGGCGAGCGCGTGGAGGATCTGCAGCCGCACCGGCTCTCCGAACGCCTTGAACCGTGCCGCGACCAGTTCGAACAATGCGGGCGTCATGCGGGACTGGCGCATCCGGGAGGCTCCAAAAGCGGGACAGGATCGTGAGGGAAACGCTGACTGACTATATGAGTATATCTGAATATACTCGTACATGCAATACCGCTGGACCATGCCGGCTTCAACAAGAGTCCTCCATGCCCACCAATGAAAGCACGGCCGACCGCGCGCTGCGCGTCGTTCTCGGCATCGCCATACTCTCGCTCGCATTCGTCGGGCCGCGCACGCCGTGGGGATACCTCGGATTCGTGCCGCTCCTCACCGGTGTGTTCGGCTTCTGCCCGCTCTACACCGTCTTCGGATACTCCACATGCCCCGTAAAGAACAAGTAGCCGCCGGCGGCGCGCACGGCTCACGCTCGTATCGCGGCCGGCCGGTCGACGTCGTGATCGACGTGCGATCCAGGCTCGAGTACTGGCTCGGCCATCTCGACGGCGCGACCTGCATTCCGCTGAACGACATGGTCGTCCGTGTCACCGAGCGCACCGACGTCGACCCCGACTCGCGCATCATGGTCTACTGCGCGAGCGGGGCACGGTCGGCGGCCGCCACGACGCAGTTGCGCGCGATGGGATACCGGCACGTCACCGACGCCGGAGCCATGTCGGAGGCGCTCCACGAGTACAAGCCGTAGCGCGGCGAGCCCGGCACCCCTTGGCAATGAGATCGCATTCATGGAAATGATCATCGAGTTTCCCGGCGGATCGCGCGTCGACGCGCACTTCGGGCCGTTCACCGTAGCGACCGACCAGTTGCCCGACCTGAGCGCGCCGACGCCGTTCGCGCTTTTTCTGGCGTCGATCGGCACCTGCGCGGGCGTGTACGTGCACGAGTTCTGCGTTCGGCGCGGGATATCGACGGAAGGACTGCGCATCGTCGAGCACACGCACTCGGGTGCCGACGGGATGGTCGAGCGCATCGGTCTCGAGATTCAGCTGCCCGCTGATTTTCCGGAGAAGTATCGTGACTCGGTGATGCGCGCCGCCGGGCTGTGCACGGTGAAGAAGCACCTCGAGCGGCCGCCCGCAATCGAGGTCACCACGAGGGCCGTGGTGGCCGAGCTCGCGAAGACGCTTTAGCAACCGCACCTCCGACGGCGCGCTCTCGATGGCCTGATTATGTAGCGTCGCTTGCTGCTGGCTGCACGCCATGGGATGTTCCGGATCTCATGGCCCTCATTCGCCGCCTCCTCCCCGGACTGTTGCTCGCGACGCTGCCCGGCGCACTCGCCGCGCAAGCCGCGCATGGCTCGGGATACACGATGGTCTTGACCATCGACTCGGGCAGTCGCTTCTACTCAACCTCGAACTCATCCACACTGATTACTCCACGGTCTTCTTTGGTTGCGAGTTTGGCGGTTCATCTGCGACGGATGATAGCCGCTGAGGCTGACCGGGAACCTGTGGCTGATTGATGCCATTGCTGAACTGCTCTGATCTTCGTCTGGAAACCGCGACGAAGCCGCGAAGAAAAAGCACTCCCATCACCGCGACCAGGACTACGACGACGAAGATGATTTCCATGGTTCTGGCTCCTGCAGGTTGTCACGGACGAGCTTCGAGATCCTCTCCGACCGACTGCACACGGCGGCCTCAGTGCGAGGGCGCGAATCACGTTTAATCTCTATGGTTCGTGTCGAGCCGCACCGCATGCATCTGTCGTCGTGAAAAGAGGGACCGTTGGGGCAGGAAACACAAACACATCCGACGTTCCGGCATTTGAGGCAAATTTTTATTTCCGCTCCGCACTTGAAGCCGTCGGCCCCAACCGCCTCACACCGTTTCGTCTCCATGACCTCTGTTCCGCTGATGGGGATGTTCCGGCGCGTGAACGAGATTCGACTGAGCTCTCTCTGCGGCTACTCCAGCGGCGAGCAGACACACGGCTCGTCAATGCTGTGAACATACGGGCGAATGCGGCCGGCGTTAGTGGCCGAAAAGCGTCGGCTGCTGGATGTCTCAACGAGTACTGGTTTCGCACGATTCGCCCATACAAACGGGGAATCATGGCGGGCGGCGAGGGCTGGGCGGGGGCATTTCACGGCAGCTCTCTTCAAGACGCCACTGGCTGTGTTGACATCTTCGGCGCGAATCCGGCGCATCACGCCGTTGGTCCTGACCTCGGTTGCCGGCGCTCAGTCACGCGGAACATGCGTAGAGCCCAGCCGACTGTCGGCTGGGCTCTACGAAGAATCGTCACGCGGTTCTCTCCCGCATCAACGACGATGGAGGAGAGCGACTCATCGTATCTAGCTCTTAAGGGGTACGCCTCTTTTGACCCGTTCGAACGATAGGATCGTGCGGCGCGAACCGTAACTATCCAGCAGCAGGAATTCTCCTGCCCGGTTCGAGGTTCAGAAATGTTCAAACACAAGGTTGCAACGCGTCGTATACTGGCGCGCTCTCAGTCTGGGCTAGCCGCCGGCGTCGTCGTCACGCTGGCGATGCTCGCCGCTGCGTGCACGGACTCCGCTTCGAACATCCTCTCCCCCGCTCGCCAGTTGAGCGCGAGCGGCCAGCAGATGAGCGCGAGTGCCCAGTCGTCGACTGGGGCGTCGAATTTCACGGTGCTCGCGAACGCGGCAGTGAGTTGCACGGACGGGTCGATCGCCGGAAGCGTGGGCACGTTCCTGACCACGCCGCCTGGCGCGGTCACCCAGGTCAACTGCCCGATCTCGGGGTCGATTGACATCGGGGACGCGGCCGCGATTGCGGCCTACAAGGGATTCCTCGCCGAGTATGCGGCGCTCGCGCCCCAGCCGAAGGACCACTGCACGGTGGAGTCGGGAACCCTCGCCGGCGTGACGCTGCCGCCGGGGACCTATTGCTTCCCGGCCGCGGCCGCGCTGACGGGAACGCTGACGCTCGACGGGCCCAAGAACGGGACTTGGCTCTTCACGATCGGGACCGCCGGGTTGGGCGGAACCGGTGCGCTGACGGGCACGAACTTTTCGGTCGTGATGGCCGGCGGCGGTCAGCCGTGCAACGTGACGTGGTGGGTCTCGCAGGCCGTGACGATGACGACCTCGGGCTTCCAGGGGAACATCCTGGCCGGGGCGGCGATCACGATTACCGGCGGACCGATCAACGGCAACCTGTGGGCGGGCGCCAACGGGGTTGGCGACGTGACGACCACCGGTTCGGTAGTCACCGGCTGCGCGGGCACGGGCAACGGAAACGGCAACGGGAATGGCAAGGGCGCGTGCAACCAGGGCGTGGGCAACGGCCCCGAGGGCTGCGATCCGGGCAAGTCGAGCATCCACAACCCCTCAAACGACGAGAACGGCGGGATCCCCGGAAAGCCGGGCCGCCGGCCGTAAGCACGACGCTTTCCGCAATCGTGCGGCGCAGGGGCGCTGGTTGGCCCCTCCGCCCACGTTTGGCAGCAGTGGTTTATGTGGGTTGGGCAGGAAGCCACCCGAAAAGGCGTGCCATCCCGCGCAGCTTCATTGGACCTCCGGTGCGGCCGGTTCCGGGGCAAGGGCGAAGTAGTGCTAGTGAACTGGGCTCGCGACGTATCTCGTGAATCTCCCCGGCGGATATGATCGCAAGGAAGCCATCAAGCGCATCACCGACGCCGGCGATTCCGTCTGGACCGAGATCAACGCGGAAGGGCCGTTTCTCAAGAAGCTGCTCACTCCGGGGCAGATGAGGCTGCTGCCGGTGCCGATCTTCAACATGATCACTGCGCCGAACATACATAGTCGATTCTTCTTCGGATTCTGATGCCGTTTCTGAACCGTCCCTCTCACCGACGTATCGTTGGTCATCACGGGTTCCCCGCCGCCAGCCCGATTGCGCGCGACAGCTGTGCGTCCACGTTGTGGTTGTTGATCTCGTCGATGGAATTCTCCACGGTCACGTCGGGTGGAAGGCCGATATCCTCGAACCAGTGTCCGTCGAGCGTCAACTCGATCGATTCGGGGAACTGATAGCTCCAGCCGTTCTGCAACTCGCGCGCGAACGGGTTCCCCGTCTCGCCGGCCGTCGTGTCGCCCACGACCGTCGTGTTCCCGAGCGCGCGCATGGACAGCACGAACAGCTCCGCCGCGCTGATGGTGTTGCGGCTCGTGAGCAGATAGACCTTCCCCGCAAAGCGGCGCGAACCGGCTGGTACGACCTGCTGCGCGATCGGCGCCGCGAAATCGGTGTGCGCGGGTCCATTGCGATAGCGAACGTACGCCACCGTGGTCGTGCGGTCGGCGAATCGCCCGGCCGCTCCGGTTGCGTTTTCCAGGAAGCCGCCCTTGTTGTTCCGCACATCGATGATGATCGAGCTCACGCCGCCGAGAAGCGTGAGGGCGCTGTCCACGCTCGACAGCCAGCCGCTTCCCTCGAACGTCGAAAATGCGAGGTAGCCGACGGTCGGCGAGACGACACCGTACGAAATTCCGCCGGGCAAGTCGCCGCCATACTGGACATACTTTCCAAACGTGACCGTCGGCGCGAAGTAGTCGCCGTGGCGTTGCGTGCCCACGCGGCTCCCCCTCCACAGCACGTGATCGTCCTGGAGCTTGCTCAGCATGCCCGCGATGACCGTCGACGCGCCCTCGGGGTCCGATGTCGCCAACGCGCGCGGCCGGTAGACGGCGCCAAGCGAATCCCAGTTGACCTGCTTCACCACGAAGAGCGAATAGTGCAGGTCGAAATCGTTCCATACTTGATCGAAGAGCGCCGCCGGGCTCGCGGGCGGGTCCGGTCCGACGATCGCGTTGCATGCCGCGCAGAGCGAGAAGGCCGCGCAGAGCGAAAGGACCGCGGCCGGCGCGACGCGTCGCCTCACGGCATGGCTCCGAAGCGCCGGACGACGCCCACCGAAAAGGATTGCGAGACGTGGCGCACCGGCTGGAGCTCGTCGAGTTCGAAAATGCCGAGGCGATACGACGCCGTGATGCCGATGCGGCTCTCGGGCCTGAACGCGTACGAGAGTTCACCGTTCGCCTGGCGGAACTGAGAGAGCGGCGCGAAGTGAACGTGCATCAACTGCGTAGCGAACCGGACGTCGGCGTACGGATGGTCCACCCACGCGAGCAGCGGCACCGCGAGCGAAGCCGCGACTTGTCCCGCGCCCACGCGGCGCGTCCACCGCGCGGTTGGGCCCAGCGTCGCGACGCCGAGGTCGAAGCTCTGTTGCGCGATATCCTGGCCGGCGTAGAGGTGGCGCGCGAGCGTGATGGTCGATCCGAACTCGACGCCGAGCGCGAACTCGGCTCGGCGCGCGGAGCCTCCCCTCAGCCGCCAGTCCATGCCGGCCTCGAGCGCGTAGAGACCGAATGCTTCTTCGAGTGGAATGTCCGCCTGCGGGACCGATCCGGAGGGCGTCAGCGTAGACCCGCCGGCGGTGAGCGAAAGATGGAAGCGGCTCCCCTCGCGGACGCGGTCGTAGTCTATCCGCGCGCCGGTCCCGTTTCCCGAGTAGGCCAGCGGCGAGTCGGCAGCGTCGCGGCGCGTGTCCTGAACCATGCCCAGCGAGACTGTGAGCGACTGCCGCGGAGGCTCGCCGCCGGCTTGTGCGTGCGCGGGATGCCAAGCACACGACGCAATCGCCGCGACCACCAGCACGGCTCGAAGTTTCCCGCTACCGCAGTGACCGGCGAACGCGTGCTCCTTCGAGGAAGCACGCGCTTGGAAACCGTGTCGATGAATTCTACCCTCGTAGTGTCGCTGTCGGCGCCGCCCCTGTTACCGTAGGCGCCTTGGATGTGCACGTTTGTCGCTTCATGTTTTCATACCCATTCAGCGCCCAGAGCGTCACAATTCGTGGAACTTCTGAACCGCATCGCCCCGGACTTCACTCTGGAATCTGATTCTTCAGAGGAAATCACGCTTTCCAGCCTCAGAGGGAAAACCGTCGTCCTCTACTTCTCTGATAAAGACCACAAGGTCGCCGAGCGGTACGGCATCTGGGTCGAGAAAACGTTCTGGGGCCGCAAATACATGGGCGTCGAACGCACCACATACATCATCGGCCCCGACGGCAAGATCAGGAAGATCTTTGCGAAGGTGAATCCCGCGGGTCACGCCGCCGAGGTGCAGGCCGCGCTCAAGTAATCGCGAGCGGCGAGTCGGGGAACACCACCGCGCGCTTGCGATGATCGCCGCGCATAGCGGCATCGAGATGCAGCAGCATCGCACCCACTCCCGGGCGCATCTCCGCCGGGAGCGCCAGCACCGAGGCCGCGATCTGCTGCTCCACGGTGGGCAGCGGCGAAGCTGGCGACGCTTGGGCGCGCGTCAGGCCTGATACTCCAACCGAAAGCGCGATCGCCATCGAGACCGTCTTCACGACTGAATGAGACGTCCCGTTCATCTCCGGTTTCCTCGCGTGTGAATTGTTTCCGTTTGGCGGCCGCACGAGATCCACCAGCCAGCGCGCCGCCTTCCCGAGCGCATACCCCGCAACAGTCGCCACTTCAGCCACGCTCGGAGTAGCCGGCTCACCAAGCGATCTCAGGATCCTCGACCGCATCCGCAGGATCACCGGGCTCGCCACCGGTACCGCCTGAAAATATCGATCGTATCGCGTCCCCACGCCTTCTATCAGCGCCGCCGTGCGCCCGAAGTACACGAGATGCTGCGGCAGCACGATCGGAAAATCGAACAGCGTCTTCATCACGCGGTCGGCGAGGAGGGCGTCGATGCGCTCCTTGGTGGTGGTGCGCGAGTACGCGTTGGCGATGAGCAGCTCGGCGAGCCACCGCACCGTCTCGGGCGGCGTGCCGGGAATGATCAGCCCGAGAGAAACGAAACCCGCGGCCACGGCATCGGGATCGCGCTTGATCGCCGCAATTGATGTACGCATGAGGGAGCGGCGGGTCTCCAGAGGCACGCGCACCACCATGCCGAAATCGAGCAGCACGATCCGCCCATCGTCGGCGACCATGAGGTTGCCGGGATGCGGATCGGCGTGGAACAGGCCATCGACGAGCATCATCTGCACGTACAGCTCGACGAGCGTCGCCACCACGCGCGGCACGTCCACGCGCGCTGCATCGAGCCGGTCGATGCGCGTCCCCTCCACGAACTCCATCACGAGCACGCGCTGGCGCGTGAGTTCGTGCACGATCTTCGGAACGATCAGGTTGCGGTTCCCCGCGAAGTTCGCCCCGATCTCCATCGCATGCTCGGCTTCGAGGCGGAAGTCCATCTCCTCCGCGATGCGCAGCTCGAACTCGTCGAGCACCACGCGCACGCGCAGCACGTGCGGATGCTTCCAATAACGCTCCACCCACGAGAGGATCCGCCGTGCCGCAATCAGGTCCGCCTTCACGGCCGTCTCGACGCCTGGCCGCAGCACCTTCACCGCGACGACCTCTCCCTTGTAGCGGGCGCGATGCACCTGGCCGAGCGAAGCGGCCGCCACCGGCACGCGCTCGAACGCCTCGAACACTTCGTCCACGCGCGCGGCGCCCATCCCCTGCGAGTCCGGCCCGTTCCCGTGATAGCTCTCGGCCACGATCCCCGCGACCGTGTCGAAACTGAGCGGCGGGACCTGGTCGATGAGCTTCCCGAGTTCCGTGAGATACGGTTCCGGAATGAGGTCGGCCCGCGCGGCGAACACCTGCGCCATCTTCACGAACGTGGGCCCAAGGCGGATGATCGCCTCCACGAGCCGGCGTGCTCGGCGCGCGTGGACCTCCGGCGAGCGCGGCATCGGCCCGCCCCACCAGATCCACCGCCGGCGGTCCCTCAGGAACGAGATCGCGTACGGCCCGAGCGCGAGAAGCACGCGAATCGTGTGCATATATGAAAGGTACCGGTTCGCTGCTCGATAACAGCGCAGAATGCCCGACTACCACTACTCCTGCCACCTTGGCATATTGCAAAAAGAGTCCTGCATCCTGCATCGCCCTCGATCTTCCATCTTCGATCTTCCATCATCTTGGTCCCCCAAATGCTGAAACGCACTCCATTCCATGACTTCCACGTCGCACTCGGCGCTAAAATGGTACCCTTCGCGGGCTTCGAAATGCCCGTCCAATACCCCACCGGCATCACCGCCGAACACAACGCCGTCCGCCATAAGTGCGGCCTCTTCGACGTCAGCCACATGGGCGAATTCCTCATCACCGGTCCAAACGCGCTCGAGTTCGTGAACTACGTGACGACCAACAACGTCGCCGCACTCGAGATCAACCAGGTCCACTACTCCGGAATCCTCAACGACCGCGGCACGTTCGAAGACGATTGCCTCGTCTATCGCTTCGCCGATCACATCATGATGGTCGTGAACGCGTCGAACAAGGACAAAGACTTCGCCCACATCTCCAAACAGCTCTCCAAGTTCAATTGCAAGCTCGAGGACATCTCCGACAGCATCGCGCTCCTCGCACTCCAGGGCCCCGAAGCGCAGAAGATCCTCCAGCCGCTCACCGACGTCGCCCTCGAGCCGATCGGCTACTACCACTTCAACGTCGGCACCGTCGCGGGCTGCAAGGACATCATCGTCTCGCGCACCGGGTATACCGGCGAGGACGGCTTCGAGCTCTACTTCGACCGCAAGCATGCGACCGTCATCTGGAACGCGCTCATGGCCAAGGGCAACGTCACGCCGGTGGGACTCGGCTGCCGCGATTCGCTCCGCCTCGAGATGGGCATGGCCCTCTACGGCAACGACATCGACGACACCGTCACGCCGCTCGAAGCGAACCTCCAGTGGCTCGTGAAAATGAAGAAGGGCGACTTCGTCGGGAAACCGGCGCTCGAAGCGCAGAAGGCAGCGGGAATCCCGCGGAAGCTCGTGGGCTTCACCATCGCGGAGAAATCATTCCCGCGTCACGGCTACAAGGTGTTCGTGAACGGCACGCCGAGCGGCGAAGTCCGCAGTGGAACCATGAGCCCGAGCGTCGGGATCGCGATAGGAACGGCCTACGTTCCGACGGCTCACGCGAAGCCGGGCAACACGTTCGAAGTCGAGATCCGCGACAAGCGCCTCACCGCCACGATCGTCGAGCTGCCGTTCTACAAGAATGCGACGCATCGATAGGGAAAAGGCGATGGAAGATCGAAGATCGAAGATAGACGCTCTCGATGTTGTCCATCTTCCATCTTCCATCTTCCATCGCCGTTCGGTCGCCGATCGCAGTTCATGAAGGTCTTAATCACGCTGACCGATGTCGAACCAGCAGTGCGTTTGAACGCACTATTGGAAGCCGCGGGCGTCAAGACCGCGATGGCCTCGCCGCTCGACAACCTTCCCGCCGCGCTCAAGAGAGAAAAGCCGGACGCGATCGTCTTCACCGGAAATCTTCTCGACCCGCAGACGTTGCAGCTCGTGCGCGCCCAATTATGGGATGGGGCCGCGGTGCTCGGCCTCGCCGACGTCGGCGATCCGCAGCTCGAACTTCGCCTGCGCTCGCTCGGCTTCAACGAGGTGCTCACCAAGCCGATCCCGGCCGAGGAAGTTGCCGAGCGTGTGAAGGGCCTGCTCGAGCGGCGTCGGCTGGCTGAGGAGACCGGGTTGTACGGCGACAGCGAGGCCGTGCGCGAAGTGCTCGTGAAGATCCAGCAGATCGCGCCCGTGAGCAGCACCGTGCTGATCGAGGGCGAGAGCGGCACGGGCAAGGAACTCGTCGCGCGCGCGATCCATCGTCTCTCGCCGCGGCGCGCGAAGGCATTCATTGCCGTGAACGTCGGCGCGCTGCCGGAGACGCTGCTCGAGAGCGAGCTGTTCGGCCACGAGAAGGGCGCGTTCACGGGCGCGGCGGAGCGGCGGATCGGGCGGTTCGAGCTTGCCCATGGGGGCACGATCTTTCTGGATGAGATCGGCGATGTGCCGCCGAGCACGCAGGTGAAGCTGCTGCGGGTGCTGGAAGAGCGGCTGGTGACGCGCGTGGGCGGAACCGTGCCGATCCCGGTGGACGTGCGTGTGGTGACCGCCACGAACAGCCCGTTGAAGGAGAGCGTGGAGCGCGGGCGGTTCAGGAGCGACCTGTATTATCGGCTGAACGTGCTGCGCATTTATCTGCCGCCGCTGAGGGAGCGGCGTGAGGACATCGTCCTGCTGGTGCGGCGGTTCGTGCAGGAGTTTTCGCACGAGCACCGGAAGGAGTTTCGCGGAATCACGCCGGCGGCGATGCAGGCGCTGGTGGAGTATTCGTGGCCGGGGAACGTGCGGGAGCTGAGGAACCTCGTGGAGAGCATGGTGGTGCTTTCCCATGGAAGAGAGATTGGACTTGAAGACATACCTCGCGCGATGCGCGACGACGTGGGCGACCGGCGGTTGCCGGTGTTCGTGGGGCCGATGGTGCGGGAGGGTGAGCGTGCGGAGGGGAGGGAACTCGAGTTCATCGTGCGCAGCCTGGTGGAACTGAAGCTGCAGGTGGAGCAGTTGCGGCGGCGGGTGGACGAGGATCGCGACCGATTCGACGGAGTGGCTGCGATTGCGGGTCCGGGGTTGGTGATGCCGCCGGGGATGGTGCCGCCGCTCGCCGGCGGTGGCGTGGAGCCGGCCGTATTGGGAGCGGGCGGCGGCGGCGCATTGGTGATGAAGCCGGGGATGACGATGGCGGAGATCGAGCGGGCGGCTATCGAGTCGGCGTTGCGGGAGACGCGCGGGAATCGTCGTAAAGCGGCGGAGATCCTCGCCATTGGCGAGCGTACGCTCTATAGGAAGTTGAAGGAATACAATCTTCCGTTGGGTCAGTACGATTCGGACAATTAGCCCGCCGTATTTTGCTCCCGCCTTGCGGAACTGACCAGTAAGCGCACAGAATACAGTGTGGTTTGAGGCGGCTTGATTCGGACGTGATGATGACTGAATCGAGATCGTCTAGGAGTAGAGTTTGCACGTTGTCCGACGTGCGCTGCCGCACGCCTCACATCCGGAACTCGTGAACGCACAACCTGCCCAACCAGGACAGCCCGGACAGATTGCAGGATCGGTACTTCCGCTGAAGAAGGCGGAGGAGTTGTTGTCGACCTTGCAGGATGTGGTGTCGGCGCGGATTGTGGCGGACGCGAGTGGTGGCGTCGATTCGATTCACGTGCTGGTGATGGGGACGACGACGCCGAAGCAGGTGGTGCGCAACATCGAGAGTGCGCTGATGGCGCAGCTCGGGATGCGGGTCGACCACCGGAAGATTTCAGTCGCGACCACCATGAGGCGACCGACGACGAATCCTGAAGGTGAGCCGATGGCGGTGCCGAAGCCGGAGACGGCGGGGACGGGCGCCGGCAGGGCGCTGTACTTCGAGGATGTGGAAGTTCGCGGGTCGCGTGCGAAGGGCGTGGCGTGCAAGGTGACGCTGCGGCGCGGGAAGGAGCAGTTCGTTGGCGAGGCCGAGGGATTCGAGAGTGAGCGGTCGAGAGTGGAGATAGCGGCGCGGGCCGCGGTTGCGGCGATCGCGTTGTGTGATGGCGGTGAGTTGAAGCTCTCGTTCGAGGGCGCGAAGGTGATCGACGCGTTCGGGCATGAGCTGGTACTGGTGGGAGTGCTGGTACATGTGGGACGGAACAACGTGCTCCTGACGGGCAGCTGTGAAGTGAAGGAGAGTCTGGAAACGGCGAGTGCGCTGGCCGTTCTCAATGCGACGAACAGATGGGTGGAGGGCGTTCGCTGAGTGCTGTTGTGTCAGTGACTCGCAGGTTGACCGTAAACTAGAGGAGAAAAAGACCCCCGACTCCGGCGGAGCGAAGCTGAGCGGGCACAAGTAGCAGGAGCGGAGCCGATTTTGGAGCACACCTGACAAGCGGTTGGGTGTGACTTTTAGTCCAAAGGAGGTGACGCAACTTGGCCATTCTCGCGAATGTTGTTCTCGCGGTTCTGTCGTTCGTGCTCGGAGAGAATCTTACTTGGATATAAGTCGGCGTCGGGGGTTCTCCTTTCTTCTATGAGTCAGAGCGCTACCAAGCGGTACGTTGTCCTGTGTGCAGTCGGCGCTGCGGCAAGCGCCGCGTTCGTAGCGCGCGTCTCCCCAGGACTCAGCTGGGACAATGCGGCGGCTGCCGGCTTCTTCGCGCTCATCGGGTTGGCAGCGCAGGCCCTCGCCCATCGCCTGCCTAAGGGCGTAGCCGGAAGCATTGGCTTCATTCCGTTCATGAGCGCTCTCTTCGTCGCACCGAGTTTGCCTCTCGTGTGCGCGGTTGGCCTTGCCGTACTCGCCGCGGAGGTCTTGCAGCATCAGGTGCCGTTGAAAGCGACCTTCAACGTCGCGCAACACGTTTTCGCGATTTCGGTCGCCGTCCTTGTTTTTGCATACTTGGGCGGCCACGCGATGACGAAAACGGAGACATTTGGTCTGCTGCCGTTCGCGGCGTCGTTCACCACGTTTCTTCTGGTGAACACCGTAATGGTCTCCGGCGTTATCGCCGTGAGTCAGCGTCGAAAAGTGTTCGAGGTTTGGCGACAGATCACGCACGGAACCGTTCTCTACGACTTTCTCGCGCTTCCGGTCGTCTATCTGTTCGCATCGGTCTATATCAACAAGGGCCCCGCGCTTGCTTCCGCGATTGCCATACCCCTGATCGGCCTGCGACAGCTGTACAAGACGAACAGGCAGCTCGAGACGATCAACGAAGAGCTGCTCCAGTTGATGGTCGCCGCCATCGAAGCTCGAGACCCGTACACGTCTGGCCATTCGCAGAGGGTCGCGGAGTATTCGAGGATCGTGGCGCACGCGGCGGGACTGGGGTCACGCGCGACGGAGCGGGTGCATACAGCGGCGCTGCTCCACGACGTCGGCAAGATCCACGAAGTGTTCGCTCCGATTCTTCACAAGCCGGGCCGCCTCAACGAGGCGGAGTTCGCCATCATGCGTACTCACACCGAGAAGGGCGCCGTCCTCGTCGCCACGGTGACGCGGTTCCGTGATATTGTTCCGGCTGTTCGCAGCCATCACGAGGCTTGGGACGGCTCAGGTTATCCTGACAAACTCGCGGGCGAGCTGATCCCGCTTTGGGCACGCATAATCACGTTTGCCGACACCATCGACGCGATGACCACGGATCGTCCCTATCGTGAGGCCCTTACCGCCGACTCGGTGAGAGAGGAGCTGCGGTCACAGGCGGGACGTCAATTTGATCCGAGGATTGCCGCGCTGCTGATCGTCGACAAGCACTGGCTGCGGCTGACCGAAGCGATTCGCTCGAACCATGATTCTGGAGAGTTCGAGTCGTTGTCGGGCGACGCAGTTCCCCGCCATTCTGGAACTGCGCAGTCTTTCGTTTCGTAGCTCGGCTCGCGCCTCGATCGCGCTGCGGCACCGTCGGCATCCTCACTCGTTGAGGAACTGCTGCAGTTCGAAGGATGGACGCGTTCGATCACGCCTGTCCTCGCTGAGCAATTCCTCAATGATGCTCCGCTGATAATCGGTCGCTCAGGCCTCAGCGCATTGAAGATGCTTGATTCCCAGCGGCTTCGCTTGTCAGTGCGATGGACAACTGGTGCTCGTTCAGGCCGGAACTGCATGGAGGAGAATCGACGCAAATGAGTCGGACGAACTTCTCGAGTGGAACTCCCTGGGAGCCTGTCGTCGGCTATTCACGTGCCGTGCGCATCGGCAATGTCATCTACGTGTCCGGCACGACCGCGACGGGCCCGGACGGCTCACTCCTCGGCGTCGGTGATGCGAGAGCTCAGACCGTCCAAACAATCAGGAATATCGAACGGGCTCTTGAGCAGGCTGGCGCCACGCTTGCCGATGTCGTGCGAACGCGCATCTTCGTGACGAATATCGCTGATCACTGGGAAATGATCGGCCGGGCTCACGGCGAGGCATTTCGGGATACTAGGCCGGCGACGTCCATGGTTGAAGTACGTTCGTTGATTGATCCCGCAATGCTCGTTGAGATCGAGGCCGACGCCGTCGTGGCGCGGTAGAGCTCAACTCGATCACCAGTGGCTGACGCCGGTCTCGAGCGTCGACGACCCCCTGTGAGGATCTGTCGAGGATAGGCCAGCCTAGAGATCGCTTCTATCGCGATAGGGAAGCATTGTGCGAGGCAGCCACGACGGCGGGTTAGCATTGTTGCTTCTGTCCCTGAGAGCGCGCTTGGATGGCTTCGAGTGACGCCTGCGGATCAGCGAAGGCCATGTCCGGCGTGGCCGTGCAGGTCGGCGCATCCTGGGCGGATACCATCGGTAGCCTCTCAGGCGGACCTCGGTGAGTGCGAACACGGGTTAGGAGATAACGGGCGCGGGATGTCACCCCGTGGCTTGATTGTGTTCAGATCATTTGCACGATTCAGTCGCTGCATTCATGTTCCGCCACCGCGTTTGGCTGGTTGATCGCGTGCCGACACTCTTGGAGACAGCAAATGAGGCGATCAGAGCTTGCGACAGCAGTCGGATCAGTGCGCGACGCGCTGACATCGAGCGAGATGCAGGAGCGCATTTGGGAAACGATTAGGAGTCCGGAGAAGACGAGGACCAATCCGGCGCTTGTCGCAGCTATTAGCGCCTACGCAATAAGTGCTTCGCAGTTTGATCAGATTGCCGCGCGCGCAGCGCAACTCATGGGACTGTCGCCGCTGACCGATCCAGCCTTTTGGGCTGAGTTGTTAGCGGGTCCGTCAAATCGCCCGACGGCAGCCAGAGAGGTTCTCAATTCCATCAACAGCGCCACAAAGACTATCCCCGCTCTGCTCGCGCTGCTCAACGATAGCGATCTTGGACATCTGCGCGAAAACTTAGCCCGCAATAAGGCCCCGACTCAGGAAATCCTGACAGTCATCCTGTTCGAGGACAGCGAGCAGTTCTCTCGACCAGCGAGAGTCGCCGAGCTGTTTTATGGAGTGCAAGCGCTCTATGACAGTTGTGCAATGTTGCTAGATGAATCTCCCGACAACCTCAGTCTGGTAGGTTGCGATGCGGGCAGTGATAAGGCGTTCGACTTTCTTGGAGTCGCCAAGGTCGTCCAGCAGGTCAAGGAAGTCGTCATTTCGTTGTGGGACAGGGTGGTCTTCTATCGTTTTCAGCAAGCTGAGCAGAAGATGCGGTTGATCCTAGAGTCGTTGCCGATCCTCACGCAGATTCGCGAGAAAGAGCAATCGGGCCACCTGTCTCCAGAGATGGCGGCTATACTGCGGAATAAGGTCATGGAAGGTGCAACTCTGTTTGTAAACGCGGGCGCGATCATCCCAGAGGCTCAGGCTAAGACGAACGCCACTGAGCCGCGCAAGCTTTTGGCACCGGAGCAAAAGCTCCTCGCGAATCCTATGGTCGGCAATGTCTCGACTCCGAGGGAGGAAAGACATGACGCCATACACCACGGAGACTCGGAGACAACTACCTACGAGGACGCCGAGCCGAGCATTGCCGCAGAGACCGCTGGAGGTCTCACTGCGCACGAGAGTGAGTTGCTTGAACTGCTCAAGAAGAAGCAGGCCAATGCGAAGCGACGGAAGCGGAAGACCTGAGGTTAGAAAAACGAGCGCGCAAGTGCACGACATCCAGCAGCATTTGTAGCGCAAAACGAGTTGCCTGTTCGCTCGCGCACGCTCTGCTGAGCGCCTTGCCTGCGTTCGTATCTTACAAATCGTGCCCACGACATTTTCACGCTCGGAGCTATACGCGCTTGTCTGGTCCGAGCCAATGCAGCGGATTGCAAAGCGCCTCGGTATCTCGGACGTCGCAATCGCGAAGCGCTGCCGCAAGCTGAATATCCCCGTTCCGGGGCGTGGCTACTGGTCGCGTAAAACGGCGGG
>Ga0208716_1000150_pt1 | contig 27940 bp, 29 predicted proteins | sample NGESurdeep092012_8_FD_184482 | JGI IMG/M metagenome (GOLD analysis project Ga0208716, IMG submission 184482) | Arctic peat soil microbial communities from Barrow, Alaska - NGEE Surface sample 415-3 deep-092012 (SPAdes) | ecosystem: Environmental > Terrestrial > Soil > Wetlands > Peat ...
CCGTCGGCCTGCACCGAGACCGACAGCCCGCCGATTCCGTAGCCGTCGGCCTGCGCCGAGACCGACAGCCCGCCGATTCCGTAGCCGTCGCTCTGCAGCTGGGCGGTCTGGAGCTGCGGGGAGGACCCAAGTGCCGAGTGCTGTTCGCCGGCGTGCGCTGCGGCCGCGCCGGCGATGCTGAACGTGGCCGCTGCCGAGATGGCCAGTGCCGCGGCGGCGATCCGCGACAGCGGGGTGAGTTGGCGATTCATCGTGATCCTCAGAACTCGTAGTCGGAACGGATCTGCAGGGTCACCGTGGTGTTCGCGGTGCCGGTGTTCTGCGCGCAGATGCTGTAGTAGCCCGGACCGGGGAACGTGCCGTAGGCCGACCGGAGCTCTCCGGACCATGCATTGACACGGGTCGGCGTGTTCTGGATGACGACGCCGTTGCGCAGCAGCTTGAACTTGGCGCCCTGGTTCGTGGCGTAACCGTCCGCACGGACCTGGTAGCTGGCGTACTGGCTGGCGCTGCAGGCTCCGTTGCCCGGCGTCAGCACGGTCGAGGTGGGCGGCCCGGCCTGGGCGGCGGCGGCACCGGCGAGCGTGATGGCGGTGGCTGCGCCGGTGGCAAGGACGGCGGCGGCGATGCGGGCGGAAAGGCGAGTGGTCATGACGTTCCTCCGGGGATCCGGTGATCGGGACCCTGGTGGCTCCGATCTGCGACGAGGAGAAAGGTAGATCCGCCGTCCGCTCAGTTCCCAGACCGGAATGCGCTCACTTTCCGCTCAGCAGTCGACGGCGCCACTGGGTCGTACCGAATCCCCGATGAAATCGTCAGTACTTTCGCCGGCTGGAAGGCGTCCCCCGTGTCGTCCCGGACGTTGTCGGTGTCGAATTGAGTCACGACGATTCCGGGTGCGGTGATAACGATGTCACCGCGATGGTTCCTCAGCGGCGCACCGCGCTTCGATCGGCGGCCGCGACGATTGCGGTGTCTGGTCGGGCAACCGACATCCAGGTTGGGCTATTTGTTCTCGCCCGGGTTTCCGGCGTGTTCGGTCTCGGCGCCGGTGGGTTCGGGTTTCGCCGGGGCGGCGGTGGCGGTGGGTGATGGACAGGAAGTGGGGGGCGTGATGCTGTCGCCGGCCGTGCTGGTGCAGGTGGCGGCGGGTCTGCTGCCGTCGTTGGTGTCGCCGCCTTCCTTGCGGCCGACTCCTGCCACGTTGAGTTGGAATGCCAGGACAAGGGCAACGACGGCGAGGGTTGCGGTGATCCAGATGGTGATGCGGCGCATGGATTTTCCTCTGGTGAGCGGGCGGGCGAGCGAAAGTCGACTGGGTTACCAGGCGAAGTCTTCGGTGTTGATCTGGTCGGATGTGGCCCCGGCGTTTTTCGCGGCCGTTCGGACGGCTTTGATCCACCGGGGTGGACCGCAGACGAAAATGTCGCGGTGGGCGATGTCGGGGACAAGCGACTGGAGCGCATCACGGTCACTGGATGCCGAGCTGGTTCCTGCTGGTAACCAGCTTCCGTCAGCGCGCCGCGGTCCGGGCAGAAAGTGGACGTCGATTCCTCTCCGCGCGGCGAGTTCGTCGATCTCGGCGACGAAGATGGCGTCATTGGAGTCGGAGTAGCGGTAGACCAGGGTGGCCTCGCCGGGTCCGAAAGGTGTGTCCTCGAGCAGGGCACGGATCGGGGTGATGCCGACACCGGCGGCCAGCAACAGCACGCGGGGGTGGCGTCGGCGTTCAGCGGTCATGGACCCGTAGGGGCCTTCCAGGAACACTCTGGTCCCTGGGACGAGCCGGCCGACGCGGTCGCTGCCGTCGCCGATCGCCTGGACGGTGACCCGCAGTCGGTCGTTGGTGGGGGCGGCGGAGATGGTGAACGGGTTGCCTCGTGACCACCCGGGGCCGTCGAGGAAACGCCAGATGAAGAACTGCCCGGATTTGGTGTGGAGCCGGTCGAGATTGTGGCCTTCCACGCGGACGGAGACCACGCCAGGACCTTCCTGAACAACGGAAGTGACGCGGATCCTATGGCGCACCGAGCGCCAGATCGGCAGGAACACCCGGTACAGCAGGATCGCGCCTGCGCTGACTGCAAACAGGGTCCAACAATAGACCTGCGCGAAAGTGCCGTGGAAGTCGGCGCCGTCGATGATCTGATGGGGTAGGGCGAGCCCGATGCCGAGGTACGCGTACAGGGCGGCGAACGGCCCGATGATATCGGCCCAGCAAAAGCCGGCCGGCTGCGTGCGCCGAGGGGCCTGTCGGGAATGGGCGAGGTTGTCATTGGCGGTCATTCGGCCCTCCCAGCGCCGGTCAGCGCGATGCGAATGATGTGGCGGCCGTTCGGTGAACGCCGTGCAGGAGGTGGATCGGGACCAAGCCCAGCAGCAGCATCGGCGGGCCGAGCAGCATCGGTCCGATCACTGCCAGTGCGGACTTGATGGTGTCCGCGGCGGCGGTGAGCAGCGCGCCGCCGGTGACGAGCCCGGTCACCCAGACCAGGGCCGCTGCCACGGTGCCGGCCAGTACCCGGATCAGCGGAACCCCGGCCTTGGCGGCAAGGCGCGGGGTGATGGTCCGAGCCCCGGCGACGAACTGGCCGATCGCCGCCGCGGTGGTGGGACTGCGCGAGAGGCGTTGCCCTGCAAGGTCAGCGATCCGGGTCATCCGGGCCCGCAATCCACTGTCGCTTACTTCGGGCGGATCGGATCACCTCTACCCTGCGATCACCGCGGGTGCGACGGGGTTCCTCACCAAGGACGCCGACCCCGACGAACTCCTGAGCGGTACTCGCCGGGCAGCGGACGGCGACAACCCTTACAGCACAACGGTTCTCCATCGCATTGTGAACGCAGCACTACAAGCCAGCACGGCAAACACCGAACTCGAACCCCGGCCCGTCCTCACACCCAGGGAACGCGACGTCCTCGCCCTCCTTGGTGAAGGACTGTCCAACAGAGATATCGCCGACCGCATCGCGATCAGCGTCACCACCGTGAAGACGCATGTCGCCCGACTGATGGAACGCACCGGCGCCACCAACCGCGTTCAACTCGCACTGCTCGCGGTGCGCCACAACATCACCCGATAGAGCCTGAGACAACGAAACTGGATCCGAGTCTGGAGCTCGGCGATCCGTGCGTCGAGGTCATCGATGTGCTCGGTGATCATTTAGGTGTGCCCCGGCCTCGACGGCGATGTCCGCCGCCGGCTCGCTTGTTCCGCCGGCCACGCACCGCGCGACTAGCGGATCAGAAACCGGGCCGGACGAGCAGAACCCCGGCGCAGCAGAGCATTCGGATCGGCAACCGGGCCGGTGAGGCCAGCGCGGCCGAGTCTCAGCCGGCGCCGAGCGCGCCGCGCCGGGCCGTGAAGAGCGGCTCCAGACGCGCTTCCAGCCGAGCGAACACCGCGGTCCGATTTCAGCGCAGCGTGATACCCAGCAGCGCATCGACGGCATCCGCGACCACCCCGCCGGCCAGCGAACCGTCGGCCGCCCAGCGGTCGAGGACCTCGATCGCGGCGGGCGTGTCCAGATCGTCGGTCAACGCCGATCTGACGTCGTGCAGCACCTGCGAGGCGTCGGCGCCCTTGCGTCCGGCGGCTTCTCGCCACGCGGCGAGCCGCTGCAGGGCCCGGTCCAGCAGGCCGTCCGTCCATTCCCGGTCCTGGCGGTAGTGGCCGGACAGCAACGCGAGCCGGACCGCCATGGGGTCGACGCCGTCCCGGCGCAACCGGGAGACGAACACCAGGTTGCCGCGCGACTTGGACATCTTCTCGCCGTCCAGCGCGATCATCGCGGCGTGCGTGTAGTGCCGGGCGAACGGCACGACCCCCGTCAACACCTCGCTGTGCGCGGCCGAGCACTCGTGATGCGGGAATATCAGATCGCTGCCGCCGCCCTGCACGTCCATCGTCGGACCCAGCCGATTGCCGGCGATCGCCGAGCATTCGATGTGCCATCCGGGCCGCCCCAGCCCCATCGGGGATTCCCAGGACGGTTCGCCCTCGCGCCGCATCCGCCACAGCAGCGGGTCGAGCGCGTTCCGCTTCCCGGGCCGCTCCGGATCGCCGCCGCGTTCGGCGGCCAGCGCGAGCATTGTCGACAGGTCGTACCGGGATTCGTAGCCGAACTTGGGTGCGGCAGCCACATCGAAGTACACGTCGGGATGCTCGGCGTCCTCGACGCGGTAGGCCGCGCCCATCTCCAGCAGCCGCGCGACGGCACCCGATACCTCGTCCATGGCTTCGACCGCGCCGATGTAGTCCCGCGGGGCAAGGACCCGCAGGGCCGTCATGTCCTCGCGGAACAGCTGGATCTGGCTGTCGGCGAGTTCGCGCCAGTCGACGCCGTCGCGAGCCGCCCGCTCCAGCAGCGGGTCGTCGATGTCGGTGATGTTCTGCACGTAGTGCACGCCGCGCCCGCCGTCCAGCCACACCCGCTGCACCAGATCGAACGCCAGATAGGTCGCCGCATGCCCGAGATGCGTTGCGTCATAGGGGGTGATGCCGCAGACGTAGATGGTGGCCGGCTGACCGGGGGTGGTCGGACGGACCATGTCGGTGGCCGAGTCGTACAGCCAGAGCGGCCCGGACGCGCCAGGCAACGACGGGACGTGAGGTGAGGCCCAGGACTGCACCGGTCCACGATAAACGCCGCCCGCCATCCGCCGGACCGCTCAGTCCGGCACACCGGGGATGACGTGCCGGTTCGCGTGCAGCACCGCCGCCTGCCAGCCGCGCAGGCTCGTGCCGCGAAGGTCGGCCGGCGGTGACGAGGCGGGGAACATGATGTTGTCCCGGTCCGGATGGTGCGGCAGGTTCAGTGTGTGGCCCAGTTCGTGCACGAGCACGGTGTCGTCACAAGTGTTGGGGTGTGCCCGGTCGAACAGCGAGGCCTGCACGACCACCCAGTCCGCGCTGATCCCCAGCGAGCAGCCGGTCACGTTGCCGGCGATGTCCCGGACGACGATCACCGTGATCGGAACGCCGATCGTCACCCCGGGGAGCGGCGCGGTCGCCGTTACCCGGCGGTAGAACTCCGTGTGCCCCAGCACGTCGTCCAGCAGCAGCCGGCGATTCGCGTGCGGCGCCAACGCGTTCGGCGGAGCGGGTTCGGGTTCGACGTGCACGCCGGTCAGCCGGACGCGAATGCCCGCGCCCGCGGTCAGCACCCGGTCGGCCCGGTCCATCGAGCTGGACAGCCGATCCTCGGTGGTCAGCGGGCGGCCCAGTTCGTCGGACAGGATGACCACCCGGACCCGCAGCGTGGCCGGTCCGATGCGTTGGCCGGTGACGGCGGCGTGTGCGGCCTCTCCCGCCGCCGCCACCCCGCTCGACACGTCCAGGGTGGCGGCGCCGACGGCCCGGGTCATCGCCCTGGTCACACCCTTGAGAGCGTCGGCCAACTGACTGGCGCTGCCGCCCAGGATCACAACGGCGGCCAGGGAATCGGGGTCCGATGGCCCGGCGGGCGGGGAAAGGTGGGGTCGTCGGCCAGTGCTTCGAGCCGTTCACGGAGCACGTCCACCTCGTCCGGGGTGAGCAGGGCCGCCAGCTCTTCCCCGAGGTCGGCGTCGAGGTCGGTGAGCAGCTTCGCGACGCCGTCCACCACGGCGGCCGGCAGCGGGCGGCCGGCCCAGCCCCACAGGATGGTCCGGAGTTTGTCGTCGGAATGGAAGCACAACCCGTGGTCGACGCCGAGCACCCGCCCGTCGGGCAGCGGCAGCACGTGCGAACCCTTGCGGTCCGCATTGTTGACCACGAGATCGAAGCCGGCCAGGGTGGCCAGCGCCGGTCGATCGGCATGCACCAGCGCCACCGGCGAGCCATCCTCGTCCACCGCCCGCAAGACCGGCAGCCACCCGGCAGGCACCTGCTCGATGCTCACCAGATCGACGGCCTCGTCCGGGTTGGCGTCCTCGATCCAGCGCTGCACCATGCCCGGCCCGAACGGCCCGGAGCGGAGCACCGTCAACGGCACGCAGTCCCAGCCCGCGACCTGCGACACCAGGTAGGCGGCACGTTCCCGGTCGGCCAGCGTGCCGTCCGGGAAATCCCACAGCGGGCGTTCGCCGCGGACGGGCTTGTAGATGCAGGGCACCGTCAACCCGTCCGCGGACGCCTCCGCGAGCAGGGTGACGTTCGAGGCGTCGGTGAGCCGACCGGTGATCGTGATCTCCCCGGAGGTCAGCACCTCCGCGGTCACTGCATCGATCCCTCCGGTGTCGATCCCTAGGGCGTCGTCGTCGGTCTCGCTCTCGGGGCTGGCGGGGGTGCTCCTGTCTGGCGGGGGTCTCGAACCGGTCGAGGCCGGCTCAGCCGAGGGCACCGCGGTGATAGCCGTTCAGCCGCGGGCAGATGTGGCCATCCGCATCCAGCGGGTTGTTGCACAGCGGGCAGGGTGGGCGCCCCGCAGCCACCACCCGCTCCGCGTGCTTCGCGAAATCCCTGGCCTCGGCCAGTGACATGAACACCCGGAGCGCGTCGGGGCCGTCTTCCCGGTCCTCGAGCACGACCTCTTCGCCGACGTCCTCCTCGGACAGCGCCAGCAGTTCGACGATCACCTGGGAGCCCTCACCGTCCCAGGCCAAGCCCATGGTCCCGACCCGGAACTCGGCGTCCACCGGAGTGGCCAGCGTGGCGTCACCCCGTTCGGGGTGAGCATCGCTTTCCGCCTGTGCACCGAACCGCCGGGCGACCTCGGTGATCAGCGATCCGAGCCGATCGGCCAGCACCGCCACCTGTTGCTTCTCGCAGGCCACCGAGAGCACCCGCCGGCCGTCGACGACCTGGAGGAAGAACTCGCGCTCGCCGGGCTGCCCGATGGTCCCGGCTAGGAACCTCTCGGGTGAGCGGAAGACGTGGACCTGGCGTGGCATGGCACCTCCGAGCTTAGGCCACCGGGTCTGGACGGGACGAAGTCGAGCGGCTCCGTGCCGCAGGTGGTCGCGGAGCGGTCAGCGGGTGACGCCACCGGGCACCGCTTCCGAAGCGGCGACCGGTTGTGCATCTTCGGGTGGTGGATCTTCACGCCGTAACCGCGGCACCGGGTGGGACCCGAGTGATCGCAGCTCACCGGTGTCGTTGATGCGTTCGACGAACGGGCGCAACGGGGTGTAGCGGATCACCGACAACGACGCAGGCGCCACCACGATGCGCTGGAAAGAATCCAGGTGCAACCCCAGGGCGTCCGCGAGCAGCGCCTTGATCACATCGCCGTGCGAACAGATCAGCACGGTACGCGCAATCGGGCCCTTGGCGGCGCCGTGCGGGGCATCCGCCTCGGTGGCGTCCGGTCCTTCCGATCCGTCCGGCGGGGCCGGCGGCGCTGGTTCTCCAGGGGGAGGCACCACCAGGGCCCGGACCGCCTGGACCGCCCGTGCCGACACCGCGGCCAGCGACTCGCCGCCTGGGAACACGGTCGCCGACGCGTGATGCTGCACCGTGCGCCAGAGGGGTTCGGTGGCCAGTTCGCGCAGCGGCCGACCCGCCCAGTCGCCGTAGTCCACCTCGGCGAGCCGGTCGTCGACCTCGACGGTCAATCCGGTGGCCGCCGCCAGCGGGGCGAGCGTCTGCCGGCACCGCTCCAGCGGCGAGGAGACGATGCGATCGATGGCGATGTCGGCGAGCCGATCGGCGATGCCGGTGGCCTGCGACCGGCCGTTGTCGTCAAGGTTGATGCCCGGGGTGCGGCCGGCCAGCACGCCGGAGGTGTTGGCCGTCGACCGGCCGTGCCGCAGCAGGATCACCGTGGTCACCCACGAGCGGGGCTCCGGCCTGGCCCGGCCGGCCGGGCCCGGTGACAGCGAGCCGTTCGGGGCCGTCGAGGTCGTCATCTCAGCGGCCGATTCGGTGCCGGCGGTCCCACCGGAAGCGCTCATGTCGCCGCCAGCGCGCCGGTGCTCAGCGCGATGATGATCGCCGCGGCCAGCGACCAGCGGTACCAGACGAAGATCTTGATCGTGTGACCCGCGACGTACCGCAGCAGCCACGCCACCGAGGCGTACGCGACCACGAACGAGACGATCGTGCCGATCAGGGTGGGCAGCCAGCCGACTCCCCCGGCCTCTCCGCCGGTCTTGAGGGCGGACGGCAGCTCGTAGGCGCCGGCACCCAGCAGCGCCGGGATGCCGAGCAGGAACGCGAGCCTGGTCGCCGTCACCCGGTCCAACCCGCGCATCAGGCCGACCGAAATGGTCGCGCCGGACCGGGACACCCCGGGGATCAGCGCAAGGCACTGCGCGAACCCGATGATCAGCGAGTCGGCCAGGTTGAGCTCGCGCTCGCCGCGGTCCTGCTTGGCCACCGCCTCGGCCAGCAGCATGACGCCGCCCCAGATGATCAGCGCGAACGCCACCACCCACAGGCTCCGCAGCGGTCCGGCGACGATGTCCCTTCCCAGGTAGCCCACCACCACGATCGGCAGCGAGCCGATCAGCACCAGCCAGGCCAGCCGGTAGTCGGGATCGGTGCGTCGTTCGGCGTTGAACAGCCCGCGGACCCAGGCGCGGACCAGCACAACGATCTCGGTCCAGAAGTAGATGACGACGGCGAAGATGGCGCCTACCTGGATGACCGCGGTGAACGCCGTCACGGACGGGTCGTCGATGGACAGCCCCATCATCTTGGCCGCGATCGTCAAATGCCCGGTCGAGGACACCGGTAGGAACTCCGTCAACCCCTCGACGATGCCAAGGATGATCGCCTGCAGGATCGTCACGCCGCCACACCCGCCTTCTCGGCCGCTTCGACGACGGTCCGCAAGGTGCCGATCCGAGCCTCGAGTGTGGAATCGAAGCAACTGATGTTCACGCTGGTGACGCCCCCCTCCGCGAGCCGGGCGAGCCGATCGGCGATCCGGTCGACATCCCCGAGCAAGCAGGTGCGGTCCAGGAACTCGAAGGGCACCGCGGCCGCCGCGCCGGCGTAGTCGCGCGACAGGAACCGTCGCTGCACCTCGTCGGCCTCCTGCTCGTAGCCCATGCCGGAGGCGATCCGGTGGTAGAAGTTCGTCTTCTTCGATCCCATGCCGCCGATGTAGAGGGCGGCATGCGCACGCACTCGGGCGGCGGCCTCCCGCGGATCGGCGGCGACCGAGACCGGTACCTGCGCGCTGATGTCGATCAGATTCGGGTCCCGTCCGGCGTCGAGCGCGGCCGCGTGGATCCTCTCGATCGACTCGCCGGCGGACTCGGGGTCGAAGAAGATCGCCAGCCAGCCGTCCGCGATCTCACCGGTCAGCCGCAGGTTCCGCGGTCCGAGCGCCGCCAGGTAGACGGGCACGTCGGCGCGGACGGGCTGCAACGAGAGCACCAGGGACTTGCCCGGTCCGTCGGGCAGCGGCAGCGTGAAGTGCTCGCCACCGGCGGTCACCCGATGTCGGTGCAGGGCCTGCCGAACGATCTGGACGTACTCCCGGGTCCGGCCGACTGGGTCGTGGAACTGCACGCCGTGCCAGCCCTCGGAGACCTGCGGACCGGAGACGCCAAGGCCGAGCCGGAAGCGCCCACCGGAGAGCGCATCCAGGGTGGCGGCCGTCATGGCGGTCATCGCGGGGGTGCGGCCGGGGATCTGCAGCACGGCCGAACCGATGCCGATCCGGGTGGTCCGTGCGGCCACCGCTGCCAGCACACTGACGGCGTCGGAGCCGTAGGCTTCCGCCGCCCACACCGCGTCGTAACCGAGGGTTTCGGCGGACTCGGCGAGTGTGAGGTTCCCCACCAGTTCGGCCGCCGAGCTCGCATACCCCAGGTTCAGGCCAAGACGCACACGGTCTGGCACGTTCAGGCACCCCTTGTTCCAGCGGCCCGGCGCCGACAGAATCGGCCCTCGATCGGCCTTGTGCCGTCGGCTCCCCGCGTGAATACGGTACCCGCGGCGCGCCCCCGCACGGGCCACGGCACGGCCGGTGCGTAGGTTGACGCCATGGATTCGCGCCGCGTCGGACGCAGTGGACTCGAGGTGTCCAGGCTGGCTCTCGGCACCATGATGTGGGGTCGTGACACCGGCGCCGACGACGCGGCGGCGCAGCTGGAGGCGTTCGTTGGTGCCGGCGGCAGCCTGATCGACACCGCGAACATCTACGGCGACGGGGATGCCGAATCGATCCTCGGCACCCTGGTCCCCGACGTGGTGCCTCGTTCGTCGGTGGTGCTGGCCACCACCACCGTCGGGGTGGGCGGCGGGCGCGGCCGGCTGCTCGCGGCGCTGGATCTCTCGCTCGCCCGGCTCGGCGCCGACCACGTCGACCTCTGGCAGGTTCACGGGTTCGACACGTCGGTGATCTTCGAGGAGACCTGCTCGGCACTGCGTACGGCGGTGGATTCCGGTCGCGCCCGTTACGTCGGAGTGTCGGGAATGACCGGCTGGCAGGTCGCCACCATCGCCGGGGGGCTGCGCGCGTTCGGCATTCCGGTACCGCTGGTGTCCGTGGAGTCGGAGTACTCGTTGGTCGAGCGCGAGCCGGAGGATTCGCTACTGCCGGCCGCCGCCGTGCACGGCCTCGGTTTGCTGGCCTGGGCGCCGCTGGGTCGTGGCGTGCTGACCGGCAAGTACCGGCACGGCACACCGGCCGATTCCCGTGGCGCGTCACCGCATTTCACCCGGTACGTCGGCCGGCACCGGACCGAACACGCGGCCCGGGTCGTGGAGGCCGTCGCGACGGCCGCGGACGGGCTTGGTACGTCACCGCTGGCGGTGGCCTGCGCCTGGGTCCGTGACCGGCCCGGCGTGTCCAGCGTCGTCATCGGCGCCAGGGACCGGGCCCAGCTGCTGGGCTCGCTGGCGGCGGAAGAACTCACCCTGCCGGCCGAGATCCGCGCCGCCCTGGACGACGTGAGCGGCGCAACGGAACCCGCCCCGGACCTGCCGACCGAGTCCCCCAACGACTGACCATGCCCCCGTTACGGCGCGGATCATCTTCGCCAGCGCGGCTGAACTCGTTTACTTCCGTCACTCCCGTCCCATAACCCTGGGACTTGATCCGCGCCGCCGAAGATGATCCGCGCTGAAACAGGGGCGCCACGGTGGCCGAGGCGCCGGGGTGGCGCGGGTAGGGTCCCCACGTGCCCGAGGTCTTCGCCGAGTTCTGCGCCGCCGGCCTGTGGCCAGGAGTCGGGCCGGTCGTGGCGGGCCAGCTGGCGCAGGCCGGGATCACCGGACCGGCGGACGTCACGGCCGGAAAACTGGCCGCGCTGCCCCGGATGACCGACCGCAGGGCCAACCGCCTGGTGACCAGCTTCGTGGGCGCGACACACCTCTACGAGCTCGCGGAACTCCTTGTCCCGCAGGAGATCCCGGCTCGCTGGGCGCTGCGCCTGACCGACTCCCTCGACTTCGCTGACGCCGCGCAGGCGCTGCGCACGGACCCGTGGCGGCTGCTGCTGCTGCCGGACGCGACCGTGGCCCAGGCGGACCGGCTGGCCCGGTCCATCGACCCCGACGTCCGCCGTGACGACCCCCGCCGCGGACGTGCGCTGGTGGCCTGGACGCTGGCCCGGTTCGCCCGGGACGGGCACACCGCCTCCCCGGAGAGCCTGGTTGCGGGCGCGCTCCGGCCCTTCGGGGTGGATGCCCGCGGTGCCCTGGACGCCGCAATGGCGGCCGGCACCGTGGTGTCGGTGACGGACCCGACAGATCCGACCGGCTCGGACGAGCCGTGGGTGAGCCCGAAGGCGCTGGCCGACGCGGAATCCGCGGTCGCCACCCACCTCGCCCGGCTGATCGGCTCGGCCTCCTCGCTGGCCGGCGCGCGGGCGATCAAGGGCGTGCTGTCCGGGCTGGAATCGGAGGCGCAGTCGGAGGCGGAGTCGGGGGCGGAGTCGGGGGCGGAGTCGGGGACAGTCGGCTCGGGGCTGGATGCGGTGCAGGCGGGAGCGGTCGGATTGGCCGCCGCGCACGGGGTCAGCCTGCTGACCGGCGGTCCCGGTACCGGCAAGAGCCGTACCATCTCGGCGATCGTCGCGCTGTGCAGCAAGGTCCAGGCGTCGATCGCGCTGGCCGCGCCGACCGGACGGGCCGCGAAGCGACTGGAAGAGCTGGCCGGCAGCAACGCCACCACGATCCACCGGTTGCTCGGCGCGCGCCCGGTGTCGGACTCGGGATCGCGGGCCTCGGTGTTCGAGCACGACGCCGACAACCAGATCGAGGCCGATCTGGTGGTGGTCGATGAGGCGTCCATGCTCGACGTTGAATTAGCCGCCGCATTGGCGTCCGCTCTGCGTGACGGCACCCATCTGGTGATCGTCGGGGACCCGGCGCAGCTGCCGTCGATCGGCCCCGGCCGGGTGCTCGGCGACCTGATCGACAGCGGCACCGTGCCGGTGACGGAGCTGCGCACGCTGTACCGGCAAACCGAGGGCGGCACCATCGCCAGGCTGGCCACCGCCGTCCGGGCCGGCCAGCTGCTCGCGGTCGACGACCCGTCGCACGAGGTCGTCGTGGTGCCCGCCCGCGGGTCGGAGGAGGCCGCCCGACGGGTCGTCCAGGTGGTCACCGACTCCATTCCCCGCGTCTTCTCCAGCAGCGGCGATCAGATCCAGGTGGTGACGCCGGTGCACCGCGGACCGGCGGGTACCCAGGCGTTGAACCGGGCACTGAAGGCTGTCCTGAACCCTGGCACCGGGACGGTGCGCGGCTTCGACGCCGGCGACCGGGTCGTCGCCACCGCCAACCATCTCGACGCCGAACCGACCGGTTACGCCAACGGCGAGGTCGGCACCGTGGTCTCCACCGGCGACAACACGCTCAGGGTCGCGTTCACCGGCGGCGAGGCGGAGATCAGCGGGAAGTCGCTGGCCGACCTGCTGCACGGCTGGGCGATCACCGTGCACCGGGCGCAGGGCTCGGAGTGGGAGGCGGTGGTCGCGGTGATGCCGCCGGAAGCCGGTTCGATGCTGAGCCGACCGCTGGTCTACACGGCGCTGACCAGGGCACGGCGGCACCTGACGGTGGTCCATGCGGCCGGCCCGCAGCTGGCGCACGCGGTCCGGCAGATCGGCTCGCTGCCCCGGCGGACCCGTCTCGAGTCGCTGCTACGCGCGGCCCTGACGCCGGCGTCCGTACCGGGAGACGCGCCATGAGCGCGCTCGCGGGCAACCGGTGAGCATCCCCGTGACGGGTGTGATCACTCGCCCGGATCCCGGCGCGGATCCCGGCGCGGATCCCGGCGTGGATCCGGCACACCCAGCGCCGAGCAGGCACACTCGTTGCAAGGTTGTTTCGTGCTCGGCGGTCTTCCTGCCCGACTCAGCGGAGGTGATGGGCGATCAGCGCACAACCGTCCATGGTCGATCCATCGTCCGGGGCCGGCAGCGGTCCGGGCAATCCGCCCTCGTGGGCGCCGATCGGGCATCCGCCCGACGAATTCGACTACCGGCCGTTGCGGATCGACGCGACGGTGTCCCGCGCTGCCGCGGCGACCATGCTGGCCGTCCGCGCCGAGTTCGCCGGCTGGGAATTGGCCAGGGTGCTGCGGTTCCCGGACGGCAGCCGACGCGTGTGGTTGCGCCGTCGCCGCTCCCCCGGTTTGCTGCCCGACCTGACGCCCTGACGTCCCGGCCCGACGCGCCGCGGCCGGCGGCCGGGCACATCGACGCGGCGAGTGCGCCATGACAACCGGTCCTGAGGGCACCGGCGACGCCACGCCTGACGGCCCGACCCCCGACAGCACCATCCAGGGCAACTCAAACCCGGACCCGCCCGACCTCGACTGGAGGCTGACCCGCACCCAGGTGCTGCGCGACTCGATGGGCGTGGCCATCGCGACCGGCGCCTACGCCATCTCGTTCGGCGCCATCGCGCTGGCCGGCGGGCTGAACGTCTGGCAGACGCTGGCGCTGTCGTTGCTGATGTTCACCGGCGCCAGCCAGTTCGGGTTGATCGCAGTGATCGCCGGCGGCGGCGCGCCACTGGCCGGGGCGGCCACGGCGATCATGCTGGGTGCTCGGAACGCGTTGTACGGGCTGAGGTTGGCCGAGATCCTGCGGGTCAGCGGGCTGCGCCGGCTGGGCGCCGCCCAGCTCGTCATCGACGAGTCGACCGCGATGTCGATCGGCCGGGACACCGACCGGGCCGCGCGCCTCGGTTTCTACGCCACCGGCCTCGGGGTGTTCACGCTGTGGAACATCGGCACGCTGGTCGGGGCGGTGGGGGCGTCATGGCTGGCCGATCCGCGTGCGCTCGGGTTGGACGCCGCCGCCCCGGCGGCGTTCCTGGCCCTGCTGGCGCCGCGGTTGCGCGGCCGCGAGCTGTGGGCGTTGGCGCTGGTCGCCGCCATGGTCGCGGTGCTGGCGGTACCGCTGGTGCCGGTGGGTGTGCCGGTGCTGCTGGCCGGGCTGGTCGGCGTCATCGCGGGCCTGATCCCCCGCAAGGGAACGACCCAGGCACCCGACCCCGCGGAGTCCATCGACTCGAGCGAGCCGGACGACCAGCCCACCCGGGAACCGTCATGACCATCTGGATCGGCATCGCCGTCGGCTGCCTCGGCTGCTACCTGCTGAAGCTGGCGGGCCTGTCGGTACCCAAGAGCGTGCTCGAAAGGCCCGCGGTGCACCGCATCGCCGCGTTGCTGCCGGTGGTGCTGCTGGCCGCATTGATTGCGGTGCAGACCTTCTCGGACGGCAGGAGCTTGGTGATCGACGCCCGCGCCGCCGGTCTGGCGGTTGCCGCGGTCGCGGTCTGGCGGCGGTGGCCGTTCCTGCTGGTGGTCGCCCTCGCGGCGGTGACGACAGCCCTGGTGCGCCAGCTGATCCCGGCCAGCTGATCCCGGCCAAGCTGACCGGGATACGACCGCGGTCACGACAGGTCAGCAGTTGCGCAGCAACCGCTCCAGCACCCTGGTGCCGAACTCCAAGGCGTCGATCGGCACCCGCTCGTCCACTCCGTGGAACAGCGCGGTGAAGTCCAGGTCGGCCGGCAACCGCAGCGGGGCGAAACCGTATCCGACGATCCCCAGCTGGTGGAACGCCTTGTTGTCGGTGCCGCCGGACAGCATGTACGGCACCGCGTGGGCACCGGGATCCTCCGCTTCCAGTGCGGCCCGCATCGCCTCCACGAGGTCGCCCTCGAACGGGAATTCCAGCGGCGGGATCCACACCCAGTCGATCTCCACGCCGTCGCCGACGATCTCCGCGACCTCCTCGCGGAAGTGCCCCTCCGATCCGGGCAGCACCCGGCAGTCCACGGTCGCCTCGGCGGCCGAAGGGATGACGTTCGCCTTGTACCCGGCCTTCAGCATCGTCGGATTGGCGGTGTTGCGCAGGGTCGCGTTGACGATCCGCGAGATCGGGCCGATCTTGCGGACGGCGCCCTCCAGATCGTCCTCCGGGAACTCCAGCCCGGTCAGCTCGTGCACGGCCGCGAGCATCGCGTCGACGGTCGTGGTGCGGGTCAGCGGGAACTGGTGCGCGCCCAGCCTGGCGACCGCCGCCGCGACCCGGGTGACGGCGTTGTCCTCATTCACCATCGATCCATGCCCGGCGCGTCCGGTGGCGGTGAGAGTGGCCCAGGCGACGCCCTTCTCGGCCGCGGCGACGAGGTAGGCGCGGCGCTGGTCGTCCAGGGTGATGGAAAACCCGCCGACCTCGGAGATCGCCTCGGTGGCGTCGGTGAACAGCTCGGGATGGTGCTCGACCAGCCACTGCGATCCCCAGGCGCCGCCGGCCTCCTCGTCCGACATGAACGCGAAAATCAGGTCCCTCGGCGGTACGTAGCCGGTGCGTTTGAACTCCCTGGCCACGGCGATCGTCATGGCCACCATGTCCTTCATGTCCACCGCGCCGCGGCCCCAGACGTACCCGTCCTGTATTGCGCCGGAGAACGGGTCGACAGTCCACTCGGGGGCGTGCGCCGGCACCACGTCGACGTGCCCGTGGATCAGCAGCGCACCGCGCTGCGGGTCGGCGCCCGCCAGCCGGCAGATCACGTTGCCGCGCCCGGGAACCGACTCCAGGTAGACGGTCTCGTACCCGAGCTCTTCGAGCTTGGCCTGGATGTAACGGGCCGCCCTGGCCTCCCCGTCACCGATGGTGTCCGGGTCGCCGGTGTTCACCGAGTCGATCCGGATCAACTCGCTGCACAGCTGCACGACCTCGTCCTCGGCGGTGCTCCGGCCCGGACGGGTCGGCTCGGTGACCTGATGACGCTCGGTTCGATCAGGCTCGGTTCGATCAGGCTCGGTTCGATGATCCCGGTGGTCGCTCATGGAGACCATTCCTACCGCACCAACAGACCCCGCTGATCAGCCCTGCCGCCGCAGCCCGTACCTGGCCTCCGGCCTGCCGACCTGTCCGTACCGCAATGTCCGTTCCGCGGCGCCGGTGTCCGCGAGGTGCTCGAGGTACCTGCGGGCGGTGATCCGGGAGACGCCGAGGAAATCACCGATCTGCCCGGCCGACGCCTCCCCCATCTCGCGCAGCGCACCGACCACGATCGCCAGCGTCTCCTTCGTCATCCCCTTGGGCAGCGAGCCGCCCGCCGGGGACCGCAGCAGCGCCAGCGCGCGGTCCACCGCGGCCTGGTCGACGTCGGTGTCGCCGGCGGCTTCCTCGCGGAACTGGTCGCGGAATTCCTGGTAGGCCAGCAGCCGGTCGCGCAGGGCCGCGAAAGCAAATGGCTTGATCACGTACTGCACAGCACCCTGGGCCACCGCCTGACGGACGATGTCCGCATCCCGCGCGGAGGACACGATCATCACGTCGACGGTCGACCCTGCCGCGCGGATCCGGCGGAACAGGTCAAGGCCGCTGCCGTCGGGCAGGTGCAGGTCCAGCAGCACGAGGTCGATCCCGCCCTTGCCCAGTTCCCGCTCGGCCGCGATCCTGGAATGGGCGACGCCCGCGACGCTGAACCCGGCCACCCGCTCCACGTACGCGCGGTGCGCGCGGGCCGCGATCCGTTCGTCCTCCACCACCAGCACGCTGATCACGACTGACCCGCTGCTGTGGCGGCAATCGAGCGTGCCGTCCCAGCGAGATCGCTCACGGTAGAAGGTGTCTCATCGCCCTGCGCAGCTCGCACCGGCAGCCACACTACGAACCGCGCGCCCGGTCCGGGTTCGGCAAGCACTGTGCCGCCGCACCGGTTGACCGCCTGCGCCACCAGCGCGAGTCCGAGACCGCGGTCCCCGGCCGGACCCCGCGCCGTCTTCGTCGACCAGCCGCGGGTGAACACCGACCCCGCCTGCTCGACGGTCAGGCCGGGTCCATTGTCGGTGACGGTGATCCGCACTCCCCCGTCGGCCAGGGCGCCGGCCACCTCCACCCTCCGGGCCCGCTCGGGGGGCTGCGCGGTCAGCACGTCGAACGCGTTGTCGATCAGGTTGCCCAGGATGGTCACCAGCTCGTAGTCCGGTGCCAGGTGCTCGGGCAGCACCGACCCGGCGCCGATCGTCAGCTCGATGCCGCGCTCTGCGGCCTGCGCGGACTTGGCCAGCAGCAAGGCCGCCACCGCCCGGTTGCCGACGCCTTCGAGCACCCGGTCGGCCAGCGCCTGAGCCGTCGCCAACTCACCCACCGCAAACGACAGCGCGTGATCGGTCTCGCCCAACTCGATCAGCGAGATGACGGTGTGCAGCCGGTTCGCCGATTCGTGCGCCTGCGCCCGCAGCGCATCCGAAAAGCCTTGCGCCCGATCGAGTTCCCCGCTCAGCGAGTCCAGCTCGGTGTGGTCGCGCAGGGTGATGACGGCACCGACCACGCTCCCCTTGACGACGACCGGACGACGGCTGATCAGCAGCACCCGGTCATCGGAGAGCACCAGCTCGTCGGTGAGCTCGTCGGGAGTGTCGATCAGCTCGGCGATCTGGGTCGGCAGTCCCGCCTGCGCCGCGCTCACCCCCAGCGCCCCGTCGGTCAGCCCGAGCAGCCGCCGACCCTCGGCGTTGACGCTGACGATCCGGCCGCCACCGTCCAGCAGCACCATGCCCTCGTGCACCGAGGCGAGGACGGCGTCGTAATAGGTGAACATCCGGGCCAGTTCCTGGGTGCCCATCCCCAGTGTCTGACGGCGAACCCACCTGGCGATGATCAGCGAACCGATCACCCCGACCACCAGGGCGCCGAGCGCGATCAGGGCCAGCACGGCCAGCCGCGCCTTGGTGGCCTGATTGATGTTCTCGACGGTGACGCCGACCGAGACCAGCGCGACGACCTGGCCGTTCGACGTCACCGGGACGATGGCCCGCATCGAGGGCCCGAGGGTGCCGGTGTAGGTCTCGACGCCGATGCCCCCGGCCAGCGCCGCGTCCCGGGTGCCGCGGTATTCCTGCCCGATCTGCGTCGGATCCGGGTGGGTGTAACGGATCCCGTCCGGTCTCATGATCACCACGAAGTCCGCGCCGGTCTGCGTCCGAACCGCCTCGGCGTACGGCTCCATCACCGTTGACGGCCCCGAGATCTCTTTGCCAGCAGGGTAACTCGCGCCGACGGCGCGCACCACGTCCGGCGCGGCGGCCACCGACTGCGCCACCGCGGTGACCCGCGCGGCGGTGGCCCGCTCGGTGTCGCTGTCGGTTTCCCAGAGCAACGCGACGAGCGCGGACCCGACCACGACCAGCAGCACCACGGCCTGCAGCAGCAGGATCCGGCTGGCCAGCGACCAGCTGGAACCGATTCGGGTGCGCACTCCGGACACCTCCCGCCGGACCGTGGACCGCCGCTTCGCCGTCCGTGACCAGACCCTACCGAGAGATGAGCGGACCGCGGCCAGAGGAATGTGTCAGGCCGAAACGGCGCCTCTTGTAGACCCGCCGTTTTCCTTATGTACGTATCAGTGACGGGAATGCCACTGGACGGGAGTCTTTCCACAGATCGAAGCAGATCCCACCCCAGGCAGGAGAACACGATGGCCAGCATCAACCCAGGTCCGCCAAGACAACCCCGAACCCCATCAGGAACGGGCACCACCACGAAACGCAAGAAGGTCAGCACGCACTGGCTCTACGTCGCGGTGATCGTCGCGGTGGTTGCCGGCGCGGCCGTCGGTCTGATCTTCGGCAAGGACGCCGCCGGGCTGGCGATCATCGGCACGGCGTTCGTGAACCTGATCAAGATGATGATCGGCCCGATCATCTTCTGCACGATCGTGCTTGGCATCGGCTCGGTCCGCAAGGCCTCGCGGGTCGGCAAGGTCGGCGGTTACGCATTGCTGTACTTCATCGTGATGTCCACCTTCGCGCTGGGCCTGGGCCTGTTGGTGGGCAACTTGATCCACCCCGGGGACGGCCTGCAATCGGCTGCCGCCAGCGCGAGCTACACGGTCCCCGAAGCGCAAGGATCCGGGAATTTCATCATCGACATCATCCCGACGACCCTGTTCTCGGCACTGACCGCTGGCTCGGTACTGCAGGCGCTGTTCGTCGCGCTGATCGTCGGTTTCGCCGTGCAGGCCATGGGCAGCAAGGGCGAGCCGGTGCTGAACTTCATCACCGTGCTGCAGCGACTGGTGTTCAAGATCCTCGGCGGCATCATGTGGCTGGCCCCGATCGGCGCGTTCGGCGCCATCGCCGGCGTCGTCGGCAACGCCGGATGGTCCGCCATCGCCTCGCTCGGCATGCTGGTCGGCGTCTTCTACGCCACCTGCGCGGTCTTCGTGGTCGTCATCCTGGGCGCGATCCTGAAGGTCACCACCGGGTTCTCCATCTTCAGGCTGATGCACTACCTGCGCCAGGAGTACCTGCTGATCGTGGCGACCTCCTCGTCGGAGACCGCGCTGCCCCGGCTGATCGCCAAGATGGAGCATCTGGGCGTGTCCAAGCCCGTCGTCGGCATCGTGGTGCCGACCGGCTACTCGTTCAACCTGGACGGCACCGCCATGTACCTGACCATGGCCTCGCTGTTCATCGCCAATGCGATGGGCGCCCCGCTGTCCTGGAGCGAGCAGCTGTCGTTGCTGGTCTTCATGATCGTCGCCTCCAAGGGTGCGGCCGGGGTCACCGGCGCCGGCCTGGCCACGCTGGGCGGCGGTCTGGCCTCGCACCGCCCCGACCTGGTTCCCGGTGTCGGCCTGATCGTCGCCGTCGACCGGTTCATGTCCGAGGCCCGCGCGCTGACCAACTTCTCCGGCAACGCCGTCGCCACCCTGGTGATCGCCGGCTGGGTCAAGGAGATCGACCGCCCGCAGGCCGACCGGGTGTTCTCCGGTGAGGATCCTTTCGACGACACCGACATGCTCGACGAGCACAGCGCCGAAGAGCACCGCAAGGACGTCGTCGCCTACAAGGAGCACGCAGCGGCGCACTGACCCCAGTCTTCGATCGAGCCAGTGTTGACCAAGGGGCCATGATCGAGAGGACGCTCATCGAGTCGCCTCGAAGTTCGGCCGGCCGACCAACGGCCAGCACCGCACGGCGCCACGGCGAGCCAGACCCGGCACGCCGTGGCGTGCGTGTCCGCCCTTCGCGATCGCCTGCCGACCACACACCGGACCTACCGCCCACGAAAGGCCCTCGTCATGAGCAGCACAATGACCGCCAATCAGAACGGCGCCGACCGGCCCGCCGGCCCCGCCGATAGCCCCGCCGCCGATGGCCCCACCACCACGAGCGCCCCCGCCACCGATGGCCCCGCCACCAGGAGCACCCCCGCCGACGGCCCCGCCATGACCGCCGCCCCGTCGTCCTGGCGACCCTACGACCTCACGGTGACCGCCGAGGGGGTCACCGCGCACATTCACGCCAGGGGCAGCGCCGTGCTGTCCTCCCCGAGCATCAACCGGGGCACCGCGTTCACCCTGGACGAGCGGGAAGCGCTTGGCCTGAGCGGCTTGCTGCCCACCGGGGTCAGCACCCTGGAGGGTCAGCTGCGTCGGGTGTATGCGCAGTATCTGCAACAAACCAGTGATCTGCGCAAGTGGGTGTACCTGGCCAATCTGCGCGACCGCAACGAGGTGCTCTTCTACCGACTGCTCACCGAGCACATCTCCGAGATGTTGCCGGTGATCTACACCCCTACCGTGGGTGAGGCGATCGAGCGGTTCAGCCACGAATACCGCCGCCCGCGCGGCGTCTTCCTATCGGTGGACCAACCCGAGAACGTCCAGACCGCCTTCCGCAACACGGGTCTGGGGCCGGACGACGTCGACCTGATCGTCGTGACGGACTCCGAGGGCGTGCTGGGCATCGGTGATCAGGGCATCGGCGGGATCGAGATCTCCATCGGCAAGCTCGCCGTGTACACCGCGGCCGCCGGGGTGCATCCCCGCCGGGTGCTGCCGGTGGTACTGGACATGGGCACCGACAACCTGAGTCTGCTGACCGACGAGATGTACTTGGGCGCAAGGCATGCGCGAGTCCGCGACGAGCGGTACGACGTGCTGATCGAGGCGTTCGTGGCAGGCGCCAACGCGGCCTTCCCGAATGCGATGCTGCACTGGGAGGATTTCGGCGCCACCAACGCGCGGCGCATTCTCACCAAATACGAAAGCACGTGCTGCACTTTCAATGACGACATGCAGGGCACCGCCGCGGTGGTGCTGGCGGCGGCGTTCTCGGCGGTCCGCGCCGCCGGGTCGCGCATCGCCGACCAACGGGTGGTGATCTACGGCGCGGGCACCGCTGGGCTGGGAATTGCGGACATGATGCGCGAACAGATGATCCGCGAGGGCCTCTCGCCGCAGGAGGCGACCGGCCGGTTCCATGCCTTGGGCAAGGACGGCCTGATGATCGACGACGCCACCGACCTGCTGGATTTCCAGCAGTTCTACGCACGCACCCGGGCCGAGATCGACACCTGGGGTGAGCGTTCCGGTTCGTCCGGAGGACCTCGATCGGTCGGTCTGGCCGAGGTGGTCCGCCGGGTGCACCCGACGATCCTGATCGGTACGTCCACCCATGCCGGCGCGTTCACCGAGGCGATCGTGAAGGACATGGCTGCGCACACCGAACGGCCGATCATCATGCCGCTGTCCAATCCGACATCGAAATGCGAGGCGCTGCCGCAGGATCTGCTCGCCTGGACCGACGGCCGGGTGCTCACCGCCACCGGCAGTCCCTTCGATCCGGTGAGCTACCGAGACCGGACCTACCACATCGCGCAGTCCAACAACGCGCTGATCTTCCCGGGACTCGGCCTCGGCGTCACCGTCGCCAGGGCCGCCCGGATCAGCGACCGCATGATCGCCGCGGCCGCGGACGCCATCGCCCGGCTGTCCACCGCGAGCGCGCCCGGGGCGCCGCTGCTGCCGCCCATGCAGGACCTGCGGACGGTCTCGGCCGCGGTCGGCGTCGCGGTCGCGACCGCGGCCGCTGAGGAGGGTCTGGCCAGGGTGCCGTTGACCAACCCGATCGAACAGGTGCACCAGGCCATGTGGCGGCCCGAGTACCCGCAGATCGACATCTCCCAGGCCGGCCGGTAGGCGCAGGCTCCCCGGTGCCCGCGTCGGCTTCCGCTGTGCGGGAGAACCGCCACTCTCACGGCCACCGGTTGCGATCAGGCGTTTCTTCCCTCAGCTTGACTGCGTCGAGGGTCCAGACGGTGGCGGTATCCGCGCCGGCAAGTTGACACAGCTGACTCCTCGAGGCTGACGGAGCCGGCCGCCATCGGGGGACGGACCCACCGAGGCCCCCGTGATCGTTGCGCACGATGATGCCCACTGGAAGGTGAGGGATGAGCCTGTACGAGGTTCAGCAGTGCCTGTTCGACTATTTACGGGTCCTGGAGGACCCCAAGACGCAGGGCCGTCCGGAGATCAGCACCGACGGCTACGACCTGACGGACACCGAGCGGGATGCCTGGTGAACAAGGACGTCGGCGCCATCTACGCAATGGGCACCCACCCGGTGATCATCAACGGTTACTGCCGCGCGCTGGGGTACAAGAAGGCCGACTACCGCCCGCTCCTCGAAGCGGCCGCGCCCGCAACCGAACAGCGGAGGGTCAGATGGCTGACATCGTGATGGCGTATTCGGCCTCGCATGCGCCGATGATGAGCGCCGACAAGGAGTCCGCACCGCCCGATCAGGCCGAGCGATTCTTCGGTGGGTTGGCGAAGGTGCGCCAGCAGGCGGCCGATTCCCGTCCGCAGGCGATCGTGTTCATGACCGGTGAGCATTTCACCAACTTCTTCCTGCAGAACCTGCCGCAGATCGCGATCGGTTTGGGCAGCGGGCATCAGGGGCCGCTGGAGAAGTGGTTGAACATACCGAAGACGATCATCCCCGGTGACCCGGGGTTGGCTGATCACGTGCTCGAGGCTCTGGTGGCCGACGGTTTCTACCCTGCTTTGTCGCACAAGATGAAGCTCGACCACGGTTCATGACGGTGTACCACGAACTGGACCCGGAGATGGAACTGCCGGTGGTGCCGATCGTCTTGAACTGCACCACCCCGCCGTTGATGACGCTGCGGCAGAGCTATGAGTTCGGCAAGTCCGTGGGTGCGGCGATTCGCTCCTACGACGGGCTGGAAAGGGTGGGACTGGTTGGCGCCGGAGGGTTGTCGCATTTCGTCGGCGAGCCGCGGATAGGCGACATCGAGGAGGATTTCGACCGCTGGTTCCTCGAGGAACTGGAACGGCAGCCGCTGTCCGACGACCTGCTGGACATGCCCAACGACGAACTCATGGAAGCCGGCAACGGCACCGGTGAGGTCCGCGCCTGGTTCGCCGTCGGCGGCGCCATGGAAGGGCACACCCGCGACCACCCTGTCCTACGAACCCATCTACGAATGGATCAACGGAATGGGTGTGATCAGCTACCAGACCTGACCCGACCGGTATCCTCCGCACAGTCGCCGGCCCTGGTCGCCCGAGCCAGGGCGAAATGTGCGACCGAGGAAAACTGTGTCCCATTTCGGCGACAATTCCGATTCCTCGACTCTCCAACTCGACACTCCAACTCGACACTTCAACGAGGTCACGTCGTTGGCTGGTCCGGACGGGTACCTTGGCCGCATGGCTCAGATAACGATCACCTACCAGGTCGACGACCTGGACGGCTCCGAGGACGACGTCAACACCGTGCAGTTCAACCTGGACGGCACCAACTTCGAAATCGACCTCAGCGCCGCGAATGCAGCACGGCTGCGGGACAGCCTGGCCAAGTTCGTGGAAGCGGCTACCCCGGTCAGGTCAGCGCGATCCGGTCGATCCCCCCGTCGCACGAAGGTGGTCGGCCCGCCGCCGAATCGCGATCAGGCACAGGCGATCCGCGACTGGGCGCGGAGCAACGGTTATGAGGTGTCCGCCCGTGGCCGAATTTCCAAGGCCATCCAGGATGCCTTCGATGCGGCGCATTGATCCTTTGCGGTAGTGGTTCGCCCGCGCAATTCGCTGGTTGGAGCGGGCGGCCTCCGAGAAATGACGGCGGCCACAGTGATGTGCTTTCGGGCCGCCCCGGGTAGCACGGGCGGCCTTTCTCGTGCGGTCAGCAGCATTCGGACGCTGTGGGCGACGATCGGGGTATTGCGCTGGATTGCTGTACCACCTCAGGCGCTGCGAACTGCCCCGTCACTGTCCGGTCGTCGTGGGACCCACGAGCCGCCATGCGGTCTGCCACACCCAACCATTGCCGGCATTGAGGGTGATGTTCAGGAACGCCAGTTCCTCCAACGAGCGCGCCATCCGCAGGCCGCCGACATCCAGCGGCCGGAAACCCAGCGAGGCGCCCAGTTCGGCGACGCCTGACTTGGCGTCGGCGTGGTCACCTGCGATGTAAAGATCGACGGCTTCGCCGTTCTCGGTCGGTGCGGCGTACCGCGACGCGAACACGGTGTTGAAGGCCTTCACCACCTTCGCCGACGGAAGCAGGGCCTGCAGGTCCGCGGCACCGGAGACGCCTTCGATGTCCAGGTCGGTGTAGGTAGCGTTGAGCGAGTTCGTCGAATCGACGACGACACCGGATCCGACGGTGTCGGCGATTTCCGTGGCCACCGCGCGGACCGCGCTGCCGGGAACCGCCAGCACGACCAGATCCGCACCCTGTACGGCTTCGGTGTTCGACGCCGCCGCGGTCGCGCCAACGGATTCAGCCGCGGCGGCGGCATGCGCCGGGTCGGACGCTGCCAGCACCACCGAATGTCCGTCGGCGATCGCCGCCGTCCCCAACGCTTTCCCGACATTCCCGACACCGATGATGGCGACCCGCATGGATGCTGTCCTCCTTGAATTGACACTCCTTGTATTGACACAGTGGATGTCACTTGAGCGTTCAACCATATCGCTCAGCACTGTGCAGGAGACAAGGGCCACGGTCAGTTGTCGGCCAACGTGACCCATTCGGACCACGGGATGGCCCAGTCGTAGATGTCGCCGTCGGCGGGCGAGAGCTGCACGCTGGTGCCGGTGACCACGACCGGATCGCCGTAGATCGCCGTTTGGAAGTAGGCCTGCGCGTCCGCGGCGGACAGGTTGACGCAGCCGTGGCTGACGTTGTCCACTCCCTGGGCGCCGACGGTCTCCTGGTTCTGGTGGATGAACTCGCCGTTGTCACTGATCCGCACGGCCCAGTGCTCGGTGACGTCGGTGTAGCCGTAGGCGGGGTTGCTCATCGTGGTGGTCTCCTTCTTGTCCATCACGATGTGGATCCCCGACCGGGTGACCCGGTTCGGGTCGCCGATGATGTCGCCGCTGCCGTAGGACGCTTCGTAGGTGGCCACCGTGACGCCGTTCTGCTGGACGCTCATCTGGTGCGAGTTGGCATCGGCGAGCACCACTTGGTTGCGGCCGATGGTGAAGTCGGTGGTGACGTCGTCGCCGCCGAACTGGCCACTGCCGAAGTCAACGCCGTACAGGTCCGAGGCGACGTGGACGGTGGTACCGGCCGGCCAATAGTCCTTGGGACGCCAGTCCAGTGACGGCCAGGTGTCGCCGTCGTGGGTGATCCAGGCCCAGGCGCCGTCCACGTGCGGGGTGGTGGTGATGGTGACGTGCTGCTCGACCAGCGCCTTGTTCACCGGCTTCGATCCGAACCGGACGATGATCGGCGCCGCGACACCGACCACCGCCCCGTCGCCGGGGGAAACCTGGCTGGTGATCTTGTCGGTGGGGGTGACCGTGGTGTAGCTGCCGGAGATCGGCACCGACTTGCCGTCGCTGCCCAGCGCTGTACCGGTGACGGTGTAGGTCTTGCCGTAGCCGAGTGGCTCGGCCAACGTCCAGGACGTCTTGTCCGCTGCGAGGGTGCCCTTGACCGGCGCGCCCTCGGGATTGCTGACCGTCAAGGCGGTGATCGTGCCCTGCGCGACGGTGATCGTCAACGGATCGGCCGGAGCCAGTGTGGTGTCGCCCAGTGCGGGCGTCGCGGTGACCACGGCGAGCGGCGCCGCGGACGTGGCCACCACGGCCTGCCCGCCCTCCTGGGAGGTGGCACCGGAGCACGCGGCGGTGGCGCCCAGCGCGGCGATCGCGAGGACCGCGACAACCACCCGGACAGATCGTGTGACGTGCAGCATGCGCGGCCCTCCAGAACATCGGCGAAACTCCGGAACCCGTCAACGACAACGGATCCCCTCGACCCGACAGACGCATGAACGCGTCAACCGTTGACCCGAACTGCCGGTGACCCAGCCCACGTCGCCCGGTCCCGGATCAGTGCATCGGGCGCAACTCCGGTCGTTTGCAGGTGAGCGCAGCCTCGGGCGGCCGCCCGCGGAGGTGTTCCCAGACCCACGGCAGCAGGTTCCTGACGACCCAGATGGCCTCGTCGATCGCCACTCTCGCCCGGCTCTGCGGCGGGACCGGAGGCGGATCAGAGCGCCAGTCCTCCACCTCGCACCCCAGCGCCTCGGCCAGTCCGGCGGCAATGCGCCGGTGTCCCTCACTGTTGGCGTGCAACCGATCGGTGTGCCACAGCGCCGGATGGCTTGCTGCGGACACCGACGCGAGGTCGACGATGATCGAGCCGTACCGGTCAGCGCAGGCGCGGGTCACCGCGTTGAGGAACTGGATCCGACGGCGCAGCACGACCGCGAGCGGCGCGACCCGCGCCATGTCGGGCATGGTGAGGGTGAGCACCGTGGCGCCGATCGCAGCCAACTCGGAGTGCAGGGCGAACAGGTCATCGCGCAGTGCAGCGCGATCGAGCCTCGGCCGCAGCACGTCGTTGACGCCGGCCACCAGCACGGCGACATCCGGCTTCAGCGCCACCGCCCGCGGCAACTGCGTCTGGCGAACCTCGTGCGCGGTCTGTCCCCGCACGGCCAGGTTCGCATAGAGCAGGCCGGGATGGGCGGCATTCAAGTAGTCGGCGAACCGATCCGCCCAACCGACGTAGACGCCGTCCGGACCGGGATCCTCCAGCCCTTCGACGGTGCTGTCGCCGAGGGCAACCAGTCGCATCGAGTCGCCCCGAGCCAATCCACCACACCTCGCCATCGCTGTCGCGTCGCCACGCACAGCTTGCCCGACAGGCCTGTTGTGCGTCTGTGTGATGTCCGAGCGGTGCCAGCGTCCCGGCCCATCCCGACCGGGTACAAATACTCTGCTGAGACCGTACATATAGACACAGTTCCGTGTGGAGGGGAGTTCAACGTGACCAAGCGACTGATCGACCTCGACGACGACATGCTGGCTGCTGCGCAGCGGGAACTCCACACCATTGGCGTGTCCGACACCGTCCTCGAAGCCCTACGGCAGACGGCCGCAGCGGCGGCCCGTGCCCGACAGGTGGAGTGGCGAACCGACGGCGCCCTGGCGGAGCTGGCCGACCCGGACGGGCGCGCCAAGGTCCGGCGCTGATCCGGTGGCGCTGGCCCGGTTCTTGATCGACACCAGCGCGGCCGCCAGAATGCACCATCCGGTCGTCGCAGACCGGCTGGTCCCGCTTGATCGAAGCCGAGCCTCTTGAGCGGTTCCGCACGCCGTGACGTCACGCTCGGCGGGGGTGTCCCAGCTGAGTGTCCGAGGGGCGACTTGCACACTAAGAGTGTGCTGGACCCCTTGCTGACGGTTGGTGGTGGTGAGATTCCTCCGCGCTCCGGGTGAAGTCAGCCGCGCTCGACGGTGTTCCCGTCC
>Ga0208716_1000151_pt1 | contig 27921 bp, 26 predicted proteins | sample NGESurdeep092012_8_FD_184482 | JGI IMG/M metagenome (GOLD analysis project Ga0208716, IMG submission 184482) | Arctic peat soil microbial communities from Barrow, Alaska - NGEE Surface sample 415-3 deep-092012 (SPAdes) | ecosystem: Environmental > Terrestrial > Soil > Wetlands > Peat ...
AGTGCCAAGCAGGTCATTAGACAACTTAATGCTCAAGGCTTTAAGGCCATTGTGACCCGAGCTTAATCCTTCGTCAGAGCCCCAGCCAAAAACCGTTCCATATGGTTGGGTGACACCTGCTTGCTCATCAAAAGCTTTTTGGTAGAGCTTTGGGCCTCTGTGTGGTATCGGTCCAGAGAGTCATGCGTTCATCACAAAGATGACTAGAACAGAGAGATACTCAGTATCTCGATAAAATTAGTCAATGAAAATCTATGAGTTTATTTGGAACCAGGATCGCATTGACCATATCGCACGGCACAGTGTGGAATCTGAAGAGGTTGAGGAAGCCTGTTTTGGAGTGGCCTTAGTTCTACGTGCAAAGTCTGAAGGGGAAAATCCCGTCTACTATGTACTTAGTCAAACTGAAGCTGGCCGATACTTATTTTGTGTTGTAATCCAGTTCCCTGAGGGTAAAGGGTACCCGGTGACAGCACGACCCATGACCGATAAAGAAAAACAGCGATACCAACAATGGAAAAACCGATGAGTACTCAAAAAATTCCACAAACTGATTCTGTGCAAGAGTTAGCTCAGTTCTGGGATGCTCATGACCTTACCGACTTTGAAGACCAGTTGGAAGAGAGTACAGAGCCTGTTTTTGAACGAGAAGCTGTGGTACGAGTCCGCTTACAACCTAAAGAAGTAGAAGCAGTTAAAGAAGTTGCAAGGTTGAGAGGGATCGATTACTTAGATCTGATTCGGGAATGGGTTCTGGAGAAAGTTCATACAGCGTAATTATTTGGTAGCGGGTTTAACCTCGCGCTGCAGAGGGCGGGCTAGGGAATGCTGGAGTAATACTAAGATTATGTGCAGGGTTCTCTGACGATAGATAATATTATGAATCTCCTTCACACTCCTACTCAACCGGCATGGCTCACCCAAGCGCTGAGTCATCTAGATTTGATACTTTTGGACCATGCCCAGTGTGAAAAAAAAGCGGCGGGTACCGCGATGCGCTATCTCTTTCAGTATCCCAATCACCAAATTTTGGTGGAGGCGCTGACAACGCTGACGCGGGAAGAATTGCAGCATTTTCAGATGGTCAATCGCCACTTAGACCGTCGAGGTGTGGTGTGGAAAACCCTTAAACCAGCCCCTTATGGAAACTATCTCAAACAGGCGATCCGCACTCAAGAACCTGATCGCCTATTGGATTCCATGCTAATTTCCTGCTTGATCGAAGCACGTAGCCATGAGCGACTAGAACTTTTAGCCAACCACTGTCCAGACCAGGAGTTACAGGACTTTTATGCTTTTTTGGGTATTGCTGAAGAACGCCATAAGCATCTTTACCTAGACCTTGCCTATGAATACTACGCAGCAACTCTGGTAGAGCAAAGACTCCATGAGCTCAGCCAAAAAGAGAGCGATATTCTACAAACGCTTTATCCAGAGCCAAGGGTTCATAGTTGAGTGATGAAAAAAGCAGCGACATTTTCTATCGCTGCTTCTCAAAATCTACTTAAACAAACCCTAATTAACCCATTTCTTTGCCATCACTTCAGCCAAGTCTACAACGCGCTGAGAATAGCCCCACTCGTTGTCGTACCAAGAGATAACTTTCACCATGTTTCCATCCATAACCATGGTCAATTCAGCATCTATAATAGATGACTCATCGGTTACACGATAATCAATAGAAACGAGAGGCTCTTCAGAAACTCTGAGAATGCCTTTGAGTGGACCTTCAGCCGCTTCTTTTAAAGCAAGATTCACCTGTTCTGCAATCACATTCTTTTCTAGCTTGGCTACAAAATCCACCACCGAAACATTAGGGGTGGGAACTCGGAAGGCTAGACCATTGAGTTTACCCTTCAGCGCAGGGATGACCAAACCGACGGCTTTAGCGGCACCCGTACTGGTAGGAACAATGCTCACTGCCGCAGCCCGAGCCCGGCGCAAATCGCGGTGGCTGGCATCTAGAATTCTCTGGTCTCCAGTGTAGGAGTGAATGGTTGTCATCATACCGGTGACCACCCCGAAGTTGTCATGGAGGACTTTCACAATTGGAGCCAGACAGTTCGTCGTACAAGAGGCGTTGGAAATAATTACTTTGTCATGGGTGTATTCATGTTCATTTACGCCCATAACAAACATCCCGTCATCATTCTTTCCGGGAGCGGTGATCATGACTTTCTTGGCTCCAGCCTCAAGGTGCTTGGAAGCGCCTTCGCGAGTGACGAACACCCCTGTAGATTCGATAACCAAGTCAATTCCTAAAGCGCCCCAGGGCAAATTGGCAGGATTGCGGTCTGAAAAACATTTGATCACATGTCCATCTGCGGTGATCGAGTTGTCATCATATTCAACTTTGCCTACATACTTGCCCAGCATGGAATCATAACGAATCAGGTGGGCATTGGTATGTGGGTCTGAAGTATCGTTGATAGCGACTACTTCAATGCCGGATGTTTCACGGCCCAACCAACAACGCAAGAAATTCCGCCCAATTCGGCCAAAACCATTGATAGCTACTTTAATTGTCATGGGGATCTGCCCTACCTTCCTAACCATGGATGCGCCCTTCATCATATCGTAGAAGCGGCAATCTATAAGGCAGCCCCCTTTACCTCTATGGTGATTTTTCCTACCCACCCTGATAGCGCTCCCAGCACCCCTGTAGGGGTGGTCCTATACACTCCGGAGATCCCCCCGAATACAGGCAATATTGCCCGGACCTGCGCAGCTACCGGCACTAAACTGCATCTTATTGAACCTCTGGGCTTTAAGCTTTCTGACCGACATCTCAAGCGGGCGGGTTTGGATTACTGGGATGCGGTTGACCTAACCTGCCATCGAAATTGGCAAACTTTTTTAGATCAGACTCAGCCCCAACGCATTATTTGTTTTAGCGCCCATGCCCAGGTTTCCTATAGAAATTTTTGTTATCAGCCGGGAGATTGGCTACTCTTTGGCTCTGAAACCCAGGGATTACCCCTCGAAATCCGCGAAAATCATCCCCAGGTGGTGATTCCTACCTACACAACGGTCCGCAGTTTGAACTTAGCCGTCAGTGTCGGGATTGGTCTTTACGAAGCGTTGGGGCAGCTGAAGGCATTACAATAGACTTTACAAAGTTTCTTAACGGAATATGGCCCAAGACCTCTACAGCCTCCTGGGTGTCAGCCGCGGCGCCGACAAGGAAGAAATCAAACAAGCTTACCGCAAGTTGGCTCGCAAACTGCATCCGGATATCAACAAAGAACCCGGAGCCGAAGAGCGTTTCAAAGAAATCAACCGCGCCTATGAGGTGCTGTCTGATGAACAGACTCGTGCCCGCTATGACCGCTTTGGGGAGCAAGGGATTGGTACTTCCGCCGCCTCTGCTGGGGGAGATTATGGGGGAGGGGTTGGTGATTTTGGTGATTTCTCTGACCTCTTCGAAGCTTTTGGCAGCATGTTCGGCGGCGGCGGTTTTGGTGGTGCGGGAGGGCGCAGGGCTGGAGGTCCTCAGCGGGGAGACGACCGCCGCGTGGATGTGATCCTGAGTTTTACGGAATCTGTTTTTGGGGTTGAAAAAGATTTAGACGTCCAGACCTTGCAGAGCTGTGCTACGTGTCAAGGGAGTGGAGCTAAACCAGGCACGAAACCTTCTACCTGCGGTACCTGCGCTGGGGCTGGTCAGGTGCGACAGGCTACCCGTACTCCCTTTGGGACCTTCACTCAAGTCGCCACCTGTCCAGAATGTCGTGGGTCTGGTCAAGTAGTAACGAACCCCTGTGCGGATTGTGGGGGCAAAGGCCGCAAAGTCGAACGCAAGAATATCGAAATTCAGGTGCCTTGTGGCGTGGACAATAACACCCGGCTCCGAGTCGGTGGGAAGGGCGATATCGGCATCAAAGGAGGCCCCGCTGGAGATCTCTACGTTTTCATTGCCGTTGAGCAAGACTCATATTTCAAAAGAGATGGCCAAAATCTCTACTCAGAGGTAGAAGTAAGCTATTTGCAGGCGATTCTCGGCAGTAAAATCAAGGTGAAGGTCCTCGACTTTGAACAGAGAAATATCCAGGAAAAAGAGATTGATGTGGCAGCAGGGACCCAGCCAGGTAAAGTGATCACCTTAGAAAAGCAGGGAGTGCCTAGGCCGGGTAATCCGATGAAACGCGGAGACCACCTGATCACACTCAAGGTAGCCATTCCCCAGAAAGTTAGCCGCGAGGAACGGGATCTATTAGAAAAACTGGCTCATTTGCATGGGGAGAAAGTCAAAAAAGATGGCATAGAGGGATTCTTTAGCAACCTTTTTGGGCATAGTAACGGCGGGGATCAGAAATAGGCCTAGGTCTTGACCAAAGACACCAGAATATGCGATGCTCCCCGAGTATCTTTATATAAGTGTTTGAGGGGTAATGGGCCGTCGCATCCCGGAACCTTACACCGTGGTCATCACACGGACAGGCAAGCCATCTATCCAGTGGTCTGTTTGGCCTGCGACCCTACTGGTTGGCGTTGTGCTGGTCTCTGGATGGGTTGGTATTGCACTCTATCGTTTCTACACTCATGCCATAGAAGCTGCTCGCGGGGATGGCCAAATCCTCACAGAACAAGCCAGTGATCTGCTGGAGCGCGTCGATACCCTTGAGGCTGAACTGAAAGACCTCACGAAACGAGCAGGGATTAAAGAAGAAAAAATACCCAAACGTTCTACGGCAGATCAAGGAGGAATAGCCATAGAACCGAGTGCCGAGGAACTTTTAGAGGCTACCCATGAACGCCTCGTAGCTCTTGCTTCCTTCAAACAAAAAGTGATGCCCACCGTTGGGGAATTTGTAGCGCGCCGAGATGCCCGTCCCGGTGGAATGCCCCTCTTAACTTCTGTGCGTTTTTCTTCCTACTACGGGCCGCGTCCTAATCCCTTTGGCAGTAGCTACGAATTCCATCCTGGTATCGATATGGCTGTGGCCTATGGCACGCCTATTTATGCAACAGCTCCCGGCACTGTGCTGGAAGCTAATTTTGCGGGAGGCTACGGGAATCGTGTGCTCATCGATCACGGCTATGAGCTGAAGACCCTCTACGGGCACATGTCTAAGATGGCCGTTACTGCGGGGACTCGGGTGAAACGCGGTCAACTTATTGGTTACGTGGGAAGTACAGGGCGTTCAAGCGGTCCTCATCTGCACTACGGGGTCTATTTTCAGGGAAAAACAGTAGACCCGAAACCATACCTCCCTGCACCGGAATGAGATACTTCCAACCAAATTAAGATTTAGCGCCCGCATTGAGGGAAATCTGATTAGCCATGCCTTGGATATGGCTGCTAAGGACCCTTTTCACGGACCTATGCTCACCAGAAACCTCAGAGATCCCAGAAATACGAAAGCAGCCCCGCAAACGGCGAAGGCTGCTTTCGGATAAGGACGAACTAGAGTTTGCTTCCGTTGACTAAACCAGCAGACTCATCAGGCCGTTTCGTAATCACCTGGTCAATCAAGCCATACTCTTTCGATTCCTCCGCCGACATGAAGAAATCCCGGTCCGTATCGCGTTCAAGGCGCTCTATGGGCTGACCAGTATGTTCCGCAAGCAACTTGTTAATCAAGCTCTTGGCATAGAGAATTTCCTTGGCCATAATTTGGACATCAGTGGCTTGTCCTTGGGCTCCCCCTAAGGGCTGGTGAATCATAATCCGAGCATTGGGCAAAGATAGACGCTTACCTTTCTCCCCCGCAGACAACAAGAATGCCCCCATAGAAGCGGCCAACCCCAAACAGATGGTCGATACCTTCGGGCGGATGTGCTTCATGGTGTCATAAATGGCCATCCCTGCTGAGATAGAGCCACCGGGAGAATTGATATAGAGGGAAATATCTTTGTCTGGGTCTTCGGATTCTAAGAAGAGCAACTGGGCGACGACTAAGTTGGCGACCATGTCATCGACGGGGGTGCCCATGTAGATAATCCGTTCACGCAAGAGCCTAGAAAAGATATCAAAGGACTTTTCACCACGGGAGGACTGCTCAATTACAGTCGGGATGATACTCTGAATATTGAAATTGGTGGACATTTTACTACTTAGATGATCATTCATCATTTCCGCGCTCTCCAAAAATAGCAAAATCTCAGTAAGCTCTGCTTAGGTTGAATATATACACTCTAACGTAAATCTTTCTTTCAGACACCCGTAAAAAGGTGTCAAATTAGTTTGATTACGGGTTGCAGTAATCTATAGTCCGCAAATATAGTCCATACTTTGATTTTTGATAGCACAAATCAATCCTAATAAAACAATGAAACTTAAAATTTAAGCAATAATCAAAAAATCAATCTCTATAGATAGCGGAGGTTATGATGCCACGGGGTGGGAAACGTCTAGGGGCAGGGCGTCCTAAAGGTAGCAGCAAGTATAAAGAACCTACTAAGATGGCGCGTATCCCAGCAAGCTTAGCTAATGAAATAGTCAAACTCGCTGCCCATGGGCATCAACCGGTAGTCGCTGATGCTCAAGCATTGGCAGGGGCTTTGAGCTCTTTTGAAAATAGTTTGAAAAAAATACAAAACCTAAAGCAAAACCATGAACTGGCAGAGGCTATGGATGAAATTCAACAAGGGATTGATCGTATCAGAGAAATCCTTGGTATTGATATCCCTATGCAGATATCTGTAAATCAACAAGAGCAGGCTGTTGTTTTTGAAACGACCAGAGCTTACTCAGAGCGACACATACTAAGTCTAAATCGGGGTCTATTCAGTACAAGACGCTCTTTGGGGAGTGGCTTTCTTTCGAAGGGAATCTATCTTGAATCAAGTAATTTATTCTCTATTTTAGAAATAGAAAAGTTGCATCATGAGCTAGGCTTTGTGCAAGAGTCAAAAGGAAGAAAAAGATTAATTTTGACTAAAACGATTTTGAGACTTAAAAGAATCAATCGCAGAACATATAAGGTAATGCACGTTATCCATCGCCATCGGTCAGTCTATGAATGACTTGATCGTATCAGTCCTCCCATGCACCGGATGAACTTCTCCCTCAAAGACAACGCCCCAGATAGGAATATCCTTGAGTCCCTCTGCACCCACCTCGTAAGGATCTGCCTCCAGCACGGCAAAGTCCGCCATCTTGCCAGCACGGATCGAGCCAATTTCATTTTCCTTCCGCAGAATCCAAGCCGCATCAATGGTGATGGCCCGTAGTGCCTGATGTAAACTGATTCGTTCTTCAGGGCTGTTGAGGTTGCCGTTGATAGTGACTCGGTTGACCGCCGTCCAAGCCAAAGTTAAGGGGGAAAGGGGAGCCATAGGACAGTCTGAATGGAGAGCAAAAGGTATTCCCAGACGCTCTAGTGAACCTAGCCGTACCATCTGTGCGCCGCGATCGGAGCCAAGCCACTCATTGCTGAAGATGTCGCTCAGGATGTAATGGTAGTAAGGATTAGCCGAGACCAACATCCCTAGTTCCTGCATCTGCCGACTTTGATCCTCGTGGGTAAAAGCGAAATGTTCTAGGGTAGCGCGATGACCGAATCGAGGTTTGATCTCCTGGAGTCGCCGAATAATGTCAATAAACAGGTCAGCACTGAGATCGCCATTGATATGGGCATGAAGCTGGTAGTCTGCTTTCCAAAACGTTTCAGCAAATTCAAATAAAACCTCCGGTGGGGCCATCCACATCCCTGCGTGGCCATCTAAATAGCCCGGAAAACCATACTGGGAAAGCCCCCCAAAAATAGCTCCATCCACTTGAAGCTTGAAGTGACGATCTAGCATCACACGGCGGCTATTGGTTTTACTCCATTCCTCAACTTGCTCTAGTGCTTGGGAGGATTTCAGCCCACGCGCCAAAAAGTCGACGGTTGTCGGCGTTAGGACAACACGGCAAGGTGCGTTAACTGAGTCAGCGATTTGACGGATTAAGTTTATCTCTCCCACTGCATCGCCAAAGATACCGATACCCATATCTAAGCAAGAGGTGATCCCCCCCTGATGAGCCATGGCAAAGAATGTCTCCACCCCCTTGCCGTAACGTTTGGGATCGAATAAGCAAGGAGAAAGCTTGACGACGAGAGGCTGTGCCCCATTTTCCCAGAAATGACCTTTTTCCCAATTGGTTTCTGGCATCCGCTTGACCTCTTCCTCGGTGAGATCAAACCATTTCAAAGCTTCGTCGTTGCAAATCAGTTCGTGGAAGGAGCGATGCCACAAAATTACGGGTTTGTCGGGAAATAATTCGTTTAATTGAGGGCGATACTGCTCGCCGTGCCAGAGGGGATGGAAGCCCCAGCAAATGAAGGGAATGTTGTCCCAGTCAGTATGTTGGGCATAGAGTTCCTTGAGCCGCTCGACATAAGCCTCGGGTGTAGTGGCTCCCGGAAACTTTCCTGTGGGTAACAACCAGTCATCGGGGGCAATAAAAGGGAATTGGGTGGTAACCGCAGGTAGGGAAGGATGAACATGTGGATCGATGAGACCGGGCATGAGGATCTTATCGACAAAGCGATCGTCTATTTCGTGGGGATAGCGTTCTAACCAAGGTTTGAGGCTGTCCATCGTCCCGACAGAGATGATTTTCCCGTTGCCGACGGCTACCGCCTGAGCAGTCGGCATAGCATCGCACATGGTAATGATCTTGCGGGCTGGGAAAACCGTGATTTTGTCGAACTTAGGTTGGGTTGAACTGTTGGATGACATAGAAGGCTCCTATTTTGCGGAATCGTAACGATATAGTCACAGAGCAAATCAGGTGAGTTAGTCCATCAGTCGCGAAGGAGCGCATCGAGCGAATCGGCATTGGTGGCTTCCCGCCGGCCAATTATCACCAGTCGAGTTCGACGCGGGTCGTCTCCCCAGGCTGCATCCGGCTCTAGTGACCAGCGGGCACCCACCTGTTGGTAAACATATCGGCGATCAGGATCGTCCTGCAAGCAAACGAACCCCTTAGCCCGATAGATGTCCTCTCCCAAAGCCTTGGCAAAGTGGGCAAGTACCTGTCGATTCAGAGGGTGCGATCGCTCAAGGGTCCAGCTCTCGAAACCATGGGGATGATCCTCCTGGGGTTGCGAGTGATTGTGATAGGGGAGGTGATCAGAGAGCGGGTTGACCGCAGCATGACCTTCATGGGCTCCCAGCAACACCGCCAGTGGCACCTGGGACTGAACCGACTCAATCACAGGCGTTCCTGGTGCGATCTCCGTCAGCCAGGTCCGCAGGCTCGCCATATCCTCAGCAGAAGCCAGATCAGTCTTATTCAGGACGATTAGATCGGCTTGGGCAAACTGGCGCAGCACCGTATCGCCCACATATTTGTTTTGTGCTTGGGTTCTCACCTGCTCTGCATCCGCCACCACCAGGATGCCGTCCAGCGGTAGCTGATACATCTGACCGTACTGGGCAATCTTGGCAGGATCAGCAACACCGCTTGCCTCAATGACGATGTGATCAAGGTCGTCGGCGCGATCACGGAGCCGCGAGATCGCCATCGCAAAGTTGTCAGCAATGCTGCAACACATACAGCCGTTCGCCAGATTGATGGTGTCGCCCTCATGGTTGCGGATCAGATCCACATCGATGTTGACGCTGCCGAAGTCGTTGACTAACATGGCAACCCGCAGGCCGCTGGTATTGGTCAAGAGATGGTTCAGCAAAGTAGTCTTGCCTGCACCGAGATAGCCACCGATGACGGTGAAGGGCAGGCTTTTCATCATGCCGCCTTCCGGTAAACGGTCTTGCCCTCCTTGAAGGTCTCGACCGTCTTGATATCCAAGATTTTATCAGTTTCGACTGTCAGGGGGTTGCCATCGAGAATCACCAGATCAGCTAGCTTGCCTGGCGCGATCGTGCCCTTCTGATCTTCCTCGCGGATTTGCCATGCTGCCTCAATGGTGAGCGCCTTGAGGGCCTGCCACACATCGATCCGCTCGTCGGGTCCGATGATGTCTCCCTCACGCGACCGACGGGTTACGGCACTCCAGGTCATTCGCATTGGGTCCATCGGTGTCACCGAGAAGTCGTTGTGGTTAGAGCAGTGCAGCCCCTTCTTGATTGCTGAAGCCATCGGGCTGAGGAAATAGGCCCGCTCCTTGCCCAGGTTTTCGACGTGCACATCGCCCCAGAAGAAGGCATGCACGGTGAAAAAGCTGGGTGAAAAGCCAAGTTCGGCGTAGCTGTCGAGCTGTTCCGGACGCATGAACTGCGAGTGAATGATGACCGTGCGGCGATCCTGATCAGCTTGCATACCCGCAGCCCGGGCAGCGTCGATCATCATATCGATTGCAGCATCGCCGTTGCAGTGACAGAAGATCTGAATGCCCTTGTCGTAGACCTCCTTGACCGCCTTAATGACAAGTTCCGGCGGGAATAGCGGCTGACCGCGCCAGTTCTCTTCGCCACCGGGTCCCGGCGTCAGCAGTGGTTGACTCCAGAAGGCAGTTTTGCCTTGGGGTGAACCGTCGAGCGCGAACTTGATGCCCGCAAACTTGAGGCGGTTCTTGTAGGTACCGAAGGACTCCTTCGCCGTGTCGGGAATCTGCTTGGGTCCACCTGTGAAATCCGGGAAGTATTCCTTGACCAGCGCCGGAACTTCCAGCACCAGTGGTAGCGAGACGATGTCGAGGTAAAAGCGTCCCTGCTCTGCCCCTTTCTTCAGGAACGCTACATCCTTGGCATGGGTCGCCCCTTCCTGACAAGTGGTAACGCCAACACTGGCGTAGATCTGTTGAGCAGCATCGAGGGTGTCGAGCAGTTCCTCTTCCGATGGCTGTGGCATCTTCGCGAAGATCGGCAGGAATGCCGTCTCCATGATCAGTCCATCGGGTTCGTTTGATCCTGCTTTGCGTAGGATCATCCCACCCGGGGGAGTTTCGGTGGTGACATCGATCCCAACTTTTGCGAATCCCTTGGAATTCAGCACTGCGCCGTGGTTAGAGACGTGAATCAGCATCACTGGGTTGTCAGGAAAATGCGGATCAAGATCGTCGCGGCTACACTGGCGACCATCAGACAAATTGGTGACATCGTATCCGTAGCCAAGGATCCACTCACCAGGTTTTAGCTTGAACTTCTCGACATGGGCTTTGAGCACCGTGATGATGTCGGCGATCGAAGTCACCGGCCCCACTGGCACACCTGAGACGTTTGCCCACTTAACAATTTGGGTGCGTTCATAAAGTGTCCGTGGGCGTCGATGAACGAGGGCATGAGTGTGTTGCCATCCAGGTCAACGATCACAGTGGTATCATTGCGGGTCTGCATTACCTCAGCCTCGGAGCCCGCTGCCAGGATGCGACCCCCAGCTATGGCCACAGCCTCCACCTGCCGACGCGCATCGTCCATCGTCAGGATGGTGCCGCCTCGGAATATCTTTTCTGCGTACTCGTTAGTCATTGCTTACTCCTTTCATCTATGAACCTATTCGACCGTGACCGATTTGGCTAAATTGCGTGGTTGGTCTACGTCCTGGCCTTTGCGTGCAGCAATGTGATAGGCCAACAACTGTAGTGGAAGAACCGTCAGGAGGGGCGAGACGATTTCATCTACTGCTGGGAATGGCAGAATTGTATCAAAGGTTTCCTCGGCTAGAGGCGTGCGGGGGGTAACTCCAATTAGTTTGGCATCCCTGGCTTTAGCTTCCTGAGCATTGGAGAGGACTTTTTCATAGACTTTGCCAGGAACGGCAACGGTAACGACGGGACAATCGGCATCCAAGAGGGCAATCGGACCATGTTTCATCTCTCCCGCCGGATAACCTTCTGCATGGATATAGCTAATTTCCTTGAGCTTTAGGGCTCCTTCTAGGGCAATCGGGTAATTAATTCCGCGACCGATGTAGATGAAATCACGGGTGTGCTCAAAATTCTTGGCCAGTTCTTCGATATAGCGTTCTTGGGTATCGAGAATTATTTCCATCTGGGCAGGCACTTCTCTGAGCTCTTGCAGGATCAGGGCTATCCGCTCTGGAGAACAAGTCTTGCGGTCATAGGCTAAATTCAACGCCAACAGATAGAAAGCGACCAACTGAGCTGTAAACGTCTTGGTGGCAGCTACCCCGATTTCAATACCGGCGCGGGTATCAATCAGGGCAGAAACGAGACTAGCGAGAGAACTCTCCGGACGATTGGTGATACCCAAGAGCTTGGTTCCTGCTTCTTTTGCCACTTCTAGCGCTGCCAGAGTATCTGCTGTTTCGCCCGATTGGGTAACACCAATCACTAGAGAAGAAGTCGTCAGCGGGGGCGTACTGTAGCGAAATTCTGAAGCATAGGAAACTTCCGTCGGAATGCGGGTCAATTCTTCCAAGAGAGACTTTCCGACCAGCGCGGCGTGCCAACTCGTACCACAGGCCACAATATGGATTCGGTCTACATCTTTCAAGAAATTCTTGGGTAGGTCTAAGGTAACAGGACGCCCGTTCGTAGTTTCTGAAACCCGTCCCTCTAGAGCCGCACGGACAACCCCTGGTTGCTCATAGATTTCCTTGAGCATAAAGTGACGAAACCCTTGTTTTTCCACCATCACTGGGCTCCAGTTCACGGTTTGGGGTGTGCGCCGGACTTTATGCCCCGTAAAATCAAAAATTTGGATACCTTTGGGAGTCAAACGGGCGAGTTCCCCACTATGGAGAGGAAGGACTCGCTGGGTGTACTGAATAATTGCAGGAACATCGGAAGCGCAGAAATTCTCATCTTTACCAATACCAAGGACGAGTGGCGCTTGCTGGCGAATGGCAATCAGCTCATCGGGGAAATCAGCGCTGAGGACTACTACAGCAAAGGCCCCTTGCAACTTCTTCACCGCAAGCTGACAGGCTTCAAGGAGCGTATGACCCGGCAAAAATTCGGCAATGAGATGGGGAATGACTTCGGTATCGGTGTCAGAAACGAATTTATGACCCAGTGCTTTTAGTTCTTCGCGTAGCTCGCCATAGTTTTCGATAATTCCATTTTGGACAACAGCCAAGCGTCCAAGCGTATCTAAATGAGGATGAGCATTGTACTCTTCCGGCTTACCATGCGTGGCCCAACGGGTATGACCAATGCCGACACAAGAAATCTTATGGTTCGAGGCATCATCGGCCAGCTTGTTCTCCAAATTTTGGAGTTTACCCTTAGCCCGGACTAGATTGAGCTCAGGCAGAGAACCATTATTCTGAATGACCGTGGCAACCCCAGCGGAGTCATAGCCCCGGTATTCCAGTTTGCGTAGTCCTTCCACCAAGATAGGCAAGGTATCCTTGTGACCGATGTACCCGACAATGCCGCACATACGCACACTCCTCCAGTCCTGCCCATAACTATAACGGTCTTATTGCACGAGGCGCTCCAGGCTTTAGGGCCCGTGTCTTGACCGTCTTGCTGAACTCTACCGTAATTGGGTCTGCAACATTTAGCTTTAGGCGATCAATTGTTCCTGCTTGTAGTTCAATCACTTGGTCAACAAGTTGTTGGGGGCCAGCACCATAAACTGGGCAATCCAAGGTCTTACAGGGAGGCGCATTCCGCTGGAGATAAACAACTTTGCCGGAATGAGTAAACACCATGTCCAAAGGAATCAAAGTGTTCTTCATCCAGAAATTGATCGGGGTCGGCGGATTAAACAGAAAGATCATCCCCCGGTCTTCTGCTAGTTCTGTCCGGAACATTAACCCTGTTGCTTGCTGCTCGACGGTACGGGCTACTTCTAGTTGAATCGTTTTACCCTTGAGCGTGGTTTGGGCTTCTATGGGCAGCATTTGTGCTTTTTTGGGCAACGCCACGACCGGCAAACAGAGTAGTGCCGAAAGTATGGAGACAGTCGAGGAGACAACAATCATGGTCCGGTTCATGGGGGCAGAACGCTCCTTCTTCGATGTATTACTGGTTTAATGCGGTCTAAACATCTCTTCCTACTATCTCAGACAAGTGCTTCAGGCCCTGTTGTTCCATCAAGTTCAGCAGGCCCCTATGAATCAGATAGGGCAAGTGTGGGCCTTCATAAATCCATCCGGTGTAGGTTTGGAGCAGAGAGGCTCCAGCGGCCAGTTTTTCCCAGGCGTCTTGGGGATGAAAAATACCACCGACCCCAATAATCAGTAGTTTGCCTTCAGTCCGTCGATAGATTTTTCGAATCACTTCTGTAGAACGTTGACGCACAGGGGCTCCGCTCAGGCCTCCTGCTTCCGCTTTTGCCCTAATATTTTTAAGCCCCTCGCGCCCAATCGTGGTGTTAGTTGCAATCACCCCAGCTAGCTCATAACTTTGAGCGAGGTCTACGACCGCATCAATATCGGCGTCTGCTAAGTCAGGCGCAATTTTGACTAGCAAAGGTTTTTGGGCACTATTTACTGCTTGCAGGGCTTTAAAAATTTCTTCTAGCCGGGTAACGTTTTGCAATTCCCTTAGGCCGGGGGTGTTGGGAGAGCTGACATTCACGACAAAGTAATCACCGAAGCTGTAAAGTTTCTCAAAGCTATAACAATAGTCTTCTGGCGCTTCTTCGAGGGGAGTAATTTTTGATTTACCCAAGTTAATCCCCAGAGGAATAGCGGACTGCTGATGCACTAACTTTTGGGCCACTACATCGGCTCCATCATTGTTAAAACCCATCCGATTGATCACCGCTTCATCTTCCGGGAGACGGAACAAACGAGGCGGTGGATTGCCGGGTTGCCCATGGCGCGTCACACTGCCGATCTCAGCAAAACCAAAACCCAAGTGACTCCAAATATTAACGCCATCTGCATTCTTATCAAATCCAGCGGCTAAGCCTAGTGGGGCTGGAAAGATCAATCCCCATAGGTTTTGACGCAAGCGGCTATCGGTAACGGTGAAGTAAGCATCCAGGGCCGGATAGACCACGGGAAATTTTCCCAAGATGCTACAGCCTGTAATCACGGTTCGATGAAGCTTTTCTGGATCGGTGGTCTGAAATAAAAGGGGGCGTAAAACCTGGGAGTAGAGAGACATTAGGGATGAACAGGTAGGGTAGTGGATTTAGTAGAGCGGACAGCAATAGGTCCTAGTCGGTGATACAGTTTTGTAGACCAAAATGTACACATTCCAAAACTCAGTGTAGGAACCTATTTAATACCCTATGGTTTTTTTTGCTCAGACTTATAGCCCTGATTTATTCAAGATTATCTCTGGCCCGTTTTTCCTGACAGGGGCGTCCATACTATCTTCCTTCCTCTGTGGTGGAGCTCTACGGGTGGTTCTTACCGAGCAACTATCGAAGCCTCCATCCTTGCGGAATATCCTGCCTGTGTTCACCTCCTTTGTCGGATTGGTGATCTCTACGGCGATGGCTACGGGGAGTTTGTTCATCTTCGTCGGTCTGGGCCCCGAGTTCACCTATAGCTTCTCTGCCATAGGAGCTGCAACTTTGGGATATGCAGTCTGGACTCGCTTTGTCCGTCGGCTGTTGACGTAATAGCAGGCAACCAATAGTGAATAGTGAAGTGCAAAACTATCCTTGGTTGTGTATTTTTGTTAAGATGTATTTAGTTATCCTCATCCCCCCTTCCTCATCTATGAACTTTTTCAAGTCCTCTGAGCCTGTTCTCCGTCGTAAACAACACGAATTGGATGTCCAGGACCTGAGAGGGATTTGGCGCATTCACTGGAAAATTGGTAATTTTACACTTTGGAATGCGATTTATACCCGTATTGACCAGGTATTTTTACTCTGGGGAGTCTTAACCGCTACTATCTTCCTAACAGCCCAGTTTTCACCTTTTGATTGGGGGGTACAAGCGGTCTTCTGGTCTTTCCTGACTGTGATCGGGACCGTCGGGATGTTAGCCCTCAGTTGGTCTTGGGTGGTAGCAGAGCGTGCGGTCTGGCTCGTGGTTTGCTGGATGGCATTAATGGGAATCGGACTTTTCTTAACGGATTACAGTATTTTTTACGGTTGGGGAGAGGTCATGCTCAATCTAGGTCCACTGTGGCTTGGATTGACAGCTATTGGCTATTTGATTACAGGATTTGGTTTGCGTTCTCGGGCTCTTGCCTATGCAGGAATTTTTCATCTGCTCAGTGGACTGGTCCTTCTCTCTGTGAGTGATTGGCAGTTCTTGTCTACGGGAATGGTGATGGCAGGTAGTTTGCTTTTGCTCGGAGAATCTCAGTGGGATATGCGTTCTCCCATTGACTACAACTTGTCTGAGGTAGAAAAAGAATTCAATCGTCTACAACATCAAGTACGCCAAACTGCTTTGCAAAGAAATCATTAATTTTTTTGTCGGAATGCATCCACTTTCTTTCTGAACGATCAAAATCAAACTACGGGTAGAACTAACTATAGAGTTCCCGTTAACCACATGCGGGTGTTTTGCGATTTGTCCTGCAGTTCATAGCCCGAAGGAGAGCGACGTCAGGGCTTGAGTGGTCGCGTAAACATAATCCGGTTGATGCTGGGCACTATTGCCCTTTAGAGTGTTGGTGCAGGGTTTTTGTCGCTTCCCCTGCTTTGCAGTTTCCCTGGAGATGTGAAACCATCTATCAGAAACGCCAAGGGTACTGACATTTAGATCCTCTCATCAACCGGAATTATGAGTATGCTCGATTGCGTAAAATATATTCTCTTGTATAGGTGCGGAAGGCCGTGTCTATATACGTCTTCACTGCTTTAGCCAGCCAACGAGAACAGCTCCTTCCTGGACTTTAACGTGGTAAGCAGAAGTTCGGTGTCCTCCGGGATGGTCTGCTTCTCCTGTATCCACACAAAAACTCCACTGGTGCCACGGGCAGTAAATAACCTTGCCTACTACTTTGCCACTCTGTAGGGGCCCTCCCATATGAGGACATATAGCGTTGATAGCAAAAAAATTCCCAGCCACATTAAACAGAGCCATGGGCTTATCAAAAGGGCCCATCACTAATCTTCCGGTGCCTGGAGGGACTTCCTCCACTCTGCATACTTCAGTAAAAATAGGAACCATCAGAGCTGAATTGTATAGCAGATTTTCAGACTAGGTATAACTACTTAATATGCGTGGCTATTAACGTGCTGATATACGGATTATTTTGCCATGAAAGTTAGGTAGAATTAATCAAAAAGCATGAGCACTGCAAAATAGCATTGAGAGAAAAACACGATCTATACTATATACGACTAATGTTTAATAGTCCCATCATGGTATCCAGCTGGAATAAGGTAAGGTTGCTATAAAAAGACAGTATCGCCTAAGCTAGAGTCCTCTCCAGACAGGTATTTCTGGCAAACCTGCGTTGTTTCCAATTTGGTTCACCCACTTTAACGTTTGATTTCAAATATGATTTTACTTGAACAAGAATTTAAAAAAGTTAAAGTCATAAACCACATTCCTCTGTGGTTAGACCAGAATCAAATCTGGCTGTTTCATCAATTGCAGAATTTACCTAGTAGTGTAGAAAGTCATATCTTTTGTGAAAGGACAGCAAACCTAGATTACTTTTCTTTACCCAACATTCACAACTTAAGCGCTGGTCCTAAGTGGAAATATTTTAAGGATAAAGGATTACGTAAAATTGGGATTTTCCGCCACCTGCAATCTCTGGGAGATATAGCTAACCGTGAGCAGTCAAATATTTTACATTCTCACTTTGGTCACATTGGATGGGAAGATCTAAAATTGGCAAAGAATTTAGGTATTTGTCATGTAGTGACATTTTATGGATGGGATATCAGTAAATTACCAAAGAGCGAACCCCGATGGCGCAATAGATACAAGGAGCTATTTGAAAATGTTTATCTAATCCTCTGTGAAGGCTCTCACATGGCCCAGTGCATCATTAATTTAGGATGCCCCGAGCAGAAAGTCAAGGTTCAACACTTAGGCGTAGATGTTGATAGTATTGCCTTTCAACCAAGGGTTTGGAATTTAGGTGAACCATTAAAAGTACTGATTGCTGCAGGCTTTAGGGAAAAGAAAGGTATTCCCTATGCTCTAGAAGCTTTAGGGAAATTGCAATCTTACGTTGATCTAGAAATTACAATAATAGGTGATGCTAATAAGGAACTACGGAATCAACAAGAAAAGCAGAAAATACTATCTATTATAAGGGAGCATAACTTGGCTCCAAAAACTCGATTACTAGGTTATCAACCTTACAAAGTCCTATTGGAAGAGGCCTACAAGCACCACATATTTATTTCTTCAAGCGTTACGGCAAGTGATGGTGATACAGAAGGTGGAGCACCCGTTAGTCTCTTAGACCTTGCGGCAACAGGTATGCCAATTGTTAGCACGAGACATTGTGATATTCCAGAAGTTATTCATCATGGAGAAACTGGTTTATTAGCGGAAGAGCGCAATGTTTTGGGATTGGTTAATTTGTTTAAATGGTTGATCAATAACCCTGAACAGTGGCATCCAATGGTTACAGCAGGACGCAAGCGTGTAGAAACCGAATATAATTCTTATACTCAGGGACAGAGGTTAGCTAAAATTTATTCGGATCTCTTGTAGACATCAAGATTCTAGTCTGAAGAAACACAAAATTATTGTTTTTTTGGCCCATTCAGTGTTTAATTATTACTTCGCTAGTGTTGATGAGCGAGATGCTTCCTTTTCGACGTACTGCGATTTAGTCTAAACTTCAATATTGAGATTAGTGCAATATCTCAGTTAGTCCAGATTGGCCTAGCCGGGACTTGTAGTCTGGGGATCCAGGGAAGGTTGGGGTGGTTCCGATGGACTATCGACGGGGCTAATCCAGCGACCATCCGGCAAACTACTCAGCCGTTCTTCCAAACTGCCGGGACGACCGATGGTTACGCCATTCCAGAAAAGCTCTACTACTTCCACTTCTCCCGTGCCTGGAGGTAGTGGCTCTAGCGGTCCCATGCTTTGAATCGTCTGTACCGCTAAAGCAGAATTTTCGGGAGAGGTCGTGCTGTGTTCTTGGAGGGCCTCCGCCGAGGCAATTTCTCCAGAAGGCATGATGCGATACCGGACCACAGTGTATTGTTCAGGGTTGGTGTGGTCGAAGTACCTATCGTGGTACAAACGAATCCGATAGGACAGGTAATCGCTGTAGGAACGAGGGACGCCTGCTCTCCTTTGGGCTTTCTTGGGAGCTTGTTGTTTGGCTACCGTACCCTTCTCATCGAGTGCTTTTTGAGCCAGCACGGAGGGGCTTTCTTTGATATTCTTGGCATCTTTGCCATCTTTGCTTCCCTCTGGCTTCTTGTCATGGCCGTTGAGGGTCTGGGGGTCACTGACGAGATCAAACTCAATTCTACTGCCTGGCTCTCCTCCTCCTCCTCCTCCTTGGAGAATAGGGACAAGAACAAAAAGAACCAGGAGCGCCAGGTGACCTAAGTAGGAGCCAGAGATTGATTGGACAGTCTTTCTGCGGGCAACAGGGGGTTCCAGGTAATCAAACTTCTGCAATTGGGCGGTACGGTAGGCATCCCAAATTCCATATATCCAAAAGATTCCACTAAGACCCCCCAACAGCCAAAGCACAGGGGATTCAATGAGACTGGAGACGAATTTCAGAGGTTCTTTACCAAGGCTCAGACCCCAGGACTCCAATAGGATGAGCATTCCCAGCGGAAAACTGAGGAGAAGCCAAGTAAAGCTGAATAGGGAGGCATTGACTAGGCCTACCCCAAACAAAAATCCGCCCTTCTGCCATTCTCTGTTATAGGCTTGTCCTCCACCTGGAATAACAGAGCACAGGGCGGCAAGAACCGGGTTGCGAGGAATAACGGCCGGGGGTACCCAGGCCGAAGCCGGTTGTGGCGCTGTCCCGCCCCAGGTAGGAGAAATGGCCCGGCTTTTTTGGGCTAGACGAAAGCCTAACCACGCAAACCAGCCTAGAAAAATGCACAATCCCCATTCGGCAAAAGGGGAGGTCTGGAAGGCTAAGAAGTCATAGAAACCGTGGGCTACCGTCGCCCAGAAAAGTCCTTGCAGGAGAAATCCCCAAGAAGCCTTTTTCCCTTCGTTACTCTCTTCGACTCTGGCTTTCCCCAGATACCAGCCCAGGAGTACGCCTAACAAGCCATGCATCGGCACTGCGGTAAATGCTCTGAGCAGTGCGGTATTCAAGCCATTTTCTAGGACGTAATAGATGTTCTCAATGGCCCCAAAACTTAGTCCGATGATGCCTGCGTAGAGCACGCCATCGTAGGGCTCTTTGAATTGCTTATTGGGCCAGAGCAGCGCCCTAAACATGATGTATTTAGCGCCTTCTTCTACCAAGCCCACCCCTAAGAAGGTAAAGACGGCAAGCATTCCAAGGTTGGTGATTCCCCAGGGCTTCACCGTGAGTGCTGTTTCTAGCCAATAGGCAAAAAAGGCCGCACCTAAGCCTCCCAGGATGGCAAGGGCAATACTCGATAAAGACCGAGGCAAGGTCCACCGACGTTTCTCGATTCGGACAGCCAAAGCTGCCATCAGAAGCAACGCCGGGGCGATTGCTGCGGCAATGAGAAAGTAGGTTTGAGGGACAGGTGGATTCATAAAGCGTGTTTATGGAAAAGCACAGGTTGGTCTATTAAACCCAGTTTGCCCATTGTAGGGGATGGAGATTCTTCGTTCCCTGGTAAACTCTATATGCCCACTTGGGTGGGTCATTTATCTGTGCCCTTCCTATACCTTTGCTTGACCTTTTCATGAAATCTAAAGGTTTTGAAGGTCCCGGGCAGAGGAATATTCCGGAGAGACCCTGACTTTTCGATTTCCAAATCTTGTTAGATCCCCGTACATAAGGAAAAGAAAACTTGCGTAGCATCGTCATTGCCGGAAACTGGAAAATGTATAAAACCCGTGCCCAGACGCGGGAATACCTGGCAGCATTTGTGCCGATGATCCAAAATCGTTCTACCGATCGCAATGTGGTGTTGTGCAGTCCCTATACCAGTCTTGAAACATTGGCTGAAGGCTTAGAAGGTCAAAACGTTGGGGTAGGGGCTCAAAATCTTCACTGGGAAAAAGAGGGAGCTTTCACGGGAGAAATTTCAGCGCCCATGCTTCAGGAGTTGAAGGTTACCCATGTCGTAATTGGTCATAGTGAGCGCCGAGAATATTTTGGAGAAACAAATCAGACCGTTTTAAAGCGCACCCAAGCTGCTTTAGCCGCTAACTTAATTCCGATAGTTTGTGTCGGTGAATCTAAAGCCCAGCGTGATAATAACGAAACGGAAACCTTTATCTTTCAACAGTTAGACGAAGGGCTGGATGGAGTGAATTTAGCGCAAGTCATTATTGCCTACGAGCCGATTTGGGCGATTGGCACAGGGGAAACCTGTGAATCTGAGGAAGCCAACCGCGTAATTGGTCTGATCCGCCAAAGAATCAAGGGTGAGCAGGTGCCTATTCTCTATGGTGGTTCCGTAAAGCCCACCAATATTGATGAGTTAATGGCCCAACCAGAGATAGATGGAGCTTTAGTGGGCGGCGCTAGTTTAGAAGCAGAAAGTTTTGCTCGGATTGTTAATTACGTAGATTAGAATTCTATGGTCTTCACTAATAGACATAAGCTGGATATCTCTTGTTTCAGTCTGAGATTTTTATCTTTTTTTCCTAACTCCAAAGCTGAGTATCTCAACTTTCGCCCTGCACAACAGCTCATTGCTTAAACGGTTGCGTTTCTGGTAAGACTGAAACTAGCGTTTCACGTGGATTTGATCCCTGATCCTAAAATTTATATTGGTCTTCGCGGTCCCAGGCTTTTAGAATCTCAGTAGACCGGAGAGCATATTTACACCGGGGAGTCCTACCCATTGAAAGACTGGGGCAAACTGCTCATTCTGATGACACTCCTGTTGTCATTGCCTGCCTGTACGAATGCCCCGAATGGGGAGAAGGTCGGAGCGACCACTCCTAGCACGGAGGATCTTCCATTGGTAGAGGTGGCGGTTGCCCGAACCGGCTCTTTGGGAGGAGAACCGGAATATGTGGGTACTACGCTGCCGTTACAGGAAGCAACCATCAGGGTCCAGGTGGCGGGACAACTGAAGAGTCTAGCCGCAGACGTCGGGGATCAAGTGAAGGAAGGTCAACCCCTTGCCAGTGTTGATACCAACGTGCTGATGGCAGAGCTAGACCGGGCTCAAGGTGAGCTTGCGGCTCGGCAGACTGACGTAACACGTGCTCAAAATCAGAGCAGCAATGCCCAGGGGAATCTGGAAGAGCTGCGCATAGACTTGCAAGCGGCCCAGGTGGAAGCTGATCGCATCCAGCAACTTGAGGCACAAGGGGCTGTTTCCTCTCAGGAAGCCGAACGAGCCCGAAGAATGCTCAAACAAGCGGAGCAAACCTTCAAATCAGCAGAGAAACAGGTTCAAGTAGAGGTCCGAGCACTGGAAGTGGCCCAAACTCGGGTGGCTACCCAGAGGACCCTGGTAGCACAAGAGCGGGAACGAATAGCTTCCACCACATTGGTGGCTCCTATTTCTGGCACTGTGATGGAGCGTGGGCGTGCACCGGGCAGCTTGCTCAGACCGGGAGATATGATTCTCAAACTGGGGGATTTTAGTAAGGTTAAAGTATTGGCTCAAGTTTCTGAACTGACCCTTCCTAAAATCCGGATTGGGCAAGCAGTTCAGCTTAATTTAGATGCTTTCCCTTCGGAGCAGCTTACTGGCACCGTCAGTCGAATTTCACCAGCCACGGACCCTAAGGCTCGTTTAGTGCCTGTAGAGGTGATGATGGCCAATCCTCAAGGAAAAATTGGCAGTGGACTCTTGGCTAGAGTCCGTTTTACCAAACCGAGTGAGAAAGTGATTGTGCCCTTAGAAGTCGTTCAGGAAAAAGCCGGAGTATCGCCTACGGTCTTAGTCGTTACCGAATCGTCAACGGTTGTGGTGCGTCCTGTGAAATTGGGAGCACGGGCAGAAGGCCAGGTCGAAGTGTTATCCGGTCTGCAACCAGGAGAATCCTTCATAGTCCGAAGTGGTCAGCCCATTAAAGAAGGAGACCGGGTGCGCTTCACTCTGCCAGAAGGTGTAGAAGAACAAAAAGCTTCTTCCCAAAATCTGGATGATGCTCCAAGGGTTTCCAACCGAAAAGGCCAGACAGACTAGGGTTCGGTTATTCACAAAATGGTCTAACTCTGGGCGAGTGCTTCTAACTTCTCTTTTTGATCTGCGGCAATACAGGCTTGAATAATTGGTTCAATCACTCCTTCCACTACACTACTCAGGGCAAAGTTTTCTCCCAAGCGGTGTTCGGTCAGGCGGTTGTCTTTGTAGTTATAAGTGCGGATTTTTTCAGAACGGTCGCCAGAACCTACCTGCATTTTGCGGCGCGAGGAAACTTCATCCTGTTGGGCTCTCAACTGCATATCGAAGAGCTTGGCTCTCAGAATTTGCATGGCTCGTTCTTTGTTTTGCAATTGGGAACGTTCTTCGGTGCAATGAATATGCAAGCCGGAGGGTTTGTGGACCAAGTGGACAGCGGTTTCTACTTTGTTGACGTTCTGACCACCCGCTCCCCCTGAACGGGCTGTGGTGATCTCGATGTCTTCCGGTCTAATCACAACCGCGACTTCTTCCACTTCCGGCATAATAGCGACGGTCGCCGTAGAGGTGTGGACGCGACCTTGGGATTCGGTCAGCGGAACTCGCTGGACTCGGTGGACGCCCGCTTCAAATTTCAGCTTGGAGTAGACGTTATCGCCTTGAATTTCCAGAATCGCCTCTCTAAATCCACCCATATCGGCGGTGGTTTCGCTCAATAATCGCACCTTCCAGCCTTGGCTATCGGCGTAGCGAGAATACATCCGTACCAAGTCACCGGCAAAAATGGCCGCCTCATCACCGCCGGTCCCCGCACGAATTTCTAGCATGATGTTTTTGTCGTCGTTGGGGTCACGAGGCAACAGCAGAAGGGTGAGCCGCTTTTCTTGCTCTTCAATTTGCTCTTCTAGCATTTGGACTTCCACTTCTGCCAATTCCCTGAGCTCAGGATCATCTTCTCGCAGAAGCGTACGGGCCTTTTTTAGCTCAGCTTGCAGCTCTTGCCAGTGGTGATAAACATCCACGGTCACTTCTAATTCTGCGCGAGCCTTCGCAATGCGTTGGACTTCGCCAGAGTTGGTGACAATATCGGGGTCCGCTAGTTTTTGGGTCAAATCTTGGTAGGTCCGCTCAATCGTATTGAGCTTTTCAACCATCATCGGGGCGGGCATAGACGTAATTTCCTTTGTACTCGTTGCTTCTGGTGTCAGGCAGCACAAATGGGCTACCACGGTTAAGAGGGAGTAGATGAAGCAACGCTAGTGGAAAGGCTTACAGTACATGGGTTACGTCTTCAGAGCTTTCTTCTAGTCTACCCTATGGCAGAACAAGCAGGAGTTGTGGGATTGAGCAATGGGACGCATTGGGTTCAAACGGACGAAAATTGCTGAAGGTCAAGACGCAGCCGCTGGGCTTCCCGCAGATAGGCATGATGGATTTGGTCTTGTTTCAAAGGACTGTTGACATGAAGCAAAACGCGGAGGCAGCGAGGTAAACTTTCAGGAATGCTCAGTTGGGCTACATCTAAAAGGGGGACATGGTCCCAACCTTCCAAATATTCTCGGACAAAAGTCGATGGATAGGCGGCGTTGAGGTCGGAGGTTAAGGTAAACGTTGCACTAACAACGTCTTCAGGAGCTAAGTTATTCTCTTTAATTAAAACTCGGAACAGTTCTAACACGGCATCCCGTATGTACTCCGGGTCATTTCTCTCGACAGTGGTCGCTCCGCGGATTCCTCGTACTCGCCAGCCAGAAACCATACTTTTAATACTTCGCTTATAAACATCAGCACTCGTTAGACTGATTGTATCTTGCCCATTCCCCAGAGGATAGGCGCAGATTTTTCTTTAAAATCAGACGTACTCTTCAAAAACACAACATGAGCATGACTCCCCGAATTCTACTGGCCTTGGACATTGACGGTGTGGTGCGGGATGTAAGCCAATCCTACCGTCGGGCTTTGGCCGATACGGTAGAACATTTTACCCAGGGAGCCTTCCGGCCCAGTGCCCCAGAAATAGACCAGCTCAAAGCTGAGGGCTGTTGGAATAATGATTGGGAAGGTAGCCAGGAGCTGGTCTATCGTTATTTTGAGAACCTCGGGCATCAGCGACAAGATTTTCCCCTGGATTTTGAACAGTTGGTCGAATACTTTCAAAGACGCTATCTGGGCGCTCCAGAACAGCTAAATGGCTACATTCAGGATGAGCCTTTGCTGGTAGACCTGAACTATTTTGAACAGCTAGACCAAGAAAAGATCTTCTGGGGATTTGTGAGTGGAGCTTCTCGTCTTTCAGCAGAGCATGTCTTAGCGCGCGTTGGCTTGCGGCAGGTTCCCTTAGTAGCGATGGGCGAGGCGGCTGAGAAGCCAGACCCAGAAGGACTTTTACAGCTTGCCAGATCAGGTCATTCCATAGAACGGGTATTTTATGCGGGGGATACGGTGGCCGATATCCATACAACCTTGAATGCCCAAGCCCAAGACCCTGGTCGCGACTACGTCGCGATCGGAGTAATCCCACCACACCTATGGGAAAGTGAGCGTGAATCTGATTACATCACTACGTTAAAAGCGGCAGGAGCCCATGTTGTGGTAAAAAGAATGACAGATATAACCGTAGATTTTTTACGGGAAATCTAGTTAGCAAATTTATGATTTTCGGGTATACTCTTTCTAAAGTTTAAAGCGTATTTGCCAATCGTTAGGTTTGTGAGGAGCCAGCGAAAAATGAGAGCAAAAATGAAATGGAATAGACAACTCTGGAAGAAGCTAGTAGCGGCGGTACTAGCTTTCGGGTTGATCAATGGGGCGGCCCAAGCATTTCAGGTACGTGTCCTCGTAGAAGGTCCGAAACCAGCTGTAAACATTGCTGTTTCTGCCCCGGCTGTATTTCAGATGGACAATGGGGAAACTCAGGATCTGCAACCCCAGGAATGGTACCGGATGGACCAGAATCAAGTCGGTACGATTCAGGTTCCGGAAGGGGGTTACGTTTTGGCCGGAGACCGTTGGTATCCAGGGAGCGTCCGCTTAGAAACATTGCCCAATGGCGTTGCTGCCATCAACTATCTTGATTCAGAAGAATATCTCCGCGGTGTGGTTCCCCGTGAAATGCCTGCGAAATGGCACCAAAATGCCTTAATGGCACAGGCTATTGCCGCGCGTACCTACGCTTTGACCAGTTTCACCCGGCGCAAATGGGGTCCTCAGTACGACTTAGTCGATACCGTTATGGACCAAGTATATGGAGGCTTTGCTCGGTACAACCCTAAAACGGGACAAAGTACCACCCTGGTCGATCCACGTACAGACCAAGCCGTTGCCAGTACGAAAGGAGTGGTCCTGGACTACTCTATTGTCCAAGGAAACTACAGAGCTGATGGTATCAAAGGCTGGATGAGCTATGGCGACTATCGCTTGCCTATTCGCAAGGGTGCAATGATGAGCCAGAAAGTCTCTCAGCAGATGGCTGAAGCGGGCTGGGACTATACTCAAATTCTCCAATACTGGTATGAAGCCTCTCTGTACCAGCTCCCTGCGAACTATCAGTAAATTAGCGAAATAGTTGTCATCCGTTCCCAAGTGGAGTTACATTAGCTTACGTTCTAGCTTTCTGAAACGCCATGGAATTAATGTGGGTGAAGTGGGTTGTAATCGGAGTGGTCTCCAGCTTCGTTTTAATTTTCGCCTTCGGTTGGCTTTCCGGCGATCCTGCCCGTAACGATCTGAATAAGTAATCGACGATATTCAGTTTTGGGGTTCTTGCAATAGTGCGGGAACCCTTGTTCTGCTGATAGTCTTGTTCTTATGCCTTACACTCCACCCCCTCTCGTTCAGGCTCCTGCCGCTGAGGTCCAATACCAGCCTGTTCAAGCGGATAGCCTCCGTCGAGAAGCACAAGCCGGTGCGGATGCTTTGCTACCTCAAGACCCGGATGTACCTAAGGGCGGTTCTGTCGTAGGTGATAAGGTCAAACTGGATGCGGATTTCCAGGATTACGACCAAGACAAACAAGTCTTTACGGCCCGAGGCAATGTGCGGATGGAGTTCCAAGATAGTGTCCTCACGGCAGACGAACTGCAGGTGGACATGAAGACTCGGATCGCAGTGGCCCTAAGTGCTCCCAATCTGGTCAGGCTACAACGACCTGAACAGCAGGTCGAAGGCAGCCGCCTGGAATATAATTTTGCCAAGAAAGAGGGTGTACTCTTCGATGCCAGGGGGCTTGTCAACATCAAGGCAGACGACCCTGAAGTAAAAAAGGCCCGTGCACAGGGGCAGCCCTCCATATTTGATGCGGCTAATTCAGGAGCTCCTACCATTCAAAGGGGAGGGCTTCTCCGTTATACGGCGCGTCGAATTTATTTCACGCCCAAGGGGTGGCGGGGAGAAGATGTCCGTTTTACCAATGACCCCTTTGATCCACCGGAACTGGAGATAAAAACTTCTAGGGCAGAGGTGACCAACATTCCAGGGGGCAAGAAAAAGCAACAAAAACTGGTTACCGATCCTGGGGTTCTCGTTTTTGACCAGTCTACAACTCTTCCCCTCCCTCCCTTTGTATCTACGATCAGCGATCAAGAAGATGCTAACCCTATTACGGTGGGCTATGATGCCATCGATAAAGGAGGGCTTTTCTACCAATACAATTTCATTACTGAGCCTAACGACAATACGACCCTGCGCATTTCACCTCAATTCTATTTGCAAAGAGCGCTTGGGTTCGGAGTAACCAGTAATGGGTATTCTTTTAACAATGTTGTACAAAATGCCAGTCCCGGTGTCGAGGGGGGCTTTCTAAATGATTTTGGGGTTGAGGGAAAGCTCAATCTACGCCATGAAGGAGGACAGAGTACTAACGTATTCGCTTCGCTCTCAGGGCTTTCCTTCGAGGACTTTACCAGTAGAATCCGTGCCAGGGCAGAACATCGGATTCCTGTGGGTAATGGCGGCGATACGCTGAGTTTCAACTATGCTTACCGAGAGCTTCTCTTCAATGGAGTCTTGGGGGCTCAG
>Ga0208716_1000152_pt1 | contig 27900 bp, 19 predicted proteins | sample NGESurdeep092012_8_FD_184482 | JGI IMG/M metagenome (GOLD analysis project Ga0208716, IMG submission 184482) | Arctic peat soil microbial communities from Barrow, Alaska - NGEE Surface sample 415-3 deep-092012 (SPAdes) | ecosystem: Environmental > Terrestrial > Soil > Wetlands > Peat ...
CCGCGCCCGGCGGCGAGCCGATCGGCGATCCGGGATCGTTGGCGCTGGTCGCGGGCCTGAATGCGGGAGCGGCCGCGCTGTACGGCGAGTTCGTCTCCACTGCCTACCGGCCCGCCGGCCCGTCCGGTTCGATGGAACCGACCGCCGCGGAGTCGGCCCGGCTTGCCGGGGTCAGCGCGGCGGAACTGGTGGTCGATGGCGCCGATCTGCATCAGATCGCAGGTGCGGCGGCGGGGGTGGCCCGCGGCTGGCGGGTGGGGCTGCCGGAGAACGCCCAGGAGCAGGCGGACTACCGGGTCCGGGCGCTCGTCGGGCTGTTGCTGGTGGCTTTGGAGCACGTCACCCGGGAGCCCGAGCCGGCCGCCGAACCGGCCAGTTGCGGGGCAGGGCCAGGAGAGAACTCGGGTCATTCGTTCCCGGCGGAGATCACCTTCCAGATCGGAGTGGAGCCGGGCAGTGCCAACTCCCTGGCCGTCGAGCTGCGCGGGCTGGCCGACGAGGTTGCGGTGTGGGTCTCCGGTGACGGGTCCTGGTACACGTTCCATGTGCACACCGACCGTCCGGGCGAGGTGGTCGGTCAGGTCTATGCCTGCGGCACCGCATTCGACCTGCAGATCACCGACCGCGGCTGACTCCGAGCGCCGCCGACTGCTGAGCGCCACCGACTGCTGAGCGCCGCTGGCGTGCCGACCGCGGACTGTCGGGGTGGAACGTCAAGATGGACCGAAAGCCCGGCCGGCGGAGGGGCGTCATGGACACGATCGACCTGACCAGCACCTTGGACAGGGTTGTCGGCGGACGAACCGCCGCAAAGTTGGCCGAGCGGATCGAGGTCCGCACCGTCGGTGATCTGCTCCGCTACTACCCCCGCAAGTACGACCAACGCGGAAAGCTCACCGATCTGGCCGAGCTGGTCGTCGGCGAACGGGCGACGGTGTGGGCCAAGGTGGTCACCATCGAGGAGCGCGAGCTGGGGTCCGCCCGCAACCGCTCTCGGGCGGGCGGCAAACGCGGTGTCAGCCACATCACCAACATCGTGATCGCGGACAGCCACCGCAAACTCACCTGCACCTTCTTCAACCAGCGGCACTGGTCCAAACAGCTCCGCCCGGGCGCCGACGCGATGTTCTCAGGCAAGGTCAGCCTGTTCAACGGGAAGCTGCAGATGAGCTCGCCTTCGGTCGCCATCCTGGACGACGGCCGGGGGAGTGCTGCCGGGCTCGGGTCGGGGGTGGCGAGCACCAACGGCCACGGCGAGCAGGAGAAGGGGGCGTCGGCGATCGAGGTCATCGAGTCGTTCCCCGGCGGGGTGATCCCGGTGTACCCGCTGGTCGAAGCGCTGACCCAGGCCCTGGTGCAACGCTGCGTCAGGACGGCGCTGGACGTGCTGGGCGACGTCATGGATCCGGTACCGGAGGTGCTGCAGGCGGGGCACGGCCTGGTCGATCTCGGCACCGCGCTGCGCGACATCCACCGGCCGCGCACCCAGGAACACCTGGAGGCCGCGCAGCGCCGGCTGCGCTACGACGAGGCGCTGGCCGTCCAGCTGGTGCTGGCCAGGCGCCGGGCCGACGCCCGGAACTTCCCGGCCGACCCGTGCCCGCGGATCGACGGCGGACTGCTGGACGAGTTCGACCGGAACCTGCCGTTCGCCTTGACGATCGGCCAGCAACTCGTCGGCGAGATCATCGCCACCGACCTGGCCACCATCCACCCGATGAACCGGCTGCTGCAGGGCGAGGTCGGGTCGGGCAAGACCGTGGTCGCGCTGCGGGCCATGCTGCAGGTGCTGGACTCGGGCCGACAGGCGGTGATGCTCGCGCCCACCGAGGTGCTCGCCGCCCAGCACGCCCGGTCGCTGCGCGAGGTGCTCGGCCCGCTGGGCCGGGGCGGCGAGCTGGGCGCGCCGCCGGAGGCCACCACCATCACCCTGTTGACCGGGTCACTGTCCGCCGGTGCACGACGAAAGGCGTTGCTGGCCATCGCCTCCGGCGAGCCGGGCATCGCGGTCGGCACCCATGCCCTGCTCTCCGAGGGAGTGTTCTTCGGCAACCTGGGGCTGATCGTGGTCGACGAGCAGCACCGCTTCGGCGTCGAGCAGCGGCACGCGCTGCGCGCCCGGCATCCGGAGGGCAACCCGCCGCACGTGCTGGTGATGACGGCGACCCCGATTCCGCGGACCGTCGCGATGACGGTGTACGGCGACCTGGACACCTCGATCCTGTCCGAACTGCCCAAGGGCAGGTCGCCGATCTCCACCACGGTGGTGCCGGCCGCGGACAGGCCGGCCTGGCTGGACCGGGCCTGGGAGCGGGTGCGCGAGGAGGTCGGCAAGGGTCATCAGGCCTACGTCGTCTGTCCGAAGATCGGTGACGACGAGGGCGAGACGCCTGATGACGGCAGCGATCTCGAGCTCGACGGGCCGGGGCCGGGGTCGGCGGACGGACCGGGTAGCACCTCGCCGCGGCCCCCGCTGTCGGTGACCGCGGTGGCGCAGCAATTGCGGGACGGACCGCTGGCGGGGCTCCGTCTCGCGGTGCTGCACGGCCGGCTACCGGCCGCCGAGAAGGACGAGGTGATGCGCTCCTTCGCGGCCGGGAACATCGACGTGCTGGTCGCCACCACGGTGATCGAGGTCGGCGTCGACGTCCCCAATGCGTCCATGATGGTGATCATGGATGCCGAACGGTTCGGCATGTCGCAGCTGCACCAGCTCCGTGGCCGGGTGGGCCGCGGGTCCGCGCCCGGGGTCTGCCTGCTGGTCACCGAGGGGCACGAGAACGCCCCGGGCCGAGCGCGGTTGGCCGCGGTCGCTGAGACGAACGACGGCTTCGCGCTGGCCGAAGCGGATCTGGAACTGCGCCGCGAAGGTGACGTGCTGGGCACCTCGCAAGCCGGCCGGGCGACCTCGTTGCGGTTGTTGTCGTTGCTGCGCGACAAGGACGTCATCGCGCAGGCGAGGGACGATGCGCAGGGACTGGTCGGAAACGACCCGGAGATGTCGCAGTGGCCCGGGCTGGCGGACATGGTGTCCGCGGTCATCGCCGCGGAGAGCCAGGACTACCTCGACAAGGGCTGACCGGGTGGGCGTCGACGACCCCTTCACGACGCCCTCGTCCGGTAGCGCAGCCCGGCTTGGTCGGGCACTAGTTGACACGAGATCGACTTGACACGAGATCGACACCTCCGCACTGAGTGCCCCGCGCCTTCGAGCCGCCGACCGGCGCAACCGATCCGACTTGGGATGGACGACACACAGCGCAGTGATAAGGTCACCCAGAGTAGTCATCATTCGCTGGGGTGGCATGCGCGCCTCGCTGCACAGCATCAAGCGAGGCGGCAGCACTGCGACCGGCCGGCATCGCAGCTGGAGGGATCCACGACAACGACGGTGCGCGAGGCGACCTATGACCTGCTTCGGCAGCTGGGTCTGACCACGATCTTTGGGAATCCCGGGTCGACCGAGGAGGCATTTCTTCGGAACTATCCGGACGATTTCCGGTTCATCCTGGGGCTTCACGAGGCCAGCGTGGTCGCCGCCGCAGACGGCTACGCACAGGCGACACGTTCGGCGGTCGTAGTGAGCGTGCACACCGCTGCCGGTGTCAGCAATGCAATGGGCGCGCTCATGACAGCTGCGCAGAACCGGACACCGCTCATTCTCACTGCCGGGCAGCAGACCCGCGACATGCTGCTTCTCGAGCCGTGGCTGGTCAACGCAGAGCCTGATGTGCTCGTGAAGCCGTGGGTGAAGTGGTCCTACCAGCCGGTTCGTCCTCAGGACATCCCGGCGGCGTTCATGCGGGCGTATGCCGTGGCGTTGCAGCCGCCTGCCGGCCCAGTGTTCCTGTCGCTCCCGCTCGATGACTGGGACGCTCCCTCAACCGTCCCGCTCGCGGTGCGGACGGTCGCGACGCGGGTGGCGCCGGACCCGGCCCGTCTCGCCGAGTTCGCGGGGTGGATCGCAGAGGCGAAGCACCCGGTGCTGGTCTATGGCTCGGACATCGCGCGCGGTGCCGGCTGGGGACCTGCGATCACTCTTGCCGAGAAGCTCGGCGTTCCGGTCTGGTTTGCGCCGGCGTCGGAACGCCCACCATTTCCGGAGAATCACCCTCTCTATGCCGGTGGTCTGCCCTTCGCGCAGGGCCTGATCTCGGAAAGGCTGGCCGGTCATGACGTCGTCGTCGTCATTGGTGCGCCGGTCTTTCGGTATTACCCGTGGGTGCCTGGGCCCTATATCCCCGAGGGCTGCCGTTTGCTCCACATCACCTGCGACCCGGACGAGTCGGGTCGAGCCCCAGTCGGTGACAGCCTGCTCTCGGATGCGGTCCTCGCGCTCGAGGCACTTGCCGGACTGCTGCCCGCCCGGACGACGCACGCCTCGGTCGTCACCCAAGCGCACCGCATGGCCCCGCATCCAGCGGCTGAGTCTCATGTGGACGAGTCTCATGTGGACGAGTCCGCCGACGGCACCCCGCTCACTGCTCGCCAGCTCTTTCGCATACTGCGCGCCGCCGCCCCCCAGGACACCGTGCTCGTCGAGGAATCGCCGTCGAACCTCGCCGACCTGCACGCAGAATGGCCGATCACCGAGCCTGACTCGTTTTGGACGTTCGCAAGTGGGGCCCTTGGCTGGGACCTGCCAGCGGCGGTCGGGATCGCGCTGGCCCAACGGGACTCGGGTCGGAATCGTCCCGTGCTGGCCGTCATCGGGGATGGATCGCTCCACTACTCGATCCAGGCGCTCTACACCGCGGCCCAGCACAAGCTTGCTCTCACGGTCGTGGTTCCGAGCAATGGCGAGTACGCAATCCTCAAGGCGTTCGCGAACTTCGAGAACTGCCCCGGCGTCCCGGGCCTCGACATACCGGGCCTCAAGCCATCACTGCTGGCCGCTGGCTACGGCGCGACGGGCGTCGTGGCGTCCACTGCGAAAGAGGTGCACGGCGCCCTCAGAGATGCTTGGGAGCGCGACGGACCGACCCTGATCGAGGTCCCGATCGACTCGTCGATCCCCTCGCTCGCATGACTCAACGTGACGGGCCGCCGAGTGCGGGTCCGCACCGGCGGGACCTGGCACGTTAGGTTGCGCAGGGCGGGTCCGCCGCCAGAACGCCGGCGTGTGCAGGGAGTGGTGAGGTGTTCTCGAAGATCCTGGTCGCCAATCGCGGCGAGATCGCGATCAGGGCATACCGCGCGGCCTACGAGCTGGGCGTCGCCTCTGTCGCGGTCTTCCCCTACGAGGACCGCAACTCCATCCACCGGCAGCAGTCCGACGAGGCCTATCAGATCGGCGAGCTCGGGCACCCGGTCCGTGCCTACCTGGACGTGGCCGAGATCATCGGTGCCGCGCAGGCCTCCGGCGCGGACGCCGTGTACCCGGGGTACGGGTTCCTGTCCGAGAACCCGCTCTTGGCCCGGGCCTGCGTGGACGCCGGGATCGCCTTCATCGGCCCTGGCGCATCGGTTCTCGAGCTGGCCGGGAACAAGACGCAGGCGATCATCGCCGCCAACGCCGCCGGGATTCCGGTGCTGCCGTCCAGCGAGCCCTCGGGCGACATCGGGACGTTGGTCGCCGCTGCCAAGAACGTCGGCTTCCCGTTGTTCGTCAAGGCAGTGGCCGGCGGCGGGGGCCGCGGGATGCGCCGGGTGGACGAGCCGGCCGCGCTGCCGGAAGCGCTGGCGGTGGCGATGCGGGAGGCCGAATCCGCCTTCGGCGACCCGACCGTCTTCCTGGAACGCGCCGTCATCCATCCTCGCCACATCGAGGTGCAGATCCTGGCCGACCACACGGCCGCGGCCGGCAACCCGGACGGGACCATCCACCTGTTCGAGCGGGACTGCTCGGTGCAGCGCCGGCATCAGAAGGTGATCGAGGTCGCACCCGCGGTCGGGCTGGATCCCGATGTGCGGCAAGCGATCTGCGCCGACGCGGTGGCCTTCGCCCGGCACATCGGCTACGTCAACGCCGGGACCGTCGAATTCCTGCTGCAAACCTCGGGGGACATGTCTCGCTATTTCTTCATTGAGATGAACCCCAGGATCCAGGTCGAGCACACCGTCACCGAGGAGATCACCGACGTCGACCTGGTCGTCTCGCAGATCCGGATCGCCGCGGGGGAGACGCTCGAGGACCTGGGTCTGCGCCAGGACGCGATCACCGTGACCGGGGCGGCGCTGCAGTGCCGCATCACCTCGGAGGACCCGGCGAACGGTTTCCGACCGGACACCGGGCGCATCATCACCTACCGCTCGCCGGGGGGCGCCGGCGTCCGGATCGACGGCGGCACCGTGCACTCCGGCACCGAGGTCAGCCCGCATTTCGATTCGCTGCTGGTCAAGCTCACCTGCCGGGGCCGGGACTGGTCGCAGGCCGTCACCCGCGCGCGGCGAGCGCTGGCCGAGTTCCGGGTCCGCGGGGTGTCCACCAACATCCCGTTCCTGCAGGCAGTGGTGGAGGATCCGGATTTCGCCGCCGGCGGGGTCAGCACCGACTTCATCGAGACCCACCCGCAACTGCTGACCGCCCACCGCTCGGCCGACCGCGGCACCCGACTGCTCACCTACCTGGCCGAGGTCACCGTCAACCGCCCGCACGGGCCGCGACCACCAGGGTTGATCTACCCGGCCGTCAAGCTGCCCGCGGTTCCGCCCGGCCCCGCTCCCGACGGCAGCCGGCAGCTGCTGGCCGAACTCGGACCCGACGGTTTCGCGGGCTGGCTGCGCGGCTCGGCGGACCTGAAGGTCACCGACACCACCTTCCGCGACGCGCACCAGTCCGTGCTGGCCACCCGGGTGCGCACCCGGGACCTGGTCGCGGTCGGGCCCGCCGTTTCCCGGCTCACCCCCACCCTGCTGTCACTGGAGGTGTGGGGCGGCGCCACCTACGATGTCGCGTTGCGCTTCCTGGCCGAGGACCCGTGGGAACGGCTGGCTGTGATGCGGGCCGTGGTGCCGAACATCGCCCTGCAGATGTTGCTGCGCGGCCGCAACACGGTGGGCTACACGCCGTACCCGCAGGCGGTCACCGACGCGTTCGTGGCCGAGGCGGCCCGCACCGGCGTCGACATCTTCCGGATCTTCGACGCGCTCAACGACATCGGCCAGATGCGTCCGGCCATCGACGCGGTCCGCGCGACCGGCACGGCGGTCGCCGAGGTGGCACTGTGCTACACCGCCGACCTGTCGAACCCCGCCGAGAAGCTCTACACGCTGGACTACTACCTCCGCCTCGCCGAGCAGATCGTGCAGGCGGGCGCGCACGTGCTGGCGATCAAGGACATGGCGGGGCTGCTCCGCGCGCCCGCCGCGGCGCGGCTGGTCAGCGCGTTGCGCGAGCGGTTCGACCTGCCCGTGCACCTGCACACCCACGACACCGCCGGCGGCCAGCTGGCGACCTACCTGGCGGCGTCGGCCGCCGGGGTCGACGCGGTGGACGTGGCGAGCGCACCGATGGCCGGCACCACCTCGCAACCTCCGATGTCCGCGTTGGTGGCCGCCACCGAGCACACCGACCGGGTGACCGGCCTGTCCCTCAAGGCGGTCGAGGACCTGGAGCCCTACTGGGAGGCGGTGCGCGCGCTGTACGCACCGTTCGAGTCCGGCCTGCGCTCGCCCACCGGCCGGGTGTATCGCCACGAGATCCCCGGCGGCCAGCTGTCCAACCTCCGCCAGCAGGCCATCGCACTCGGCCTGGGCGGCAAGTTCGAGGCCGTGGAGAGCATGTACGAAGCCGCCGACGCCATGCTCGGGCACCTGGTCAAGGTGACGCCGTCGTCCAAGGTGGTCGGCGACCTCGCGCTGCACCTGGTCGGTGCCGGTGTCGACCCTGCCGAATTCGAGGCCGACCCTGGACGGTTCGACGTCCCCGATTCGCTGGTCGGCTTCCTGCTCGGTGAACTCGGTGACCCACCGGCGGGATGGCCGGAACCGTTCCGCAGCAAGGCACTTCGCGGCCGCACCCACAAGCCGCCAATGGCCCGGTTGTCCGCGAGAGACGAGGCGGAGTTGGCCGCCGACCCGCGACCGACGCTGAACCGGCTGCTGTTCCCCGGGCCGTACAAGGAGTTCACCACCTCCAGGCGCAACTACGGCGACCTCTCGGTGCTGCCCACCGTCGACTACCTGTACGGGTTGGTGCACGGCGGCGAGCACATCGTCGAACTGCGGTCCGGCGTGCAGCTGTACCTCGGCCTGGAAGCCACCGGTGTACCCGACGAGCGGGGCATGCGCACGGTCGTCACCACCATGAACGGCCAGCTCCGCCCGTTGCAGGTCCGCGACCTCACCGTGGACGTGGACGTGCCGCAGACCGAGCGGGCGGATCCGGGCAACCCCGATCACGTCGCCGCGCCGTTCTCCGGGGTCGTCACCCTGGCCGTTGCCGAGGGCACCACCGTCTCCGAGGGGGCGACCGTGGCCACCATCGAGGCGATGAAGATGGAGGCGTCGATCGCCGCCCCGCACGCCGGCTACGTGCACCGCACCGCGATCAATGCGGTCCAGCAGGTGGAGGGCGGCGACCTGCTGCTGGTGCTGAGCCACGCGCCCGCGGCCGGTACGGTCCCCACGCCCGCCGTGGGCCAGGTCTGAACACGGACAGGGCCGGTGACCAGGATCGTCGGTGGCACGCTGGGTGGCCGCCGGCTCGTCACCCCGCCGGGGGCGGGCACCAGGCCGACCGCGGAGAAGGTCCGCGCGGCGCTGGCGAACTCGTTGCAGGCCACCGGCGGTCTTGACGGGGCGCGGGTACTCGACCTGTACGCGGGGTCCGGCGCGCTCGGTCTTGAATTGCTCTCCCGCGGCGCGTCGACCGCGGTGTTCGTCGAGAAGGACCGCGTTGCGCTGGCCGCGCTGCGCTCGAACGTCGCGCTGGCGGCGCTGGGAGTCACCGTGGTGGCCGCCGATGTCCTCGGCTTCCTCGGCACGGCCGGCATCGGCCCGTTCGACGTGGTCGTCGCCGACCCGCCGTACGACCTTGCGCAGGGCGAGCTGGTCGCGGTGTTGGATCGGCTGACAGTGGCCGGCGCGCTGGCCGCGCACGCCGACGTCATCGTCGAACGCGGCGTCAAGGCGGGCGAGCCCGCCTGGCCCGACCCGCTGACCGGAATCCGCGTCCGCCGGTACGGCGACACCCTGCTCTGCTACGGTCGCGCCCCATGACCCACGCCGTCTGCCCAGGCTCGTTCGATCCGCCGACTCTTGGCCACTTGGACGTGATCGGCCGGGCCGCCGGGCTGTTCGACCGGGTGACGGTCGCAGTGCTGGTGAACCCGGACAAGAAGGGGTTGTTCGCAGTGCCGGAGCGGCTCGAGCTGCTCCGCGCCGTCACCGACCCATGGCCCAACGTTGACGTGGACTCGTTCCACGGGCTGCTGGTGGACTACTGCGCCGCGGCCGGGATCGGCGCGATCGTCAAGGGTCTGCGCGCGGTGTCGGACTTCGACTACGAACTGCAGATGGCCCAGATGAATCACGGCCTGACCGGCGTCGACACGCTGTTCCTGCCGACCAGCCCGGCGTACTCGTTCGTGTCATCCTCGCTGGTCAAACAGGTGGCTGCGTACGGCGGCAACGTGTCGCACCTGCTGCCCGACGTGGTCGCCGCCGCACTGGCCGGGAAGACCGCCGACCGCTGACGGTGACACGGCGCACCGGCCCCTCCGGGCGTGTTGGCGGAGTTGCCGGTGCTCGGCTTGTCAGACTGGGCGGACGCCGGTGTCGACACAGGTGCCGTGACACCTCGAGGGCCGGCGTGGATCAGGAGGCTGCATCGTGTACCGGGTTTTCGAGGCGCTCGACGAGCTGGTGACCATCGTCGAGGAGGCCCGTGGACTGCCCATGACGGCTTCCTGCGTGGTCCCTCGGGGCGACGTGCTCGAACTCCTGGATGACGTCAGGGACGCGTTACCGGGTGAGGTCGACGACGCGCAGGACGTGCTGGACCACCGCGACCAGATGATCGGCGACGCGACCACCCAGGCCGCGACCGCGGTGTCCGACGCGCAGGCGGAGGCCCACCGGCTGGTCAGCACCGCGCGCGCCGAAGCCGATGCGACCGTCAACGGCGCCCGTGCGGAGGCCGACCGGATCCTTGGCGAGGCGAGCGCGCGGGCGGAGGCGATGGTCGCCAGGGCGCAGGACGACGCGGCTCGGATCGTGCAGTCCGGCCAGGACCAGCACGACTCGCTGCTGGCCAGGGCGCATGCCGAGGCGGAGCGGGCGATCGCGGCCGGCCGGGCCAGCTACGAGGGGTCGATCGCCGACGGCCGCGTGGAACAGGCCAGGTTGGTGTCGCAGACCGAGGTCGTCCAGGCGGCGCACGCGGAATCGGCCCGAATCCTGGACTCGGCCCATGCGGACGCCGATCGGCTCCGGCAGGACTGCGATTCCTATGTGGACTCCGCTCTGGGAAACATGGAGGAGACACTGACCAGCACGCTGCGCACCATCGGTCGCGGTCGCACGGCGCTCCGCACCGGGGGAGTGGCGGACTTCCGCGACTGACCGAACGTTCCTGTCTCGACCGTGACGGATTCGTTGCTGGGCGGTTCGGTCACGTACCCTGGAACGGTTGCTCTGCGTCACCCGTGCCGAGCGGGTCGCGACCGGGCCCCCGCTCACCCCACGAACCTGAGAGATCCCGCATGTCTGCCGCCGATGGACCGAACCACGCCTCGCCCTGGGTGATCGATGCCCGGACGCTCGGGCGGCGGCCGGGGTCGCTGAAGGCGGTGCGGCTCGCCGCTCCGGTCACCGAACCGGTGGGACTCGAGGTCGTCGCGGTGCCGCCGGGCGCGCAGATCGATCTTGATCTGCGCCTGGAGGCGGTGGCCGAGGGCGTGCTGGTCTCCGGTACCGCGGCGACCACGGCGGTCGGCGTCTGCTCCCGCTGCCTCGTCGAGCTCACCGAGCTGGTGGTAGCGCAGATCCGCGAGCTGTACGCCTACCCGGACTCCGCCACTGCCGCGACGACCGATGACGACGAGGTCGAGCGCCTGGTCGACGACCTGGTCGACATCGAACCCGTGGTCCGCGACGAGGTCGTGCTGTCCCTGCCGCTCGCTCCGCTCTGCCGTCCCGACTGTCCGGGGATGTGCGTGGAATGCGGCGAACGGTTCGATGATCTCGAACCGGGTCACTCACATGAGACACTGGACCCTCGCTGGGACGCTCTTCGGGAGAAATTCACCACCGGTACCCCCCAGAACGCGGATCGGCCCGAACCTGCCGGCTCCGGCGAGTAAGTAACGACAAGGAGATTCGATCGTGGCTGTCCCCAAGAGGAAGATGTCGCGCAGCAACACCCGCTCGCGCCGGTCGCAGTGGAAGGCCACTGTGCCCACGCTCGCTGCCTGCCCCAACCGCGCCTGCGGCCAGCTGAAGCCGCCGCATGAGGTGTGCCCGAATTGCGGGCAGTACAAGGGCCGCCAGGTCGTCGGAGTCTGATCCGGCGTGCGCGGCGGATCGGCGGGGTCAGCGGTGACGCCGGTGTCCGGTGCTCACAACTCGCCTAACCCGGCGGTGGTCAACGCGGCACTCGGCGTCGAGTTGGGCGACGAGTTGGTCGTTCTTGCCCTGACCCATCGTTCGTATGCGTACGAGAACGGTGGCCTGCCGACGAACGAACGGCTGGAGTTCCTCGGGGACTCGGTCCTCGGCGTGATCATCACCGATTCGCTGTACCGCACCCACCCCACACTGCCCGAGGGTCGGCTGGCCAAGCTGCGGGCCTCGATCGTCAACATGCACGCCCTGGCCGGCGTCGGCCGTGGCATCGGGCTCGGCGAACAGCTGCGGCTCGGTCGCGGCGAAGAACTCACCGGCGGCCGGGACAAGGCCTCGATCGTCGCGGACGCCGTCGAGGCCGTCATCGGCGCCGTCTACCTGGAACACGGGCTGGAGACGGCCCGCGACGTGGTGCACCGGTTGTTCGCTGACCTCCTGGACGCCGCTCCCCAGCTCGGCGCCGGACTGGACTGGAAGACCTCGCTGCAGGAACTGTCCGCCTCCCGCAGCCTCGGCGTGCCCGAGTACCGGGTGACGGAACAGGGCCCGGACCACGCAAAGGTGTTCGCCGCACAGGTGTTGCTGGGCGGCACCTCGCGCGGAGAGGGCTCCGGCCGCACCAAGAAAGAGGCAGAGCAGAACGCCGCCGCCGCCGCCTACACCACCCTCCAGGCCGTCAGCGCTGTCAGCGCTGCCGGCACTGCCGGTGCTGACGGTGCTGCCGGCACTGACGGTGCTGCCGGCACTGACGGTGCTGCCGGCACTGACGGTGCTGACGGTGCTGACGGTGCTGCCGGCGCAGAAGGCGCTGCTGGCCGGGCGACCGACCCCACCGGCAGGGCCGGCGCCGATGGAGCGGCCGGAACCGTAGGTCCCGTGGCTGGCCCGGCCCCGTCGTCCGGTGCCTGAACTCCCCGAAGTCGAAGTTGTCCGCCGCGGCTTGACGGCCCACATCGTCGGTCGCCGGATCAGCACGGTCGCCGTGTATTCCGATCGCGCCGTCCGCCGCCACGTCGGCGGCGCCGGTGATTTCCAGGCCGTGGTGGCCGGTCACCGGGTGAGCGCCGTGCGGCGCCGGGGCAAGTACCTGTGGTGGGCGCTGGACGACGGCGACGCGATCCTGGCCCACCTGGGCATGAGCGGGCAGTTCCGCATTCCCGGCCGTATGCCGGGCGCTGGCGCCGAACGACACCCGCACCTGAGGATCCGGTTCTCCTTCGACGACAGCGGGCCGGACGTCGACTTCCTGGACCAGCGCACGTTCGGCGGGATGGCCTTCGCGGCGGGTGGCGCCGACCTGCCGGAGCCGATCGCGCACATCGCACCGGACCCCCTCGAGGCGGCGTTCTCGATGCCGGCCGCGATCGCCACCATCCGGCGCAAACACACCGAGATCAAGCGGGCGCTGCTCGACCAGACCGTGGTGTCCGGGATCGGCAACATCTACGCCGACGAGGCGCTGTGGCGCGCGAAGGTGCACTATGCCCGGCCGACGGCGTCGATGACGCGGCCGGTGGTCACCGCGGTGCTTGACGCCGCCACCGAGGTGATGACGCGGGCCCTGGATGCCGGTGGGACGTCGTTCGACTCGCTGTACGTCAACGTCAACGGCGAATCGGGGTACTTCGACCGCTCGCTGAACGCCTATGGCCAGGTCGACCGGCCGTGCCCGCGCTGCGGAACGCCTATCCGCCGGGACGCGTTCATGAATCGCTCGTCCTGCTTCTGCCCGCACTGCCAGCGTCGGCCCCGGCGACCGCGGCGCTGAGTCCGTCCGCTGATCTCCTGCAGATCTCCTGCCGACTATTGGCCGATTTCGTAGAGTCAGCAGGATGCCGACGAGCGAGAACGTGCTGGACCCGACCGAGACCCCGGCGGTTGCCCCGGTCCCCCGTCCGATCGATCAGGCGCTGCGTTACCTGAGCATGTCCGCGAACCACGGTCGACTCTGGATGGGCGTGGCCGCGGCACTCGCGCTGACCGGCAAACGCGGCCGGCGGGCGGCCATCCGCGGCCTGGTCACCCTGGGCGCGTCGAGCTTCGTGTCGAACGCGGTGGTCAAACCCGTGGTCGGCCGGCGCCGCCCCGACATCGAGCGCACCGCATTCGGCCGCCGGGTGGACAAAGCGCCGTGGACATCATCTTTCCCCAGCGGCCACGCCGCATCCGCCGCGGCGTTCGCCACCGGCGCGTCGATGGAGTTCCCCGCCGCCTCGGCGTTGCTCGTCCCGCTCGCCGCCGCGGTCGGCTACTCGCGGGTTCATGTGGGCGTGCACCACCGCTCGGATGTCTGGGCCGGCGCGGCGATCGGCGTCGGGATGGCGCTGCTCGGCAAGGGGTTGTGGCCGGTCAAGCCCTGGGGCCCGGCGTTGATGGCCGCCGGCGATGCGCCAGCACTGCTCGGCGGGGCCGGCCTGACCGTCGTGGTCAACCATCGGTCGGGAAGTTCTGACGGCGCCGCGGACTCCATCGGCTCGGCGTTGCCGGACGCGAAGGTCGTCCAGTGGGACCCGGCCACGGATCTGGCCGGCCTGATCGGTGACGGAATGGTCGCGCTGGGGGTGGCCGGCGGGGACGGAACCGTGGCGAGCGTCGCGCAGGTGGCGCACCACCGGCGGCTGCCCCTGGCGGTGTTCCCGGCCGGCACGCTGAACCATTTCGCGAAAGCCCTCGGTCTGGACAAGGACGCGGACACGGTCGCCGCCGTCGAATCCGGAAACGCCGGCATGGTCGACCTGGCCACCATCGACGGCACCGCGTTCCTGAACACGGCCAGCATCGGCGGCTACCCGGAAATGGTGAACCGCCGGGACCGGTACTCGCACCGGTTGGGCAAGTGGCCGGCAACGGCGTACGCGTTGGTGCGCACCCTGCGGCACGGGAAACCGATCGACCTGGAGATCAACGGCATCACGGTCCCGGTGTGGGTGGTCTTCATCGGGAACGGCCGGTACATCCCCAGGGGCCTCGCGCCGTCCTGGCGGGAGCAATTGGCCGGCGGGGTGCTGGACGTGCAGTACCTGCGCGCCGACCGGCGGCTGTCCCGCAGCCGCGCGGTGCTGGCCTCGCTGATCGGCATCGTGGAGCGCACCAGCGTGTACGGGTCACTGGAGAGCGGACGCGTGAGCATCCGCTCGCACTCCGGGCCGCAGCCCGCCGCGCACGACGGCGAGGTCAGCGATCCGCTCGAGTCCGTCGAGCTCGCCATCGACGATCGCCGGCTGACGGTGTACCGGGCAGCCGACCCTCGTCAATCCTGACGGCGCCTGAGGTGCCGGGATGCGCGATGGCCGGCGCCGGACGGCAGGATGGTTGCCATGAAATGGCGACGGAGCAGCAGCACCGATCAGAGCAGCGGGCGCGCCATCGAGCAGGAGCAGATGGCAGGCACGCGGGACACGGCGCACCCAGATGCGCCCGGCGGTGAGCAGGCGACTGGCACGGTCCGGATGACGGCGTGGGTGGCCGGCTACGTCCAGGGGGTCGGTTTCCGCTGGTGGACGAGGTCCCGGGCGCTGGAACTCGGGCTGGTCGGAACCGCCACCAACCTCTACGACGGGCGGGTGGAGGTCGTCGTCGAGGGCCCGAAGGAGGCGTGCGAGGCCCTCCTCGGGCAGCTGCGCGGCGCCAAGGCCCCGGGCGGCGTGGACACCGTGACCTATCGGCTCAGTGATGCCAGGGGGACGTTCCGCGGGTTCAACGAGCGCTGACCTCCCTCCCTCGTGACGCGCGTCACAGCTGACCTTCCCACCGGCGCCGCGACTCAGCGGCAGAAGATCCCGGGTCGGGCTGTGCCCGCCGGGTAGCGTCACCTGCACGTCGCCGTCCCCGGCCGAGAGCGGCGGGCACCCCATCGGGAAGGGAGGGACTGGTCCACCGTGCACCTGAAGTCCCTCACCATGAAGGGTTTCAAGTCCTTCGCGTCGTCGACCACGCTGCGGTTCGAACCAGGCATGACCGCCGTGGTCGGCCCGAACGGGTCGGGCAAGTCCAATGTGGTGGACGCCATCGCCTGGGTGCTCGGCGAGCAGGGCGCGAAGGCGCTGCGCGGCGGAAAGATGGAAGACGTCATCTTCGCCGGCACCGCGGACCGACCGCCGTTGGGCCGCGCCGAGGTCACCCTCACCATCGACAACTCCGACGGCGCCCTGCCCATCGACTATTCCGAGGTGTCCATCACCCGCCGGATGTTCCGGGACGGCGCGGGCGAGTACGAGATCAACGGCTCGTCGTGCCGGTTGCTCGACATCCAGGAGTTGCTGTCCGACTCGGGCATCGGCCGCGAGATGCACGTGATCGTCGGTCAGGGCCAGCTCGACGCGGTGCTGTCTGCCCGCCCGGAGGACCGCCGCGCGTTCATCGAAGAGGCCGCCGGTGTGCTCAAGCACCGCAAACGCAGGGAACGTGCCGAGCGCCGGCTCGAGTCCTCGCAGGCCAACCTCAACCGGCTCACCGACCTCACCGGTGAGATCAGGCGCCAGCTCGGCCCGTTGGGTCGGCAGGCGGCCGTGGCGCGCCGGGCCGCCGGGGTGCAAGCCGACCTGCGGGACGCCCGGATGCGTTTGCTGGCAGACGATCTCGCGCAGCTGCGGGACCAGATCGCCCGCGACTCCCAGGACGAGCAGACCGCAGTGGAGCACCGCAACCGGGTGCAGCGTGAGCTCGCCGAGGCGACCGCGGCGCAGGAGTCGGCCGGCGCCACACTGCGCGAGGTCACCCCGCAGTTGCAGGCAGCACAGGACGCCTGGTTCGCGCTCTCCGCGCTCGCCGAGCGGTTCAGGGGAACGATCTCGCTGGCCGAGGAACGGGCCAGGAACCTGGCCGCCCCACTGTCCGGCGGAGGTACCGGGCGCGATCCGGACGAGCTCGACGCGGCGGCCGACCGGGCCGAGGCCGAACACGCCGCACTGGCCGAGGCGCTGCAGACCGCCCGGGACGAGGTGGACATCGCGGCCGAATACCGCGGCGAGTTGGAACGCGAGCTTCGTGCCGCCGAGGACGAGGTCGTCCGTGCCTCCCGAGCCATCGCCGACCGGCGTGAGGGCCTGGCCAGACTGTCCGGTCAGGTGCACGCAGCCCGCTCGCGGCTGTCCTCGGCCGACGGCGAGGTGACCCGGCTGGCCGCCGCGGTGGACGACGCCACCGGGCGCAGTGCGCGGGCCCAGACGGAATTCGACGGACTGCAGGGGTCGGTGGGCGACCTGGACACCTCAGAGGTCGACCTGGACGAGGCCCACGAGGCCGCCGCCGCAGCTGTCGTCGCTGCCCACGGGCGGGTCGTGCAGCTCACCGAATCCGTCCGCGAGTTCCGGACCGAGGAGACCGGGCTGCGGGCCAGGGTCGACGCACTGACCGTCGGACTCGGGCGCAAGGACGGGGCCGGGGCCCTGCTCGAGGCAGGAGAGAAGCTGCCGGGCTTCGTCGGCAGCGTCGCGACCGATCTGGCGGTGACCCCCGGGTTCGAGGCGGCCATCGGCGCTGCGCTCGGCGGGATCGCCGATGCCGTTGCGGTGCATAGTGTCTCGGACGCCGCCGCGGGGCTGCGGCTGTTGCGCCGCGCGGACGCCGGCCGAGCCGGAATGCTCATCCAGGGTGCCAGGTCGATGCCGGACCGCCGGGAGTGGCCGTCGGTGCCCGGCACCATGCGTTGGGCGACCGACCTGGTCACCGCGCCCGACCGGTTGATGCCGGCACTTGCCAGGGCGCTCGACCGGGTGGCCGTGGTGGACGACCTGGACGCGGCCATCGCGGTGGTCGACGGCTATCCGGACGTCCGCGCCGTCACCCGCGACGGCGACCTGATCGGCCCGGATTGGGCGCTGGGCGGCACCGCCGGGAACCAGTCCCTGCTGGAGATCCAGGCGGCCGTGGACGCCGCCGGCGAACGGCTGCAGCGGGTCCGCGAACAGATCGCAGGGCTGGACGCCGCGCTCTCCGGGGCGCGAGCGGAGGCCGAGCGTCGCGAGCTGGAGGCGGCCGCCGCGCTGGCCGCGCTGCACGAGTCCGACGCCCGGATGTCGGCGGTGGCCGAAGAACTGGGCCGGCACGCGGCGACGGCCAGGTCAGCCCGGGCCGAGGCCGACCGGCTGGAGCGGCAACGTGCCGCGGCCGAGGCCGCCAGGGACAACCACCGCGCGTCCCTGGACGATCTGGAAGCGCGACTGCACGCGGTGGAGTCGGAGGAGATGCCGGTCGCGGTCGACGCGGGTCGGCGCGATGCCCTCGCCGAACGCACGGCCGCATCGCGGCAGCGCGAGGTCGAGACCAGGCTCACCCTGCGCAGCGCAGAAGAACGGGTCCGTTCGGCGGCCGGGTCGGCCGAGGGGTTGCGGCGCGCCGCGCAACAGGAGCGCCACCACCGGGCCCGGCTGGCCGCCGCCACTCGGCGCCGCGCGGCGGGGGCGGCGATCGCCACCAAGGTGGTCGAGGTCGCCGGCCGGGTGGCGGGCCGGCTCGAGACATCCCTGGCGCACGCCGCTCATCGACGGGAGCACGCGATCGCCCGGCGGACCGAGGCCGACGCGGTGCTGGCTGCCGCCCACGCCCGTGCGGTGGATTTGCAGGGCGAATGGGACGCGCTGACCGACGCCGTGCACGCCGGCGAGGTCGCCCGCGCCCAGCAGACCCTGCGCGTCGAGCAGCTGGCCGAGCAGGCGCTCGCCGAGTTCGCGGTGTCCGCCGACGACCTGGTCGCCGGGTTCGGTCCAGCCGTCCCGGTGCCGCCGACCCTGGAGGAGATGGCCGAGTACACGGCCGCCAGGGAGCGGGGGGAGTCGGTCACCGAACCGCCGCCGATGCCGTACGACAGGGCGACCCAGCTGCGCAGGGCGAAGCGCGCCGAGCGCGACCTGAACACGCTGGGCAAGGTGAACCCGTTGGCGCTGGAGGAATTCGCGGCGCTGGAGGAACGTCACGCGTTCCTGTCCACCCAGTTGGAGGATCTCAAGGCAACCCGCCGAGACCTGCTGGCGGTGATCAAGGACGTCGATGCGAAGATCCTCGAATTGTTCGCCTCCGCCTACCACGACGTCGCCCGCGAGTTCGTCACGGTGTTCTCGACGCTGTTCCCGGGCGGGGAGGGCGAGCTGGTGCTGACGGATCCCGGCGACATGCTGGCGACCGGCATCGAGGTCAATGCGCGGCCGCCGGGCAAGAAGGTGAAGCGGCTGTCGCTGCTCTCGGGTGGCGAACGGTCGCTGACGGCGGTCGCCATGCTGGTGGCCATCTTCCGCGCCCGGCCGAGCCCCTTCTACGTCATGGACGAGGTCGAGGCGGCGCTCGACGAGGTCAACCTGACCCGGCTGGTGGCGCTGCTCACCGAACTGCGGGCGTCCTCGCAGCTGATCGTCATCACCCACCAGAAATTCACCATGGAGTCCGCCGACGCGCTGTACGGCGTGTCGATGCGCGGCGACGGCATCACCGCGGTGATCAGCCAGCGGATCCGCCACCCCGAGGTGCCCGCGACCGACACCGGCGACCGGGAAGCCGTCGGCGCGCCGGTCTGATCCCTGGAAGAATTGCGCTCGGGGGTGCAGGCGATGTTCCTGGTGGCCGACGGCGGTGACGTCGACACCGATGAATCCACCCTCGGTTATGTCCGGGATGTCATCGTCAGCGTGCTGAAGGGCGAATTCATCGAATTCGGCGCGCCCATGTGGATATTCGTCGGAATTCTGGGCGCATTTCTGGTCACCAGGGGCATCACCCGCTTCATCCGACGTCGAGCCGCGTTGGGCGGCAAGCAGTCCGGACCGATCAAGGACATCACGGTCGGTGGCGTGCACATTCACCATCAGGTCTTCGGCATCGTGATGATGTTCGTCTTCGGGCTGTTGATGGTGGCGATCAACCCGCTGGACGTCCAGCTGAATGTGTTCGCGGTGGGTTTCGGGATCGGCGTCGGCCTGGCCTTCGACGAATTCGCGCTCTGGCTGCACCTGGACGACGTCTACTGGAGCCAACTGGGCCGCAAATCGATCGATGCCGTGGCCATCGTGCTGGTGCTGACCGCGTCAACCCGTGCGCTGCTCGACCTGCTCGACCTGTCCGAGGAGAGCGCGTCCGCGGGCGATCTGGCGTGGCTGATCTGGCTCTACGTGCTGGCCACCGTCGTGCCCGCGATCATCTGCCTGCTCAAGGGCAAGGTCCCCACCGCCGCGCTGGCCGTCGTATATCAGCCGATCGGCCTGATCGGCGCGTTCCGGCTCGGCAAACCGGACTCGTTCTGGGCGCGGCATTTCTACGGCCCGGATTCCCGCCGCCGGGCCAGGGCGTTGCATCGTTTCGGAGCGGACTATCAGGCCAGGCTGGACCGGCTCCGTGACCTGGTGGGCGGCTTTCGCCCTCACCGGAACGGACCACCCGACGAGGGCACCGGGGTTCACGAGCCGCCGCCGGCAACGATCCCGAACCCCCCTGATGGGACTGAACCCGCCGGCTGACCGGGTCGCGTCGCGGCCTGTCCCAGGCAGGGCGAACAACAGCGCTGTTTCCGGTCTGCCCGCAGCACAACCGAAGAATCTTCGGCGCTGACGCCCTGGGTGGGCCGCGGATCTTGTTCCGAGTGACCTACGTCTCAGTTCTTCCCGTGACGTTAAACACCTGATTCCCCTTTGTTGGCGCGGATCAACTTGGCCTGCGCGGCTGAAGGTGCGAGTTACGGGACGGAAGTGGCGCGAGTGGCCTATTTCATGCGCGCGAGTTTCATGCGGCGAGGCTTCCAGTACCGGTCCAGAACCAGTTCTGACCATTACTGAACCAGCCGCCCTGGTTCTCGTCGTCACCCGGCCAGGCGTTGATTGTTTGTTGAGCGGCCCCGGCGCCCGCGTTGAGCGGGAGAGCGGCGTGTTGAGCCGGCGTTGAGGGTGCCCGTTCATGATGCGCGTTGAGGCACCAGGGGTTTCTCTACTGTCGGAGGTTTTCGTGCACACACCCGTCGCCACCTACGTCTACGCCAGCGATCCCATCTCGCAGGCCGGCGTCATCAGTCAGCTCCGCCAGCGACCGGAAATCCGGGTGGTCGACGCCGAGCACCTCGGCGAGGCAGTAGTGGCCGTGGTCGTCGCGGACGCCCTCACCGACGAGGTCCTTCGGGTGCTGCGCGCGCTGCAGCGCGGGTCGATCCCGCGGACCGTGCTGGTCGCCAGGGTGATCGACGACGCCACTCTCGTCGCGGCGGCCGAGGTCGGCGTCGGCGGGTTGCTGCGCCGCGGCGATGCGACGCCGGACACCCTGGTCCGCGCCCTGGTCCGGGTGGCCGCCGGCGAGGGCGAGGTACCGCCCGACCTGCTCGGCCGGCTGTTGGGGCAGGTCGGCCGGTTGCAGCGGCAGGTGCTCTCGCCCCGCGGGCTGGCATTCTCGGGCCTGTCCCAGCGGGAAACCGAGGTGCTCAAACTGGTTGCCTCCGGACACGACACCGCCGAGATCGCCGGGCGGCTGTCCTACAGCCAGCGCACCGTGAAGAACATCCTGCACGACGTCACCACCCGACTGCAGCTGCGGAACCGTTCGCATGCCGTGGCCTATGCGGTGCGTGAGGGACTGATCTGACCGGTCGATGGCCCTTTCGGGCACTGACCGGTGCCCTGCAGACTGACCATCGTCCCGTCGTCCCGGCGGCCCGGCAGAGGCAGAGTGAACAGTGTGATTCCTGAGGTCGACTTCGCGCTGCGCTCGTTGATCGAGCGCGAAGCCGCCAACGGCACCGAGGTCGAGGTGGTCTTCGACGCGCCGACCAAGGATTGGGCTGGTCGGCGCAACGTGCCGACCATCGACGTCTACCTCTACGACATCCGTGAAGACCTGCGACGGCGTGAACGCGGACTGGTCAACGAATACGACGGAGAGCGGATCCGGTCAAGGCGCCTGCCGCCGCGGCATTTCAAGCTGTCCTACCTGGTGACGGCCTGGACACAGCGTCCGGAGGACGAGCACCGGTTGCTGTCCGCGTTGTTGTCCTGCTTCCTGCGTCACGACGCGATGCCCGAGGATCTGCTGACCGGGCCATTGGCCGACCTCGGGCTGCCGGTGCCGATCACCGTCTCGCTGCCGCCCCCGGAGGACCGCTCGTTCGCCGACGTGTGGTCCGCGCTGGGCGGTGAGCTCAAACCGTCGCTGGACGTGGTGATCAGCGCGCCGACGGACACCGGCCAGCAGTATCTGGCGGCTCCGCCCGTGGTCTCGCCCGGGGTGGTCTCGCTGGGTGGCGTGGGGGACTGGCCGCCGCGGGAGAACCGCACACGGGTCGCGGCGGCGTCGGGCAGCGGTCAGGGCCCGGCGACCGGCGACGCCGGTTCGGACGTCAGCACGGCCCGAGCGCCCGGCGACCCGCAAGGCCTGACCTGGCAGCAGCTCGCCGCGGGGGGGTCGGGTTCTTCGGCCACGGTCGATCAGGCCGCGCCGCCGGCGAGCGAGAAAGACCTGCCCCGCAGAGGATCTGACGAACATGATGGGGACGGGCCGGCCTCCGTCGGCCGGCCCCGGCGCCGCAGGCAGGGAGGGATCAGCCAGCGGTGAGTGACGAGAGCCTGGAATACCTGCTGCGCCGGGTCGGCCTCGTCGAGGACCGCATCCGGGCGTTGGTGACGCATAGGCGCGCCGACGATCCCGCGCCTGACGATCCGTTTCGTGGGCTATACCTGACCGACGAGGTCGTCGACCAGCTCCTCGCGCCGTCTGGGGAACCGCCTGAACCGGACAGCACTGCCCGCGCCGCGACCGAGGACGCCGCGACGGCGGCCGAAGAGCGCGGCGCGCTCGTCCGGTTGCGCCGGCTCGCCAGGGAGGCGGCGCTGTCCGACCTCGATGCTGAGATCCTGGTGATCTGTCTGGTGCCTGATCTGGACAGCCGGTTCGAGCGGCTGTACGGATACCTCAACGACGACGTCACCCGGCGCCGCGCGACGATCGGGCTGGCATTGGCGCTGGCCGACGTCTCGGCGGCCTCACAGTCCTCCCGGGCCAGGCTGCTGCCGGGCGCACCACTCATCGACCGTGCGCTGGTCCAGGTGGAGGATGCCGACCGTCCGTTCCTGACCAGGGCGCTGCGAGTGCCCGATCGGGTCACCGCCCACCTGCTCGGCAACGATGCGCCCGACCCGGCCCTCGTCGGGGTACTCACCGACCTCCCGCACATCACCGGCGAACGTTCCGAGGCGCTGGCCCGCGCCTTCCGTGCCGGGCAGCAACTGGCGTACATCCGGGACCACACGACAGGCTTGGGCCCGTCCGTCGCGTCAGCGGCGATCAGCGCGATCGGCCGGCCGGTTGTCGGCGTCGACCTCGCCCGGGTGGCAGCCGGCCGGGATGCCGGTGAGGCGGTCGCGGTGATCGGCCGCGAGGCCCTGCTGCGCGGTGCCGGCGTGGTGGCCGCCCCGGTCGAGGCGCTCGCCGAGTCCGCGCCCGAGGCGCTCCGGCGGCTGGCCGACCTGCCACTGCCGGTCGCCATCGTCGGCGGCGTCACCTGGGACCCCAGCTGGACCGAGAGCGTCCCCCTGGTGATCGACGCGCCCATCCTCACCACCACCGAACGGACCGCGCTGTGGCTGCGGGAGTTGGGGCGCCGAGAGTTTGCCGGGGGCAACGGTTCCGCGGACCCAGACCTCATCCCTGTGCATTTCGTGCTGGGCCCGGTGCAGGTCGCCAGGGCAGTGCGGTCGGCCTCCGCGTCGGCGCTCTTGGGCGAGGACGGGCTGACCGCGGACGGCCTGCGCCGCGGGGCCCGGGCGCAGAACGCGGCCGGACTGGAGCGGCTCGCCCGGCGGATCGAACCGGCGGTGGGTTGGAAGGACATCGTTCTGCCGGGCACCTCCCGCGGCCAATTGCGCGACCTCGCAGCCAGGGCCCGCAACCGCGACCGGGTACTGATCGAGTGGGGAATGCGCCCAGGGGGTGGCCGGGGCAGAGGGGTCACGGCACTGTTCGCCGGGGATTCCGGCACCGGCAAGACCATGTCGGCCGAGGTCATCGCCGGCGAACTGGGCCTTGACCTGTACACGGTGAACCTGGCGACCGTCGTCGACAAGTACGTCGGGGAGACGGAGAAGAACCTCGAGAGGATCTTCGCCGAAGCCGGCGGGGTGAACGCGGTGCTGCTGTTCGACGAGGCTGACGCGATCTTCGGCAAACGCAGCGAAGTCCGCGACGCGCACGACCGGTACGCCAACATCGAGAGCGCCTACCTGTTGCAGCGGATGGAAACCTTCGACGGGTTGGCCATTCTCGCGACGAACCTGCGAGCGAACATCGACGACGCATTCACCCGCAGGCTCGACATGATCATCGATTTCCCGGCGCCGGACGAAAAGTCACGGCTGGCGATCTGGCAGCACTGCCTGGCTCCGCCGGTGCCCTGCGCGCCGGGCCTCGACCTGGTGTTCTGCGCCCGCTCGTTTACCCTCTCCGGTGGGAACATCCGGTCGGCCGCGACCACCGCGGCCTACCTCGCCGCCGGTGCCGATCGGGAGGTCGGCATGACGGAACTCATTTCCGCCGTCCAGCAGGAATACCGCAAACTCGGCAGGCTGGTCCTCGAGCGCGAGTTCGGCCCGTACTTCGCTACGCCGGTTCCGGCCGGGCCGGCTCGCTGACGCACTCGGGAGGGCGAATGAAGGAGAACATCTGCGAGCAGTGCGGCCAACGCAACGAGCCGGGTGTCCAGTTCTGCGTGAATTGCCAGGCGTTCCTTCCCTGGTACGACACCCAGGAGGACGACCTGTCCGCGGCGGCGAGCGCGGCCACCGCCGGCGCGGAACCGACAGTCGCACCGGTTCTGCCAACGACCGCCACTCCGGCGACCGACGGCCCGGCAGGTCCGGCAGGTCCGGCAGGTCCGGCAGGTCCGGCCCCGGTAGCGCCGGTGCCGTCCGATCCCGGCACGGACAACGACGAGGCGCGCTCGTCGCTGCAGATCTCGGTCGAACCGGCGGCGGTGGTCGTCACACCGGGCGGTGATCCGGAGTCCGTCGAGGTGCGGGTGCACAACCTGTCCCCGATCGTCGATGCCTACGTCGTCGAGATCGTGGACCCGCCGCCATGGTTGACGACCTCCACCGCCGAGGTCCGGCTGTTGCCCACCACCAACGACCTGGCTCGGGTGACGCTGTCGATCGCGTCCGGACCGTTGGTGCCGGCCGGCGCGGTTGATCTCCGGCTCAGGGTCCGTTCGCAGGCGCATCCGGAGATCTGGGTGTCCGAACCCCTCGAGCTCACGGTCCCGGCGATCGAGGCCCCAGTCGGGCTGCGGCTGGAACCGAGCATGGTCAGGGCCAAGGACTCCGAACCCGGCCGGCTGCAGGCGACCGTCGACAACAAGGGCAGCAACCAGCAGCGTCGCGTCACGCTGTCCGGCCGGGACCTCGAAGGCGTCGTTCGGTTCACCTTCTCGCCATCGGTCCTCGACCTCGACCCAGGGCAATCCGCGACCGTGCAACTGCAGGTGCAGGCACCGAAACCGGACGCAGGGCAGCAGGCCACCCGGCAGCTCACCATAGTCGCCTCGGACAGCAGTTCCGAGGTCGAGGCCACCGCGACCTTCGTCCAGGTGGCCGCGGCGGAGACACCATTGGCGCTCCGGCTGGAACCCACCCTGCTGCGGGTGCGCGACCTTGACAGCGGGAGCCTGGAAGCGGTGCTGGACAACAGACGCGGAACCCGCACCAGGCGGGTGTTTCTGTCCGGCCGCGATCCCGAGGGTGTGGTGACGTTCACCTTCTCGCCGCCGTCAGTGGATGTGTTCGCCGGCGAGACCGTGATGGCGCGGGTCCGGCTCGCGGCTCCGCCACCCGAGCCGGGAAAAGAAGCGACGCGAACGGTCACCGTACTCGCCACCTCGGACGGCAGCGCGGACATCGAGGCAACGGCGACCTTCGTGCAGGCGACATCGGCGGTCGCGCCCCTGCTGGTGCAGCTGGACCCGACGGTGGTGCGGGTGCGCGACAGCACTTCGGGAACCTTCGAGGCGATCATCGACAACCGCGGCGGCCGCAGGGTCCGGCGGGTCTCCCTCAGTGGCCGCGACCCGGAACGGTTGGTGCGCTTCACTTTCACCCCGCCCTCGCTGGATGTGCTGCCCGACACCATCGGTCGGGCGAGGATCGTGGTGCAGGCTCCGCCGCCCGATCCGGGCCAGGAGTCGACCAGGCAGTTGACGATTTCGGCTACCGACGGCGGGGTGCCGGTGGAGCTCACCGGCACGTTTGTGCAGACGACCTCGGTGTCGGCGCCCGTCGTCGTCAAGCTCGAACCGAGCCTGGTCCGGGTGCGGGACAGCCCCGTGGGGCAGTTCCAGGTCATCGCCGACAACCGGCAGGGCATCCGCGGTCGGCGCGTCACCCTGGCCGGGTCCGATCCCGAACGGGCCGTGGGATTCTCGTTCTGGCCGCCGGTGCTGGAGATCGGTCCCGGCGAGATCGGGCGTGCGACAGCCAGGATCGAGGCCTACCCGCCCGAGCCGGGGGCCGAATCCACTCGGCAGTTCGCGGTCACCGCGTCCGACGGGGAGCGGGACATCGACACGAGCGGCACGTTCGTGCAGACCACGACCCCGCCGCCGCCGGACCAGCCGCTCGTGCTGCGGCTCGACCCCAGCCTGGTTCGGGTGCGCAATCGCGGGACTGGAGCGTTGACGGCTGTTGCCGACAACCGAGGCGGCGGCCGTCCCCGCCGGGTCTACTTCGCCGGGCACGACCCGGAGCGCGTCATCCGATTCGCCTTCAGCCCCGAGTTTCTGGACCTCGCGCCTGGGCAGGTGGGCAGTGCGCAGGCGCGGATCTCCGCGCCCAGGCCGGAGGGCGGCGCGGAGTCGACGCGGCCGTTCACCGTGGTCGCGTCCGACGGTGAACGCGACACCGAGTCATCGGGCAGCTTCGTTCAGGAACAGTCCGACCGCCGACCGCTGTGGCGCATCCTGCTCACTCTGCTGGGTGGCCTGATGATGATCGGCGGCGTCTTCACCGCTTGGAACGTCGGCGCGGACATCCAGCTGGGCGCGGTCGATGCCCCGCTCGGTGACGAGATCTCTGGACTGGAATGGAATTTGCCCGCCATCGACGTTGCGTCCGACACCTTCATCGACCGCCAGTTGTTCCTCGATGTGCCCGGTCCACTCGACCCAGTGTTGTCGGCCGGGTCGCTGATCATCCTGCTCGCGGTCATCGCGATGCTCGGGTTGACGGGGCCGAAGGGCCGCCTCACCCGGTTGGCGGCGCTGGTCGCGGCCGTCCTCCTGGCCGCGTTCTTGATCGGGGTGTCGCTGGCGCCGAACACCGGCCACATCGGGCCCGGGGTGATACTGGTCTTCGGTGGGTGTGCTGTCGCGTTTGTCGGGGGACTGCTGGCCAAACCCCGTTGAGCGGGACAGGTATGGCGGTCACCGGCTCTCGGCCAGGGCGTGTTGCCCCAACGGGCAACCGAGAACTCCCCTCCGGGCGACCCAATTCGACTGCCGGACCACCGACAGGAGTGGGACGATCGGAAGGTCCCGACCGGAAGGACGTGCCGATGCATACCCATGATCATGATGCCGACGAGACCTCGTTGCGGCCGAAGGCGGCGCGGCTGGACACGCATCCTCCCGCCCATCTGCTGCAGGCCGCCGCGGCCGGGCGGTCCGACGTCGTCGACGGGGCGGGCATTCTCGGCCTGCAGCGGGCGGTCGGCAACAGCGGTGTCGGTGCCATGCTCGAGGAGGACAGATCCCCGGTTCACGACGTGGTGAACTCCGGCGGCAGTTCGCTGGCTCCCGACGTCCGGGACGAGATGCAGGCCCGGCTGGGCCACGACTTCAGTGACGTCAAGGTGCACAACGACTCTCAGGCCCACGAGTCGGCCCGATCGGTCAATGCCCATGCCTACACCGTCGGGTCCAACATCGTGTTCCAGCGCGACAGGTACGACCCGTCATCGACCGAGGGCAAGACCATGCTGGCGCACGAGTTGACGCACGTCGTACAGCAGCGCAGCGGTCCGGTCGACGGGACCTCCGCCGGCGGCGGGATCAAGGTCAGCGACCCGTCCGACAGGTTCGAGCGAGAAGCCTCCGCCAACGCCGACCGGGTGATGTCGGCGGACGTTACGGCGTCGCCCGCCGCAGGTGGCCCCAGTTCGGCGGCGGCGGTGCAACGCGACGAGGCGCCCGAAGAAGAAGAGGAAACCGCACAGGGCTCCTTCGTCCAGCGCGAGGAAGCGCCGGAAGAAGAGGAGGACATGGGCGAGTAGCGCGCAGGAAGGCGGCGCGCGCTGGCCGGGGTCCGCGCCCTGGCCGAGGTCCGCCCAGCCCTGCACCGCCCCGTTGGCCGTGCACCGCCCCGTTGGCCGTGCACCGCCCCGTTGGCCGTGCACCGCCCCGTTGGCCGTGCACCGCCCCGTTGGCCGTGCACCGCCCCGTTGGCC
>Ga0208716_1000154_pt1 | contig 27831 bp, 19 predicted proteins | sample NGESurdeep092012_8_FD_184482 | JGI IMG/M metagenome (GOLD analysis project Ga0208716, IMG submission 184482) | Arctic peat soil microbial communities from Barrow, Alaska - NGEE Surface sample 415-3 deep-092012 (SPAdes) | ecosystem: Environmental > Terrestrial > Soil > Wetlands > Peat ...
GCACAACATCATCAATACCGGCAGTGTTCCACTGAAGCTCTATACGCTCTATGCGCCGCCGAATCATCGGGATGGCGTCGTCCACCATACCCGCGCCGAAGCGGAGGCCGACAACGAGCACTTCGACGGCAAAACGACGGAATAGAGCATCTACTGCGCTCCGATCTGATCTCAGCAGGAATGCGCAGGTTGAGTTCCCTCGGTTGTCCGCTGGGCGGGCTGGGCGCAAGCATCCGCTCCAACTAACCCGGCCCGCCATGTCGCCTTCTGGGAGTTCATCGCCCAATGAGGAGAGTCGGGCCACAGGCAGTGATCGGGCCGCGATCCTGATCGTTTTTCAGGCTCTCCGCCCGATATCCGCAATCGACTGCGGCTGGCATCGCCCACCGAGGCCACCGGAGCGCGCATCACGGATTGCTCTTCGGGATAGTCCCCGCCTAAGCCATCATTCCGCCGTTGCTTCGCGAAAGATCCCCGCAGGCGGGTGACTTGATTCACTGAAGGTGCGCATCGGAATAGGTCGAAAGCGCCAATTCATGGCTTTCCAGAACCGGACACCCGACGCGGCCGAGGATTGCGCCATTGGCAATTTTCCAATGGCCGCAGTGGCCGAAGTCCCCGGCCAACTGGCGAGCGGCGGCTTACCCTCAGATAGCTGCCGTCCATGGCGCCGACGGTCGGGCGTCTCTTCAGGGTCGTGAGTACGCATTCGTCGTACTGGACAAGCTGCCGTTCGGATTAAATTCATGGCCAATGGCCGGTGAAGAATCTACACCGGCCGCCTATGTCACTCGGAGTCAACGGCGGCAATGGCCGATCTGCGGTCATCCAGTAACGGTCCGTGAATGGCAGCTTCTGTCATAAGCAGCCGTTCAGAACGCGGAAGTATTCGCTTTGCCAGTGACTCTTCCTGGCCGACAGTACGCACTGGACTAGGGTTCCGCAAACCGGACAGCGGCGTACCGCCTGGCACCTCTGCCGCCGTTCACCAGCGACATAGGAAACCACCGCCCCAGGGCCGGTCAAGCTGACCGTTCTTTGAGACCACCGAGGAGAGACGAGGGCAAATCGGCGGAGGCGGCTTTGTCTCGACCGTTTCGGTGATGGCGACGAAATCATTCGCCAAGACCGAATAATTCGTGAAGGAGCCGCTCCGACTCTCGCAAACCGCTAATCGTGAATACAACTGATTTTGCCTTCCCCACCGGGTCAGAGATGTAGCCTTGCTGATGCAGGCGATTCATGGCGTCCCAATCAAATCCCTTCCACGCGCGCTCGCCGTCGTGAAGTCCAAGATAAAGCAAAGCTAAGACCGCTTGATCGATTCGCTTTGTATCTAGCTGCATGGGTTGTCTCCCGGTCTAAAAACTATGCAAGGCAGTATTGTTTGTGCCGGATAATTGCTCGACAGTCGAGAGAGTGTTTGTCCTCCCGTTTCGCTTCACTTCCTGCGCTGTTTTAGAATAAATGCAATTTTCTTGGTCGGCTCCGCGCAGTCCTTCTCGTTCAATGACAGATCAAATGCTTCGTTCAGTAGGTTCATTACCTTTGATGTCGCTGTAGTGCCACCAAAGGGCAATTGAAACGCGTCAATGATGTCGATTGCTTCCGTTCTGTAGCCGTCAAGATTTGGGACAGTGTCAGCTTTGTTCCCGAGCGGATTCCATTCCAAAAGAATCTCTGCGACCTTGGTGATTTGTGTTTCGTTCACGAAATTATGCGGCGTACGTTTCGGTCGTTACCTATAGCTCACAGGCGACGTAGTCAGCCCATCTCGATCACTCTTGCCACATCGCCATGGCACTCAGAACACAAGCCGACTAGCAACAGGTCGCCTGCTCTGACTGCTCCGGAGAAATTGGTAATCGTGACCTCATGACGGCATTTCCCACACCATACATTGGAGAGCAGTAGCTTCCTGGTCTGGTTAGGGATAGCGGCCCATAGTTTAGCCGCCGGATCCGTAAATTTAGGAAATGACTCGACGGGCATGGGTGTCTACAGTGTCAACGCTGCCATAATCCGCATTCTCGCCCAAGGGCCCAACCACGACAAGCGCTGACAGTAACGATCCACGCCGCTTCCCAGTCCGACTATCCTGGACGACAGCCTGCCGAACAACATCACGCTGTTTGATCTGGCGGTCGATCCGCCGGCGTTGTGGGAGGAGCAGCGGGCGCGCATTGAGGAGGCCGAAGAGAAGGCTGCGCGTGCTGGCAATGCGAATCTCCCGTACTTCAGCTAAGCAGCGTATGGACGTTCGGTCGCGGTCATTCTTGTCGCGCCGACTTTCCAGTCGGCCAGACCTTACTACCAATCGACTTGAACTTGCTCACGCTGAGCGCGCCCCGTTCGTTCCTTGCTTTCGACCCAGGCGCTGACAGTACACGCTCGATTTCCACCCGCCCGGCTTCGTAGATGGAGGTGGGCTCAAGATTCGCATCGAGGAGTACCAATACCACCGCGTCCCACTTCTTGGTCAGGTCAATTCGTCCGAGGCGCTGGCCCGGGTTGCTGCTCAGGATGCAGCGGCCCTTTATCTGTAGTCGGTCGACTTCTTTCCGGCGGTGCCTGGTAGCGTCGTAACCCGATTGCCGTATCGCGGCTGGCTCAAGACCAAGGAGCCGGGCGGCCTCACCTCCCCCCAAACGATCCCCCCACTTCGGTTTCACTTCGCCCCGGGCCGGAAAAGAATGCTTACCCCCGGCGCTCGGCGAGCTCGCGCCCTGTCTCCTCCTCGCGAGGCAATTCCGCCTCGACACTCAAGGAGACACAGCATGGACACGAAGATCATCGGCGCCCAGCACGGCGCTGCCGCCCGCGCGAAGCTCGCGGCCGTTCCTCTGTCGAGTTTTGCTTTGACAATCATCAAGATTCTGTAGCCGGCTTTGATCCAGAATCGTTTCCGATGCCGCGATTTTCGCGGCCAGTGTTGGTCGGAGGTTGCCATGAATCTGTCTTGGAAAGCTGTAGTTCCCATTGCTGTTGCGATTATCCTGGCGTTGATTCCAGCGCCTGAGGGGTTGGCCCAGTATTCTTGGTATTTCTTCGCCATCTTTGCTGGCGTCATCGTTGGGCTCATGTTTGAGCCACTTCCTGGGGGCGCCATTGGCTTGATTGGCGTCACAGTCGTCACGGTGCTCGCTCGATTTGTGCTTTATAGTCCGGCCGAACTCGCCAAGGCCGGCTTCAATCCCGCCAATGCGGCGCTGACGTGGGCGTTGTCAGGATTTTCTAATGGTACGGTGTGGTTGATCTTCGGCGCCTTTATGTTCGCGCTCGGCTACGAGAAGACCGGGCTCGGCAAGCGCATCGCGTTGCTGCTGGTCAAGACGATGGGCCGCAGGACGCTCACACTCGGTTACGCGATATTGATTGCCGATACGGTGCTCGCACCTTTTACACCGTCGAACACTGCGCGCAGCGGCGGCACGATTTATCCGATCATTCGCAGCCTGCCTATTCTCTATGACTCCAAGCCGAACGACCCATCTGGGCGCAAGATCGGGTCCTACATCATGTGGGTCGCGATAGCAGCGACTTGCGTTACGAGTTCATTGTTTCTGACTGGCCTTGCACCCAACCTGCTCGCGCTCGAGTTGGTCAAGAAGACCGCTAACGTCGAATTTACCTGGATGCAATGGTTCATTTCGTTTGCGCCGGTCGGCATCCTGCTCCTGATTGCGATTCCGCTGCTCACTTATTGGCTTTATCCGCCCGAAATCAAGGAGGGCAACGAGGTGCCGGTCTGGGCAGGGCAGGAACTAGCCAAGCTCGGAGGTCTCGGCTCCAAGGAGATCACACTTGCGGTGCTGGTTATGATCGCTCTTGGGCTGTGGATTTTCGGCGGCGATTACATCAACGCCACCACTGCGGCTCTGGTTGTTATCTCGCTGATGGTGCTGACCAACGTCGTGACGTGGGACGACATAATCAAGAATTCGGCGGCATGGAATACGCTTGCATGGTTTGCAACGCTGGTAGCGCTTGCCGACGGCCTTAACAGAGTTGGCTTCGTGAAATGGTTCGCCGAGTCGATTGCGCATCACATGAGCGGCGTTCCGCCGATCACCGCAATGGTGGTACTTGTCGCATTGTTTTTCCTTACGCATTACATGTTTGCGAGCGTGACTGCGCATGTGACTGCCGTGTTGCCGGTCATGTTGGCGGTGGGGTCCACGATCCCCGAGATGCCGATGCAGCAGTACTCTCTGTTGCTGTGTCTCACCTTGGGCATCATGGGCATCATCACGCCATTTGCGACAGGCCCAAGTCCGGTGTATTACGGCAGCGGTTACCTGCCATCTAAGGATTTCTGGCGGCTAGGCGCAATCTTCGGCGTAATCTTCCTTGCCGTGTTCCTCGTAATCGGCGTGCCATGGGTGATGGCGATCAAATAGCGATTGATACCAGTTTGGAATAGCGTCGACAGCTGTGATCGGCATATTAGAGCCACTTTTTTGGCATGTGTCGATTTTGCTCACGGCCGTATGATAGCGTTGCCGCGCCAGGCGTGCCATGGTTGATCTGCTCATTAAACGGCATGCACATCGAATTACGTTCGCGACACCCAAGACCGTGCGGGTTCTCGCACGAGCGTCGGGCTACGATTCCGGGTATTCGCGCACCGCGTGCGGTTCCAAAAGCGGCGCAAGTCGCTGTTCATTGCCCTAATCAATGACTTGGACCTATATCTCGATGGCGTACGAAGTTGGCACGAACACTGCTTTGCTTTTGGAGTGGGCCAACCGAGCCGCAGCCCACGGTATAATAAAGTTCAGACGGCAGGAGGAGTCCATCATGAGCGCGCATGCCTGCGCAGCGACCCCATCGATTGCGGCTGTCGGCTTGTTGCCGGCGTTGTCTCGACTGTCCAGTGCGGTCACGGCCGCAGCGCTGGTGTTGTGCTTGATGCAACCAGCCGTCGCGCAGCAACGCACCGCGACATTCGTATTCCCCTATTCTGGCACGCTCAAGAAAATCTACGACAGCGGCTTCGTCCACATCGGTCATCGCCAGAACTCGCCGCCGTTTGCATTTCTCGACAAGAACGGGAAGCCGATCGGGTACTCCCTCGATCTGTGCGAGGTCGTCGTCGAAGAGATCATCGCCGAGGTCGGCAAGGACATTCGCGTCGCGTACCGACCGGTGACGCCGGAGAATCGGTTCGACCTCGTCAATTCGGGCGAGATCGACCTTGAGTGCGGTTCGACCACGAACAACGCCGAGCGCCGCAAGATGGTGGCGTTCTCGCCCACGATCTTCGTCACCGGCACCAAGCTGCTGGTGCGGCGGGGAAGCCGAATCCTGAATTTCCGTGACCTGCAGGGCAAGACGGTGGTGCTCACGCGCGGAACCGTGCATGAGACGGCGATCCCGAAACTCGCCGAACGACAGAAGCTGGCGATCAAGTTCGTCTTCGCCGGCGATCACGAGGAGTCGTTTCAGACGCTGGCCGCTGGCAAGGCCGACGCATTCGCGAACGACGACGTGCAGCTCTACGGGATGCTGGCCCAAACGAAATCCGCCGCCGATTTCCGTGTCGTTGGAGACTTTCTTACCTACGCCGATTACGCGTTGATGTTTCGCAAGGACGATGCGGATTTTGCCGAGGTCGTCGAGCGCGCCTTTCAAAAGCTCGCGGGTAGCCGCGAGATTGTCGCGATCTACGAGCACTGGTTTCAAAAGCCGCTGCCCTCGGGCATGCGCCTCAATCTGCCGATGAGTCCGCACCTGGAAGAACTCTTCCGGGTGCAGGGCTTGCCCGCGGATTGAGCGCGGCGTGCGCGGACGAATTTCGCATAGCAACGCCGAATCATGAAACGCTAGCCAACAAGGAGGACGTCGATGGGAATCCTGAACGACCACGATCCGGTGGAAACCCAGGAATGGGTCGAGTCGCTGCGCGCGGTCCTGCATCACCGGGGACCCGAGCGTGCCAGGTATCTGCTCGGCCAGCTTCGCGATGAAGCTGGACGCAGCGGAGCGCAGTTGCCGTTTACCGCGACCACGCCGTACCTCAATACCATCGCGCCGGAACACGAGGAAAAGTCACCGGGCAACCGTGACCTTGAGCGCAAGATCCGCTCCGCAATTCGCTGGAACGCGGTTGCGATCATTCTGCGGGCGAACAAGCAGTCCTCTGAACTCGGCGGTCATATCGCGAGTTTTCAGTCTTCGGCATTGCTCTACGACATCGGCTTTGGGCATTTCTGGCATGCGCCCAGCGAAAGCCACGGTGGCGACCTGATCTACGTGCAGGGCCACGTCGCCCCCGGCATCTATGCGCGCGCCTTTGTCGAGGGGCGTCTGACCGAGCAGCAGCTCCTCAACTATCGCCAGGAGAGCGACGGCAAGGGCATTCCCTCCTATCCGCACCCGTGGCTGATGCCCGATTTCTGGCAGTTCCCCACGGTATCGATGGGCCTGGGGCCGCTGATGGCCATCTATCAGGCGCGCTTTCTCAAATACCTCGAGGGTCGCGGTCTGGCCAAGACCGAGAACCGCAAGGTGTGGGCGTTCTTGGGCGACGGCGAGTGCGACGAACCGGAATCCCTGGGGGCGATTTCGCTCGGCGGACGCGAGCGGCTAGACAACCTGATCTTCGTCATCAACTGCAACCTGCAACGACTCGATGGACCAGTGCGCGGCAACGGCAAGATCATCCAGGAGCTGGAGGGCGTGTTCCGCGGCGCCGGATGGAACGTGATCAAGGTGGTATGGGGTTCCGGCTGGGACAAGTTGTTCGCCAAGGACAAGACGGGCCTGCTGCGAAAACGCATGGAGGAGTGTGTCGACGGCGAGTATCAGGACTTCAAGAGCAAGAATGGCGCATACGTGCGCGAACATTTCTTCGGTAAGTATCCGGAGTTGAAGGCGCTGGTAGCCGATTTGAACGACGACGAGGTGTGGAAGCTCAGCCGCGGCGGCCACGATCCATTCAAGGTCTACGCGGCCTATGCGGCGGCGGCCAAGCACAAGGGCCAGCCCACGGTCATCCTCGCCAAGACGGTGAAGGGCTACGGCATGGGCGAGTCTGGCGAAGGACAGATGATCGCGCACCAAGCGAAGAAGATGACGCAGGATTCGCTGAAACAGTTCCGCGACCGGTTCCAGATTCCGATGCCCGACGACAAGATCGCGGAGATGCCGTTCATCACGCTCGCCGAAAACAGCCCGGAGATGAAGTACCTGAAGGAGAGCCGCGCCGCGCTCGGCGGGTACCTGCCGCAGCGCCGGCAGAAGTCGGTATCGCTTTCGGCGCCGCCGCTCGCGAATTTTGAGCGTCTGTTGAAGAGCAGCGACGAGCGCGAGATCTCGACCACCATGGCCTTCGTCCAGATGCTGGGTACTCTTGTGCGCGACAAGACAATCGGCAAATACATCGTTCCTATCGTTCCCGACGAATCACGCACGTTCGGCATGGAAGGAATGTTTCGCCAGCTCGGCATTTACTCAGCGGTCGGGCAGTTGTACAAGCCGCAGGATGCTGACCAGCTCATGTACTACCGCGAGGACAAGGCGGGCCAGGTGTTGCAGGAAGGCATCAACGAGGCGGGCGCAATGAGTTCGTGGATCGCCGCGGCGACTTCCTACAGCACGAATAACCTGCCGATGATCCCGTTCTATATCTACTACTCGATGTTCGGGCTGCAGCGCGTCGGAGACCTGGCATGGCTGGCGGGTGATATGCGCTGCCGCGGCTTTCTTATTGGCGGCACGGCTGGGCGCACCACTCTGAACGGCGAAGGGTTGCAGCACGAGGATGGCCACAGCCACATCCTCGCGTCGACCATTCCCAATTGTGTCTCCTACGATCCGACCTTCGCCTACGAAGTCATCGTCATCGTTCGCGACGGCATCCGACGGATGCATCAGGAGCAGCAGGACGTGTATTACTACATCACGCTGATGAACGAGAACTACATGCACCCGGGCATGCCCGCCGGCGCGGAGGAGGGGATCGTAAGAGGCCTCTACCTGCTCAAGGAGGGTGCCAAGGGCAAGGGACCGCGGGTGCAGTTGATGGGCAGCGGCACCATTTTGCGCGAGGTGATGGCCGCAGCCGACCTGCTGCGCGAGGACTTCAAGGTGAACGCCGATATCTGGAGCGCCACAAGTTTCAACGAGCTGCGCCGCGACGGCATGAGCGCCGAGCGCTGGAACCTGCTGCATCCTTCCAAACCCCGGCGCAAGAGCTACCTCGAAACCTGCCTCGAAGGGCACGCGGGGCCGGTGGTGGCGTCGACCGACTACATGCGCAGCTTCGCTGATCAGGTACGCGGGCAAATTCCGCGGCGCTACACCGTGCTCGGCACCGACGGCTTCGGTCGCAGCGATTATCGCGTCAAGCTGCGGCGCTTTTTCGAGGTCAATCGCTTCTATGTCGCCGTGGCCGCGCTGAAGGCGCTTGCGGACGACGGCGAAATCAAAACGGAGATCGTCGATCAGGCGATCAAGAAATACGGGCTCGATACCGAGCGACCCGATCCCTGGACGGTATGAAGCGGCAATTCGGGCGCGGCCCCTGCCGGCGCGCCATTTGGTCTCACAAAACGCGATATTTGGGGGCGACATGGGAGCAGTGACCGAAATAAGGGTGCCGGACATCGGCGACTTCAAGGATGTGCCCATTATCGAAGTCATGGTCAAGGCGGGCGACCGGGTGCAGCCGGAAGACCCGCTCATTTCTCTCGAGTCGGACAAGGCAACGATGGAGGTGCCGGCGCCGGCCGCAGGGATGGTGAAGGAACTCAGGGTTATAGTTGGCGACAAGGTCAGCGAGGGCAGCCTGATCCTGCTGCTGGAGTCCGGCGCGGCGGAACAAGCTGCGGCGCCGGCTGCGGCGCCGAAGACCGCGGTATCGGCCCCTCCTGCGCCGACCAGCGCACCCAGTGGCGTCGCCGAAGTGCGGGTGCCGGACATCGGTGATTTCAAGGACATACCGGTGATTGAAATCCTGGTCAAGCCGGGCGATACCGTGAAAGCAGAAGATCCGCTGATCACGCTGGAGTCGGACAAGGCCACGATGGAAGTACCAGCGCCGCTAGGCGGCACGGTGCAGGAAATCAAGGTCAGGGTTGGCGACAAGGTCTCGCAAGGCGCGGTGGTGCTGACGCTCGCGACAAGCAGCGCGGTAGCCCAGGCGTCAGCCCCAACACCGCCGGCTCCAGGAGCCGCGCCCCCGGCGCCCGCGACGACGGCAGCAGCGACTCCCGCGCCCACCGGCGCGATCGATGAAGCCGCGTTCGTGCTCGCCTACGCCGGCCCCGGCGTGCGCAAATTCGCGCGCGAATCGGGTGTCGACCTTGGCCGTGTGAAGGGCAGCGGTGACAAGGGCCGCATCTTGAAGCAAGACGTAGAGGCGGCTGCCAAGGGTGCGCCGCCCACAGCCGCCAGCGGCGCGGGTGTCGGCGTCGATCTGCTGCCTTGGCCCAAGATTGACTTCGCCAAGTTTGGGCCCATTGAGACCAAGCCGCTCGCACGGATCAAGAAGATCTCAGCTGCCAACCTGCATCGCAACTGGGTGATGATCCCGCACGTCACCAACCACGACGACGCCGACATCACCGACCTCGAAGCCTTCCGCGTCCAGTTGAACAAGGAGATCGAGAAGAGCGGCGTCAAGGTCAGCATGCTGTCGTTCATGATCAAAGCGGCGGTGGCGACCTTGAAGAAGTTTCCCGACTTCAACGCGTCCCTTGATGGCGACAACCTGATCCTTAAGAACTACTACCACATCGGGTTTGCCGCTGATACGCCGCAGGGATTGGTGGTGCCGGTGATCCGCGATGCGGACAAGAAGGGCGTGGTCGAAATCGCCAGAGAAATGGGCGATCTTGCCAAGCTCGCCCGCGAGGGCAAGTTGAAATCCGAGCAGATGCAAGGCGGCTGCTTCACCATCTCGAGCCTCGGCGGCATCGGCGGCATTTACTTCACCCCGATCATCAACGCTCCCGAAGTCGCGATCATGGGTGTTTGTCGCTCCTTCTGGAAACAGGTATCGCCGGACGGCAAGCAGTCGTCGTGGCGCTTCGTGCTCCCGTTGTCGCTGTCTTGGGATCACCGCGTCGTCGACGGGGCGTCCGCGGCGCGCTTCAACAACCACTTCGGCGGCTTACTCGCGGACATGCGGCGCGTGCTCATCTAAGGGGTATCGAATCCATGACAACCATTATCGAAGTCAAAGTCCCCGATATCGGTGACTACAAGAACGTGCCGGTGATCGAGGTACTGGTCACGGTCGGCGATAAGGTCAAAGCGGAAGATGCACTGATCACGCTCGAGTCCGACAAGGCCACGATGGATGTGCCTTCACCGGCGGCGGGGACGATTGCGAACCTCAAGGTCAAAGTGGGCGACAAGGTCTCGGAAGGTAGCCTCATACTCACATTGTCGACGGATGTCGAAGCCGCGGCGTCGGAAGCGTCGCCGGCCCGTGGCGCCGGAGCAGCGACAGCCGCGGTGGCCGCCCCAACGGCCGCTTCCTACGCAGGCGGTGCCGACATCGAATGCGAACTGCTGGTGCTGGGCGCGGGTCCGGGTGGCTACTCCGCCGCATTCCGCGCCGCCGACCTCGGCAAGAAAACGGTGTTGATCGAGCGCTATGCCACGCTGGGCGGAGTTTGCCTGAACGTCGGTTGCATACCATCGAAAGCGCTCCTGCATACCGCCGCTGTGATGGACGAAGCGAAGGAGCTGAGCGGCCACGGCATCACTTATGCGGCGCCGCAGATCGACATCGGCAAGCTGCGCGGGTTCAAGGAAGGCGTAATCAAGAAGCTCACCGTCGGACTCGCCGGTATGGCCAAGGCGCGCAGAGTCGAGGTCGTGCGCGGCGTGGGCCGCTTCCTTGATCCCCACTGCGTTGAAGTGGAACTCACCACCGGTGGCGGCCAGGACAAGACCGGCGAGAAGAAGACCATCCGCTTCCAGCAGGCGATCATCGCTGCTGGCAGCCAGGCGGTGAAGCTCCCGTTCATGCCGGATGATCCGCGCGTGGTCGATTCCACCGGTGCGCTCGAACTCGCGTCGATCCCCGAGCGCATGCTGGTCATCGGCGGCGGCATCATCGGCCTCGAAATGGCCACGGTGTACTCGACGCTCGGCACGCGCATTGACGTCGTGGAGATGCTCGATGGCATGATGGCCGGCGCCGATCGGGATCTGGTCAAGGTGTGGGAGAAAACAAACGCTTCGCGCTTCGACAACGTCATGCTGAAAACCAAGACCGTGTCCGCCGAAGCTACGGCCGCGGGCATCAAGGTTGGTTTCGAGGGGGCGAAGGCCCCGGCCGAACCTCAATTGTACGACCGCGTGCTGGTGGCAGTCGGCCGTAGCGCCAATGGCAAGTTGATCGCTGCGGAAAAGGCGGGGGTGATTGTCACCGACCGTGGCTTTATCCCGGTGGACAAGCAGATGCGCACCAACGTGCCGCACATCTTCGCCATCGGCGATATCGTCGGACAACCGATGCTTGCGCACAAGGCTGTGCATGAGGCGCACGTAGCGGCCGAGGTCGCGGCAGGGCACAAGTCCTACTTCGATGCGCGGCAGATTCCATCGGTCGCGTACACCGATCCGGAAGTGGCCTGGGCGGGTCTTACCGAAGAGCAGTGCAAGGCGCAGGACATCAGGTACGGCAAGGCAGTATTCCCCTGGGCCGCCTCCGGCCGGGCGATCGCCAACGGTCGCGATGAGGGTTTCACCAAGCTCCTTTTCGATGAGACGACCCACCGCGTGATTGGCGGCGGCATCGTTGGCACGCACGCTGGGGATCTGATCAGTGAGGTCTGCCTCGCGGTGGAAATGGGCTGCGATCAGGCAGACATCGGCAAGACCATTCATCCGCACCCGACTTTGGGTGAAAGCGTAGGCATGGCGGCAGAGGTATTTGAGGGTGTGTGCACCGATGTGCCTCCGGCGAAGAAGAAATGAAGCGCTTCGTACTGGTTTTGCGCATCGGCACATGCGCCGAGCGAGCGGGATTGCGTGTCGCGCACGGCGTTGTCCTCATCGCTCTGCCGGAAAAGTCACTTCCACAACTGGAGATGCACCATGATTGACGAACAAAGACGCATCGACGCCCTCGAATATCACGAGTTCCCGACACCTGGAAAAATTTCGGTCATGCCGACCAAGGGACTGGCGAACCAGCGCGACCTGTCACTCGCCTACACGCCGGGCGTGGCCTATGCATGTACCGCGATCCAGCAGAATCCGGAGGACGCGGCGCGCTACACGGCGCGGGCCAACCTTGTCGCGGTGATCACCAACGGCACCGCCGTGCTTGGATTGGGCAACATCGGCGCGCTTGCCGGCAAGCCGGTGATGGAGGGCAAAGGCTGCCTGTTCAAGAAGTTCGCCGGTATCGACGTGTTCGACATCGAGGTCAACGAAACGGATCCGGTCAAGCTCGTCGAGGTAATCGCCGCGCTCGAACCGACGTTCGGCGGCATTAACCTCGAAGACATCAAAGCGCCCGAGTGCTTCTACGTCGAAAAGAAGCTGCGCGAGCGGATGAAGATTCCGGTTTTCCACGACGATCAGCACGGCACCGCGATCGTTGCCGCAGCCGCGATATTGAACGGGCTGAAGGTCGTCGGCAAGGACATTGGCAAGGTGAAAATGGTTTGTTCCGGCGCGGGCGCCGCGGCGCTCGCCTGCCTCAACCTGCAGGTGCGCCTGGGGCTCAACCGGGGGAACATTTTCGTCAGCGACATCCATGGCGTGGTGTACAAGGGACGCAAGGAGGATATGGACCCCGATAAGGAGTATTACGCGCAGGAAACCAATGCACGAACGCTGGACGAGATCATCGGTGGTGCGGACATCTTCCTCGGCTTGTCCGCGGGCGGGGTCCTGACGGCCGAGATGGTGAAGAAGATGGCGGACAAGCCCATCATCCTGGCCATGGCCAACCCCGAGCCGGAAATCCAGCCGGAGATCGCCAAAGCGGCGCGGCCGGATTGCCTGATCGGCACCGGGCGCTCCGACTTTCCGAACCAGGTGAATAACTCGCTTTGCTTTCCGTTCATCTTTCGCGGTGCGCTGGATTGCGGCGCCAGCACCATCAACGAGGAAATGAAGCTCGCGGCGGTGGGGGCCCTGGCTGACCTGGCGCGGGCCGAGTCCTCCGAGATCGTGGCGCTGGCGTTCGGCGAGCAGACGCCGCCGTTCGGACCGGATTACCTGCTCCCGCGCGCCTTCGATCCGCGCCTCATCACCAGCATCGCTCCGGCGGTGGCAAAGGCGGCGATGGAAAGCGGGGTCGCGACGCGGCCGATCAAGGACTTCGACGCCTATCGCGACCAGTTGGGCCGCTTCGTCTACCAGTCCGGAACCCCGATGGAGCCGGTCTTCGCCGCCGCCAAAAAAGCGCCCAAGCGTGTCGTGTATGCCGAAGGCGAGGACGAGCGCGTGCTGCGCGCAGCGCAGGTCGCGGTCGACGAGGGCATCGCGCGCCCAATGCTGGTGGGCCGCACCGACGTCATGGCTGCGCGCATCGAAAAGCTCGGGCTGCGTCTCAAACTCGGCGACAACTGTGACGCGGTAAATATTCTAGACGACTCTGGCCATCGCGATTACGGTCTCGAGTACTACCAGCTGGCGCGCCGCAAAGGCGTCTCGCCCGGCCAGGCGCTGGAAGAGATGCGCAGCCGGCCCTCGCTCCTCGGCGCCATGTTGGTTCACCGCGGGGACGCGGATGCGATGTTATGCGGAACGCAGGGCAACTACGCGGATCACCTGAAGTACGTGCGCAATGTCATCGGCCTGCGCGCCGGGGTGAAGACACTGGCGGCGATGCAAATGTTGATCCTGCCCGGGCGACAGCTTTTCATCTGCGACACCCACGTCAACCGCGACCCGAATGCGGATGAGATCGCGGCGATGACGCTGCTCGCTGCGGAGGAAGTGCAGCGCTTCGGTTTGAGGCCCAGCGTTGCGCTGCTATCGCACTCGAGTTTCGGCAGTTCGGACGCACCCTCCGTGCAGAAGATGCGCGACGCCCTGGCGATCATTATCGCCCGCGCCCCCAGCCTCGCGGTTGAAGGAGAAATGCGCGCGGACGCGGCCCTGTCCACGGCTATTCGCGACCACGAGTTTCCGGACTCGCGTCTCACCACCGATGCCAATCTGCTGATCATGCCGAACGTCGACGCCGCCAACATAACCTACAACGCGCTGCGGGTGACCTCAGGCAGCGGCATCACGGTTGGGGGAATCCTGCTCGGGGCGGCCAAGCCGGTGCACATCATGATGCCTTCGTCCACGGTACGACGCATCGTCAACATGACCGCGGTTGCAGTGGCCGACGCCGGGGCGCAGCGCGAGAAGCAGTGGACGATCGACTAACTACTCGACCGATGCCAGATATGTCAAACACGGAATCGACGCGATGACCTCACCCTCCGGACGTGAACGTGGCGAAGTGAAGACCGACCGACTGTCGGCACGCCGCGTGATCGGGATCACATCCGCGCCTGCGCTCGTCAAGCCGGAATGGATTCGCGTGCGCCTGTCGGACGGTCCGCGCTCGCGCGAGTTGAAGCGCGTGCTGCGAGAGCAGCGGCTGCACACCGTTTGCGAGGAGGCTTCCTGCCCCAATATCGGAGAGTGCTTCGGCAACGGCACCGCGACGTTCATGATCCTGGGCGATCTGTGCACGCGCCGGTGTCCGTACTGCGACGTGGCGCACGGGCGGCCCCAGGCCCCGGATCCGAACGAACCGGCGCATCTTGCGCGGACAATCGCCGAGCTTGGGCTGGCCTACGTGGTGATCACCAGCGCCGACCGCGACGATCTGCGCGACGGTGGTGCAGCGCACTTCAGCGCTTGCATCCGCGCCGTGCGCGAGCGTTCTCCAGAGACCAGGATTGAGGTGTTGGTGCCCGACTTTCGCGGCCGTCTCGACGTCGCGCTCGGAATTCTCGCGGCGGCGCCGCCCGACGTGATGAACCACAACCTGGAAACGGTGCCGCGACTCTACCGTGATGTCCGGCCCGGTGCCGACTACGCGCATTCGCTCGCTCTACTGCAGGCGTTCAAGACAATGCGGCCCGAGGTATTGACCAAATCGGGGCTGATGCTGGGATTGGGTGAAACCGATGACGAGATCGAGGAAGTCATGCGTGATCTCCGCCGCCGCGACGTCGACATGCTCACGGTAGGCCAGTACTTGCAGCCGCGCTCGGGAAGCCTTCCCGTGCGCCGCTATGTGACACCGGGGGCTTTATTTGAGCTCGAGCGCGCACGTGCGTTGGGGTTCGCGCACGTGGCGTGCGGGCCGCTGGTGCGCTCCAGCTACCACGCGGACGAGCAAGCCCGGGCGGCGGGCATGTAGAGACAGACATCGAGCACAAACCACCGACGGAGACATCCATGGACAAAGGCCCAACCCCCAAGCCGTTATACAAGTCGCTTTATTTCCAGGTCATCACCGCGATCGTACTCGGCGTGCTGCTCGGATACTTCTACCCGGAAACCGGGACCGCGATGAAGCCGCTGGGCGACGGCTTCATCAAGCTGATCAAGATGATCATCGCACCGATTATATTCTGTACCGTCGTGGTCGGCATCGCTGGCATGGAAGACATGAAAAAAGTAGGCAAGACCGGGGGCTACGCGCTGCTCTACTTCGAAATTGTCAGTTCCATCGCCTTGATCGTCGGGCTGACGATCGTGAATTTCGTGCAGCCAGGGGCCGATATGAACGTGGATCCCGCTACGCTCGATACCAAGGCCATCGCAGCTTATGCCAAACCAGGACAGCTGCAAAGCACGACGGCTTTCTTGCTGAATATCATTCCCGACACCATGGTGGATGCGTTCGCCAAGGGAGAGATTCTCCAGGTGCTGCTGATCGCCGTGCTGTTCGGGTTCTCGCTGCACAAGTTCGGCGGCAGAGGAACGCTGGTGTTCGATTTTGTCGAGAAAACCTCCCACGTGTTGTTCTCGATCGTCGGGGTCATCATGAAACTGGCCCCGTTCGGCGCATTTGGCGCCATGGCATTTACGATCGGGAAGTATGGCGTGGGCTCGCTGCTGTCGCTGGGTAAGTTGATGGGCACGTTCTATCTGACCTGCCTGGTGTTCATTCTGGTCGTGCTCGGACTGATCGCCAAGATGCATGGCTTCAACATCCTGAAGTTCATCCGCTACATCAAGGAGGAACTGCTGATCGTGCTCGGAACCTCTTCCTCCGAATCTGTTTTGCCGCGGATGATGGCGAAGATGGAAAACCTTGGTGTCAAGCAATCGACCGTGGGTCTGGTCATCCCGACCGGATACTCGTTCAACCTGGACGGCACGTCGATCTATCTCACCATGGCGGCGATGTTCGTCGCGCAAGCCACCAACACGAACATGACCCTCACGCAGCAACTGACGCTGTTGGCGGTGCTGCTGCTGACGTCGAAGGGCGCGGCCGGCGTCACCGGCAGCGGGTTTATCGTGCTCGCGGCGACATTGTCGGCGGTGGGTAACGTACCGGTTGCCGGACTCGCTCTCATCCTCGGTGTCGACCGCTTCATGTCGGAGGCGCGGGCGCTTACCAATCTGATCGGCAATGGCGTGGCCACGGTGGTCGTTGGCAAATGGTGCGGCGAGCTGAATGAGGCGCGCATGCGACGCGTGCTCGACAACGAGAGCCCGGAAGACGCCGACGATCCGGAGAAGATCCTGGATACGGTCGAAGCCCACATGCCGTCGACCACGCGCTGACCTTATATGCGTATGAAGAGCGAGCCTGTCATGGTCGATCCGGTGGCGTCGACTCTGGAACGCCCTGGGGCTTTTCACCGGGTCGTCGTCGTGGGCGGCGGCGCGGGCGGACTCGAGCTTGCCACCCGGCTGGGCGACAAGCTGGGAAAACGAAACCAGGTGCATGTGACGCTGATCGAAAAGGCGAGAACCCATTTCTGGAAGCCGCATTTGCACGAGATTGCCGCCGGTAGCATGGATATCGGCGTGTACGAGACAAACCTGTTGGCGCAATCTCACTGGCACCACTTCCGTTACCGCGTGGGGGAAATGATCGGCCTCGACCGAGTGCAACGCATGGTGAAGGTCGCGCCCTTCATCGACGAGGACGGCGACGAAGTGACGCGGCAACGCGCATTTCCATACGAAACGCTGGTCATCGCAATCGGCAGTTTAACCGACGATTTCGGCACGCCGGGGGCGAAGGAGCATGCGATCTCGCTCGATACTCCGGTACAGGCCGAGCGCTTCCATCGCCGATTGGTCAATGCATGCATCCGCGCGCATGCTCAAGCCGGGCCGCTCCGACCGGAACAACTGCAAGTGGTCATCATCGGCGCGGGGGCAACAGGCGTCGAGCTCGCGGCGGAACTGCACAACACGACGCGCGCACTGGTGTCCTACGGGCTCGATCGCATCGATCCGCAGAAGGACATCAAGCTGATCCTGATCGAGGCCGCCGACCGCATCCTGCCCGCATTGCCCGCGCGCCTATCGCAATCGGCGAACAAGCTACTGGAGAAGCTTGGGGTGCATGTGCGAACCGCCGCGCGCGTGGCCGAGGTGTTGCCGAACGGGGTGCGCCTTGCGAGCGGCGAAACGATTCCGGCCGAACTCGTGATCTGGGCGGCGGGCGTAAAAGCACCCGATCTTCTCAAGGATATCGAGGGCCTGGAGACCAATCGCGCCAATCAACTTGTAGTGTTGCCGACGTTGCAAACGACCCGCGACGAGAACATCTTCGCCATCGGCGACTGCGCGGCCTGCCCGTGGATAGGCAAGCAAGGTGCGCAGGTTCCGCCGCGCGCGCAGGCGGCGCATCAGCAGGCTTCACACATGGTGAAGCAGATAATGAACCGTCTTAATGGCCGGCCTCCCGCTCCCTGGCGGTACCGCGATTTCGGCTCGCTGGTGTCGCTCGGGGAATATACGACCGTGGGCAACCTGATGGGGGCGCTGGTCGGGGAAAACATGTGGATCGAGGGGTGGTTCGCCCGAATGATGTATTTGTCGCTGTACAAGATGCACGAGCTTGCGTTGCACGGATTCTGGAAGGTAACGCTCGATACGGCGGCGCGCATGATCACGCGCCGCACCGACCCGCACGTCAAGCTGCATTGAGCGACATTCCCCTCCACGACCCGCTTCCACGACTCCCATGACGACTCCAACCCTCGATCCGGCTGAATGGCTTAGCAACTTGTTCAAGTCTCAGCCGGACATGCTGCAGCGATTCGGCACAGATCGTCCCGGTTCCGCGGCTGCTTCCGACGCGGCGGTTCCGGCGCAGTGGCAGGAGTTCTCGAACAAACTTAACGCGCTGCAGCAGGACTACTTCAGACAGATAGCGACGCTATGGCCCTGGCCCGCAGCCGCGCCGGCAGGCACAGCGGCAGCGCAGGACAAGCGGTTCGCCGGCGAAGCCTGGCGTGCGGATCCGCGCCTCGAGATGGCGACGCGCAGCTATCTGGTCTATTCGGGTCTGCTGCGCGGCGCCATCGACGCCGCGCCGCTGGACGACCAGAGCAAGAGCCAGTGGGGATTCGCCGCACGACAACTGGTCGATGCGATGAGCCCAGCGAATTTCCTGGCGACCAACCCGGACGCGATGCAACTCGTTCTCGAGACCGGCGGGCAGAGTCCGGTCGAAGGCATGGGTCTGCTGGTTCAGGACCTGCTCAAGGGCCGCATCACGATGACCGACGAGACCGCCTTCGAGCTCGGTCGCAACGTCGCGACGACTCCAGGATCGGTGATCTTCGAGAACGAGTTGATGCAGCTCATCCGCTACACGCCGCTGACCCCGCAGGTGCACGAGCACCCGTTGCTGATGGTGCCGCCCTGCATCAACAAGTTCTACATCCTCGACCTGCAGCCCGACAACTCGCTGGTACGTTACGCCCTGGAACAAGGCCACATGGTGTTCATGGTGTCGTGGCGCAATGCCACGCCGGAAATGGGCAAGCTCACCTGGGACGACTATCTGCAATCGGGTGTGGGCAAGGCGATCGATGTCGCGCTCGAAGTCAGCGGGGCGGAGAAGCTCAACGCGCTGGGCTTCTGCCTCGGCGGAACGCTGCTGTCATGCGCCGTGGGGGTGATGAATCCTGCTGACGTGGATCGCGTGGCCAGCCTCACGCTGCTGACGACGATGCTCGACTTCGTCGATACTGGCAAGCTCGGCGTGTTGGTCACCGAGCAGAGCGTAGCATCGCGGGAAGATTCGAGATGTTCAATTAACGGAGTACCCGAACGCATCGCATGCGTTTGATGTTCCACTCTTGCCACTCACGCCGATCGCCATCAAAGATGCCCAAACCGTACGCCGCTGTAGGATTCGTGAGGCAGCACCGGGGCAGCTAATCAATGCTGAGACTGGGCAGCTATTCACCTACAAGGATTCTTGTGTCGAACGTGACCCTCACGTGGGATACGACCCCGCCGCCACTCAAGCGGCCAGACAGTCAGTAAAGGATCTGCTCAAAGCAGTATTCAAGTTAAACTAATTTCTCACTGAACGTATAGAATGCGGCGAGGTCGCCGTTACAGTGAACCTCTTTTTAGTTGCAGAAGAGGCGACAATCCAGATCGCCATACATCGCGGGAGGAAGCCATGAGATCGCCGTACAGTATTGCAACGCTGTTCTTCGCTTTCCTGTTTTCCTCGCTGTCCGCTTTCGCTGCAGATTATCCCGAGCCAAAGCAGGGTGACTGGGTGGCGCGCGATTTTCGTTTTCACACGGGCGAGGTGTTCGCGGAACTGAAGCTGCACTACCGCACGATTGGCGCGCCGACGGGGGAGCCGGTGCTGATCCTGCACGGCACCACTGGTTCGGGGGCGGCTATGCTGACGAAGGACTTTGCCGACGAACTCTTCGGGCCTGGACAGCCGCTCGACGCGAGCCGCTACTACATCATCCTGCCCGACGCTATCGGGACCGGGCAATCCACGAAGCCCTCGGACGGCCTGCGTGCAAAGTTCCCGCGCTACAACTACGATGACATGGTGCAGGCTCAATATCGGCTAGTGACCGAAGGCTTGGGTGTGAAGCACCTTCGCCTCGTGCTCGGCAATTCAATGGGTGGCATGCAAACCTGGATGTGGGGCGAGCGTTACCCGGACATGATGGACGCGCTTGTGCCGATGGCGAGCCTTCCCGTCGCAATGTCGGGCCGTAACTGGATGCTGCGCCGCATGTTGACCCAGTCGATTCGTAATGACCCAGAGTGGAACAACGGCAACTACACGGCGCAACCGCGCGGCATGCAAAGCCACCTCCTCTACCACGGCCTCGCCACCTTCGGTGGCAACCAGGCGTTGTACAAGCTGGCACCGAGCGCCCCGCAGGGCGACGAAATCATCGCCAAGCAGCTCGCCCAACCCTTTCGCGGCGACGCCAACGACGTTCTCTACCAATGGGAATCGTCGTTCGACTACGATCCATCGCCCAGCCTCGATCGTATCCAGGCGGCGTTGCTCGTGCTCAACTCGTCAGACGACGAGCGCAACCCACCGGAGCTCGGGGTTATGGAACGCGAGATCAAGCGCGTCAAGAACGGCCGCTACGTGCTGATCCCGGGCGGTCCCGACACACGCGGCCACGGCACCACCGGAATGGCCAAGCTATACAAACAAGACCTCGCGGAGCTGCTGCGTGAGGCGCCGCGACGGTAGGCCCACCGAGCCCGAATGTCCGTAGTTGAGTAGAGTGCGCTCGCGTGCTGCGCATCCGTTCTGCTGCTTGCGGTCACCAGCCATCTCACGCAGAACATCGCGCCGATCCCGTTCCTATGGGTGCTGCCGCTGGTGCTGTACCTGCTCACCTTCATTCTCTGTTTCGAGGGTCACGGCTGGTACAGGCGCGATGTGTTCCTGTCCCTGTTGTTCCTCGGCATCGCCGGCATCTGCGGCATCCTGCTCTCGGGAACGAACAACCCCGGCATCTGGGTCCTGATCGGGCTTTACTCGTCGACGGTGTTTTTCGCCTGCATGGTTTGCCATGGCGAGCTCGCGGCGCTGAAGCCGCATCCCAGATCTCTCACGGCGTTTTACGTCATGTTGTCGGTGGGCGGCGCGCTGGGCGGCGTGTTCGTCGCACTTATCGCGCCGTACGTATTCAACGACACCCTGGAGTTGCCGCTCGGCATCATCGGCGTGATCGCGCTGGTACTCGTCGTGCTGTACCGCGATCCGCAGAGCGCGATGTATCGTTTCCGCAGCAGGCTGCGCTGGGGCGTCGGCTTCGCGGTGTTGATCGCGGTGGCGGGGATACTGGGCCAGAGCTATGTCGAATCGGCCAAAGAGTCGCGCGTGCTGCTCAGAAATTTTTACGCATGGCTCAAGGTCTCCGACCACGGCAGCGGCATCTACGAAGAGCGCCGGCTCACTCATGGAAGCATCACGCACGGCATGCAGTATCTGGCGCCGGAGCGCAGCCGCTGGCCGACCACGTACTACGGGCGCAATTCGGGCGCGGGCCTCGCGGTGACCGAACTCGGGCGCACCGCGTACCTGAAGGTCGGCGTGGTCGGGCTCGGCACGGGGACGTTCACGAGCTTCGGGCGCCGCGGCGACACCTACCGGGTCTACGAAATCAATCCGCAGGTATTGGCGGTGGCGACCACCGAGTTCACTTTTCTGCGCGACAGCGGCGCCAAGATCGAAATTGTCCTCGGCGACGCGCGGCTGTCGATGGCGGCCGAGCGGCCGCAGCAATACGATCTGCTGGTCCTCGACGCGTTCTCCAGCGACGCGATTCCGGTACACCTTCTCACCAAGGAGGCATTCGCGCTCTATTTCCGGCACCTCAACCCGCGCGGCGTGCTCGCCGTGCACATTTCGAACAAGGACCTCAACCTTCGTCCGGTGGTGAGGCAGGCGGCAGAGTTCTACGGCAGGGAAGCGCGCATCGTCCACAGCGACAAAATCGATTACATCGGGGTCTACGGTTCCGACTGGGTCCTCGTCGCACAGGATCCGAAGTTTTTCGACGCCGAATCGCTGAGCACCGCTGCCGAGAAGGTGGAGACGACGCCGATCCGCATGTGGACCGACGATTTCACCGATCTTTACCAGATCCTGAAGTAGGCGCGCCCCGACCGGCCGCGGGCGTAGGTACCGTCTCAATGCGGTGCCGCTCAATCTTCGTGCGCGCGCAAGGAATCCGCTATCACATCACTCGAGAGCGCATCCGTCCGCCCAGCTCGCCTACGGCCGGTAGCGACAGGCAACTCCCGAAGCGGACACTCGCGCCAGATGCAAGGCGGGACTTTCTCCAACCGAACAATTCAGTTTAGCCGGGAAGACGCCAGAAACGCGGTGCAGGTCCGGCCGCAAAATGACGAATGCCACTATCGCGAAAAAGACGAGGCATGCAGCCACAACGCTCCCGCAATCAGCGATGCAGGCAGGTAGATGATGCCCGTCACGAGGTTGTACACACCGATCGCGGACGCGCGTCGCTCCAACTCTATATCTGCGATGAACGCTTTGCTCTGCGCTTCGTCGACTGAATAGAACACGCCATAGATGACGAACAGGACGATGACCTGCCATTCCGTGGTCGCGAATGCGAAGCCGAGGCTCATAAAGAGATAGATCAGGTAGCCTAGCATGATGATTCGCGCTCTGCCCATATCGTGCGTCATTGGCTGGCCATGGCATCGGCGATTCTCCGAGCGACCAACGTTAATACGTGATGGTTATTGAGCTTGAGTGACCGGCAGCATGGCCGATAGCTGCCGATCGACGATGGCCGCTATTTGCCCGCCCTCCTTAAATCCCACGGCGGCACAGTTTCATTATCCGCCCACAGTCCGTGCTTTGCAGCCTTGGCCTCGGTATGCACACCATAGAGCGGCAAATTCTTCGGCGCGCAGCGTTCATACACCCAAGCCATGCCACGCCGCACTTGCTCCGCGTTCGCATCAACACCGTCGCAATACACCCTCGCCAGGATACGCCCGTAACGATCCTTGCCGGTTTCGTCAAGCTTGGCGGCCTTGTTGAAGCACCGTTCGGAAAGCGACTGCTTCGATCTGTTGCCGAACGCCTGCGCTCTCTCTGGCGCATCGATCTCTACCAGTCTTACCCGACGTCGCGTAGCGCAGCGCGAGGGGCAAGTGCGGCCGCACTTGCCCCTCGCACCATGCGATCGCCACACGCATCTCAGGATTCGCGTCATGTTGACGTAACCGGCATTGCAATCGGCCGAGCGCAGGCGCAACATGCTCTCAGCGCAATGCTCGGCAGCGCTGAATCAGTGCCAAACCGTCGCTATCGGCCAAACGCGAAGAGAGCAGGATTGAATTTCCTATCGTTTTTTCCCGCCGGTGTCCACCGCCCCCTCGAACAATCGTCGCGCAAGCGAATCGCTGGCACGTCGCTGGGGGCGGTGCTTGCGCTTGCACTTTTGTGCCTCAACACGAGCTGTTTGGCGTTCGGTTTCGAAGACGTGGGGCTGCGCGCCAAGCGCCTTGCGGAAACTTCCTACAAGAAAGAGGCGACCAAGTTACCGAAGGAATTGGAGCAACTAGACTACGATCAGTACCGCGATATCCGTTTTCGTCCCGAAAAGTTTCTTTGGCGCGGCGCCAAGCTTCCGTTCGAGATCGCGTTCTTCCATCCCGGCCTTTATTATGATCAGGCGGTAAGAATGAACGAAGTGGCGGGCGGCGCAGTGCGTGAAATAAAGTTCGACCCGAAGCTTTTTGACTACGGCGCCAACAAGCTAGAGCCGCAGAAGTTGCGCGGTTTGTCCTTTGCCGGTTTTCGGGTTCACTATCCGCTCAACACGCCGAAGTATAAGGACGAGGTGCTGGTCTTTCTCGGCGCCAGCTATTTCCGCGCTCTGGGCAAAGGGCAGCTGTACGGAGCATCGGCGCGCGGGCTCGCCGTCGACACGGGGCTTATTTCAGGCGAGGAATTCCCGCGCTTCGTGGAGTTCTGGATCGAGCGACCGGAACCAAACGCCAAGGAGCTGACGATCTACGGTCTGCTCGACTCGAAGCGCATGACCGGCGCCTATCGTTTCGTCGTGCGCCCCGGCGTCGGCACCGCGATCGATGTCAAGGTCCGCCTTTTTCTCCGCGAAAATGTGACCAAGCTCGGACTGTCACCGCTCTCCAGCATGTTTTTCTTCGGTGAAAACCAACGCGCCGTCGGAGATGACTTCCGCCCCGAGGTGCACGATTCGGATGGGCTTCAGATCCACTCGGGCACGGGCGAATGGCTATGGCGGCCATTGTCGAATCCCAAGCGCTTGCTGGTCACCTCGTTCACGCTCACCAATCCGGTCGGCTTCGGGTTGATGCAACGCGATCGCGATTTTGCGCACTATGAAGACCTCGAAGCGCGTTACGATCGGCGGGCGAGCGCGTGGGTAGAGTCCAAGGGGCGGTGGGGCGCCGGGCGCGTCGAATTGGTGCAAATCCCATCGCCCGATGAAACCAACGACAACGTCGTCGCGTATTGGGTACCCGATGCCGCACCCGCTCTTCAAAAGCCCTACGAATTCGAATACCGCTTGCTGTGGCAAAAAGATGCCGAGACGCGGCCGCCGCAATCGTGGGTCGTGCAATCGCGGTGGGGACACGGGTATATGCGCAATGCCGACAAAAGCATCGGCCTAGTGATCGACTTTCAGGGTCCGGCGCTCAAAAAGCTCGGTCCGGAGGCACCCATCGAAAGCGTGCTCTGGGTTGATCCCAACGCCGAAGTTCTCGAGCGAGTCACCCACTACAACGACGTGACCGGTGGCTGGCGCGTGGTCTTACGCCTCAAACGCCTCGACGACAGCAAAACGATAGAACTTCGCTGTCATCTCCGGGACCCCAATGGAACGATGTCGGAGACATGGAGCTACATCCTGCCACCCGGATGAGCAAGATCTCGCCTGCTGCCGACGTCTGCGCGCGCTATCTGGAGCGCTTCGCGCTTCCTTCGTGGCAGTGCCGCGAGCTGCTCGATCAGACGAACACAGAAGGCAAGAATTCGCGGGCCGCCATGGCGAAGCTGCACGCGCTGCTCGCCGATCTGGACGGACGCGCGCACGCGGTAGATGCGAACAACCCGGCGCACGCTTCGGTGGTGCAGCGCTTGCAAATGGCATACGGCGGCGACGTTCCAGTGGTCGAGGACCTTCAGCATCGAGAGCGTCTGGTGACCGTGCCGCCCATCAGTCGGACATCGATGATGCCGCAACCCTGGCCCAGGTATGCGCTGTGGCGATTGTTCCGGCGGGCGAAAGCACAAACGGTCCGCTATCGCGGACAGCTCGTGACTCGCAAAGAAAACGAAGAGGACGTCCGGCCGGACGCGGTCCCTGCGCGGGGACGCTGGCACCGCAGCGGAACCGTGCGACGAGTGCTTTTGCTCGGACTTGCGCTCGCCCAAACCTATGTCGCGACGCACTTCATGACGCTGGTCCTCCCCTATCACGGGACGCAGCCGTTGGAGATCGCCATTCTCGTCCTGTTCGCGATCCTGTTTGGCTGGATCTCGGCCGGTTTCTGGACGGCGGTCGCGGGCTTCGCCCTGCTTGCATTGGGAGGCGAGCGCTATTCGATCTCGCGTACGCTTTCGCCGGAGGCTGCACGAGCGCCCATCGCCGAGGACGCTCGAACAGCCGTCGTCATGCCGATCGCAAACGAGCATGTGCCGCGCGTCTTCGCCGGGCTGCGCGCTACGTATGAATCGGTCGCCAAGACGGGACAGCTCGAACGCTTCGACTTTTTTGTGCTCTCCGACAGCAGCGATCCCAATATTCGAATCGCCGAAATAAACGCATGGCTCGATCTGTGTCGAGCAGTAGGAGGCTTCGGGCGCGTCTTCTATCGCTTGCGCCAGCACCGCATCAAGCGCAAGAGCGGCAATATCGCCGATTTTTGCCGGCGTTGGGGCAGCGGTTACCGCTACATGATCGTGCTCGATGCCGACAGCGTCATGAGCGGCGAATGCCTGACCACATTGGTGCGACTGTCGGAGGCGAACCAGAGCGCGGGCATCATTCAGACCGCCCCACGGGCCACGGGAAGAGACACGCTCCATGCTCGCGTGCAGCAATTCGCAACTCGGGTATACGGGCCGCTATTCACGGCCGGCTTGCACTTCTGGCAGCTCGGCGAATCCCATTACTGGGGTCACAACGCGATCATTCGCCTCGCGCCGTTCATTCGCCACTGTGCCTTGGCGCGTCTGCCGGGTCGCGGCGCGCTTTCGGGCGAGATCCTGTCTCACGATTCCGTCGAAGCTGCTTTGATGAGCCGTGCAGGATGGGCCGTGTGGATCGCCTACGACCTCGAAGGAAGCTACGAGGAAACGCCGCCGAATCTGGTCGACGAGCTAAAGCGTGATCAGCGCTGGTGCCAAGGCAATCTCATGAACTTCCGTCTCTTCCTCATGAAGGGTCTGCACCCGGCGCACCGTGCCGTATTCATGACGGGCGTCATGACATATCTCTCCGCGCCGCTGTGGTTTCTGTTTCTTATACTTTCGACGGGGCTCCTTGCGGTTCACACCCTGACGGAACCGAAGTACTTCATTCACCCCTACCAGCTCTTTCCGGTGTGGCCGGAGTGGCGCCCCGAATGGGCCGTCGGTCTTTTCACGGCGACGGCGACGCTTTTGTTTCTGCCGAAAATTCTTAGCGTCGTGCTGGTCTGGCTGCGCGGCCCGCAACGTTTCGGCGGCGGTGTCCGCCTTGCCCTGAGCATGCTTGGCGAGTTCATGCTTTCGGCGCTGCTGGCGCCCATCCGCATGCTGTTCCACACCGAATTCGTCGTCGCAGCGCTCGCCAACTGGTCAGTGCAATGGAAGTCACCGCCACGAGCGGACGCAGAGACGACATGGAGCGAAGCATTTCGCCGTCACCGCTGGCATACCCTTCTCGGCACAATATGGGCTGCAGGCGTGTACTGGCTGAATCCGTCGTTCCTCTGGTGGTTGGCGCCGGTAGTAGGCGCGCTCATGCTTTCCGTTCCTCTTTCCGTGTACTCGAGCCGAGTGAGCATCGGACGCCGTCTGCGCAAGAAGGGCTTCTTTCTGATCCCGGAAGAATCGCGTCCCCCGCCAGAAATCCGCGCAACACGCAAGTTTCTCAAGCGCGCGCTCGCAAGTCCTGATTTTGTCGACGCGGTAACCGATCCCGTCGCCAACGCGCTCTACTGCGCCGCGGGCGTTGCGCACATGAAGTTGCCCGCGCACGTCATCGATGACAGGCTGCGCTTGGTCGGCGATGCCTTGACAGGCGGCCCGGACGCACTGACGCGAATCCAGAAAGCCACCCTTCTCAGTGATCCGATCGCGCTCTCGCGCTTGCATTTCGAAGCATGGACATCTTCAGAGGCGCATTCGGCCTGGGCGCGTTCAAGCGTTGGTTCAGCGCACGATGTCGGTCCGATCATCCCGTTGCCGGCTCGCAGCGGGGCACAACCGCGTACCATAGCGCGCACTCCCGTCCATTAACTACTTTGGAAGCCTCCAGACTGCAGCGGCCGGTAGCGGCGGGAGCAAGCGTTGCCGGGAGACAGGAGTTGTGCGATGAATATCTGGTCCCGAACGCCGGAAGTAATCTGCGCGCACGCCCACTTCGTATTAGCTGGACCCACACGTTCCCTCGACGCGCACAACGCAGTTCACGGTGATTGGCTTGCATCATCCGGGCAAGATTCCCCGGATGACGTGGCCTTCATTCTATGCGCCACTGGTTGCCTATCAAGTGGCGACCATATCGAGGGCGTCGTCGACCTCGTCCACGCAGCACTCATCAGGAAAGAAAAGGCCCAGAACAACTTCGTGCTGGGCCTAAGCGTTCAAAGAAAAGGAGGAGGAGCAACACTTTGAACGAGTTT
>Ga0208716_1000157_pt1 | contig 27669 bp, 16 predicted proteins | sample NGESurdeep092012_8_FD_184482 | JGI IMG/M metagenome (GOLD analysis project Ga0208716, IMG submission 184482) | Arctic peat soil microbial communities from Barrow, Alaska - NGEE Surface sample 415-3 deep-092012 (SPAdes) | ecosystem: Environmental > Terrestrial > Soil > Wetlands > Peat ...
GCTCGTTCCTGAGCCTGGGAGCCCCTCACCCGTCGCTCGTCCCTGAGCCTGGGAGCCCCTCACCCGTCGCTCGTCCCTGAGCCTGGGAGCCCCTCACCCGTCGCTCGTTCCTGTTGGGAAGCGCGGCACCTGATTTGTCAGTAGCGCTAGGGCACCACCCCGCCCCACGCCGGCCCCAGCCGCGTCATCAGGGCGGCAAACACTTCGATCCCATCGAACAGGTTCTGCACGCGAAGGTTCTCGTCCTTCGCATGCTGGCTGTCGTCGTGATTCACCGTCGGCACGATGATCAACGGAACCCCGAGCACCGACTCGAAGATGTCGATCGGAAGACTTCCCCCCATCATCGGCACCGCGAGCACCGCCGATCCCGTCGCCTCCGACACCACGCTGCGAATCGCCTGCGAGACCGGAAGATCCATCGACGTCTTCACGGCCGGCGCGCCGCCAGCGCCCCAGTCGAGCCTCATCACCTTCTCGTGATTCAACCGCGCGGAGTCATCCGGCATCTCGTGCACGATGAACCAGCCGCGAGCGCGCAGGTGCGCCTCCACCAGCTCACGCACGTGCGCCGGCGTCTGGTTCGGGACGAGCCGGAAATCGATCGACGCCGTCGCGTCGGTCGGGATCGAATTCGTCGCGAAGGGACCGACCTGTCCCGAGCGGATACCGCGCAGGTTCACCGCCGGCAGCAGGATGCGCTCGGCGAGCAGCGCGTTGTTCGCCTCGCTGCCGCCGAGCAGGAGTTCGCGCCTCAAGTCGGTGTCGATCACCGGCAGCGCGCGGATCGCGGCGCGGTCGGTCGCCGTGATCGGCGGCACGTCGTCGAGAAAGTGATCGATGAGGATGCGTCCGTCGCCGGCGCGCATCGAGGCGATGGCCTCGGTCAGGAGCATGCCCGGATTCGGCGCCCAGTTGCCATAGTGCCCGCTGTGCAGCGCGTGCGCCGGGCCGTACACGGTCATCTCGACTCCCATGTCGCCGCGCGCGCCGAACACCACCTGCATGCGGCGACTCTGGTGCACCGGGGAGTCGGCGAAGAGCCAGACGTCCGCGCGCAGCAGTTCCTTCTCTCGTTCGAGGATGGTGCGCACGTGCGCCGAGCCCGCTTCCTCTTCGCCGTCGAAGAAGAACTTCAGGTTGACGGTCGGCTTGTTGCCGGTGGCGCGGAGTGCATCCACGGCCACGAGCATCGCCACGAGCGGTCCCTTGTCGTCTGCGGTGCCCCGGCCGTAGAGCCGGAACTCGGGATCCACGCGTCCGGTGGCGGGAATCGGCTGCACGGCGCCGAGCGAGCCGTCGTCGCCGGGACGGGCGCGCAGCGTCGGCTGAAACGGCGACGTGGCCCAGTCGGGCGGGTTCACCGGCTGGCCGTCGTAGTGCGCGTAGAGTCCAATGGTGCGGCTCGCACCGGGAGCCCGCAGTTCGCCGAACACCGCCGGCGGTGCATCGCCGTTGTCGAGAATGCGCGCCGCGATCCCGCGCCGCTCCAGCATCGTGCGGATCATCGCCGCATTCTTCAGGATGTTCGCGTGGTCGCGCGCCACGTCCGGAATGGCGACGAGGTCCGCGAGTTCACGCACGATCTCGGCTTCATGCTGCTGGCGCCATGCGCGGACCGCCGGCGTCACCGACTGCGCTCCTGCGACGAACGGCGATGCCGCCGCCACGAGCGCGGCAACGCAGATCCTCTTGCCGAGCGTGCGCCGCATCGTCAGCGCTCCAGCTTGAAGCCGGGATCGATCGCCGGCCGCTTCGCCGCGTTGGCCGCGAGCCATCCGGTGAGGTACATCCATTTCGCCATGTGCGTGAGCTTGGGATAGTTGATGTTCTGCGGCTTGTCGCGCGGCGTGTGGTAGTCGGGATGGAGGTTCGTCGAGAACATGAGCGCGGGTACGTTGAGTCGCGCGTACGGGACGTGGTCGCTGCGGAAATACCAGCCTTCCGGATGTGTCGGCCGGTCCCACAGCGAGTCGATGATGAACTTCCCGGTTGCGGCGTTCGCATCGATGGCCATCTGCACCAGCTCGCTGGAGTTTCGGTGCGGCGGTTGCGAGCCGAGGAGCGCGGCCGAGTCCGGATTGTTGCGTCCGATCATGTCGCCGTTGAGCACGGCGACGATGCTGGCCAGCGGCACCACCGGATGCGCCGCATGATAGCGCGAGCCCAGCAGTCCGCGTTCTTCCGCGCCATGAAACACGAACAGCGCCGAGCGCCTGGCCGGCTGCTTCACGAATGCGCGCGCGATCGCCAGCAAGGCGACGCTCGTACTCGCATTGTCGTCCGCGCCGCTCCAGATGGAGTCGCCGTTCACCGCGAAGCGCACACCGTCGTGATCCTGATGCGAGCTGAACAGCACGTACTCATCGCGAAGCTTGGGATCGGATCCGCGCACCACCCCGATGACGTTCACCGACGGCGACTCGAAGCTCTCGACACGCAGATGGATCTCGACGGTGTGTCCGTTCTCGCGGTATGCGCCGAGCGCCGAACGGTGGACGAGGAGGACCGGCGGTCCGGCGAGTCGCGGCGCCGGCGTCGGCGTCGCGGTCGCGGCATTCCTCGGCGCGCCACCCACCACATCGTACGCGCCGCGCTCCTGAATCTTCCACACGCCGTCGTATGCGATGTCGGCGACGGAATCCGCCACGATGATGACGCCGGCCGCGCCGTGACGAGTCAATGCAGCTCCTGTCACGGCGATGCCGGCGCGCGCGTATCGGTACTCATACGTGTTGGTCGTCGTGCGCAAGGCGGCCGTCGGCGGCGGCATGATGACTACCGCAATCTTCCCCTTCACGTCCACAGTCGTGTCGCGACCGTCGCCGACGAAGACGGTCTGCGCGGACACGTCGCCGCCGAGGTTCGACGTCGGCGTGATCTCGGTCCAGAGCGCCAGCACCTTGCCGTCGAGCGTCACCGAGCTCGAGATGGTCGAGATGCGCGTGCGGCGCATATTCCACCACTGGAAGTACGTCCCGTCCCCGCCTTTGGGCGCCACGCCGATCGCACGAAACTGGTCGGCGACCCACATCGAGGCGCGCATCTCGTCGATCGTTCCCGCCTCGCGGCCGCGCATCGCGTCGCCAGCCATCGCGTAGAGGTCGCGCTTGAGGTCGGCTTCCCTGATGGCCGAGATCGCGGCGGGAACCGTGGCGTTCTTCTGCGCACTCTTGGCCGCCTGCGCTCCGAGCGGCAGGGCGAGAAGGAACAGTGGCAGAGCGGCAAGGCGATACGGTATTGTTTTCATGGTAGTAACGTTTGCCGCCGAACCTCACACCGCAAGGATGCGAGGCCCACTCGACTTCACACGACCTGGCGGTGACGGTCGCCAACCCCGACCACCGCATCGTGGTGGACAAGCCGAAGCCCGATCCGAAGGGGGCGTGTCAGCAGTAGGAACGGCGATCGAAGATGGAAGATCGAAGATGGAAGATTGCAAAACGGGGCGTGCACCAGACTCGGTGTACGCCCCGCTTTCGGTCTTCCATCTTCCATCTTCCATCCAGCGAGAGCCTACGGCACAATCTTTGGCGGAACCGGAGCTGTCGCCTTCGGATCCACCAGCGTGCGCCGCTCCTTCAGGTGCTCCTCCATCTTGAGCCGTGGGACGCCGTCCTTGAGCCAATCGGGCGCCGGCTGGTCGCGCAGGAAGGTGTCGAACCATTCCGTCATGCGAAGATTGTAGTCCTTCTGGTTTGCGGGACGCGCCAGCCCGTGATTCTCGCCTGCGTATTCGAGCAGGATGACGTCCTTGCCCAAGTCGCGCAGGTGATTGTAGTACGTGACGCCCTGATTGAAGTCCACCGCGCCGTCGCGGTCGTTGCTCAGCAGCATGAACGGAATCGAGAGGTTCTGCGCGAAGTTCTGCGGTGAGTTGCGCGTGTAGGCCTCGGGCACGTCGTTCGGGCCGCCGGTGAAGCGACCCTGGCTCGCGATGAAAATTGAAGCGTCCGTACTTCCACTATTCCAATAGATCGAGCCGAACATCGAAACCATGTCCGTGAGTGGCGCGCCGGCAACAGCCGTCTTGAAAATCTTCGTTTGCGTGGTGACGAACGTGGTCTGATAGCCGCCCCAGCTGTGTCCCTGCAGGCCGACGCGATCGGCATCGATCATTCCCGTCGCAATCGCCGCTTTCACCGCGGGCACGATGCACCACACCGCCGAACGGCCCGGATCGTTGACATGGTAGACGATATCCGGCTTCAGGAATGCGTAGCCGCGATTCGTGTAGACGCTGGGATTCGAGTACCGTGTCGCGTTCGGCACGGTGTAGACGTTGAACTCCTGCGAGAGCTTCTCGTAAATGTACGTGAGCATGGGATACTTCTTCCCCTGCTCGTATCCCGCCGGCAGGTAGAGCACGGCCTGATGATGTCCGCCGCCATTCTCGCACGTGTAGTCGATGAGACGCGCGCTCGGAGTCCACGCGACGTCCTTCTGTTGCGGATTCGCCTCCGTCAGCTGCCGCTCGTGCGAAAGGTCGCCGTCGGTCGCGTACCAGTCAGGGAACTTCACCACCGTCTGGCGCGAGTAGAGCCAGACATCGGCGTCGCGCGCGTGACGATAGTCGACCTTGTCGTTCTCCCACGAGAGCGTTTTCGCTCCACCCTTCAGCGGGTCAACCTGCGCCAGCCCTTCCTTCTTGGTCCACTCGCCGTAGGTTTCGAAGTACAGCGGCTTCGCGGGATCTATGATGCCGCGATCCTTGGGATCCGAGATCGACCGCGCCTCATACTTGATCTGATCCTTCAGGCCGTTGCCCGTGATGTTCACCGCGCCCGTGCCATTCGTCGGGAGGCGCCACACGTCCCAGTTGTCGCGCACGTACACGGCTGAGCCGTCCTTCGCCCAGCCGACAAGTGCGCCGCCGATCTGCGGCTTCACCTCGTTGTGGTCGTCCTCGGTATTCCAGAACTTCGCCGGCACACCGGTGGTGATCGTCTTCGTGGCGCCGCTCGCGAAATCGTAGACCTTGTAGTCGCCCGTATCGTAGTAGAGATAGCGGCCGCCGTCCGGCGAAAAGTTCGACGCCGCGCCGCCACCGCCACGCCCGCCGCCGCCGCCACCCGGCACCTTCTTCTGTATCAGCTTGCGCTCGCCGGTGTTCACGTTCACCGCATAGATGTCGCGGAAGGCGAAGCCGCGGATGCCCTGCTCGCGCTCGTAGGGCGCAATGTCCGTGCCGACGGCCCACGTGTCCTTCGTTCCGACCGCCACGTTGCGCATCGACTCGTCGGCGAGACGCGTCACCTTGCCGGTCGCGACGTGGAACGCGGCGAGGTAGTTGAACGCGCGGTCCTGCGGTTCCTGCACCTGCTGCTGCGCCTGGGGCCGCGGGTCCTTCCAATGCCAGAGAATGAGTGAGGGCACCTCCGCGTCCGTCTGCGGAGCCGCCGCCACCTGGCCGCTCGCGCCGGCCCCCGGAGCGACACCGCCCGGGTTCGGCGGCGTAAACGGTGCGCCGGTGGGGCGCGGACGAGGCGGACGCGGCTCGCGAAGCCCGAAATAGATGACCGTTTCGTGATCGCTCCACTCGGGAGCGCGGTCGCTGCTCACCACCAGCCCGCCCGTCACTCCGGACGACTTCGCGGTGATTTCCATGGTCTTCTCACCCGAGCGCGACGCGTGCGTCCATGCGACGACGGCCGCGTCCTCGTCCGCACCGCTGGTGTCGCTGACTACGCGGAGCGCGGCGAGCGCGTCCGTCGAGTCGCTCCAGACGAGGCGGCGGTACTGCCACTTCCCAACGTCGAGTGGACGCGAGATGCTCGTCGACAGCTGCCTGACCTGCACGCTGTTGCCGAAGTCACCCGCCGCGCTCACCGCGTAGGCGACCCAATCGCCGGAGTCGTCGAACGCGAACTCCGACACGTCGCCGACCGGAACGGTTGTGCCTCCAGCGAGATTCACCAGTTCCAGCATCGTTCCGGTCGCGCGCGCGCCGGCGCCCGCCGCAGCCGCTCCCGCACCTGCACCCGCGCCGCCGCCTGCACCCGCGCCGGCGCCTGCGCCCGCCGGCGCGCTGTGCAACACGGCGAGCCAATCGGACTTGTCACCTGCGAAACGGAAGCTGCGCACGCTCTCGAACTCGCGCTTCGTTCCCGTCGCCAACTCGACGACGGCCAGTTTCGGACTGGCAGCGGCGGGAGCGCCGGCTGCCGCGGTCGCCCCACCGCCGCCACCACGCCCGCCGCGCCCGCCGCGCCCGCTGGTGCTCGCGCTCGCGTACTCGAGAAACGCCACCCACTTGTTGTTTCCGGAGATGGACGGGTTCGCGGCACCAGCCGCGCCACCGCGTCCGCCCGCGGCGCCGGCCGCAGCACCACCGGCCGTGGCATCCCCGATCGGAAAGCGCAGTTCCTTCGCTCCGGCCGCCGTAGCGCGCACCACGACTTCGGCGTCGCCTTCATTCGGCGCGAGGATGTAGGCGAACCACCTGCCGTCATTCGAGAGCGCGGGCGAGCGAATCCCCTTCCAGGTGAGCAGGTCGTTCAGCGTGAGTTGCCGGCCCGCGGACGCCGGCGGCGTCCATTTGGAGACGGGCGTGCTGCTCGTGGCGCCGAACGGCAGGTTGGCGTTGGGGTTCGAGACCGGCGTCGCGGCGGGCTGCTGTGCCCCCGCCGAAAACGCGGACGATGATACGGCGACGATTGCGAACAACGAAAACAGGCGGCGCATCGTTTTCCTTTGGTAGAGGCTCGGAAATACAGTAGCTTCCTTCGATCGACTCAGCCACTCCACAAGGATTACGAACTTGTCCCGCATTTCGCTCGCGCTGACTCTCGCACTCTGCGTGGCCGGATCCGCTTCGGCCCAGAAGGACTCGGCGTCGCACAAGCCCGCGCAAAGGCCGGTGACGACCAGGACGGTCTGGCCGGATGAAGGCCCCCGCACCTGGGCTCCCCGCCCGACGGTCCCCGCGATCACGGCGAACGACTTGCGAACCAGGCTGTATCAGATCGCCGACGATTCCATGCTCGGACGTCGCGTCGGCGAGCTCGGCAACTACAAGGTGACCGCATACATCGCCGCCGAGTTCAAGCGGCTCGGTCTGAAGCCGGCGGGCGACAACGGCACGTTCTTTCAGGAGCTCGCGTTCGGGCCGGCGGGATTCGACAGCACGTCATCGAGACTGATCGCCGGCGGCTCGGCGCTCGCCGCGAAACGCGACTGGATCCCCATCGCGCCGACCGCGACGAACGGCATCGGTGCGAAGGTCGGCCTGAGCAACGTTCCGGCGGTGTTCGCCGGTCGCTGGCGTGATTCGAGCGTCGTGCTCGACCCGGCGTTGTTCAGTGGAAAGATCGCGGTGTTCACATCGAACGCCGCCGGCGCGGGCCTCCTCGCCGGCGGTCGCGGCGCCGCACGGGTTCTCCGCTGCGATTCCGTGCCGGACAAGTTCGGCGCGGATGCGGCTGCGAAAGTCGAGGCAGCCGCACGCGCCGACAGCATCGCCGGACGCGGAGGGCGCGGCGGCGGCGGCGGTGGCGCCGGCGGAGGAGCCGCGCGCGATGCGCGGGCGCAGGCGGCGGGCGCGGTCGCGATCCTGATCGTCGCGACGGATTCCATGCCGCAAGCCGCGCTGAACGGCGCGTTCAACGCGCGCATGTCGATGCAGGCAATTCCGGCGCCCGGCTCACTGAGCGCCGGCGCGATCACGCCGTCGGCCGCCGAACGGCTCTTCGGCAAGCCGGTCGGTCAGCTCGCGGTCGGCGCGGCCGGACAGACGGTGTCCGCGGCGTGGAGCTACGACTGGCACATGTCGAAGACCCCCGCGCGCAACGTCATCGCGATCAGGCCGGGATCCGATCCGGCGCGCGCCGCGGAGTACGTCCTCGTCAGCGCGCACAACGATCACAATGGCATCAACGCCGTCGCGGTGGATCACGATTCGCTGCGCGCGGTCAACATCGTGACGCGGCCGCAGGGGACCAACGATCCCGTCTGCCGGCCGACGGATGCGCAGCAGCACGCGATCGACTCGCTGATCGCGCGGGCCCGCAGCATTCGCCCGCCGCGGCGCGACTCCATCATGAACGGCGCCGACGACGACGGCTCCGGCACCGCCGTGCTGCTGGAGATCGCCGAGAGGTTCGTGACCGAAAAGCCCGCGCGTTCGATCATCTTCGTCTCGCACACCGGTGAGGAGGGCGGGCTGCTCGGCTCGCGCTGGTTCACCGATCATCCGACCATTCCGCTCACCTCGATCGCGGCTGCGCTCAACATGGACATGGTCGGCAAGGGCCGCGTGGACCAGGTGAAGTTCGGCGGCCCGACGTCGATCCAGACGCTGGGTGCGCGACGGCTCTCGCGTCAGTTCGGCGACATCATCGATTCGGTGAACGCGACGCGCAGCGAGACGATGGCTATCGACCGTACGTGGGACGCCAGCGCCAACCCGATGAACCGATTCTGCCGCAGCGACCAGGTGAACTACGTCAAGCACGACGTGCCCGTGACGTACTTCTCGCTCGGGTATGCCGAGGATTATCACCAGCCGACGGATGAGCCGCAGTACATCGAGTACGAACACGCCGCGAGGCTCGGACGGTTCGTGCACGACATCGCGTGGGCGATCGCCATGAGAAAGGATCGCCCCGCGATTTCCGGTGCCGATCCATCGTATCCCGTCTGTCGTTGACCAAGTACCAACGACCAATGACCAACGACCGTTTACGCCCTTCCCCCGCCCAGAGCAAAAAATGATTCGTGCCATTCGTAGCGCTTTCGCAGTTGTCGCGTTGTCGACGCTCGCCGTCTCCTCGACGCTCTCCCAGGCGATGGTCAACGAGACCCGCGACCCGAACCAGAAACAGGACGAAGAGTTCGCGAAACTCTACGCGACCTGGACGGGCGAGGCGAAGTACGGCAGCCCGCTCGTCGACCACCTCCCGCGCGTCGCAGGAATCCCGACGCCGAAGGACGTCCTCGGCTATTACATCGGCGCGCCGGCGAAACTCACCTACTACGCGGATATCCTGAAATACTATCGCGCGCTCGCGAAGGCGTCGCCGCGCGTGAAGGTTGAGACCATCGGAAAATCCGACGAAGGGCGCGAGCTCGTGGTCGTCTGGATCTCGTCCGACGAGAACATTCGCAACGTCGCGCAGAATCGCGCGAACCTCGCGAAGATCGCCGATCCGCGCGGGATGAGCGAAGCGCAGGTGCGCGCGATCATGGCGCAGACCAAGCCGCACTATCATTTCATGGGCGGCCTGCACAGCGGTGAAACGGGCCCGTCCGAGATGCTGATGGAACTCGCGTATCGCCTGGTGACGGAGACGTCGCCGATGATCACCCAGATCCGCAACAACGTGTACGTCTCGATCACGCCCGCGGCCGAACCGGACGGACGCGATCGCAACGTCGACTGGTTCTATCGCGGGCTCGAGACGGCCGCGGCGGACAGCATCGCGCGTGGCGGGAAGCCTGCACCGGTCGACTCCGCGGCGGGCGGGGCCGGCGCGGGCGGCCGCGGCGGCGCGGGCCTGCCGTACTGGGGCAAGTACGTCTTCCACGACAACAACCGCGACATCAACCTTTCGCAGGTTTCGATGCGCGCCATCACGGATTGGTACTACACCACGCATCCGCCGATCATGCACGACCTGCATGAGGCCTTGCCGCTGATGTACATCTACAGCGGCGGCCCCCCGCAGAACCCGAACCTCGATCCGATCCTCTTCACCGAGCTGCCGTTCTTCGCGAACTGGGAACTGTCGCAGATGACGAAGTGGGGAATGCCAGGCGTATACACGTTCGCGTTCATGGACGGCTGGTCGCCGGGCTATCTGGGCTCCGTCGCTTACAACCACAACGGCATGATGCGGATGTACGAGACGCAGTCCGGGCGCGAAGGTGGCGTGGGCACGCCGGCGGTCGTGGCCGTTGACAGCGCGGCCGGGCGCGGCGGACGGGGCGGTGGCGGGCGTGGCGGACGAGGTGGAGCCGGCGGCGGCGCGGCCACTGTGGCCGCCGCACCCGGCGCTGCCGTTGGTGCAGCACCTGCCGGCGGGCGAGGCGGTGCACCGCCGATCCCCACCGGCCGCGGAGGCGGACAGCCACGCGAGTGGTATCGCGGCATTCCGCTCCCGCCGAACGCGGTCCAGCTCTTCACGCGCCGCGACAACACGAACTTCATGGAGACCGGCGTGCTGTCGGGATTGCAGCTCACCTCGATGTTCCCGCAGCTCGTCCTCGAGAACTTCTACATCAAGACGCGACACTCGCTCGAAGCGGGCGCGGCGAACGCTCCGTACGGATACGTGTTCCCCGTTCAGCGCGACATGACGAAGGTCGCGACGCTGATCAATATCCTGCGCGCTCAGGGAATCGAGGTCGGCCAGCTCAGCGCGCCGGTCAAGAGCGGAACGGAGACATTCCCCGCCGGCTCGTACCTGGTGAAGCTCAACCAGCCGTACGGCCGACTCGCGAAGAATCTCCTCGAGAAACAGGACTATCCCGATCCCGCGCTCACGACGTACGACGACAGCGGCTGGTCGATGGGCTTCGCGTTCAACGTGGACGTGCGCGAGATCAAGGACAGCACGATCCTCGCGGCGAATGCTCCGCTGATCAAGACCGCCGAGGTGAAGGGCACGATCGCGGGAAGCGGAACGGCAGGGCTCGCCGTCGCGCATCTCGGATCGAACAACATGATCACGTTCCGCTACCGCTTGAAGGCGGTGAAGATGAAGATTGCGGAAGCGTCGTTCACGGCCGAGGGCGTCACGTTCCCCGCCGGCTCGTTCATCGTCACCGGCACGCCGGCGGAACTGCAGGCCGCGCGCGCCCAGGTCGAGACACTCGGCCTCACCGCGGCGGCGATCTCATCCGTACCGACGATCGCGTCGCACGATGCGATCGTGCCGCGCGTGGCCATCTATTCGCAGTGGAGTGGCACGCAGGAACTCGGCTGGTATCGTCACGCGTTCGACCAGTTCGGAATTCCGTTCGACCTGATCTTCAAGGAGCGCGTCGCGAAAGGCAACCTGAAGGCCGACTACGACGTGATCTTGATGGCCACGCAGAACATCAATCGCGCCGCCGTTCTCGCACCGGCAGCGGCGAAAGCCGTGCCATACACGAAGAGCGACAAGTACAAGTCACTCGGTGTCTATGGCGAGTCGCCGGACATCACGGGCGGATTCGGAGCGGCTGGTGTCGATGCAATCAACAAGTTCCTCGATGGCGGCGGCACGCTCATTACCACGCTTCAAGCCGTACGCTACCCAATAGAATTCGGGCTCGCCAAGTCGATCGACACGGAGAACCCGGTGGGCGTGAACGCGCAGAAGCCGCTGATCACCGCGGAGATCATGCGCCCCGAGCACCCGGTGTTCTACGGCTACGGCAGCAAGATCTTTCCGATCAAGTTCGGTCAGGGATCGCAGCTGTTCAAAGTTGGAATAGCCGACCAGGCGAACGTCCTCGCGCAGTACGTCGGCGGCGAAGCCTCGGTGCTGAGCGGATTGATGGTGGGCGCCGACAACATCAAGGGTCGCGCGTTCGCGATGGACGTGCCGAACGCGCACAATGGCAACGGCCGCGTGATCATGTTCGCCAACAACCCGATCTATCGCTGGCAGAATCATGGCGAGTTCAACATGGTATTCAACTCCATCCTGAACTGGAGTTATGTACCGCCGGCGCCGCCGCTCACCGCCCCCGTAGGTGCAGGTGGACGAGGCGGGCGCGGCGCGCCCTGAACATCTCGGCGATGAGCGACGGGTGAGGGGCGATCTGGCGAAGAGCGACGTGTGAGAAGCGAGGAGACGTGCTCCTCACTCCGTGCTCGTCGCTCTTCGCCAGATCGCCCCTCACGCGTCGCTCATCGCCGTTTGAAAGCTTACCCCCTCAGGTGGACGACCTCCCGATGCGCTCACACAAATACTTTCTGGCAGCGGTGTTGTCCGTCGTCGTCGCGTTGCCGGCAAGCGCGCAACAGCCTCGCCGTCCGCTGTCGGCAGCGGACATCGACGACATCGCCCGCCTCGTGATGCTCGAAGACCACCGCGAGTTCGACACCACGGATCTCTCGCGTCTTCTGAGCTCAGCGCATCCCGAGGTCCGCCGCCGCGCCGCCCTCGCCATCGGCCGTATCGCCGACAAACGCGGCTACGCGCTCCTGCGTGCCAAACCGCTCGACGCCGACACCGCCGTTGCCGCCACTGAAGTCTTCGCCGCCGGACAGCTAAAAGATTCGACGACCGTCGCGTGGTTCGACTCCCTGCTCGCAAACACGAAGCTCGCACCAACGGTTCTCTCGGAAGCCGCCACCGCACTCGGCAAGATCAAGACCGCCCGCGCCCGCGATGCGCTCGCCCGCTTTCTTCTGAGCGTCTCGGAAAGTCCGCGTTTGAACCCGGCGATCGGCGAGGCATTGCTCTCCATCGGCCGCTGCAACACACGCGGCGATCTCAATCCGATCGTACGCTTCGGCAAGGCAAAGAGCGATGAAGTCCGGTGGCGCGCCGCGTGGGCGCTGTTCCGCCCGCGCGATCCGGCCGCCGTATCGGTCCTCATGGTAATGGCGGCCGGTGACCATTCGCCGGACGTTCGGCTCTGGGCCGTACGCGCACTCACGAAGGTCCAGGCGGATTCCGCCGGCACGACCGCGGAAGCGGAGAAGATCCTCCTCGCGGCGATTCGCGATTCCGATCGTCGCGTGCGTACCGAGGCCATCCGCGCGCTCGGCACTTACTCCGATTCCGCCGCCGTCGCCGCGATGAACGTCGCGAAGGATTCGCCCGACAGCTGGATTTCGGTGAGCGCCGCCGAGGGTCTCGCCCGCCTGAATCCGCCGCCACCGCAACCGCCACCGGCCGGCGGCCGTCAGGGTGGAGGCGGCGGACGCGGCCGCACTCCGCCTCCGCCGGTCACGCGTCCGCTCTCGGAGTACAAAGCGATAGTCGAGCGCTGGGTCGTTCCCGACTACAACGGCGCGCGCCGCCCCACAGCGCGCTGGGAGACCGTGCGCGGTTCCATCGAGATCGAGCTGTATCCCGGGGATGCGCCGCTGGCCGTCGACGATTTCGTGAAGACGATGGAGTCGGGCACGATCGTCGGCACCGCGTTCACGCGCGTGGTCCCAGATTTCGTCGCGCAGGAGGAAACCATTCCCGGCGGCCATCGTCTTCGCGACGAAGTGAACCGTCACGGCCTCACGCGCGCCAACCTCGCGTGGGCGTCAGCGGGACTCGACACGGGAACGCCCGGCTACACCCTCGCCAATGCCGTGCAGCCGCACAATGAAGGCGACTTCACGGCGCTCGGCCGCGTGATCAAGGGAATGGACGTCGTCGACCAGATTCAGCTGAACGACAAGATCACCGCCGCGCGGATGCTTACAGTCCGTTAGATCGTACCGTCCGGACGCCGCACACCGGCACGATCCTCGAGCCGGCAGCGGCCTGGAAGCGCACGCTCACCTTGCTCTTGCCGCTCACGAGATTGGCCGGCACAGCATACTGCGCCGGATAGAAACCCGACGCGGTCTGGTTCGGCTCGTAGTGGCCGACCTTCGTACCATCAACGAGAATGTCGAAGTCTCCGAGCGGCGCCGGCAGTCCCGATTCATTGAAGTAGGTGACGATCACCGCCAGCGGCGCGCTCGCGTCGACAGGAAGGTCGAACGAGAACCATCCCGTGCCCGCCCGACTTCCCCGCCCGTTCGTGCGTCCCACCGCGCGATCCGCAGGCTCGCTCTGGTAGTTGTAGTCGCGCTCCGGCTGCATCTCGCCGGGTTGCACGAATCCGACCGTCGCCACCTCGAGCCGGCGCGCGCGATCGCGCTCGGCCGCCAACGCCGCGCCACGCGCATCGAAATCGGCCGGCGTGACCACGTCGAAGTACACGCTGTATGTCCGCCGCTGAGTGCGGTAGAACGGCGCAAGCGAAACGTCACCGGCGGCGCCCGGCTGGCCGAACACGCGCGCCACATTCTGCGCCGTGAAATCTCCCTGCCGCGTTCCCGTGGCGACTACCCACGCATTCACCGGCCGGTCTGCCGCGACAAGCGCGGGAATCGGCGCGGCCGCGGGATCGGAGCGGCGCCCTTCATGACGCGGCCCATGATCGCCCGCGAGCACCAGCGGCCCCCACATGATCGCCGCGACCTGACGATTGTCCGGCGTGGCCTCGAGTCGCAGCGACTTCGGCATCGTGAGTTCGATCGTGTCGCCCGGCTTCCACGTGCGCTTCAGTTCCACGTACGAACTTGCCTGCGTCGCCTCCATTCCGGGCGCGCCTCCGCGCCCCCCTGCATTGAGGTCGCGAAGGCTCGCGAGCGCTGGCTGTTCGATCGCCGCACCGTTCACCTTGATCACGAATGCGTCCCCGGCCCAGACCGGCCGCCGCACCGCAAGCGTGAATTCCTTCGGCGACGGCATCGCGAGCGTCATCTTCGCGTTCTCGCCATCGGGGAAACCCGTTTCCATCGTGAGCTTCACGCCGGCGGTCGTGAACTGCGCCGTGGACGGCACGAAGAGGTTCACCCAGAGCGTATCCGGTGATTCGTAGTACACACCGTAGCCGTGCAGCGCGTGGCTCTCCATCCCGGTCCCCACGCAGCAGGTGAAGCTCTGCAGCATGTCCTGGTATTCCTGCTGCACGCCCCGCCCCACCGGCACCATGTACGACGTCGCACCATTCTCCGGATCGATCGACGCCAGGATGTGATTGAACAGCGCCCGTTCGTGGAAGTCGGCGTAGTTCGCGTCCGGCCGCAGCGAAAAAAGCCGGCGCGTGAGCTTGATCATGTTGTAGACGTTGCACGTTTCGCACGTGCGCCCGTCCACTCGCGCGCTCAGCTGGTCGGGCGGGCCGAAGTATTCGTTGAGTCCGTGACCACCCGTCGCATAGCTGTGGTGCTGCGCGACGCGATCCCAGAAGAACGACGCTGCGAGAATGTCCGCCGTGTCGCCCACATATCCATAGCGCGCCGCCGATCCGATCAGCTTCGGGATCTGACAGTTCCCGTGCTTGCCCGAGAGATTGTCCTGGTGCCGCTTGAGCGGATCGGTGAACGCGTGATGCTCGAACCGATACGAGAGCTTGAGCCAGCGCTTGTCGCCCGTGTCGGCGTAGAGGTCCGCGAGCACCTCGTTCATTCCGCCGTGCTCGGTATCGAGCATCTTCTGCACCTGCACGTCGGTGAGCGGCGCCAGCACTCCCTCGGCCCACGTCGCGTACTTCACGCTCATCGCGAGCGCCGTGCGATTGCCCGCATGACGATAGGCGTCGCGCAGTCCGGCGTACGTCTTGTGCAGCGTGTACCACGGCGACCAGAGGCCGTTCAGGTCGAAGCCGCCGGACCGGATGTCCCCCTTCGACACCGCGGCGAACGCTTCGCGTCCTCCCTCGAGCGCGCCGAGGTATCCATCGCCGTTCTTGTCCTGCACGACCTTCAGCTCGCTGACGATGTAATCCGCACGCTGCTTGAAGCGCTCGTCTCCGGTCGCGAGGTACATCAGGCTCACGGCGGAGAGGTGATGCCCGGCGATGTGCCCGGTGAGATTCCGGCCGCCGCCGTCCCAGCCGCCGTAACCTTTCGCCTTCTCCGGCAGGCCCGCGCGCGCCCGATAGTACGCGAGCATCCGATCGGGTTCGAGCGAGAGCAGATATTTCGCTGTCACGTCCTGCGCCTGCTTGAGCGGGCCGCCCATAACCCGCACGCGGTTCAGCGCGAGCGGATGTGCCTGGATCATCTTCTCCTCGAACGCGTGCACGGCGGGATCCTCCCGCACGCCGTGCTCGTTGAACGACATCGCGCGGGCGGCGCGCGCGCCGAGTGTCAGCGCGGCGGCAGTGGCGGCGGAGCGCTGGAGAAAATCGCGTCTTGAGGTCGGCATGACCTCAATCTTCGCTGGTCAGTCGCGGGTGTGCAACACGAGGGGCATGACCGAGCCGTCCCGCTGAACGGAGATCTCGGAGAGATCGGTCACGATGGCCATGCATCCGATCAGGCGCGAACGGGGATACGTGGTCGCGACGCCGATGACGCGCATTCCCGCCGCGAGGCCCGCCTCGATGCCGGCGGGCGCGTCCTCCAGAACGATGCACTCGTCGGGCCGCCTGCCCAGCAACTTCGCGCCGAGCAGGTATCCCTCGGGCGAAGGCTTGCCGTGTGTGACGGACTCTCCCGCGACCATCGTTCCCGGCAATGGAAGACCCGCCGCCGCGAGACGAAGGGGCGCGAGATCGCGGCCCGCAGATGTCACGAGCGCCCACTCCTCCGGTGCGAGCTCGCCGAGCAACTGTGCGGCACCCGGAAATGCTGTTATCCCGTCGACATCGCGCTCTTCTTCCGCATCGAGCCACGCCACTTCCTCCGCGACGTTCAGGTGCGGAGCGAAGGCGGCGATGGTATCCCGCGTCTTCTGGCCGTGAGGCAAGTGCAGGATCGCCTCCTGGTCGAGGCCGCGTCGAACCGCCCACCGATGCAGGACGCGTTCGATGACGGCTTTCGAATCCACGAGCACTCCGTCCATGTCGAACAGGATCGCGGCAGCTCGCAGCATTCTATCACTCCCCAGCTGATGTGTCGGACGACCAGGAACGTACTGCGCGACGGCCAGGTTGCCCAGCTGCTGGCCCGCCGCGCCCGTGCCCCCACGCAGTTCTTCATCGTCTATGAGTCGGATATCTTCAGGCATGCGAATCCTGATCGTTGGTGCCGGCGCGCTCGGCGGCTACTTCGGCGCGAGACTGCTGCAAGCCGATCGCGACGTGACGTTCCTCGTCCGTCCGCGCCGCGCGGCCCAACTTGCGAAGACCGGGCTCGTCGTCAGGAGCAAGCTCGGCGACGCGCACATTCCCTCCCCGCCGTATGTACTCGCCGAGAACGTTTCTGGTCCATACGATCTTATCCTCGTGGGCTGCAAGGCGTACGATCTAGTGCCGACCATGGAATCGTTTGCGAGCGCCGTCGGACCCGGGACGGCGATCCTCCCGTTTCTCAACGGCATGAAGCACCTCGATTCGCTCTCGGAGCGGTTCGGTGCGCACCATGTGCTCGGCGGACTCGCGATGATCTCCGCGTCGCTCGACGACGACGGAATCGTGCTGCACCTCAACGAGACGCATGTGCTCGCGTACGGCGAGATCGGCGGTGCACGGTCACCTCGCATCGACGCGATCTCCGCGACGTTCGCCGGCGCCAACTTCGACGCGCGCGCAACGAACACCATCGTTCAGGAACTCTGGGAGAAATGGGTGTTCATCGCGACGCTCGGCGGGATCACGAGCCTGATGCGGGGACTGGTGGGCGACATCGAGCGCGCGGGTGCGGCCGACCTGGCCCTCGCGCTTCTCGACGAGTGCAGCGCGATCGCCGCGTCGCAGGGTTACGCACCGAGGGCGACCGTGCTCGAGCGCGGCCGCAAGCTGTTCACCGCTCCCGGCTCGACACTCACCGCCTCGATGATGAAGGACATCGAGCGCGGCGCGCCGATCGAGGCGGATCACATCATAGGCGACCTTCTCGTGCGCCGGGTGGGGTCGGCGCACGAGCCGTCGCTTCTTCGAATCGTCTACGCGCACCTCAAGGCGTACGAGGCGCGACGGGAGAGGGAGATGAAGTCAACGGCGAGTAATCGGTAGTTGGTCATTGGTCATTGGCGAGTTGGTTCGTTCCTGTCTCCAATTTGTTCACCAAGGACCAAGGACCAACGACGGATTACTCGTTCTTCCCAACATCCGGCAATTTCACCGCCTGCTGCCCGCTCGCCTTCAGTTTCGCATTGAGTGCCGCCAGCCCGGTCGTGCTGAGCGCCTTCCACTTCGCGAGCACCTCGCCCGCCGCCGTCCGCGCCTTTCCGCACGCCGCCACCTGATTCGCCGTCGGCGCCACATCAGCCGCCTGCATCGCCATGGCCGCGCTGTTCATCGCGGCGCTTGCACTTTCGAGCGTCGGCGCGGCCGCCGGTGCCGCGCCGCCGCGACCGCCGCCGCCACGTCCACCGCGTCCGCCGCCACCCGCAGGCGCGGCCGGCGCCATCTCTTCGATCTTCGCCTTGAATGCCGCGGCATCGGCACCCTGAGCATTGTCGAGCGCGGCCACCAGCGCACGCGCACGATCGTATGCCGCCCGAACGTTTTTCGCGCCGTCGTACATCTCGGTCGTCAACGATGTGAGCTGCGCGAGTCCGAGCGCCGCGGTCTTGATGCGCGGATCCAGCTTCAGCGTGATCGGCTGCGTGTAGCTCTTGCCGCCGACGGTCAGCCGCACCGTGTATGCGCCCGGCGCCGCCCACGGTGAGTTCACGCCGGAGTAGGTGCGATGCGGCACCGCGCCCATCGCTCCGCCACCGCCACCGCGCCCGCCGCGTTCCGCAATCGGATCGTACTGCATGTCCCACATCACACGGTGCATCCCCGCGCGCGTCGAAATCGTCATCTGCGGCGCCGGCCAGTAGAGCGGCAGGCCGCAATCCGGTGCGTTCGGCGTCTTCTGGCAGAGCGTGTTGTATACGACGGGATCGATCGCCGGATCGGGATTACGAACAGGCTCGTCGCTCGAATAGGTGCGAACGACTTTTCCACCCGCGCCAAGGATCTCGATCTTCACCGTGCCTGAAGCATCACCGGCGAGGTAGTAATCGATGATCGCGCCCAGTGGCGGATTCTCTCCGGCCGGAAGTTCAGGCGGCCACGGCGTGGGATCGTTCGTGCCCCCGCGCACCCTGATCGCGGGTTCCGGCTTGAACAAGTAGGCTGCGGTCGCCGCCTTCGCCTCGGCGTACTGCCGCAGCGGCGTCACGTCGTCGAGAATCCAGAACCCGCGCCCGTGCGTTCCCGCGATGAGATCGGCGCACATGCACGTGCTGTCGTCCTTGATCGCGATGTCGCGCACCGAGATCGCCGGCATGTTCAGCCGGAGCGACTGCCAGTGGTCGCCGTCGTCGAACGAGACCCACACCTGCGTGTCGCTCGCGCCGTAGAGCAGTCCCTTCTTGCGCGGATCTTCGCGGATCGAGTTGACGGCCGCGCCGGGCGTGATGCCGTTGTTGATCTCCGTCCACGTCTTGCCGCCGTCGTGCGTGCGGAAGAAATGCGGACTGAGATCGTCGATACGCTGCGAGTTCGCGGCGGCGTACGCGGTCTGCGAATCGAAATGGCCCGCGTCGAGATTGAAGATTCGCTCCCACGATTTCACCGAGGGCGGCGTGACGTTCGTCCACTTCGCACCGCCGTCCATCGTCACCTGAATCACGCCGTCGTCGGTGCCGGCCCAGAGCACCTTGATGTCCCGGGACGATGGCGAGAGCGCCGTGATCGAGCCCAGCGGAGCCGGCGTCACGGTGCTCGCGTACTTGCCCGTGCTCGCCGGTACCTCCCACGTCTGTCGCGCGAGGTCGCCGCTGATGCGCGTCCAGTTCTTGCCGCCGTCGGTGGTCTTGAAGACGGCGCTGTTCGCATAGAAGAGCGTCTTCCAGTCCGTCGGCGACCACTCGATCGGCATGGTCCTGACATTTCGCGCGAACCCCGTGAGGTCCGGCCCGACGTTCGTCGTTTGTCCCGTGATGCGATCATAGAGCGAGACGCCCGATCGCGCGCTGCCGTACACGCGGTCGGCGTTCTTCGGATCGGGCGCGGCTTCGCCGTACTCCTGAATGTTCACCGGGTGCCAGTCATGGAACGTGATCTCACCGTCGTTGGACCGGCTGTCCACGCACGCCGAGCCGGAGTCCTGCTGTCCGCTGCAGACGCGATACGGGAACGAGAAGTCGGTGCTCACGTGGTACATCGCGGCCGTCGGCTGGTTGTACCAGTTGCTCCAGCTCGCGCCGCGATTCGCGGATACCACGCCGCCCTGGTCACTGACGACCAGGATGATATTGGAGTTGTTCGGATTGACCCACGCCTTCTGGTAGTCGTCACCGCCGGGCGCGCCGCGCACCGCCGACCAGGTGAGGCCGGCGTCTTCCGTACGCCAGAACACCGTCGAGGCGCTGTACACGACGTTCGAGTTGTTCGGATCCACGACGATGGTCGGCAAGTCTCCGCCGCCGATGCGAATCATCGGGCGGCCGTCCTGCGGGCGCGCCGGCGCGTTCGGTGCCGCGCCCGCGTCGTACGTCGCGAGATGCCAGTGCTCGCCGCCGTCGACCGACTTGTAGAAGCCGACACCGGGTCCGCCCGCCCCGCCCCGTCCACCACCCCCGCCGCCCGGCGCCGCGGCCGCGGCGACCGTCGCATAGATCACTTTCGGGTCGCTCGGTGCTATGGCAAGGTTGGCCTGCGAGACCACCGGCAGGCCGTCGGTCAGTTTCTTCCACGTCGTTCCGCCGTCCGAGGACTTGAAGATCCCGCTCGTCTCGCCCGACGTGCCGAACTCGCGCCCCTCGAGGAAACTCTGCTGCTGCTGCCAGAGCGTCGCGTAAACCGTGTTCGGATCGCTCGGGTCCAATCGAACGTCGTTGCCACTGGTGTACTCGTCCTTGTACAGCACTTTCTGGAACGTCTCACCGCCATCGGTCGAACGGAAAATTCCACGCTCGGCGTTCGGCCCGTACGGATGACCGAGCGCCGCGACGAATATCCTGTTCGGGTCCTTCGGATCGACCTCGATCATCGCGATCATCTGGCTCTCGCGCAGTCCGAGATGCCGCCAGCTCTTGCCGCCATCCGTGGACTTGTACACGCCGTCGCCAACCGCGAGATCGGGCCGGATGATGCCCGCGCCCGTGCCGACGTAGATGATGCTCGGGTTCGACGGTGCCACCGCGATCGCACCTATCGAGCCGGTCGGCTCGTGATCGAACAGCGGCTCCCAATTCGAGCCGTAGTCGGTCGAGCGCCACACGCCGCCGTTGTCGAACCCGATGTAGAACACGTTCGGCTGGCTCGGCACGCCGGCCAGCGCGCGCGCACGGCCCGCTCGCGTCGGGCCGATCTGGCGCCAACGCATCGCGGAGAAGAGATCGGGAGACTGGGCCGTCACCGCTGCACCGGATACGGCGGCCAGTCCGGCAAGAATGGCAAGTCGGGCAATGAATGCGCGCACGAAAGGGCTCTCCTTTACGAAGGACACCAACATCCAGGCGACTCGAACGTAGTTTAAGGCAATGGACGAACCATCGTTAGGCGCGAAGCCCGCGAAGCAGTGGCTCCGGAACAATCTCGTGACCCTCGGCTCGGCGGCCGTATTCACCGTCTACTCCGCGGGCTATTTCCGCACGCGCGAGGCGGCGGATCGTTTCGCCGGAGAGTCGGTGCAGCGGCGTGCGGCCGTGGCAGCGCCGCCGGTGATGAACGCGCACATCACCGACGCGCGGGACGAGGCAGCCGCACATTCCGGCTCGAGCCTCCCTGTCATGCGGCCGTCATCGTCCACAGCGCCCGGAGCGCACGCGAACAGTGCTGCCGCGAGCAAGACTGCGGCGACCGTGAAACCCGTCCCCGCCTCGCCCGCCGCGCCCTCGACGACGCCGGCACCCGCTGCCGCCGTCGACGCTCCGCCGTCTGCCCCGGCCCCCGCCACTCCGGCCATCGACTCGGCCGCTGCGGCGGCAGCCGCAAAGAAGGAAGAGAGCAACCAGCTCAAGGACGGCACCTTCTACGGCTGGGGCACCTCGCGCCACGGCGACATCCAGGCATCCGTGGAAATCAAGAACGGAAAGATCACCGGCGCGTACATCTCGCAGTGCCTCACCCGATACTCCTGCTCCTGGATCTCCATGCTCCCACCGCAAGTGATCCAGCGCCAGACCGCGGAGGTCGATTACGTGTCGGGCGCCACGCAGAGCAGCAACGCGTTCTACTACGCGATCGTGGAAGCGCTCAAACAGGCGAAGTGAGCGACGTCTACGTCCACACCATCGCACCGATGGGGACGGTCGTCACGATTCAGGTCGTCGGCCACGGAGAAGATGACACGCGGCGTGCTGAGCGTGCGGAATGCGTCGCGCGCGCGGCCGCCTGGTTTCACAGCATCGAGAAGTGTTGCAGCCGCTTCGATTCCGAAAGCGAACTGCGACAGCTGACCGTTCGGGTCGGCGCGCCGGTGCTCGTGAGTCCCATGCTGTACGAGGCGATACGATTCGCGCTCACGGTGGCGGAGGAGAGCGCCGGCGCGTTCGATCCGACGGTCGGCCAGCGCATGGAAGCGCGCGGATTCGATCGCAACTACCAGACGGGCCAGGTGGTGTCGTCGGGCATCGCATCGAGTTTCCTCGACGGCGTCTCCTGGCGCGACGTGCTTCTCGACACCGAGGCGCAGACCGTGACGCTGCTCAAGCCTCTCGTGCTCGATCTCGGCGCGGTCGCGAAGGGTCTCGCCGTCGATGTCGCCGCCCGCGAACTCGCGCCCTTCGAGAACTTCGCCGTGGACGCCGGGGGCGACCTCTACCTAGGCGGGCACAACGTCGACGGAGAGCCCTGGTCGGTGGGTATTCGCCATCCCCGGGAGAATTCATTGATCGAGACGCTGCACGTTTCGAACACCGCGGTCTGCACCTCCGGCGACTACGAGCGGAAGAGCGCAACCGATGAGCGTGTCCACCACATCATGGATGCGCGCACCGGAGAGTCCGCCGCGGCGCTCGCGAGCGTGACGGTCGTCGCGCCGTCCGCGATGGTGGCCGACGCGCTCGCGACGGCGGCGTTCGCGCTCGGACCCGCGGACGGACTTCGGTTTCTCGAGCGCCAGGGCGTGCGCGGCCTGATGGTGACGCCCTCGCTCGAACGTCTCGAGACGGGCAGCCACCCGTGACGGACCCGACGATCGCCGCGCCGCGCCCCCTGCGCGTCACCCTGAAGCGTTTCTTCCGGGCACCGAAGGGCATGCTGATCCTGCTGCTCGCGATCCTCGCGATCACCGCCGCATTCGGTTCCGGCTTCGCGCTCGTCGCGCCCGTCGTGCTCGGCGGCGTGCTCGGCGCCGTGATCGTCGACGCGCCGATCCTGCGATATCGCGAGGGCGAGTGGATCGTTCCCGACGGCGCGATCCTCACGGGCCTGATCGTCGCGATGGTGCTGAGTCCGATGGAGCCGTGGTACGTCGCGGCGATCACCAGCGCGATCGCGGTGCTCAGCAAGTACTTGCTCCGCGTTGGCAGGGCGAACGTGTTCAACCCCGCGGCGCTCGCGCTCGTGGCGACGTTCTACTGGTTCAACACCGGCCAGAGCTGGTGGGGCGCGCTTCCCGAGATCACGCCGCTGGCGCTGGTGCTCCTGTTCGCCACGGGAATCTTCATCACCGACCGCGTGAACAAGATCCCGCTCGTGCTGTCGTTCCTCGGCGCGTACTACCTGCTGGTGACGATCACGGCGTTCGTCGGCGAGCCGGCGAAGGTCGCCGAGTTGTATCGCACGCCCGATCTGCACGCTGCGCTGTTCTTCGCGTTCTTCATGGTGACCGATCCGCCGACGTCACCGCCCAAACAGCGCGATCAGGTCGTCAACGGTGTGATCACGGCAGCCGTGAGCTTCGCGGTATTCGAGCTGATCGGGGCTGCCTACTTCTTGTTGGCCGGACTTCTCGCAGCTAATGCGTGGGAGGCCTGGAGGCGCTGGCGAACGAAGGCGGCCTGATCCGCCGGTTGCCCCGCATACTGCATCGGAGGCTCGGCGCGGAACGCAGCGAGCGTCGCTGGTTTTTCGCTCCCGTCGCGGGATAACGTGACTTTCCAATTGTTATTAGACCGATCCAATATGGTGACTGCACCGTTCATCAGCGATGAAGTGATCTCGGCAACGCTCGACACGCTGAACGCCGCGTCGCCGTTGGAGGCGGCTGCCCGACAGGGCCGGTCTGGACGGTTTCAGCCAGAGCTGACGGGGTTTGTCGTGGCATTCACGCTCGAGCAACGCCCGGACGCGGCGGGAATCGGTCTCTTCATCATGCTCGTCCTCTATGAAGCCTTTCGTGCAAGTGCGGTCAAGGTCGGCAAAGCGCGCGAACGCGTGATGCTTCGGCATTGGCGTGCCGCGCGAGAGCATGCGGACGCGCTGCGGTTAGACGTGGACAACCCCATGGAACTCCTCGACGACATTCCCGAGTCCTCGGAGCCCGCGGCGCTCCAGTATGTGATCGAAGCCCTCACCGAGGTCACCGACGACGGCGTTCAACTTACGGACGATGAGTTTTGGCATCTCTACGCTGTGCTCCGGGCCGCCATCGAAACGCTGCACGAGGTTGCAACGGTTCCGCGGCCGGTCTAACCACGAGTTGGAACTGACCGCGTATCGCGAGGTCTGGGAAATCCTCCTCGCGGTTCACCGCGCTGCCGCCGGGCTTCGTCCGGTGTGGGACCGCGGGCTGGCGCAAGGGAATTCGTGGACGGTCATCCGTTGCGCCAGCGCCGCACCGGTCTCGTGGATCAACTCGCCGCCGACCGGCCCGACGCACGCACCGCCGAAGATTTCACCCGACGGCGGATCGGCCAAGAGTTACACGTGGCCGTCCCAGGCTTCCGGGATGAGCGATTTGCCATGGCACGCGAGTCAAACACCCCAGAGCCCTCCCGTTACCATGGCATCGTCCATTTCCGCGTACTTTCCCAACACCTCGGTGCGGTACTCGGGCGAGATCGAAACGGCCTGTGCGGCAATCCGCTCGCAATAGCCGCAAACCTGACAGTCCAGGGAAGCGCAGTCACGGTTGCGAAAACCGTCCAGGAAATTCTCCGGGATCTGCCGCGCATCCACCCGGATCGGACACTCCGGCAGTGGCGAGTGCCAGCCTTGCAGGCGCGCCAGGTCGAGCAGCGGTTTCAATCGCAGCGGATTTACCTGCCGCGGCTTCCAGAAGTGACGCAGCCTCCAGAGGGATTCCTTGCGAACCGGTTGCTTGAAGCCATACGACAGCAGCAGTTCGGCCAGATTGCCATCGAACCGCCGCTCGCTGTAGGCTTTCACGCGTCGCAGCAGTTCCGCCGACGGAATTCCCCGCTCGAGCAGCTTGAAGTTCGTATATCCCATCGCTTCATAGATGGCGAGGTCCTCCGGCCGGATCCAGGCCGACTTGATGAACTGCGACGGATCCGTCAGGCGCGACCGCGAACAACGCATTAAGCAGTAGTCGATGAAGAGCGTGCTGGTGTCGTCAGATGCATGGGCGAAACCGTTCTGATGATAGGTTTGCATCGGACAGTTCATGAGGCAGACGTGGTTTGCGATCAGTTCCAGGTCGCAACGAACCGCCCGGCGGATGGCCGCCAGACGGCGAAAGTTCCGGTTGATCGAGAAGCTCTCCAGCACGATCGCATCCGCCCCGAGTTCTTCCCAGAAGCGGGCGCGCCGGGGCGTGTCCACCTGGGCATAAATCCCGACTCTCACCTTGAACTCGGGGAAACGGCGCTTGACCAGTTCCAGCAGAAAAGGAGTGGAGACGGTGACCCGGCGCACGCCCATTTTGCCCAGCTTGGCTAGCAGGGCCGTCACCCGTTTCTGCCAGGGGCGGGTCCATTCGTGGTTGCCGAAACAGGCGCCGTTCAGGAGATAGTTGAAGGCAATGCCATGACGTTCGAGCAGCCGGATGTAATTCCGCAGATCTTTTTCCGAGAGCGGTGTCGCCAGATAGCGGGGACGGCCGCCGCTGACACCGTCAGTGGGGAACTTGCCGTAAACTTCATCTACCGGATACGCGGCGAGCGCTGGAACCAGTTCCGGATCGTAGTTCGCCGCCAGTGAAAACTTGGTCGCTCGGGGTATGGCAGGCGCGTCGGCTGGATCGGAGTCGGTTGCTCTCATAAACTTTTTTCCGTGAGCAGCATGTAAACGATCATCAGCACCGCCAGCACGGCGACGCCGGCCGTCACGGTCACAATCAGGCGGCGGTTGGCCCGCACTTCGCCGCGTTCGATCGCCTGATTGACGCGGTGGCAATGCCACGCGGCCAGAACCGTGAGGATGCCGCCAAAAGCCATCATCCCGACGCCAATCGGCAGCGACATTCCCGTGCTGTGGATTTGCAGCTGCGGTTCCAGCCGCGCGGCGAGTTCGCGCACCCAGACGCCAAACTTCGCGACGACAAAACCCAGACCGATGATGGAAATGCTGGTCCGCACCCAGGCCAGGAAAGTGCGCTCGACCGCAAGATGTTCGGTGCCTTTTTGATGATCGGGTAACGGCGTGTTCATAAAAACGTTTGCTCGTGATCAGTAACCAGTTTCGTGCGCATCTTCGCTCACAACGGCGTCCATACTTACGCGTGGCGGTGGGGGCCGCTGGCGAGTCGTTTGGGCATGGCTGGGTGATGAAATCATACCACGACCACGGTTCCGCGAAGATCCGCATTCACTTTCGGATGGTTGCTAAAGTAACGCCTGAGAGCGTCAATGGCAGAAATGGGTAAATCGCGGCGATGGCTCCCGTATTTTTTCGGCATGCCCTGCGACGTGATGAAAGCCACCGTGTAGTCGCGCTCGGCTTCGATCTCTTCGCCGTTCACAAAGAACTGCTGGATGCGCGATCCAGGGGGATTCTCAACCTTGATGTAAATATTAACGCCGAGACACCGCTTCACGTAGCCGCCCATCTGTTTGTAAGGATCGGTCGCGAGGGTGTGTTCGAGATTTTCCTCCATCATCTCCCACATCTCCCGCCCAGTCAGTTCCGTCACGGACACCGGCGGATTGGGCGGCACGATATTCCAAAGATCATTTACCGTGACCGGGCCGGGCGGAATCGGCGCGCCATAACGCCAGCCGTTGGAGAACGCGATGCGGGTGCCGGCAACTTCCGCGACTGCCTGCAAGAGCAGGTTATCCATGGTCGCTTCGAGAAAGGTATTCCGGTTGAGCGCCGTCTCGGTCTGCCCCACGACCTCCGAGAGCATCTGGCGTTGAGGCGCAACGACTTTTTCCACCGCCCGCTGCATCTCGGCGTCGGACGGGATTGAATCATCCACATGGATCAACTGGTGGCGGACGACGGTGACCAGCGCGCCGGCGAGTTCGACATCGAGCCGGCCAATGAATGACCCGTGACAACCCGACTGGATGATCGTCGCGCCATTCACCACCAAAGGTTCATACATCCGATTATGCGTATGACCGCTCAAAAGAATGTCGATACCCGCCACTTCTGAGGCGAGTTTCACGTCCTGCGGAAAACCGAGGTGAGAAAGCACCACGACGAGATCCGCGCGCTCCTGTTCGCGCAGCGTGCGGATGTGTCCGGGCAGCTCCTCATTGCCGACCGTGAAACGAAGGCCCGTGCTGAAATGCTCGGGCATCGTCTTATCAATGATCGTAGCCGCGATACCAATGACGCCCACGCGCACCCCACCTCGTTCAATCACCGTAAAGGCCGGATAGGCCGGTTCCCCGGTGTCTGTCTGGTAACAGTTACTGGCGAGCAGCGGATGATTCAGCTTCCCGGCGAGTTCGCGCAGCCGATCAACGCCATAGGCGAAATCCCAATGCGCCGTCCACGCGTCCAGCCCGAGAAGGTTTACGGGTTCGATAAACGCCTCGCCCTGGGACTCGACGGCGTGGAACGTTCCATGAAAAGTGTCCCCGTTATCGAGTGCGATCACCGCGCCGTTACGTTCGTTCCGCACTTGGTTGAAGATCGTGAGCAACCGCCCATACCCGCCCGAGGTGCGATATTCGGCCTTGTCACCGTGCCAGAACAATTCCGGGTGCGGCTCCAGATAGCCGTGAGTGTCGTTGATCTGAAGGAGCGTAATTGTTTTCTGATCGTTCATCGGCTTGC
>Ga0208716_1000158_pt1 | contig 27336 bp, 27 predicted proteins | sample NGESurdeep092012_8_FD_184482 | JGI IMG/M metagenome (GOLD analysis project Ga0208716, IMG submission 184482) | Arctic peat soil microbial communities from Barrow, Alaska - NGEE Surface sample 415-3 deep-092012 (SPAdes) | ecosystem: Environmental > Terrestrial > Soil > Wetlands > Peat ...
AACCCGCCACTGTGGCGACATGCGCGCCGGTTCTGATGGAGCTGCGGTTGACCGGCGACGATCTGGCTCGCCGCAAGATCGAACGGACGCTGTCGGGTCTGCCTGCGATCAATCTCGAGCCGGATGCCGACTTCGAACTCGCCGCCGACATCTACCGTGCGGTGCGTCGTGGGGGAAACACAGTTCGGTCCATCGTCGACTGTTTGATCGCGGCGGTCGCGCACCGCAGCGGCGCCGAGCTGGTGCACCGCGATGTCGACATGGAGCGCATCGCGGCCGTGCTGCCGGGGTTGCGGTCGCGGTCGCTACGCCAGGAAGGCCTCGGGGGCTGACCGGCCGGCGTCCCGACGGCGCCCTTGTTGGGCGCGGATCAACATCCCCGGCGCGGACAAAGTCGAGGGTTATGGGACGCGTGTGACAGGAGTCAACCAGTTGAGCCGCGCGGGCGAAGTTGATCCGCGCCAAGAAGGAGGCGCGGGCTAGTGGGCGTGCAGGGCCTCGTTGAGGCCACCCCAGGACCCGGAACGCGGGACGGCCTCGACGCCGCCGGTGAGGGAGTTGCGCCGGTAGAGCAGCCCGGCGGCGCCGGAGAGGTCCCGCGCCTTGATCACCTGCTCGCTGCCGTCGGCCTTGAGCGTCAGCTTGGTGCCTGCGGTCAGATACAGCCCGGCCTCGACCACGCAGTCGTCACCGAGCGAGATGCCGACCCCGGAGTTCGCGCCGAGCAGGCATCCGCGGCCGATGGTGACCTGCTCCTTGCCACCGCCGGAGAGCGTGCCCATGATCGACGCGCCGCCGCCGATGTCGCTGCCGTCCCCGACGATGACGCCCTGCGAAATCCGGCCCTCCACCATGGAGGTGCCCATCGTGCCGGCGTTGTAGTTGCAGAAACCCTCGTGCATGACGGTCGTTCCCTCGGCAAGGTGCGCGCCGAGCCGGACGCGGTCGGCGTGCGCGATCCGCACCCCGGACGGGAGCACGTAATCGGTCATCCTGGGGAACTTGTCCACCCCGAAGACCGACAGCCGGATGCCGGCGACAACCGCGGCCAACCGGACCCGTTCCACCTCGTCCGGCGGTACCGGTCCGAGCGAGGTCCAGGCGTTGTTCGGCAGCAGTCCGAAGACGCCGTCCAGGTTGATCGACCGTGGAGCGACCAGCCGAGCGGACAGCAGGTGCAGCCGGAGGTAGGTGTCCGCGGTGTCCACCGGGGCGTCCGCGAGCGAGGCGATCCGGGTCTGGGTGACCCGCAGCCGGACCCCGCGAATGTCGTCGGTGCGCTCGGCCAGCCTGAGGTCGGGTTGCTCGGCCATGCGGCCGGACATCAGCAGGGCGGGCTCCGGGTACCAGACGTCCAGCACCGTTCCGGACGGTGCGACCGTGGCCAGACCGGTGCCGTACGCGCCGTCGGTCACCAGGCCGGGGGAGTGCTCGGTCATGGCGCCGAGCCTAACGGCAGCTCGCCGAGCCACCCGATCTGGCCGGGCGGCTCGTCGAGCCACCCGATCTGGCGGGCGGCCGGATGGGTGTCGATGCATCGAAATCGGTATCAGCCACGGCGGCCCGACCCTCAGGCCCAGGGTCCCCACCTTCAGGAGAGGCGGCATCACCGTGCCCGAACCACCTCCACCCACCGTCATCCGGACGCTCGAATTCCGGCCCAGCGTCAACGGATTCGCCTTCCCGAACGCGCTCTCCGGCCCGGACGTCACCGTCACCGTCCCGTTGGCCGGCCGGCTCAGCATCGGCGACGCCTCGAACGGGGTGTGCGGGGGCATGGTCTTCGCCGCCTGCGACTACTTCGAGGCGGCGCAGGCCATTCCGGCCGGATCGGTCCCGCCGGCATCGGGCAGCCCGCTGTACACGGTGATCACCTCCCGGCTGATCGACAGCTTCAACATCCCCGCCGGTATCGCGCAGTACCTGGTGTGGATGGCGGCACCCGATCGGTCCACCGGCCTGCTGTGGTGGCGGCGGCGGGGCATCGGAGAGATGACGGTCGCGGACCACCTCCCGACCATCCGCGCGGCGCTGGACGCCGGTCATCCCTGCCCGCTGGGGTTGGTCACAGTGTCCGGGATCGACCCGCGCAATCTCGGGGCCAATCACGTGGTGCTCGCCTACGGGTACCGGCTTGACGACTCCGGCGAGCTGACCCTGCGGGTCTACGACCCCAACTCACCGGGTCGCGACGACATCGAGCTGTCGATGAACATCTCCACCCCCGCCGCCGGTGTGTCGATCCGGCACAACCTCGGCATCGCGCGCCCGGTCCGTGGGTTCTTCGCCGTCACCTACAGCGCCAGGGTGCCCGCAACGGTTTGACGGCCGCCCCAGATCGGCCGTGACGCATGTGGACAACTGGGGATCGGAGGCCGCTGCCGCAGCGTCCACCGCGGGTTGTCCACACGAGTGGCACCCTTTGTTGCCCGGTCGGCGCGGCCGATGCAGGGTCGCCGGATGAGCACTGCATCCGGACCGTCCGGTCCCCGGTTGATCCGACGGGACGCCGCGCTGGCCGAAGGCGTCTCCGAGAGCGAGCTGCGCCGCGCGCGACAGCGCGGAGCGCTGACCCCGGTGGTCAGGGGCGTGTACCTGCCGGTGGCCGATGCCACCGGGTTGGACTGCGCCGGGCGCCACCTGGCAGAGGTCGAGGCGATCGTGCCGCGGTTGACCGGCGAACCGGTGGTCAGCCACGTGTCGGCCGCCGTCGTGCACGGCTTGCCGTTCTGGCACAGCGAGATGCCGGCGGTGCACATCACCAGAGATCGGTCGGCCAAGGCGCGGCGCGGCCCGAGGCTGCAGGCCCACCGGGCGGTGATGTACCAGGACGAGGTGGTTCTGGTCGGTGGCCTGCGGGTGACGTCCATCGCGCGCACGGTGGTCGACTGCGCGCGACTGCTGCCGTTCGAAAACGGGGTGGTGCTGGCGGATGCCGCGCTGGGACGTGGTCTCGTCGGCCGGGCCGAACTCGAGCGGCAGCTGCGTCGGCATGCGCGGGTCCCTGGGGCGAGGTCCGCCGACGCCGTGGTCGCCTTCGCCGACGGACGGAGCTCCGGCGTCGGGACCTCGCGCAGCCGCGTGCTGTTCCGGGCGGCCGGCCTGCCCGCCCCGGAGCTCCGATTCGCCGTGCCGGCCCTGGCGGACGTCGCGGGCGAAGGCCATGCCCGGGCCGAATCCGATTTCGCCTATCCCGGGTATCGCGTGCTCGGCGAGTTCGACGGGTGGGAGGAATTCGGCCGGTTGCTCGGGCCGGCGCCGCCCGGTCGGCGTCGCGAGCGGGTGATCGCGGCCGAACGTGCCCGGCACGAGCTGCTGATCGCGTCCGGCTGGCGCGTCGTCCGTTGGACCTGGGCGGACCTTGCCAGGCCCGCAGAGCTGATCGCGGCGATGCGACAGGCGCTGGCCAGGTCGGGCGGCGGCTCCCGAGACGACCAGGAATCCCCGACGTGATCGCCCTGCGGACGACCCAGATCTGTTCAGCCGACGGTGATCTCGACCTCGCCGGCCGGCAGGCTCGGGCCGGCGTCCCAGGCGTGATCGGTCCAGTGCCGGTCCTGCACGACAACGGCAGTGACGGCCATTCCGGTCCCGTGCGCGACCGTCCACGCGGCCAGCGCACGAGCCGCCCGGTCGTCGTCCAGGCCAGTCAGCGAGGCCCGCACGGTGGCCGCCCCGCCGCCGTCGGAGACGTCGACCACGGTGACGCCGCCGAGCTCGGCCTGCGCCGCGGACAGCACTGTGGCCAGCGCTGCCGAGGCCTGTTCCGCACCGGTGACCGCCATCCGCTCCGGCGCCTTCGCCGTGTGTGCCTCCGCGCCGTCGCGGCAACCGAGATCCACCGTCACCGACCCGCCCAACCCCCTGGCCAGGGTGGTGGCCTGCGGCTCCCACTTCGCATAGGCGTCGGGGTATCCCGAGTACTGCACGGCCTGGGCGGCCTGGGTCAGGGACATGTCCTGCCAGCCGGGCACCTCCAGCAGCCCGTCGTAGAACTTCCCTGTGGCGTAGACCGGGTCGAGGATCTGCTCGACCGTGCCCCAGCCCTGCGACGGGCGCTGCTGGAACAGTCCCACCGAATCCCGGTCGCCGTCCGGTCGGTTCCGCAGGCTCGACTCCTGCCAGGCCGCGGCTAGCGCGATGACCCTGGCCCGTTCGGGCACGCCCCTGGACAACCCGACCGCGTTGATCGTCGACGCGTGCTGCAGCTGGATCGCCGTCAGGTCGACGTCGGGTGCCGCCGCGGGGTTCGCGGGATCGCCGGGCACCGTGCAGTCGGGCCCGGTGGTCCCGCCCGGCCGCAGCAGCAACCAGCCGCCCAGCACCGCCGCCGCCAGCAACAGCACCAACCCGCTCACGGCCAGGGTGATCGTCACGGGCCTTCGCACCTGAACGACGGTACTGTGCCGAGGGTGTCAATCCCTGCGCCTACCAGCGCGACGCTGCTGGACCTGCACACCGACCCCGCCGAGCTGACCGCCGAGCTGGTGGACATCGCCTCGGTGTCCGGCACGGAAGGTCCCATCGCGGACGCCATCGAGACCGCATTGCGGGCCGAGAACCGCTTCCAGGTGCTGCGCCGGGGCAACGTGGTGCTGGCCCGCACCGCTCTCGGCCGACCCACCCGGGTGCTGCTGGCCGGCCACATCGACACCGTGCCGATCGCCGACAACGTGCCGTCCCGGCCTGACGGCGACATCCTGCACGGTTGCGGTACCACCGACATGAAGTCCGGCGACGCGATGCTGCTGCACCTGGCGGCGACCGTGGCCGAGCCCACCCGCGATCTCACCTTGATCTTCTACGACTGCGAGGAGATCGAGTACGAGCGGAACGGCCTCACGGCGGTGCAGGCCGAACTGCCGGAGTGGCTCACCGCCGACCTGGCGATTCTGGCCGAACCCACCAACGGCCAGGTCGAGGCGGGCTGCCAGGGCACCGCGGCGATCGCCGTCACGGTGCACGGCCGGCGTGCTCATTCGGCGCGATCATGGTTGGGGGACAACGCCATCCATCGGTCGGCGGCGGTACTGGAACGGCTCGCCGGGTTCGATGCGCGGACGGTGGACATCGACGGCTGCGTGTACCGGGAGGGCCTGAACGCCGTCGGGATCTCAGGTGGCGTCGCCGGCAACGTCATTCCCGACGAGTGCACGGTGAAGGTCAATTTCCGGTTCGCGCCCGATCGCAGCGCCGAGCAGGCAGTGGCCGTGCTGCAGGAGCTGTTCGCCGATTTCGATGTCAAGGTGCTGGACGCCGTCGGCGGCGCCCTGCCAGGTCTGCGTGCCCCGGCGGCGGCCGAGTTCGTCGAGGCCGCCGGCGGCCAGGCGGTGGCCAAGTTCGGGTGGACCGATGTGGCGCGCTTCGCCGCGCTGGGCATCCCGGCCGTCAACTTCGGCCCCGGCGACCCGTCGCTGGCGCACACCCGCGAGGAGCACGTCTCCATGGCGCAGATCCGGGAGATGACCACGGTGCTGCGCGCGTTCCTGACCTGAACCTAGCGCGATCAAGGGATGCCACCGGTGAACTCCAAGTGGCGTCCGGGCGGACATTGCGGTGCCGCAGCCGGGACGGCGCCGCCCTGGTGCGCAGCGTCACTACTGTGGCCCAGGTGACCGAATTCGAAGATCCACCGGCCCCGCTGGCCGACGGTCAGGTGCGGGAGAGTTTCCGCGGGCCGGTGCGGCTGCGCGGCGATCAGCGTGAGGAGAACAGCAGCACCACCGACCAGCGGTTGCTGGACTCGCGGGGGCCGAGCGACTGGGTGCACACCGACCCATGGCGGGTGCTGCGCATCCAGGCCGAGTTCGTCGAGGGCTTCGGCGCCCTTGCCGGTTTGCCGCGCGCGGTCACGGTGTTCGGCAGCGCGCGCGCCAAGCGCGGTTCGAAGGAATACCAGCAGGCCGAGGAGATCGGCGCGGCGCTCGCCGACGAGGGTTTCGCGGTGATCACCGGCGGCGGCCCGGGAATCATGGAAGCGGCGAACAAGGGCGCCAAGCAGGCCGGCGGGATGTCGGTCGGGCTCGGCATCGAACTGCCGTTCGAGCAGGGTTTGAACCGGTACGTGGACCTGGGCATCAACTTCCGCTACTTCTTCGCCCGCAAGACGATGTTCGTCAAGTACTCGCAGGCCTACGTGTGCCTGCCCGGTGGGTTCGGCACGCTGGACGAGCTGTTCGAGGCGCTCACCCTGGTACAGACCAAGAAGGTCACCAAGTTCCCGGTGGTGCTGTTCGGTTCGGCGTACTGGGGAGGTCTGGTCAACTGGATCCGGGATTCGGTGGCCGCGTCCGGCAACATCTCGCCGCCCGACCTGGGCCTGCTGCACGTCACCGACGATGTCGACGACATGATCCGCGTGGTGCACGACGCCTACGCGGCCTGGGAGGCCGCGCACTGACCGGCGCCGCGGGCACGGACCGACCGGACGGGCGGGAGAACCGTGGACTCGCTGCGGCGTGGGAGGATGGCGCGCGTGTTGCGTTGGATCACCGCTGGTGAATCACATGGACCCGCGCTCGTCGCCGTGCTCGAGGGGCTGCCCGCGGGCGTCCCGGTGACGACCGCCGACATCGCCGTCCAGCTCGCCCGGCGGCGCCTCGGCTACGGCCGCGGCGCCCGGATGAAGTTCGAGCAGGACGCGGTCGCGCTGCTGGGCGGCGTTCGGCACGGTCTGACGTTGGGCGGCCCGATCGCGGTGCAGATCGGCAACACGGAATGGCCCAAGTGGGAGCAGATCATGGCGCCCGACCCGGTCGATCCCGAGATCCTGGCCGGGCTGGCGCGCAACGCACCGCTGACCCGTCCGCGGCCCGGTCACGCGGACCTGGCCGGCATGCAGAAATACGGCTTCGACGACGCCCGCCCGGTGCTGGAACGGGCCTCCGCCAGGGAGACCGCCGCCAGGGTCGCGCTCGGCACGGTGGCCCAGCAGTTCCTGCGCGAGGTGCTCGGCGCCGAAGTCGTCTCGCACGTGGTGTCCATCGGCGAGGGCGATGCGGTCGACGGCCCGCTGCCCACCCCGGCCGACCGAGACGCCATCGACGCCTCACCGGTCCGCGCCCTGCACCCGGACTCCACGGCCGCCATGATCACCGAGATCGAGGCAGCCAAGGCCGACGGCGACACCCTCGGCGGGGTGGTGGAGGTGCTGGTCTACGGCCTGCCGCCCGGGCTCGGCTCGTTCGTGCACTCCGACCGCCGGTTGGACGCGCGGCTGGCCGGCGCGTTGATGGGCATCCAGGCGATGAAGGGTGTCGAGGTGGGCGACGGGTTCACCACCGCCCGGCGGCGCGGTTCCAAGGCGCACGACGAGATCGATCCGCGCAATCCCGGCGTCACCCGGCGGTCCAACAGGGCGGGCGGTATCGAGGGCGGGATGACCAACGGCGAGGTGCTGCGGGTACGGGTGGCGATGAAGCCGATCTCCACCGTGCCCCGCGCGCTGGCCACCCTTGACGTCGCGACCGGCGAGCAGGCGGTGGCGATCCACCAGCGCAGCGACGTCTGCGCGGTGCCCGCCGCCGGGGTGGTGGCCGAGGCGATGGTGGCCCTGGTGGTCGCGGACGCGGTGACCGAGAAGTTCGGCGGGGATTCGGTTGTCGAGGTCCGGCGCAACGTCCGGGCCTACCTGGCGACGCTGGCCGACACCCTGCCGCTGGCCGGCGACCTGCTCGACCCGATCGGCCCCGCGTCCGGTTCCCGATGACGGCGCCCGGCCCGACGCCCGTGGACAGCGCGCAGAGCCGGATCGGGCCGGTGGTGGTGCTGGTCGGTCCGCCGGGCTCCGGCAAGACCTCGGTCGGCACGGCGCTGGCCCGCAAGACCGGACACCCGTTCCGGGACACCGACGCCGACATCGAGGCCACCGCCGGCCGCCCGATCCCGGACATCTTCGTGCAGGACGGCGAACCGGTGTTCCGCGCACTGGAACGCGAAGCGGTCGCGACCGCGCTCGCCGGCCATCCCGGCGTGCTCGCACTCGGTGGCGGATCGATCCTGGCCGAGCAGACCCGCCACCGGCTGAGCGGCCACCGGGTCGTCTTTCTCAGCGTGACCATGCCGACCGGGGTCAAGCGCACGGGGCTCGCCTCCAACCGGCCGCTGCTGGTCGGGGTCAACCCGCGCGCCACCTACAAGGCCATGCTGGACGCGCGGCTACCGCTGTACCGGGAGGTCGCGACCATCGTGGTGCCCACCGACGAGCTGACCGTGGATGAGGTGGCCAGCGCGATCATCGACGGACTGGGTATCACCCGGCGGGAAACGCGTGAGCAGAGACTGAATGACTGAAATGACTGGAATGACGGAATTGACAGCGGACATGTCGACCGACCCGGTGACCGTGCACGTCGCGTCCGCCGCGCCGTACGACGTGCTGATCGGCCGGGGGCTGCTGGGCGACCTGGTCGAGGCCGTGCGGGCCACCGGCGCCGGCCGGGCCGCGCTCATCCACCCGCCGACCCTTGCCGCGACCGCCGAGGTCATCCGCGACGCTGTCCGGGACGCCGGCATCGACGCGCAACTGCTGCAGGTGCCGGACGCGGAAGACGCGAAGAACCTCACCGTGCTCGGCTTTTGCTGGAATGTGTTCGGCCAGATCGGGCTGGGTCGGCGGGACGTGGTGATCGGGCTCGGCGGGGGGTCCGTCACCGACCTGGCCGGGTTCGCGGCCGCCACCTGGATGCGCGGCGTGAAGGTCGTCCAGGTGCCCACCACATTGCTCGGCATGGTCGACGCCGCGGTCGGCGGCAAGACCGGCATCAACACCGATGCCGGGAAGAACATGGTCGGCGCGTTCTACGAACCGTCCGCCGTCATCGCCGACCTGGCGACCCTCGACTCGCTGCCGCCGCACGAACTCGTCGCCGGGATGGCCGAGGTGGTCAAGTGCGGGTTCATCGCCGACCCGCAGATCCTGACCATCGTCCAGGCCGATCAGCAGGCCGCGCTCGACCCGGCCGGCACCCAGCTGGCCGAGCTGGTGCGCCGCGCGGTCGCGGTGAAGGCCGCGGTCGTCGCCGCGGACCTGCGCGAATCGAGCCTGCGGGAAATCCTCAACTACGGGCACACGCTGGCCCACGCCATCGAGAAACGCGAGCGGTACCGCTGGCGGCACGGCGCCGCGGTGTCGGTCGGGTTGGTGTTCGCCGCCGAGCTCGCGCGCGCCGCGGGCCGGTTGGACGACGACACCGCGGACCGTCACCTGACCGTGCTGCACGGCCTCGGGCTGCCGACCACCTACGACCCGGACGCGCTCGGGGAGTTGGTGACGATCATGGGTTCGGACAAGAAGACCAGGTCGGGAACCCTGCGGTTCGTGGTGCTGGACGCACTGGCCCGGCCCGGGCGGCTGGTCGGGCCCGACCCGGCGCTGCTGGCCGCGGCGTACTCGGTGGTCGCGGGTCAACCCCGAGGCGGGTCCGGCCGGACGGTCGACCTGTGACCGGGCCGGCGCCCGCGGCAGCGACCCGGGCCAGGCGGGATCGGTTGCGCGGCTTGCTGTGTACGGCGGGGCTGGACGCGCTGCTGCTCACCGACCTGATCAACATCCGCTACCTGACCGGTTTCACCGGTTCGAACGCCGCCCTGCTGGTGGTCGCCGACGACCCGGAAGACAGCGGGGACACAGCGGAAGAAGCCGGGGACATGACGGACGGTGCTGCAACCACAGCGGACACCGGCCGGCCACGCACCCGGTTCTGCACCGACGGCCGGTACACCACCCAGTCGGCCGCCGAGGTTCCCGACCTGCCCCGGCTGATCGGCCGGCCGTGCGACCGTGCGCTGCTGGCGCTGGCCCCCGGCGGATCGGTTGGTTTCGAAGCCAGGTCGGTCAGCGTCGCGGATCACGCTGCCCTGAGCGCGGCGGCCGGCGAGGCGGCCGCGAAACCAGAGCTCGTACCCACCGTCGACCTGGTCGAGCAACTGCGGGCCGTCAAGGACGCCGCGGAGATCGACGCGCTGCGCCGGGCGTGCGAGGTCGCCGACCGCGCCCTGGCCGAGCTGATCGAAGCCGGCGGTATCCGGCCCGGCCGCTCCGAGCGCGAGGTGGGCCTCGACCTGGACCAGCGGATGCGGGTGCTCGGCGCCAGCGACCCGTCGTTCGAGACGATCGTCGCCGCCGGGGCCAACAGCGCCATCCCGCACCACCGGCCCACCGGCGCCGAGCTGGCCGTCGGCGATTTCGTCAAACTCGACTTCGGCGCGACCGTCGACGGGTACCACTCGGACATGACCCGCACCCTGGTGCTGGGCCCGCCGGCGGACTGGCAGTTCGACGTCTACCGGCTCGTGCACGTCGCCCAGGCGGCGGGCCGGGACGCCGCGGTGATCGGGGCGAGCGGGGCGCAGGTGGATGCCGCGGCGCGTGACGTGATCGCCGAAGCCGGCCTCGGCGCGGAGTTCTCGCACGGTCTCGGCCACGGAGTAGGACTGCAGGTCCACGAGGCACCGAGCCTGGCGCGCGAATCGCCCAGTACGATGGCCCAAGACATGTGCGTCACCGTGGAGCCCGGGGTCTACCTGCCGGGGCGAGGCGGAGTGCGCATCGAGGACAGCGGCGTGATCCGCCCGGACGGGTACCACGTGCTCACGCTGACCTCCCGGGAGCTGTGCGTGCTGTAGCAGTCAGGCCGCGTTGTGGCAGGCCAGCGGGCAGCCTTCCCGGCCGTCCGACCACTGCGCTCGCCGGGCTTCGGCTCCGGCGCGAGCGCATCACACGAAAGGCAACAGGGAGAGCACCCATGGCTTCCACCAGCGACTTCAAGAACGGCCTCGTGCTCAACCTCGAGGGTCAGCTCTGGACGATCACCGAGTTCCAGCACGTCAAGCCGGGTAAGGGCCCGGCGTTCGTACGGACCACGCTGAAGAACGTGCTGTCCGGCAAGGTCGTCGACAAGACGTTCAACGCCGGCGTCAAGGTCGACACCGCCACCGTCGACAAGCGCGACATGACCTTCCTGTACAAGGACGGATCGGACTTCGTGTTCATGGACGGCGACACCTACGACCAGATCAGCGTGCCCGCCGCCACCGTAGGATCGGCCGCGGACTACATGCTGGAGAACCAGACCGCGCTGGTCGCCCAGAACGAAGGCGTCGTGCTGTACGTCGAACTGCCCGCGTCGGTCGAGTTGATCGTCTCGCACACGGACCCGGGCCTGCAGGGCGACCGGTCCACCGGCGGCACCAAGCCGGCCACCCTGGAAACCGGCGCGGAGATCGCCGTGCCGCTGTTCCTGAACACCGGGGAAAAGATCAAGGTCGACACCCGTGACGGCCGGTACCTCGGCCGGGTCAACAGCTGAGCCCGGCGCAACCACACATGTCCGCCCGCAGTAAGGCCCGCAAACGCGCCCTCGACGTGCTCTACGCCGCCGAGGCGCGCGGCGTCGACCCGTTGGTCGTGCTGTCCGAACGGATGGAGGTGCCCACCGGGCCCGACATCCACTCGTACTCGCCGATGGGGGACTACGCCGAATCGCTGGTCCGCGGGGTCGTCGAACATCAGGCCAGGGTGGACACCCTGCTCGCCGAGCACTCCCATGGCTGGACGCTGGACCGGATGCCGGCCGTCGACCGGGCAATCCTGCGGATCGCCGTCTACGAGCTGGTGTACGCCACCGAGGTACCGCCGGCGGTCGCCGTCAACGAGGCCGTTGAGGCCGCCAAGACGCTGTCCACCGACGATTCACCGCGCTTCGTCAACGGCGTGCTCGGCCAGATCATGCTGATCAGCCCCCAGCTGCGCGGCGCCTGACCGACCAAGTCCTGGCTCACTGGATTGGGGCAATCGAGCCGAAGCCTCCGCTCGGCGCCCGCCCGTAACGAAGCTCAGTCGAGCTCGGTACCGGCGGGGAGTACACCCCAATGGACCAACTGATCGGTGAGGTCCTCGGGGGTCATGTCATAGATAACGGCCAGTGACCGCAGGTCTTCCGACCGAATTGTCAGGATCTTGCCGTTGTAGTCACCGCGCTGTGACTGGATCGCCGCGGCGTACCGCGCCAGCGGGCCGGCCTGGTGTGCCGGCAGTTCGGCCAGTCGCTGCAGGTCGATCACGAGCTTGGGACTCGGTGAACCACGCCGGGTGGCCCTGGCGTCGGGCAGCAGTTCGGCGACCGGGACCCCGTAGAACTCGGCGAGTTCGGCGAGCTTGGCGACCGTGACGGCCCTGTCACCGCGCTCGTAGGAGCCGACGACGACCGCCTTCCATCGGCCTTCCGACTTCTCCTCGACGCCGTGCAGGCTCAGGCCCTGCTGCGCACGGATCGAACGCAGTCGCGCGCCCAGCGCATGTGCATAGTCTGCGGACATGAGGAACTCCTTGATCCCGACGAATAACCTCACTGTATACGCAGAGTAGTCGCTCTCTGCTTGCTAGTGCCAACCGAACGCGCCGGGCATCCGGAACGCCGATTGCCGCGATCGGGTGGGAATGGTCGCTGAGCGGGCACAGAGCGTCGATGTGATGCGGTACTCATTGCCCGCCGGTCGCCCGTCGGAGTTGCCTGGTATGGGCGTCCCGGCCCCGTTGGTAACATGGCCAGGCATCGGTCAGCCTCTCAGCGCACCAGCGCTGGGCCGGCCAAAGCGCAGACATCCTTTAAGGACCGTCCGGTGAGGCGGGAAAGGAGGTCGCGAGGTGGCAACCGCGCGCCCGGTTCGACCCGCCGCTGGTGATGCCGTTCCCGGTGGTGATGGAGCCCCCGACGCACCTGTCGCTCCGCCCGGGGGTGTCCAGGAGTCCAGCTCCGAATCCAGCGCCACCGAATCCGCAACAGCCGGCCCGTCGCGGGAGATCCGCACCGAGATCCTGTCCCATTCGGACATCGCAAGGACCATCGACCGGATCGCCCACCAGATCCTGGAACGCAACGGCGACCGGCACGTCGTGCTGCTCGGCATCCCGACCCGCGGTGTGCACCTGGCCAACAGGCTCTCCGAGCGGCTGGCCGCGTTCGCCGGCCGGCCGGCCGCTGTCGGATCGCTGGACATCACGCTCTACCGCGACGACCTGCGGCGGAACCCGCCCCGCGCGCTGGAGGAAACCAGGTTGCCGGACGGCGGCATCGACGACGCGATCGTGGTGCTGGTCGACGACGTGCTGTACTCCGGGCGCACCGTCCGCGCGGCGCTGGACGCGCTCCGGGACCACGGCCGGCCGGCGGTCGTCCAACTCGCGGTGCTGGTGGACCGCGGGCACCGGCAACTGCCGATCAGGGCCGACTACGTGGGCAAGAACATCCCGACAGCCTTCGGCGACGACGTTTCGGTGCGATTGGTGGAGACCGACGGCTCCGACAGCGTCGAGTTGGCCAGGGCGGTGCCGACGTCTGGACCCACATCCCCGCCCACACTCCCGCCCACCTCCCCGGGCACACCGGGGCCGGGGGCTCGCACGGCGACCAGCACTACCGCACCACAGGGACGGGGGACACCATCATGACCTTGGCGATGCAACCCAGGGAACGCGCCGTCCCGGAATCCGGTCAGACCACGGCCGGGTCCGTGCGCGCCGCCGCCCCGCAGCTGCCGGAGGTGCGGATGCCCCGGCACCTGCTCTCGGCGGCCGACCTGGACCGGCCTACCGCCGAGCACGTGCTGTCCACCGCGCAGCGCATCGAGCAGGCCATGGCCGGCCGGGAGGTGCGCAAGCTGCCCACCCTGCGCGGCCGCACGGTGGTCAACCTGTTCTACGAGGACTCCACCCGGACCAGGATCTCCTTCGAGTTGGCGGCCAAGCGGCTGTCCGCCGACGTGATCAACTTCTCGGCCAAGGGCTCGTCGGTGTCCAAGGGCGAATCGCTCAAGGACACGGCCTGGACCCTGCAGGCCATGGGTGCCGACGCCGTGGTCTGCCGGCACTCCTCTTCCGGTGCGCCGCAACAGCTTTCGGCCTGGGTGGACGGCCACGTGATCAACGCGGGGGACGGTACGCACGAGCACCCCACGCAGGCGCTGCTGGACGCCTACACGCTGCGGCGGCATCTGGGTGGCCTCGACGGCCGGCGGATCGTCGTCGTCGGTGACGTGCTGCACTCCCGTGTCGCGCGATCGAACGTGCTGCTGCTGTCCACCCTCGGCGCCGAGGTGACGCTCGTTGCGCCACCGACGCTGCTGCCGGTCGGGGTGACCAACTGGCCGGCCGTCGTTTCCTACGACCTGGACTCGGCACTGGTCGGCGCGGACGCGGTGATGATGCTGCGGGTGCAGCGCGAGCGGATGAGCGGCGCGTTCTTCCCCACCGAGCGCGAGTACAGCCGCTCCTACGGGCTGGACAGCCGGCGTCGTGCGCTGATCGCCGAACACGGCGTCGTGCTGCACCCCGGTCCGATGAACCGCGGCATGGAGATCACCCCGCAGGTCGCCGACGGCGCCGGGTCGGTGATCGTGGAACAGGTGGCCAACGGGGTCACCGTGCGGATGGCCGTGCTCTACCTGCTGCTCTCCGGCGAAATGGATAACACAGCCACCGCGACCGACTCTGCCGGGGGACTGGCATGAGCACGTCGATGGGTGGGAAGCCGCGCCCGGTGCTGATTCGCGGCGCGGCGCCATACGGCGAACAGGCGCAGGATCTGTTGCTGGCCGGCGGCGTCATCGCCGCGGTCGGCGCGCAGGCGGCCACGGATCCGCGTGCCGCCGACGCCGAGACCGTCGACGGCGCAGGGTTTGTCGTGCTGCCCGGGCTGGTCGATCTGCACACCCACCTGCGTGAGCCGGGCCGCGAGGACGCCGAAACGGTCGAGACCGGTTCCCGCGCAGCCGCTCTGGGTGGGTACACCGCGGTCTTCGCGATGCCCAACACCGACCCGACCGCGGATACCGCCGGCGTGGTCGAGCAGGTATACCGGATGGGCCGGGAGGTCGGACTGGTCGACGTGCACCCGATCGGCGCGGTGACGGTCGGACGCAAGGGCGAGCGGCTGGCCGAGCTGGCGGCCATGGCGTATTCGGCGGCCCGGGTGCGGGTGTTCTCCGACGACGGCGACTGCGTCTCCGACCCGCTGCTGATGCGCCGCGCGCTGGAGTACGTCAAGGCCTTCGACGGGGTCATCGCCCAGCACGCCCAGGAACCCCGGTTGACGCAGGGCGCGCAGATGCACGAGGGCATCGTGTCAGCGCGGCTCGGCATGGCCGGCTGGCCGGCGGTCGCCGAGGAGGCGATCATCGCCAGGGACTGCCTGCTGACCGATCACGTCGGTTCCCGGCTGCACGTCTGCCACCTGTCCACGGCGGGCTCGGTGGAGGTGGTCGCGGCGGCGAAGAGGCGCGGCACCACCGTCACCGCCGAGGTCACCCCGCATCACCTGCTGCTCACCGACGAGCGGGCGGTCGGCTACGACCCGGTGTTCAAGGTCAACCCACCATTGCGGACCGCATCCGATATCGGCGCGCTGCGGCAGGCGCTCGCCGACGGCGTGATCGACATCGTGGCCACCGACCACGCCCCGCACGCCAGCCAGGACAAGGAAACCGAGTGGGACAACGCCAGTCCCGGCATGCTGGGACTGCAGACCGCGCTGTCGGTGGTGATCGAGACGATGGTGCGGCCCGGCCTGCTGGACTGGCGCGGGGTCGCCCGGGTGATGTCCGAGGCGCCGGCCCGGATCGGTGGCCTGCAGGATCAGGGCCGGCCGCTCGCGGTCGGTGAGCCGGCCACCCTGGTGCTCATCGACCCGCAGGCGGTGTGGACGGTCGATCCCGACGCGCTGGCCTCGCTGTCCCGGAATACCCCGTATGCCGGCATGCAGCTGCCCGGCCGGGTGGTGGCGACCTATCTGCGTGGCCGGGCCACCGTCTCGGCCGCCGCGTTGGTCGGGGGCTGAGCGGTGGAACGCTTCTGGTTGACCCTGGCGGTCCTCGCGGTGTGTGTGCTGGCCGGTTACGGGCTGCTCGTCGGCTGGCGGAATCGCGCGCAGCGGCAGGCAGGTCTACTCGAGTTGCCCTCCGTGCCAGAGGATTTCGGGCTAGCGCTGGCGACCCCTTTGACCGGTCTGTACGTCTGCACCACGACGGCCGGCAACTGGCAGGACCGGATCGTCGCGCGCGGACTCGGCAGGCGGGCGAACGCCACCGCGGAGCTGACCGCCGACGGCGTGCTGATCGACCGGATCGATGACGACGCCATCTTCCTGCCGGCCGGGTCGCTGACCGCGGTGGGGACTGCGCCCGGGATCGCCGGCAAGGTGATGGGCCTGCCGAACGGCGTGCTGATCGTCAGCTGGCGGCTCGGCGACGTCGAGCTGGACAGCGGTTTCCGCGCCGACGATCCAGTGCTGCAGGCCGCGTGGATCGACGCGGCACGAACGCTGATCGCGCCCACCGGTGCCGGCGAGCGACCGGACACGGACCGACCCCACACTGACCGACCCGACACTGACAGACCCCGCGGGCACCGCCCCGACGCGCCCGCCCGCCCCGATGGCGGGGCGCCGACCAGCAACGGAGCACCGGCATGAATTCCGGCCTGGGTACCGGCCCGACACCGGACGTACCTGGGGTGCTGGTCCTCGAGGACGGGCGGGTCTACCGCGGCACCGGCTTCGGCGCCACCGGCTCGACGTTCGGCGAGGCGGTCTTCACCACCGGGATGACCGGCTACCAGGAGACGCTCACCGACCCGTCCTACCGCCGTCAGGTGGTGGTCGCGACGGCGCCGCAGATCGGCAACACCGGCTGGGTGGCCGGTGACGGTCCTTCGGTCGGCAACGGGCCGGAGAACCCGTCGGACAACGAGTCCGCGTCGATATGGGTGGCCGGGTTCGTCATCAGGGACCTGTCCCCGCGCCCGTCGAACTGGCGGTCGACCACCACGCTGCCGGAGGAGATGGAGCGGCAGGGTGTCGTCGGTGTCCGCGGTGTCGACACCCGCGCGCTGACCCGGCACCTGCGCACGGCCGGCGCGATGCGCTGCGGGATCTTCTCCGGTGCCGCTGTCGGCGAACTCCCCGACATGCTCGACCAGGTGCGGGCGCAGCCGCCGATGGCCGGCGCCGACCTCACCGGCGACGTCAGCACGCCGAGCATCTACACGGTGCCCGCCGAGGGTACCGAACGGTACTCGGTCGCCGCGATCGACCTGGGCATCAAGGCCAACACCCCGCGACTGCTGGCCGCGAACGGCATCCGCACCCACGTGGTGCCGGCCTCGATCACCGTCGAGGAGATCGAGAACCTCGGTGTGGACGGCGTTTTCCTGTCCAACGGGCCGGGCGACCCGGCCACGGCCGATGCCATCGTGGAATTCACCCGGGCGATCCTGGACCGCCGGATCCCCTTGTTCGGCATCTGCTTCGGCAACCAGATCCTCGGCAGGGCCTTGGGTTTCGGCACGTTCAAGCTCAAGTTCGGGCACCGCGGGATCAACCAGCCGGTCCGCGACCACCGCACCGGCCGGGTGCTGGTGACGGCGCACAACCACGGCTTCGCGGTGGACGCGCCGCTCGACGAGGTCGTCGACACCCCGTACGGCAGGGTGAAGGTGGCGTTCAGCTGCCTGAACGACGGTGTGGTGGAGGGCCTGGAATGCCTTGACGTGCCGGCGTTCTCGGTGCAGTTCCACCCCGAGGCGGCGGCCGGCCCGCACGACGCCGGCTACCTGTTCGCCCGCTTCGTCGACCTGATGGCCGACAGGAAGGTCAGCGCCTGATGCCACGCCGTACCGACATCGAGCACGTGCTGGTGATCGGGTCAGGGCCGATCGTCATCGGCCAGGCCTGCGAGTTCGACTATTCGGGCACCCAGGCATGCCGGGTGCTGCGCGAGGAGGGCATCCGGGTCTCGCTGATCAACTCCAACCCGGCGACGATCATGACGGACCCGGAGTTCGCGGACGCCACCTACATCGAGCCGATCACCGCGGAATACGTGGAGAAGGTGCTTTTTGATCAGACAGCCCAAGGCTTCCCCATTGATGCGGTGCTGGCCACGCTGGGCGGGCAGACCGCGCTGAACACCGCCATCGCGCTGGACGAGCGCGGCGTCCTTGCCCAGTACGGGGTGGAACTGATCGGCGCCGACATCCCGGCCATCCAGCGCGGCGAGGACCGGCAGGTGTTCAAGGACGTGGTGCGCTCGATCGGCGGTGACGTGCCGCGCTCGGCGGTGTGCCACACCATGGAGCAGGTGCGGGCCACGGTCGCCGACCTCGGGCTACCGGTGGTGATCCGGCCCTCGTTCACCATGGGCGGCCTGGGCTCCGGGATGGCTCGCACCGCACATGAGCTCGAACGGCTGGCGGGAACCGGACTGGCCGCCTCGCCGGTGCACGAGGTGCTGATCGAGGAAAGTGTGCTGGGCTGGAAGGAGTTCGAGCTCGAGGTGATGCGCGACGGCAAGGACAACGCCGTCGTGGTCTGCTCGATCGAGAACCTGGACCCGATGGGCGTGCACACCGGCGACTCGATCACCGTCGCGCCGGCGATGACGCTGACCGACCGGGAATACCAGCGAATGCGCGACCTGGGGCTGGCCATCCTGCGCGCCGTCGGGGTCGCCACCGGCGGCTGCAACATCCAGTTCGCCATCAACCCGGCCGACGGCCGGATGGTCGTCATCGAGATGAACCCCAGGGTGTCCCGGTCCAGTGCGCTGGCCTCCAAGGCCACCGGGTTCCCGATCGCCAAGATCGCCGCGAAGCTGGCCATCGGGTACACCCTGGACGAGATCGCCAACGACATCACCAAGGCCACCCCGGCCGCGTTCGAGCCCGCGCTGGACTACGTGGTGGTCAAGATCCCGCGGTTCGCGTTCGAGAAGTTCCCGGGCGCCGACCCGACGCTGACCACCACGATGAAATCGGTCGGCGAGGCGATGTCGATCGGCCGCTGCTTCGCCGAGGCACTGGGCAAGGCGATGCGCTCGATGGAGACCAAGGTCAGCGGCTTCTGGACCGGGCCCGCCGAAACGCAGGGCGACCAGCAGGATCTCGACGCCCTGCTGGCCGAGCTGCGGGTCCCGCTGGACGGCCGGATCTACGGTGTGGAAAGGGCTCTGGGCTGGGGCGCAACGGTCGAGCAGCTGCACGAGGCGACCGGCATCGACCCGTGGTTCCTGGACCAGATCCAGCTGATCCGGGCTGTCGGCGACGAGGTACGACGCACTCCGACAATGGACGAGCAGCTGCTGAGAAAGGCCAAGCGGTACGGCCTTTCGGACCTGCAGATCTCCCGGCTGCGGCCCGAGCTGGGTTCCGAACACGCGGTGCGGGAGCTCCGCTGGTCACTCGGGGTGCGGCCGGTCTTCAAGACGGTGGATACCTGCGCGGCCGAGTTCGCGGCCAGCACGCCGTATCACTACTCGGCCTACGAATCGGACGCGGAAGCTGCTGAAACCGAGGTCGCGCCGCAACGCGACCGGCCCAAGGTGATCATCCTGGGCTCCGGGCCGAACCGGATCGGCCAGGGCATCGAGTTCGACTACTCCTGCGTGCACGCGGCGCTCGCGCTGCGCGACGCCGGGTACGAGACCGTCATGATCAACTGCAACCCGGAGACGGTGTCCACCGACTACGACACGTCCGACCGGCTGTACTTCGAGCCGTTGACCGTCGAGGACGTGCTGGAAGTCATTGCTGCCGAACGGATCTCCGGCACCGTGGTCGGGGTGATCCCGACGCTGGGCGGGCAGACCCCGCTGAAGCTGGCGCAGGAACTGGCCGACGCGGGCGTCCCGATCCTGGGCACGTCGCCGGACGCCATCGATCTGGCCGAGGACCGCGGCCGGTTCGGTGAACTGCTCACCGCCGCCGCCCTGCCGGCCCCGGCGTTCGGCACCGCGACCTCGTTCGAGCAGGCCAGGGTGGTGGCCGCCCGGATCGGCTATCCGGTGCTGGTCCGCCCGTCCTACGTGCTCGGCGGCCGCGGCATGGAGATCGTCTACGACGAGCCGTCGCTGGCCGACTACATCGAGCGGTCGACGGAGATCACGAGCGATCACCCCGTGCTGGTGGACCGGTTCCTGGACGACGCCATCGAGGTGGACGTGGACGCGCTCTGCGACGGCCACGAGGTCTACCTCGGCGGCGTGATGGAGCACATCGAGGAGGCCGGCATCCATTCCGGCGACTCGGCCTGTGTGCTCCCGCCGATCACGTTGGGCCGCAGTGACATCGCCACGGTACGCAGGCATACCGAGGCCATCGCCCTCGGTGTCGGGGTCCGCGGGCTGCTCAATGTCCAGTACGCGCTCAAGGACGAGACGCTGTACGTGCTGGAGGCCAACCCCCGGGCGTCGCGCACCGTTCCGTTCTCCTCCAAGGCCACCGCCGTGCCGCTGGCCAAGGCCGCGGCCCGGATCATGCTGGGCGCGACCATCGCGGAATTGCGGGCCGAGGGAATGCTGCCGGCGCACGGCGACGGCGGCACGCTGCCGCCGGGCGCGCCGGTCGCCGTCAAGGAAGCGGTGCTGCCGTTCCACAGGTTCCGCCGCGCGGACGGCAGCGGTGTCGATTCACTGCTCGGCCCTGAGATGCGCTCCACGGGTGAGGTGATGGGCATCGACACGTCCTTCGGGCCCGCGTTCGCCAAGTCGCAGACCGCGTCCTACGGGTCGCTGCCGACGAAGGGCACCGTGTTCGTCTCGGTGGCCAACGCCGACAAGCGGTCCATGGTCTTCCCGGTGAAGCGGTTGGCGGACTTGGGTTTCCGCATCGTGGCCACCGAGGGCACCGCGGAGATGCTGCAGCGCAACGGGATGGACGTCGAGGTGGTCAGCAAGTACTTCGAGGGCGACGGCTCCGACGACGGCACCGTGGTCGAACTGATCCGGTCCGGCGAGATCGACCTGGTGATCAACACCCCGTACGGGCAGTCCGGTCCACGGGTGGACGGCTACGAGATCCGCACCGCCGCGGTCGCCGCGGACATCCCCTGCATCACCACCGTCGCCGGTGCGGCCGCCGCCATCCAGGGCATCGAGGCGCTCACCCGGTCCAACGTGGGCGTGGCGCCACTGCAGGTGCTGCAGGCCCGGCTGCACCGGGACCGAGCGGGTCAGGTGCACTGACCGGCATGTGGCACCGTCAAGGGGAAGGCGGCCTCGTCTCGCGGATCAGCGGTGAGGCCTACCGTCACGTTGCGCGTCCTTTGCTGTTCCGGATGGGCAAGGGTGACGCCGAAACCGCCCACCACCGCACGCTCTCGACGCTGGCCACGATCGCCGGGTCGCGCGGCGCGTTGTCGGTGCTGGCCCGGATGTCCGGTCCGCGCGGCGAGCCACGGCGGGTGTTCGGCGTCGACTTCCCGTCGCCGGTGGGGCTGGCCGCCGGCATGGACAAGGACGGCGTTGCGCTGAAGGTCTGGCCCGCATTGGGTTTCGGCTTCGTCGAGGTCGGCACGGTGACGGCGCACGGGCAACCGGGCAACCCCCGGCCGCGACTGTTCCGGCTGACGGAATCCGAGTCGATCATCAACCGGATGGGCTTCAACAACGCCGGCGCTGCCGCGCTGGCGGCCCGGTTGGCCGACGTCGGGGACATCGGAGTGCCGCTGGGCATCTCGCTGGGCAAGTCGAAGGTGACCCCCGTCGAGGCCGCGGTGGGGGACTATCTGACCTCGCTGCGGGCGGTGCAGGAGTACGCCGACTACCTGGCGGTCAACGTGTCCAGCCCGAACACACCCGGGCTGCGCCGACTGCAGGACAGGGGGCCGCTCGACGAGCTGCTGGGCGCGCTGACCGAGGAAGCCGGATGCCTTGCCGGGCAACATGATCGACCGGTTCCGGTGCTGGTGAAGATCGCGCCGGACCTGTCGGACGGGGCGCTGGGCGAGCTGCTCGAGGTCTGCTCGGACCGCGGCATCGCCGGGGTGATCGCGACCAACACCACCGTCGGGCGCCAGGGCGTCACCCCCCGCGAGACCGAGCTGGCCGCCGAGATGGGCGGCCTGTCCGGCCGGCCGCTGGCGCAGCGCGCGCGGGAGGTGGTGCGGTTTGTGACCTCGCATTGCGATCTGCCGGTGATCGGCGTCGGTGGCATCGCGACCGCCGACGACGGGCTGGCCATGCTCGATGCGGGAGCGAGCCTGCTGCAGCTCTACACCGGTTTCATCTACGCCGGCCCGCAGTTGGTGCGCGACCTCAACCGGGCAGTCGCCGAGCGGGCCAGGGTCGACCCGGCGGTTCCCGGCCGGGACTGAGAGCATGACGGGCATGTCCATTCACAGGCCCTTCGGTGCCAGGCTGGTAGCCGCGATCGACGAGCGTGGTCCGCTGTGCGTGGGCATCGACCCGCATCCCGAGTTGTTGCGGGCGTGGGGTCTGCCGACGTCGGTGGCGGGGCTGGAGCGGTTCGCGCTGACCGTCGCCGAGGCGCTGGCCCCGACCGTGGCGGTGCTCAAACCCCAGTCGGCGTTCTTCGAATCCTACGGTTCGGCCGGGATCGCCGTGCTGGAAAGGGTTCTCGCCGATATCAAGCCGACAGGCGCGCTGGTGCTGCTGGACGCCAAGCGCGGCGACATCGGCTCAACGATGTCCGCTTACGCCGCCGCCTATCTGACCGACAGGTCCCCCCTTGCGGTCGATGCATTGACCGTCTCGCCGTACCTGGGGTTCGGATCGCTGACCCCGGCGGTGGATGTGGCGCTGGCCGAGGGACGGGGTCTGTTCGTGCTGGCGCTGACCTCGAACCCGGAGGGCCGGGCCGTTCAGCACGCCGTGGACGCCGATCAGAAAACGGTGGCCCAGGCGATCGTCGACCAGGTGGGCGCGCTGAACGCCGGCGACGACCCGATCGGCTCCATCGGCCTGGTGGTCGGCGCGACGGTGGGCCGCACCGGCCTGGATCTGTCGTCCGTCAACGGTCCGCTGCTCGCCCCGGGCCTCGGCGCGCAGGGCGCCAGTGCCGCCGATCTGCGCCTGGTGTTCGGTGACGCGCACGGCGCCCTGCTGCCGACAACCAGCCGGGAGGTGCTCGGGGCGGGCCCGTCGGTGGACAAGCTCCGGGCTGCGGCGGCGCGGGTGGTGGACGACGTCCGGAGCGCGCTGGCCTGATCGGTCTCCGCGCTCCTCGGTGACCTGAGGCGGTCTCCCGCAGCGGGACCGACCTCCAATCTTACGAGTGCGGCTGGCGAGTACGCGCGTCAGTCACGACCGGCCGTCGTTCCGCAGAGGGGCGCGCCTTTTGTTTCTTTCTGCGCCATCTGTGCTCGCTGAAGATCCAATACCACAGTATTATTGCGCACACCAATCCCCCCGCCAGGAATCCGAGACGGAGCGGTCGAACAGCGTCGTCTCTGTCGGCCAGGCCGCCGAAGAAGTACCCGAGCAGACCGATGGCAAGCGTGACGAGGGTAAGAGTTGTCAGGAAGCCCAGAATCTTGGCAGTGCGTCGTGCGGACTCCGAGGTGGCCTGCTGGACACGACGGTCGGCGATGCGTTGCAGCACCTCGACTTTGCGGTCAACTCCACCCGTCAGATCATCAAATCTCTGAACGTCGGCGATCGCGTCCCAGATGGCCAGCTCATCGCCGCCAAGGCTCGCCAGAGCGGTGTCGACGCGAGCCCTTGCCTTCATCACCCTGATGTAATTGTCCGAACGTGGTGTAGCGGCGCAGCTCGACATCTTCCGTGACGCGGCGCGTCACCTCGCACCCGGCGGGTGCTTCGTCGTCGAATCATGGGTGATGACCGACGCCCAGCGCAACGGCAGTTGGTCGGTAGTACCGCGTTATGTCGGCGCGGAGCATGTCGAATTGCAGTTGGCGCGCTTCGACCTGCCACGGAATGCGATCGAGCGCACGCTCGTCCACCTCCGCGCGAGCGGGCTCGAGTTCATCGCGGTCACCGATACGTATGCGAGCCCCGGAGAACTGGATGTCATGGCCGAGGCGACCGGGTTTCGGCGCATCGCTCGTTATGCCGGGTGGGATCGTTCAGAATTCACGGTGACCAGCACAAACCACGTCTCTATCTACACCCTTCGAGACGAGTGAGTCCCTGAAGGGCCGCAATCGGGTATGAATCGTGCTACTCCAAGGAAGCCTCATCGGCCTGAAGTTTCGTCCATCCGTTCGAACGCGGCCGGCTATTCGACTGCCGCAGGATGTGCGGTACCCGTCGCCGTCGTGCATCGCGCCTCAGGACCAAAGCGAGCAGCGCTGACCGCTCCGCGTGTCGGCGCCTTCCGTGCTTGCTTCGCAGGGTCAGACGTGACTGTCCAGGATGGTGCGGAGGGTGCGGGCGAACGCCTCGGGTTGACCTGCATACCCGGACTCGCCGCCGACGAAGCCGCCGTGGTGGCTGGGGAACACCGTCGCCTGCTGACCGAGCAGCTTGGCGGTCTCCTCCGCTGTGCGTCCGGTGAAGGTGCCCGTGGACTCCTCGCCCACCGCGATCAGGATGCGGGTCGGCGCCGCGAGCAGTGCGTCGAGGTCGGGCTCGTACGCGGTCACCGCCCACGACCGTTCGGAGAGCAACGGGTCGCCACGGGAGCCGTCGTCCTCGGTCGGCATCCCGAACTGGGCAGGATCCGGCAGGGGGCGGGCGAAGTAGTCGTCGGTGAACTCCCCCCGCCACGAACTCATCGCGATGAAGGCGGCCATGCCGGCATTGGACCCCTTCGCCTGGTACGCGTCCCGGACACCTGCCTGAGCGCGCTGCGCGGCCTCGGCGTCGGGGAGCACCGGGATGAGGGGCGGCTCGTGGGCGACCAGAATCGTCACGTCCTCCGGGTGGGCCGCCACGAGCGCGAGCGCGGCGACCGCACCGCCGCTGCTGGCGAACATCTGGACCGGTCCGACACCTTGCGCTGCGATGACGGCGTGCACGTCCTCGGCCTGGACGGTGGGCGCGTTGTCGACCCGGCCGTCCTTGCGGTGGCTGCGGCCAAGGCGCGGGGGTCGTAGGTGATCACGGTGCGGTCGGGGAAGTACGACGCCAACATCGCAAAGCCGCCGGCGTCCATCGGCTGTCCGATCATGAACAGTGCCGGGCGGCCGTCGGTCGTTGGCAGCGGGCCGTGGACGTCGTAGGCGATGTCGACCTCGGCCGTTTCAAGGATGTGCGTTGTCGTCATGCCGGTACCGACCTCGCCCACGGTGAGAACTCATCGAGCCGGGCGGCAGTGTGCACAAGGCGATCCGGAGGGCGATAGTGACCGCATGGCAGATCCCGCGAAGCTGTTGATTGTCGGCGACGGCCCGGTCGCCGACGCCCTGACCGCGATGACGTCCATCCTGGGCTGGCCCGTGTCGGTCACGGCGGGCGTGCCGGACATCGGGCCCGACGTCGATGCCGTCGTGATCACCAGCCACCACGAGGATGTCGACGGACCGGCCATCAGGTCGGCGCTGGCCACCGGCACCCGGTATGTCGGGGCCATGGGCTCACGGCGCACACAGGCGCGGCGTCGGGAGTGGCTGTTGGCCAACGGGTGTCAGCGAGAACGACCTGGTGACGCTGCACGCGCCCATCGGTCTCGACATCGGCGCCGACCAGCCCGCCGAGATCGCGCTGTCCATCCTGGCCGAGGTCGTGGCCGTGCGCGCCGGGCGACGCTCCGGCACGTCGGCGGCGGTGACCCCGATCGCCGACCGTTCTGGCGCCATCCACCCCGAGCACGCAGCCGGCGAGGCGACCTGTCCCGGCGGTTGAATCGGTCGTTCTCACCTCCGGGTCTCCCGCGTATTCTGAGCGCGTCGGAAAGGCACTCGAACAGGCCTGGGTCCCGAAGGGAGCAAGAATGGCGCCGGAACAACAAGAGGACCCCGCGGAGCGCGAGCTCTTCGAGACGATCAAAGGGACCTATGCGCTGACCGAAGAGCCCGAACAGCACGCCATGATCAAGGAATTGCGGCGCCTGACGACGATTTCCTCCGGGGAGCGCAGGTCGCTGATCGACGCCATCGAGAATGCGGTCGGCCAGAACGTGGAGTGGCAAGAGCTGGAACTGTAGCGTCGCCGCCGGTCGAGCATCTCCCGATGCCCTCGCTCGGCGGGGCGACCGGGTGGATCAATTCCGCGCCCCTGGATCCCGCCGAGCTGCGCGGGAGCGTTGTCCTCGTGGACTTCTGGACGTTGACGTGCATCAACTGGCTGCGCACGGAGCCGCATGTCCGGGCGTGGTCGCAGGCCTATCGCGACGCCGGGTTGGTCGTGATCGGAGTCCACACGCCGGAGTTCTCCTTCGAGCACGACATTGACCGCGTACGGCAGGCGGTGAAGGACCGAGCGATCGACTACCCGGTGGCGCTCGACAACGACTACGGGATCTGGACAGCGTTCGACAACCACTACTGGCCGGCGCTGTATTTCATCGACGCGGACGGCATCATCCGCGACCGCCATTTCGGCGAAGGACGGTACGGAGAATCTGAGCGCGTCATCCAGCGGTTGCTCGGTGTCGAGCGCGGGCTCGTGTCGGCCGAAGGGTTGGGCGTGGAGGCGGAGGCCGACTGGGAGCACCTGCGGACTCCCGAGACCTATCTGGGCTATGGGCGCGGCGAGAACTTCGCGTCACCGGGCCCCGTTGCGTTCGACGAACGGCGTCGCTACGACGTCCCCGACCGGGTGCGCCTGGGCCACTGGGCACTGGCCGGCGAGTGGACGGTCGGGCGTGAACGTGTCGTGCTCGACCGGGGCGGCGGGAGCATCCTGTACCGCTTCCACGCCCGCGACGCCCATCTGGTGCTGGCGCCCGCTTCGACCAGTGCTGCGGGAGAACCGATTCCGTTCCGCGTCCTTTTGGACGGCCAGGCGCCCGGCCCCTCAGCCGGCGAGGACATCGACGAGGACGGGAACGGCACGCTCCGCGACGGCCGGCTGTATCAGCTCGTGCGAGTGCGGGACGCGGTCCGCGAGCGGACCCTGCAGATCACCTTCGGCGTACCCGGCGTCGAGGCGTACGTGTTCACGTTCGGATAGAGCTCCCCACGATGTGCCGCCCTTCGACTCGGCCGCAAGTGCACAGGTCTGGACCGGGACGCTGGTCCGACTTCGGAGCCGTGACCTATTTGGCCGAATCGCCCGATTCGAGATGCGGTGGCTGAGAAGCGGTCTTACGGTTGGAGGCGTCGGTGTCCGCGGCACCTGACCACTCGCCCGAAGGCAGGCTGTTCTCATTCCCCGAGCGTGAATTGGGGTGCGAAACGTATGCAGAGCATGCCGCTGCCTTTGAGTCGCGTGCCGCGGCATTCACTTGCTGCGCAATACCACGATAGGAGGAACCACCTTCCTTGTTGTGCGCGTCTTTCGTCGGGGTCCCGTCCTGCACCACATTTCTCTCGACCGAAGGAGAGGCTCATGAGAACGATCCCACGCATTCTTGTCGCGGTTATCGCTGTGATGCTGATCGCGCCGACCGCCGCCGCCGCCGATCAAGGGAAAGGTTCAGGA